>Ga0208951_1000417_pt1 | contig 19441 bp, 27 predicted proteins | sample GreLakmeMI27MSRF_FD_187702 | JGI IMG/M metagenome (GOLD analysis project Ga0208951, IMG submission 187702) | Freshwater lentic microbial communities from great Laurentian Lakes, MI, USA - Great Lakes metaG MI27MSRF (SPAdes) | ecosystem: Environmental > Aquatic > Freshwater > Lake | place: Great...
AACCGCTCTTCTCCAACGATTCAATGCGTTTTCATATGACTCGTTGATGCGCGCTAAACCTGACGGACGCCGGGTGGTGCTGGGGCGATATTTACCTGGTGGCAGTCCCTTTAGCTTATGACCCATACTCTAATCAAATAAATTAAATATCAACCACTTGTAAATGTCAGGACCGTTCAATACTCCTCGAAACTTGTGGACCAGTCAGGCTCGCAATCTCGCATATATGCTGGGAGAACTTCTGGACTCACATGAATACAGCGCGTTGACTCCCGAGAACCAACAGAAGGGATTCAACTACGCTATGGAAATTCTACATCGTCCCAGAACAAACACAAATCAGGAAAATTTGGCGAGAATCATGCTCCGAACACTTGCAAACGATTACAGTCGCAGTTGGACTACACACCCCTCATCAAGATACTTTAACGGAAACAACTACAATCCGAACGCGAACCTCTACTCCAGCCGCAACAACAGTTCTGCATCGAACACGAACAACAATCGCTCCCCTCGTCGGAACCGCCCTGCCACCGTATCGAGTTCGAAACCGAACAGCTCAGCTCCTCATCCCAACTCCAAGGTGCGTAAATTCGTCGATCGTTGGCGTCTCAAGGGTCCGATCAAACTAGTTAACCTTCCACCCAACCAGAATAACAACAAGCACAATCGTACGGACCCAGTGAATCTTCATGTGTTTCGGGTTGGTCATGAGGCTATTCAGCATCAACGCCGCAACACACAAGGGCGCGTAATTTCTACTCGATACTATCTTCTATCAACCATAGAAAAATTAGCCGGAATGAAATGGAGTGCCATTCGTCGCATGCACCCTAACAAGGTGCTTGTTAAAGGAGTTGGACCAGGGAACAAGTTTCTAGCCACAAAGCACCTACCTAATGTTATTACACGACTTCCCATGTATCGCCGGAACTTGACCCTCGTCAAGTTCAAGTGATGCAATGATCCTCATCTATCGTTATTTCACAACGAATATGTCCATAGACTATGTTATTGAACACTTCCATGACATTATCGACGACCCGCTGGATATGGTCATCTGGATGAACGGGCCACGGCACGTTCATTCCGACCCACGTACACTGCTGCAAAAGAGTGAGGTTTTCATCGAATACATGTTCGAGTGACGGGTAAATCTCACGCATCTTGTCAAAAACCTCTTTGAGCACTTGATTCACCCCCCGTGTGTTTCTGTATCGAAACTTGTTATTCTGTTCCCAGTACACACGGTCTGTGTGATCGACGAGATATGATTGGAGTCGATTGCAAATTTGCTCTTCAAAAAGAGTCAGGATGGATTCGTCAACCTCGGTCATTTTGTCTTGTGCTTTCGGAGCTCCGCGGTTTTAGACCATTTAAAGTTTAGACCGCTCTTTATCAGTATGGGTCACTACGAAACACTCAATGTGAATAAAGACGCATCGGTGGATGAGATTCGAAAGGCGTACAGAAATCTTGCACGAGTCAATCACCCAGACAAGGGAGGCGACGCTGAAAAGTTCAAGGAGATTGGACAGGCATACGAAGTCCTGAACGACCCGGAACGACGTGCACGCTATGACCAGTTTGGAACCGATGACCCTCAGCAGCAGCCACAGGCTCACGGTCCGGACATTTCGGAAATTTTCCAGCACATGTTTGGGGGTATGGGTGGTCCACCACAACAGCAACAGAATCGTGATCGGCAACATACGATTGATCTGACACTCGAGCAGGTGTACACCGGTGCAGACAAGACGATCAAGGTACCTGTGACGAAGCACTGTCAGTCGTGTGCCACACAATGTCCTCGCTGTCATGGACGGGGAATGATAGTTCAGGAAATGATGGGTGTGATGGGTCAGATGTTTGCTCGTCCGTGCGACCAGTGCCAAACTGCAGGTGTCCTACGAAGGGGGTGTCCGGGGTGTAACCACAAAAAGGTTCATGTAGATACAATCATGATCAATTTACACATTGAAAAAGGGATACATTCAGGGACGCAACACAGACTTCAGGGACTCGGGGAGCAATCACGATCGAACCGTGAAAAAACGGGCGATCTCATCATTACATTCAATGTAAAGCCCCACCCCAAGTTTGAACGTCGTGGCGAAGACTTGCGGTACGTCATGACCGTCACGTTTCAGGAATCAGTCGAAGGGCTCGATGTGGTCGTACCTCATTTTGGTGGATCTGTTCAATTCAATACACTCAAAGACTTTGGTATCCTCGATCCTCGAAAGGACTATATCATACAAGGCAAGGGGCTCAATGCCGGGTCGAACCTGCTCATCAACTTTGATGTACAGTATCCTAAGTCCAATGGGTCGCGCAACGAGCCCTTGTCCGCCGCGCAGCGGTGATCGAAAGTCCGGTGAGGGTCCCCGCAGCGAAAGAGCCGTGCTTCGCACGCCTCAACGAAAAACGGGTCTGACGAGCGGAATGGGTCTCGGGTTTGCTTGTCGGCACATAGGACAGGTCACAGCCTGAAATGAAGCCGCTCGGCTTTGTCTCCATGCTTCAAAGCAAGCGATATGAAAGTGATGTCCGCAGGTTGTTTTTGTAGTTGTTTCCCGTGTAAGGTCGCAGTAGCACACAGCGCATTCGGTCGGCACTTCAGGTGCCGGTGGAAGTAGGTTCGCCTTTTTCGCATGTCTCCAGCACATAGGGTAGTATTTATACTTGGCGCACTTACACTGCTCCCCACCGTTGGCCATTTCCGGACACCGTCTGTACACCGACGGAAGTTCCCGTGGGGCTCGCGGAGTCGGATTCGCTACATGAATCCCACACGTCGTACATCCAAACGTACAACTGTTTTTACAAGGTGTGCCGGCACGCGTGATTGCAGGGCACGGGACTCGCGCAGGTGGGGGAGGAAGAGGCGGGCGACGCGGACGCGTATATGTACGATGTGGTATGAAACCATGAATACGAAGAAGAGCTGCGACTTGTGGAGAGAGATATAAGTTTTGGCGGTCTACATCTGTCACTACGCTAAGTAGGCGTTCGATGAGTGTATCCATTGTTTGATAATGTACACGACTTTTTATACCAATCAGGTGTCATGTGTGACACCGCCGCGAAGCGACCTGGAGTAAAAAACACGTGATGAACTCGCCTGACTTTACTCGAGGAGAATCATCCAAACAACAATGAACAAGTTTGATGCTTCCGCTCTTCGCTACCGTCAGTACACACTTGAGCTCAAGGCGGCTCGGAGTCGCACGATCTTTGTCCCAGACTATACACCTCAGGCGTGTGTAGTAGTTCCAGCAGCGGCAGTAGTGAAGAAGAAGGTGGCAGCAAAGGGTCCGACGTGCACAGCACGGACACTTGAGGGGCGGCAGTGTACCTTCAGGGTGATGGCAGGCGGGTGCTTCTGCAAAAAACATAGCACTATGGTATAAGAGATGTCTGAGGTTGAACTGAAACCCATACTGGTTGCACTTGTAATCAATCTTACGTTGATTTTCGCACTCCCTCGTCTCTTCACGAATCCCACTGGGTTCAAGGCGTTTGATGATTTCGTCTCGTACCTCAAGGCTCAGCAGGCGTTCCTCGGATTCAACGCGGTTCTTTTCGCAATCGTCATGTATGCTGCGTCGTACTACATGAATAACTACAGCGACGATAGTGAGTCGCACGGACACCACGGTCGCCGCGAGGAACTCATGTCGGACGATTTCATGAAGCCCGCGGGACCAAAGCTCAAGTCAATTGACACTGATTAGAAATAGGCGGAGGGGTGCGAAGCACGCCTCCTTCGCCGCGTAGCGGCGCAGATCGTTGTCCACATGTCACAAAACAGCGGCGGCGGACAGCTGCTACGCACCTGGACTATGAAAGATCTTCGAAAACTGACGAGATGATCTTCTTCGTCCCTGGGTGGTCCCACTCTGAAATACGGCTTTCATAACACGTGCGCATATGTGACATCAAGTCCTCGAGGGACGGCTGACCCCACACCATTCCCTTTTGAAACAAGAAATCATCCTGTTGAATTTCAACCCGTGAACATTTGACGACAAACGGCGTGTCTGGAACATACTCCTTGAGACCACCAAAGTCCGTGATGATGACTGGTTTACCGCGCAAAGCCGCCTCAACTGCTCCCATTCCAACCCCCTCGGAATGAGAACAATTGACGTAACAGTGTCCCTGTCTATGAATTTGCGTCTCGAGGTCTTCGTCGCTCAGGAGCCCGTTGACGACCATGACGTGTGGAATTTTCCACGTCACAGGCACTTTGCATGTCGCTTTGAGCAAAAGGCGCGTGTCTGGAAGCTGCAGACGAACGAATGCCTCTATAAGCATCTTGATATTCTTGCGTGGATCCATCATGTTTCCTATGGTGTAGAACGTGTAATCTTTTGCTTCAACGCGTGCCTGAGGTGGCGTCGGTGTCCACAGCGGTAAAAGTCGCCAATCACCGCTCGGAAATTGTTTCGAAAAAATGTCCAAACAAAACTGACTGGGTGTCCAGAGCGTATGGTACCTCTGGACAAGCAGCTCGTAGACGGGGTGAACCGTTTCTGTTTCGCAAATTGTCATGTATTTTTTTGAAGCACACTGAGACAACATCTGATCGACAATGTCCATATGTTGTTCAATGGGAAGCACAAACGCAAACCCGACATTGTACTTTTTCTTTGGAACTGGGTCACCAAATGGGACATAGTCCGCTTCGTGACCAAGGCTCTTTATCCTCTCGGCGTATTGACGAGTCACCTGACCAATCCCTGCAAGTAGGGACGGTCCGACGAACAGCCAAGACTGCATATTTATTTAAACACCAGTAACTTTATATCCCGTTGAACCGAAACCGGCAGTACCACGTGATGTGTCATTGACTGTCTCAGCCACCTCGACGACATCGGCAACCTCATACTTCTCCAGAATCAGCTGGGCGATGCGGTACCCAGGCTTGATGACGAACGGACCACGCATGTCTGTGTTGATGAGCACCACCTTAATCTCACCACGGTAGTCAGGGTCGACGACGCCTGCCAGGATGTCCAGACCGTGCTTCACGGCCAGTCCAGAGCGAGGTGCAATACGACCATAAGTCCCGCTTGGGAGCTTTTGAAGTCCGATTCCGGTGGATACAACGACGCGCTGACCCGGGAAAACAACGTAGTGCTCCACACTGTAAAGGTCGAAACCGGCTGCGTCTGCTGACCCGCGCGAGGGCAGGGTGGCTGTGGGCTGAAGGCGGACAACTTCCATTCTGGAATGTCAACGCGCATCGTCTTTATTAGTACAGACAGACATTGTCTTTAGCGCATTCGAACCTGAACACGAAAAATGCTATTTGGTCCATGGTTTGAGGAAGACCTGTTGCTCCATCCAAAAATGTAAATGTAAGCGTCTTGATTTGACGAATAGGATTGATATATTCAATATCTGTTGGAAAATCATTTCCCATTGTCCATATAACACGGAAATCACTTCCAGCTGATGTGACGTTAGATGTCGGGATGGATACAAATGCACGATCGACCAAGCCCCTGTTTGCAATTTGCGTCGCAACGCCTACATTTGAAGTCGTTCGACCAACACCAACATTGTAAGCTGGACCGGCACGGCTAATAAACTTTGATGTGAGTTCTTCAACATATACATGGCATATTGCATTGCTGAACTGCTGATGCATGCTTGCCATGATAAGTTCCGCCTTGACGACGTTGCGAAGTGGAACATCCAGAAAAGCCTGGAATGTAGAATAATTCCCAGAAACACCGAAGGAATCGACACGAACCGTGTATACCTCACGGTCTGCACAGTTGGCACTCATTAGTATTGAACCAGAATAAAATTTCAAACAAATTTCGACAGGACGAGTATCGTCGCCAAGACTATATTCATAGTTGAAATTGTGATTGTGTCCTGGAACACGTGGACAACCTCCGCCACGTTCAGTTGAGCGTGATGGAAGGCTATATCATTCAAAGCATCTGGTACGAGACCGAGCGTCGCTCCCCGTACCACATGTTTCTGAATCCGAGACCCGGACCGAATCGTCTGTTGAACAACCGGATGACGACTCACGCGTCGCATAACGACACGTGTCTGTATGCATGGCTTGTTCATACTCTAACGTCGCTTGATATTTTTAATTAGCATTTCCGCGTTGCGTTTTGCGCCGCTTACGTCACGTTTTTTGATACGCCGGATCAAGTTTCGTACGAGACTGACGTTTTTAGGGGCGAGGTTCTGAAGTGCCCCGAGACGTGAAACATCCTTTTGACCCTTTTCGGGATTGTTCCCCGTGAGTGGATTCCGTGGTTTGACACCTGGGTACAGGAAAGAACCGGCAAGCACGACGAGCACCGAGTCGTACAGTTTCTTGAGGCGCTCGATGGGCAACCCGTACATGCGTGAATACACAGGGTGAATATCATCGTGACTCGACCCCGGGACGTACGCCAGAGTTGAATCGACAAAATCCATTGGTTCACCAGTTGGAAATTGAATTCGGAACTGTGTCACTTGATAGATTGTCTTGCCCGTCGCAGGAAGGACTTTAATGTCCGGTACAAAATCGCTGACGATGAGTCTCGCGTTTGTGCGTGTGTACGTTCGGTTGAGCCATGCGATAAACCCAGTGACGTGTTTGTACATGATAGACTTCATAAGCAGTGCACGTCGCTTTGCCTCTCGCTGACCCAACCGTTTCGATACGGCAAATGTAAAATCAAAATCGCGCGTGTCAGTCACCTTCTTGGGTGCCTGTTTTCCTCGCGCCTCGAGATATAGCTTGACACCCATACCACCACCGAGTTCAGGCACAAACAGGTTTCTGTAAACACGTAGGAGGGCGCGATTTCTGCGACAGTACTTGATGAACAGCTGTGGAAGTTCTCTGACGACGGACACACGGGACAGGACCGGTGCGCGTTCGACACCTGGGCGAATCAGGGTTCGACCGGCGTTACACAGCATAATCTCGGCTGGAAAGAGCCCACCCTGGAACCCCGTTCGTTTGGGTGGTGCGTAAAACCCGTCGTAGCCATTCTTTGTGAGGTACTCTGTGCTCAGGCGTCCAAACACATCCGCGTTGACGCTTGTCACCGAAAGGCGTTCGCCGCGATTCATCGGACGTGCGAGAAACCTCTGTGGCGCCCTGCGCCCCGTGATGTTTTCATAGACCTTTGTCTGCTGACCCCGTGTGACGTTTGTGCCGAGCGCAAACCGAAGTCCGAGGATTGTATTCCTGGACAGTTTTGGAAAAATGCGCTTGACGTTTGTGTGTGTCAACAAAAACAGACGCAGTGATTTCTTTGCGACGAAGGGGCACGCCGTTTTCGTGTTTGAGTACGAACGCGCCAAACGGGCGCTCTGGGTCACGAAAAACGTACGTGTATCTTTGAGCAGGGACTGACACCCTGTCGTGCGGTTACCAAACCCTTTGTAGAGGCGCGTCCCCGCTGGAAGGACCACGTCAGTCATCTAATTCAAGCAAACATCTTTTTTGGCTTTAAAGGAGATGCTCTCATGGTATGTAATGTCTCAGCCACCGTGTATATTCCTGTCGACGCCGTGTTACGGCGGCTTGTGTCTCCAGGAGTACGCCGAGTCCATCCTGAAACTCCAGCGACTCTGTGCACAGTATGGCGTTCAGCTCATGCTCGACACGACCGAGAATGAGTCCCTGGTCCATCGCGCTCGAAACATTTCAGTCGCGCGGTTCATGCAAAAGTCAGCCGCGACTCATTTCTTGTTCATTGACGCCGACGTTCAATTCGAGGCTGAGTCTGTCATACGCCTCTTGGCGTCTGGTCATGACGTGTCATGTGCCGTGTACCCCAAGAAGGTGATTATGTGGGACCAAGCGGCGCAGGCTATCGACGCCGGCAAGGATCTCAACAAGGCGGCTGCGGCACTCGTCATGAATTTCAAATACCAAAATTCCCAAATCGTAAACGGATTCGTCGAGGTGCTTGATGGTCCCACTGGGTTCCTCATGATTAAGCGTGACGTCATCGAACGCATGTATGCGCATTACCCGGAACTCAACTGTAAGAATGATCATCAGAATCGCGATTTTGAGGATTACTGTGCCGTTTTTGATTGTATGATCGACCCCCAGAATCGCCGCTACCTTTCAGAGGATTACGCATTCTGTCGTCGTTGGCAACAGATGGATGGTAAGATTTTTGCAGACGTCACGACAACCCTGGGACACATCGGAAACCTACGGTTCCACGGCAAACTGGAGGATCGTTTAAGCTCACTGGTCACGAAGTGACCAGTGATCGCCGGTGGACAACGGGCTGCATCGCTACGCGGCGAAGAACCCCTCCGCCTATTTGAATGAGTGCGCGGCGACGAAAGGACTAAAGAGTCAGACCGACTCTTGAACAAGCATGTACGTCGTATGCGTGACTCGGAATAAATCAATATCCGTGACGACGCTTCATTCGCTGATGACACTTGGTATGTATGGTGCTCAGCGACAAGTTCCTATCGAGTACATGTTCGTCGAGGGTCTCGACGCGCTCCCCAAGTTGGTCAAGTCTGGTGAGCGTATCCTATGGTTTGACTATGGAACCAACCTCGATCAGGAATCTATTCCCCGGGTACTTGATCCCATGGAGAAGGATATTCGGGTCGTCGTGTTTCCTGCCGTCGTCGAGGGCGTAGACTGGGACATGTTCCGCAAAAAGACGGTTGAAGGGTCGACGGAGCCGATTCATCAACGCGCGCTCAGGTTCGATACCGATGTAGCAAAAAAGGTGGTTGGTACGAATTTGTACGACGTTGTCAAGACGTCTGCGCGCGTTTGGGTGATGGATTCGAAACCCATCGACAAGAAGCTCAAGAGCATCCAGAAAAACCTGTCATGTGACTCCTATGAGAATATGTTTGCTCAACTGAAATCAAACAACATACGAGTGGTAGCTCTACCATCTGCGACTGTTATACGCCACTTTACACACAAGTGCCTAGGAAACATTCTAGAAATGCCGGGTGTCATGATGAAACCTTGAAGCCGGCTCCGCGACTTGCCAGTGAAACTGCTTAAAGTTCAGAGCCTAATTATAAACATGTACGAAGATGAAATACGTCAGTATATTCATCGGGTGTGGGAATCCATGGATCCGTCATGGTTTCCCGGACCTCAGCCCATTTCTATAGAGCGAAAACATTTCAAGGTACTCAAGTCTCAACCGTACGTCGTGTGTGAAAAGACGGATGGCGTGCGTCACATGCTTGTATGTTTCGAGGCGTCGGACGAGAAGAAGATTTGTGTACTTGTCGACAGGGCGTTCCACGTCACGTATACAACACTGACGGTTCCACGTGAAACTGTACTAGACGGCGAATTGATGGATGGAGTTTTTTACGTCTACGACGCTGTTCGTATCAAGGGTGAAGACATTCGTAAAATGATGCTGACAGAACGGCTCACGCGTGCCAAGACGGTGGTCAAGTCTATCCTCAAACAGCCAAAGTTGCAGGTGAAGGTGAAGGAGATGTTGCCTCTGAGTGAAGTGAGTAAGATTCAACTTGGTGAAAAGACGGATGGTATCATCTTCACACCGATTGAGGAGCCTGTTCGGATTGGGACACATGAGACTCTGTTCAAATGGAAGCCGAGACATCTCATTACGATTGATTTCATGGTGATGAACGGGAAGGATCTCTGTATCCAGGAACGTGGAGCCCCGCGTAAAGAGGCGGAGTTGAATATGAAGACGCGACCGTATGCCCCAGGAACGATACTCGAGTGCGACTACCAAGAATTGGGGTGGACACCAGTCAAGGAGCGCCCAGACAAGACGCATCCGAACAATCGTCGGACGTATGATCGGACAATTGTCAACTTGCGAGAGGACATTAAGCTCGGTGAATTTTATTCTTTGTAATTAAGAAATGTCCGACGTTGCTAAATTTTACATTGTTCCCGCCGCCCTTTATGCCGTAGTCGCCAGCCCCATGACCTACCAGGCGACCAGTAAGGTGTTCGGCAGCTGGGTTGCTACCCAGGATGGCCTTGCCAAGACGGGTGGTTTGATTCTGCACGCCATCGTCTTTATCTTGCTGGCGGCGCTCGCCATGCGTTACTTCCCAAGCAAGCGCTCTGGATACGGCCACGATGGTATGAACTAGACGTCATACTCACGCTTTGAAATCTCAGTTCGCTCCGTATCTGAAGGCGGAGGAATCTGATTGTGAAGTGCACGCGTCAGATCATTCACCTCATCCCACGCGATGCGGCACTCAGGCGTATCCTCAAAATTCGTGCACAGGTTCTGGGCGTGTTCAATCGCCTGTTTCAGTTTATACCGAATCTGACCCTTCTTGCGCGAGGGCTGTGCAGTGCACACAACCGGAGACAAGCCGCGGAGCGGCTTGGCGACAAAGACGAGCATCATTTAGTACATAAAAGTCTTGAGGCTTTAGTACACAATGTCAAGAGGATTGCTCAACGTCGGAAACACGTGCTACTTCAATTCGGCAGTACAGTGCCTAGCACATGTTCCAACACTCACGAATCGGTTTCTCCGCGAAGGTCCCTACGACGGACCTTGCGAAGTGACTCGTGCGTATTCTCACCTGGTTCGCCAGATGTGGTCCCGAAAAGAGACGGATCCTCTCGATCCACGTGAACTGATCGATGCGTTCCGATCCAAATGTACAGATTTTACACCTTTGCAACAACACGATGCCCACGAGGCTGTTTTAGCACTCATGGATGCACTCGAAAAGTCCCTCGGACTCGACTATATGAAACCCATCTTTTACGGAAAAGAGGAACAGGTGGTTGTATTTCCCGGTGGAACATCATCACGGACGACAGATTTTTGTTCTCTCTTTGTTGATTCACCGGAGCACCTTCAAAAGTATGACAAGTATCACATTCTAAGTGACTATGTCGACGACTCTGGTAAAAAATACAACGCGGCGGCGATGCAGACGGTCATCCGAGAGACTGGTGATTGCCTGTCTGTCATTTTCACACAAAAGTGTCCAGTTGAAATTGTGCCAGACACGTACCACGGTATGAAGCTCTTTGTGATTGTCGCTCACTGGGGAATGTTCCGTGGAGGACACTATGCCGTCTACGTCAAACACAAGGGTAAGTGGCGGCTCGCGGATGATGACACATCAACGATAGTCGATGCACCCGACGGAAGAACGATGTGCTCGATGGCGTGGTACAAAAAGATCCGGCAAACAAGTCCTTCGGACTTGTCCTAAAAAATACGTGTTGTACCCGTCAGTAGCTGATTCGAGAAGAGATGTTCATTACAAAAAATGGAGTGCTCGGTGTGCTATGAGACTGGACCGTGCCGCAAGTTGTGCTGCGGACACGAATTTTGCTCGGGATGTATAAAGAGCTGGTATCTCAAAGGCACTGGCACTGGGTGTCCCATGTGCCGGCGACCAATATACTTCAGAGGGTTTCACAAGCTGAAGGATCAGTGGAACGAGGATGCGTGTGAGACGCGGTGTTCTGAAATTTTTGAACAATCGATCGAAGACGCTATGGAAAACATGCAAGACATGTTGAATATATGGCCCCAAGAGTTTCACGCTTTTTTCAAGAGAACCACGATGCGAGAGTTGAAAAAGAATGAACTGATGTTTTCATGTTTGAAGGAGGGTGGTTTCGATGCAGAGGAGATTGACTACCTGCTCAACGAGACGGACTTTTACTTTACAAAACCGTTTGGTTGCTACGTTCCCAAGACTCCTCGACGTGAAAAGGTGCCGTATAAGACCGTTATGCATAAAGCCAGGCGTTTCAAGAAGAACAACGTACGATGAATAGTTTAATATGGAGAAACCTTCCTTGTGAAATCATACGCGCAATTTTCTTTTTGTCTGACCCGAGCATAGATACTCGTCTTTATTTTAAGATTCCTCCCGGTAAGCTAAGTGAACAACGTAGTTGGAGACTGTGGTATCTGCTCAAATCTCATGACGGTCTTATTTACAATCTCGAAACACAAACCTTGCACATTTTTAGAATTCCAGGGAGTCATATCATTCGAGGTCCTGTTGAATGTAATATAATAGACGAGTGGATGACTGTTTTTAACGAAACTGGAAAATATCATTCACTTGAGACATATTCCAGGAACGGGGATTATATGTGTACACCATCAGATACCGTATTTTATACAGAGATGCGCGTGCTTTTGAAGGGTTCTGGGATTTAGTCCAAGTCGCGAAGCGAGTTGTTCGCCGGCGTCGGACGGACGACGGACTTTTCACCTGCGGTGAAAAGGCTTTTTACACCATAATCTTGCAAATGTCTGAAATCTTGTAGACGATGTTAAACACCTGGTGTCTATCCGCTGCATTCACTGGCGGGTTCAGAATCTCGAGCTCAATCTGGTACTCGGTCGCCTCCTCGGAATCCTTGTCATCTGCGTCGCCGCTCACCTCGGACAGGTCAATCGAAAGACCCTTGCGTACGAACGAGTACCGCTTACGCTTCTTGACTCGCGTAAAGTTCTCTTCAGTGTCAGCCTCGCGGTCATACGGCACCTCTGACGAAATACCCAGCCGCGCGTCCACTAGATATCCATCGAGTACCTGGTCCTTCACAAGCAAGCGCTTCTTGACGACGCATGACTCCATCTCATCCGTAACGTCATTCATGACGACACGCTTTCCAGCCGCAGTATCCACGTATACAGTTGACTGACTCTCCTTGGTGGATTCCCACCCCTCGTATTTCCGAAGACGACGAAGTACCTTTTCAAACGTGGCTTGACCGACATTCGTATCAAACGTGCCGCGATTCACCTTGCCCAGCCGAATCTCAATCTCGACATTCGGCTGGTCCTTGTACTCATCGATAGTACTCTCCCACGCGGTGAACAGAGTAGTCATGGTTTCCATTACAGTGTTTGTGATTGTATCGTTTAGACCTTCGGTCCACGAGGAAGATCCTAGACGTCGAAATCAGTTCCCACGCAATTTTCCTCAATCGTGTCGATACCGTGGATGAAACGTTGGTTTGCATACGCCTTGCCCCGGTATGTTGCTGATCCTTGCCGGACATCAATTTCTCGAGACGAAAACGGACCCGCGTAAATGTCTTCGTTGAACTTGCATCGTCCGAGCACATTCTCTTGGCAATGTTGGTTGAAAATCTGGACAAACAACTTCTGTGGGATACACTTGTCTGGTCCGTACAACACCTTGTCGCTCGCCAAAAAGTTTTGCAGTGGGTTGGTCACCGTCGCCACCTGTGCCTGCACAGACTTGAAGTACGGCGGCAAAACACCCCAAATGTCCTTCTTCGAATACTTGCCTGCGTAGTCGAGGTATGCTCGAATGCACTTGCACAGAATCGTCGGAATCTCCGCCTCGAGCTTCCCATCAAGCTGCGGGTCGGGCTCAGACACCTGGCGTGCAAAGTTCCACGTCACGAGACGACGAAGCACAGACCCCGAGTTGTCGCGGTAGTTTGGCACCTCGTTACCACCGAGGATACCAGGCACGTTCCACGTCATCGACAACGCCTTTTCATTCTTGCGTGCGATGGACACATCCTCACCTGAAACCAACGATTGAAACTCCGCCTGCTCGAGCGCCAAGTCACCCTTGACCTCTGGACTGATGAACATGAACCCGTCGTGAATAGACCAGAGACCAAACTTTTTCTCGATGTTGTTTGACAGCGTCCGAACATCCTCCGAGTCGTAGAATCGCTTACACACCTTGGTGATGATGGTTGACTTGCCAGACCCGGCGATACCCTTGAGAAAGGGAATCACTTGCCATGCATCCATGTCGTTTGTATCAAAACACAGACGACCGATGAACACGTACATCCACTCCATCACCTCCTTCGAGAAGCGTTGGTACTCCATGACGCGCTGAATCACAGGCGTGCTGATATCATGCCAGTTCTCAGTCGCCATGTTCTGCTCGGGAAACTCCTGGTCGAAAAACTTGCAGCTCACAACCGTCGGATCCAGGTGTGCAATGTCCTGTGAACCGTACGGGTAAAACTTGGACGTATATGCATCCTTACACCACTCCTTGCCAACGTAGATACCGTTCGTGAACGACCACACAGTCCTGTTCTTCTGAATCTCAGGAAACTGAATGTCACGACACATCGACAAGTGAGTCACCGTGTCCCGAACGATGCCACCCTTGCTCGTCAGGTTACGCCACATGTCATACTTGTCCTCCTTTTGTGTATAGAAATACACAAACTCCTTAATCTCCATGACTGGCTTCCATGCACGAGTCAGGTGACCGTTCGTCGTCTCAATTTGTTTACAACACTGCCCCTTGTACCTCTTCATTTTTTGGGTATACGTCTTGTTCAGGAGGTACAGAAGCAGCCTCTGGTACGGGCTGGCTTCATCCTCCTCGTCTGGGGAGTCCATTGTCTTGCAGCGGAAAAGCGAAGAATCCATATCACCAGCCATCGGGGCGACTGTCGGGCTGTTGATTCTTTCAAATGACCGGACGTACCGGAAAATGATTTCGTAGGCGTCGTCGGCTGTTTCGATGAGTCGCATCAGGCGGTGCGCGATGCGAAACTCATCACCATTGACATCCTCGGAAGATTTATCCTTGATTCCCAGTTCGCTCGAACGATGATACAGCTCGGAGAAGAGGTTCACCAGGCGACGCTTCTGTTCCTGAATCCGCTCCAGGTCTACATTCTGGGGCATACCATTCGGGTCCAGCTCGTCATCCCGGAAGAATTGTCTAAATCCATTGGTGAGCGGTGCAAACCGGTCACCTTTACAGGTGAGACCCATCTTTTCCTCGAGTTGACCGATAAAATGTTCAAGACGTTCTGGGACGAGACTTGACACCTCAGAACGCATGACTTCCATACGAATTTCGTGCGCATGTTCTGCTGGTTGGTCCCGGGCGAGTGTGTGAACATCAGCCGGGACCATCATAGTACAAGAGCGTTATATTTTTTTAAGAGACCAGACCCCGTCTCCACCGAATGTTCAGTACGTATTGTACTTTCTGTGACTTCTCAGATACGTCAGTTCATTGACCGGTCCAACCCGCCTGGGAAAAGCCATCTCGAACGCGGCACGACGGGTGTTCGGAACACCAGGACGGGCGCTCAGAGCCCACAGCGCCATCACCTTCCGTTTGCGCATGATCTTTGGAAGAGCCTCACGCCAACGCCTCTGAATAACCGTCGCCGCAACAGCCTTTTGTCTGATTGCAGCGAGCTCTTTCGCCATATTATTGAGTTTGTTGTAGGCGTTAGTAATGTTCTGGCGCTTATTCGGATTGAATTCAAAGTACACACGGACGCCGTGTACCCAAGAACCACCGCGAGTAAGGTTCTGGTTGTCGTTGCTGAACGCATTGTTAAAGTGTGTGTATACCTGCTGGTACGTGGGTGCATTGTGTTTCCTGACTTCGTTCGTACGTCTCATTTTACCTCTATTTGCACGCTGAAGACTGTTATGGACCGCACGCCATTTGGTCATTGTGTTCTCCAGCGAAGCCACCATGGTATTATATAGTCAGGAAATTATGCAGGCGCGGCAATGTACTGTGGGGCGACCGTCTTCATGTTGGACACGGCAGACAGCAGCTTCACCAGGATGAGGTTCTGCTTCTCCAGCTGCTTGACAATCGCCTCGGTCGCATCCTTCATGCCAGCCAGGGAGGTGGCGATAGTCTCGCCGTCGTCGGTCGCCAGGAAGCTGGCAAGAGCCTCCATGGGATCCATCATCTCGTCAAACTCATCCTCGCCCTCGGCGTCCAGGTCAATGTCTGGGTTCTCATCATGGTCAGCCATATGTACTATTACTGGGACAAAAATGTTTATGTCCTGAGGCGCGCGGTCTGGTCCGCCCCGCGTCCGAAATTATTTTCTTGGCTAATGTCAAAATGGCGGGTGGACTTATGCAGCTTGTTGCTTACGGCGCTCAGGACGTTTACCTCACCGGTAACCCCAAGGTGACTTTCTTCCAGGCGGTGTACAAGCGTCACACCAACTTTGCGATGGAGCTGATCCAGCAGACCACCAACGGTTCCCCCAGCAGCAGCGGTCGCGTGTCCGTGACCATTGCCCGCAACGGTGACCTGGTCGGCAACATGCACGTGTGCCTGACCCCCACGTCCAACATTCTGACCTCCAACAACAACGTGTTCGACACCAACTGGGTGGCTGAGCGCGCCATTGCCGCAGTTGAGCTGACCATCGGTGGCCAGCGCATCGACAAGCACTACCAGACCTGGTGGCGCCTGTACGCCGAGGTGTTCCTGAACGAGTCCGACAAGTACGCCTGGGGCAAGATGACCACTCAGTCCAACCCCACAGCGACTGGCACGACTGCCCTGTCCTTCTCCAAGGTGTACCTGCCTCTGCTGTTCTTCTTCAACCGCAACCCCGGCCTGTACCTGCCCCTGATCGCCCTGCAGTACCACGAGGTGCGCCTGGACTTCGACCTGACCTCCTACTACGCCAGCTACTTCGGCACGGGCAACGCCTTCGAGGTGTGGGCCAACTACGTGTACCTGGACACTGAGGAGCGTCGCCGCTTCGCCCAGAAGGGTCACGAGTACCTGATCGAGCAGGTGCAGCACACCGGTGGTGACCAGCTGCTTACAAGCAACTTCACTGAGGGCTCCGTGCAGCTGGTGCGTCTGTCTTTCAACCACCCCGTCAAGGAGCTGGTGTGGTGCTACACCAACCCTCTTGGCAGCGCCACAGCTCAGCTCAACTCCATGTGGAACTTCTGCACGTCCACTGGCAACGTGAACGTGACGTCCAACGTTCTGTCTCTGCAGGCGTCCAACAACTACGTCATGCCCAACGTGACCGGTGTGCCCCAGCTGGTGAGCACCGCCGGCTGCACGGCCGTCAACTTCGGTCTGGCCGGTATTTCAACTTTCCCGCCCTTCTCCGGAAACTGCTACTGGCTCGAGCAGGGCACCCAGCTCGTTAACCCCACCGCTACCACCGGCGGTACCGGTGTTGAGGTTGGTCCTCTGCACCTGTTCAAGGTGATCCTCAACGGTCAGGACCGCTTCAAGGAGCAGTTCGGCAACTACTTCAACCAGGTCCAGCCCTTCTACCACCACACCGGCACCCCCTACCCCGGTATCTACGTGTACTCCTTCGCTCTGCAGCCCGAGGAGCACCAGCCTACCGGCACTTGCAACTTCTCTCGCATTGACAACGCCCAGGTGTCCGTGCAGGTGAAGTCCGCCACCCAGGCAACCCTGCAGAAGCTGTTCGCAGTGAACTACAACATCCTGCGTATCCAGTCTGGCATGGGTGGATTGGCCTTCTCAAATTGATTCCACCCATACATATTCTTGTGTGGTAGGACTTCTAAAATATCAAAACTCCAAAAATACGGGCTTCGGCCCCAAGAACGTTCCAGGTTCTTGGGACCTACTCCTGATCTTCCTCAGCCTCTGCCTCTGCCTCAGCCTTCTCCTCAACCAACTCCAGTGAAATAACTGGAAACTCATACCACTGAATATCCGAGTCGAGATCAGCCATATCACATGGAAACGAACGTAGAACCTGAAGATCGATGAACGGCTTCATATCATCGTCCGAACCGAAAAACAGGTGATCCGCGCGGATCCGTTCGGCACGTATATCAGACAACATGATGATGCTGGTCACCTTGTTGAATGCGATGCGAAACATCATATCATCGCAGTCCTCGTCTTCGCAGTGGTCATCCAGAAACGTATACGGGCGAAGATATGTCATGTTGTACAATTTTTTGGCTGTCAAAGCCTCCTTTTTCTTAAACACACTCTGACAAATCTCCATACCCTCCTTGTACTGGGCATCTGTCAAGTGTTCTTTGATCGAGTCGATGAAATCTGAAATATCATGCGCTGTCATTTACAAGCAAGCACAAAACCTCTCTATCTTCCTCACAATTGACCTAAAAAAAGATGTCATGTCCACGAGTGGGATTACTTTTCGGCAAAAAAATAAACACAAAATGGAGGCACGTATCACCGTACTCATGGCTGAGCTTTCGGCGCTCACGGGGCACATTCCGCGCTATATGATGCGGGACTTGAAGCGTCTCGGTGTGACTATGCGCGCACGTATGTACGAGCCAGCCGTGCGCGTACGAACAGTGACGACCCATACCATGTGTACGGGCAAGACGGCAAAGGGCGCGGCATGCAAAAACAAGGCGTGCACGGGCTTTGAGATGTGCCGGATCCACTACAAGCAGAGTCAGCGTATGACGTCAGAAGTTGAGGCGGTCATTCCGTGTACGGGCACGACGGCAAAGGGTGCGCCGTGCAAGTGCCCGCGGTTCCGCGGTTTTGAAGTGTGCTGGCGCCACGCCAAGAAGGAGGGTCTTCTTCCTGACGTGCCGACAGATTGTGCTATATGTATGAACGATATGGTTCCATCCGAGCGAACAAAGACCAAGTGTGGTCACTATTTCCACACGGCGTGTTTGACGCAGTGGGCGACCCGGCGTGGTACGACAAGCACATCGAGCCGCCGACGTACGATTGGCGCACCGTGTCCCATGTGCCGCGCACCCTTTACATTGCCCGCGCCGCCGCCTCCGCCGATCGAAGGTCCCGATTGGTACGTGATGGGCAATACGCCGCCGACGAACATGACATCCGGTGCAGAGTGGGTGGAGCGTCTGAATGCAATCTCGACAAACCCGACGTTTTCACTCCAGACGCTTCGGTATAACGCCGAGTATGTCGGTCGCGAACTTCTCAGACTTTACGCGGACACGGGCAGATTCCCGCACGCCACATTGGTTTTGACAGTGATGCAGATCTACGGCATCACTCGGGGGTAGAAGCAGGTATCAACGGCGCCCATCATACTCACGGTCCCGGATGGCGCGGTGTTCCGGCCACCATCCGGGACGAGGACGCCACGGGTAATCTGGACGCGGACGACGCTCTGAACGCCTGAAGACCAAGAAGAACACGAGGATGATGAGAACAATCAGGAGTGCCTGAGTACCGGTAAGACCTGCCATTTAAGAAGTGTAAACAAATTAATTCTATGGATGATAGGTTATTCGAAGAGCTCATATTCCAATTGAACAATCATACCAACATGGCACATTGGGAAGCGACGGACCGACTCGGCGCTGACGACTTGGAAAACATCAACGCAACTATCCGTCATGTTTTTGCACCCTATATTCGACAGTACGCATACACGGCAGTCATGACCACGTTACAAACGTGTCGAAACACGCTGTGTCACGTCGTCTGGGCGTCGATGAATGTACCGTTTCCACGTGATCCGTTCGAACACATTGACCGTGTCGTCGAAAACGCAGTGAATGTACTGCGACAAATGACGAGTCCGCGCGAGATGATCATGGCGAATCACTGTGCCCACCTGATTCAGAGAAACTGGCGGAGAGCCATTGCAGATCCGTCGTACCTCGTGTGTCGAAACAGGCTGATGTTTGAGTTTAAACAAATGTCTCGTCAATAAATAAGATGC
>Ga0208951_1000418_pt1 | contig 19438 bp, 42 predicted proteins | sample GreLakmeMI27MSRF_FD_187702 | JGI IMG/M metagenome (GOLD analysis project Ga0208951, IMG submission 187702) | Freshwater lentic microbial communities from great Laurentian Lakes, MI, USA - Great Lakes metaG MI27MSRF (SPAdes) | ecosystem: Environmental > Aquatic > Freshwater > Lake | place: Great...
TCCAATAATACTTCATTGAATTCTTCATCAAATTTTGTTTGCACTTCCCATATTGGACTTTGCCAAAACATATTCTGTGCATTTTGATACCAATGGTATCTATCTCTATCTTCTTTTGTTGTCATAATAAAATTACATTTTCATTCTTGTTTTTGTAACCACTCTTTATATTCAAGTAATAGTGAATTATCACCAATTTCTTCATTATCACTTTGTGCAGATTCATGTAGTGAAACTTGTTGGCCCATAACATTTTTAATTGCTTCTGTACTACAAATTTTGTTAATTAAATCATCATTTTCTTTGTGCATATTAAACCAAATTTCTTTTTCTTCTATGGACAATGACATGGTATTATCATATACAGTATGATTAAAAAAATTATAAATGTGATTGATATCATAAACCACAGTATTTCCATCATGTGTTTTGATGGTTGGTAATTGTGTGTAAAAAGGTTTAAACATTTTGTTTATCCAGCCATTCTTTATATTGATTTACTAATATATTATCTACACCATTCTCCAATGCTGTTGGTAAAAAAACTACTGAATTGATAATCTCATTTAAATTTCCATGAACTTTAATAAACAACAACTCATAGTTTTTCTGCATATTAAACCAAATTTCTTTTTCTTCGGTGGACAATGACATGATATTATTATATACTTCATTGTCAAAGAAATGTTTCAGATGGTCGTTTCTGTATTTTTCATTGCTTCCGTCTGCGGTTACTCTAACCGGTCTTTGGTAAGAATATGTTGGCATTATGTGGCCTTTTTCTTTGGAATAAGTCTCTCAATAAACCTACCAAATTCTACAACCAATTTGAACATGACGAAAATTGCAACAAGGATTGACCCTTTAATAAAGCCAGGTTCTTTTTTACTTGGTCCAAACCAACGTTGCCATACACCAACAACTTTACAGATTGGTGCACCAAATGCAAACAACAGTTTACCTGTAATGCTTCCTGTTTGTTTTTCACCCATCATGTAGGCCATTTCTTCAGCCCAAGGTGTTGCAATATCGTAAGCCCATGTAATAGACCATCTTTTTACATCACCACTAAATTCTTCATCGGACATCCAAGGCATTATCTTAGGACCTTTGCCGCCCATCCAATCAACAACAATTTCTGCCCATGCACGATAACCATTATAGATATCTGGATGAGTTTCGATAAGTTTTTCACCAAATGCTTGGTCGGCTTCAAAGATGTTTTTCTTCATTAGACCAAGGTCAAACAATTTAGTACAAATAATCTTTGAACAATTACAATTGAAAGTAAAACAGTTTGCGTTACTGGTGCAATTATATACTGGTGTGGTCGCCGCTTGACAATTACCTGTCTGTAACCATTTCTGTGTATCACAATTTGCACAATTAATAGCTGTACAATTGTTTGTGGCATTACATTGACGAGCTGTGCCACCCGCACTCTGGCATTGTCCACACTGAGTTTTGCTACTATTACAGTTGCAGTTTGTAATATTTGTATTATTGCAATTACCGGCATTGTTTCTTTGAAAGTATGTTAAACCGCCACGATATACACCCAAATCCAATGGATTGGCCTGCCTTTGTGGACTAGGCGCTGTTACTGTACCCCCAGCAATTGCTGGCGATGTACCAGCAGGTTTTAAATAACCATTTAAGAAATTTAAGTCGGTGGAAGGTTTGGCCGCAGCTCTACCCACTTCGGTATTAATTTGAGAAACCGCAATTGAACTGTTTGTATCTGGTGTTGCCATTTTTTCTCTATCTTTAAAATATTGTTATTACTATTTATGATTTCACGTAGGATTTACCATACACTTCAATATCATTAACGGTACCAATAATCTCTTTAACCACCTTGATTGGTATGACTTTTTTCATTTTTTCTTCTTCTGGATGGTCAAAAATTGTACCAAAAACATCTTGTCTATCAAGTGGTAATGTGTCACTCTTAATTAAAGTTGGTATATAACCATTTGTTATCATAGTGAATGCTGCAGAAAACAATGCCACATTATCAGAATATGCATTGGCACAGGAAATGTCCCAGAATTTTTTATCCAAGAACATACAGGCACCTTTACAAATATGTAAAACTGGACATTCTGGACATTCCTTACGATTGGACCAATGTGTAACTGAGGTCAATGAAACATTTGAATAATCATCCAATGTACCGCCATGATGTGGTTCATCATTTTTCGAAATTTCCAGTGAACTAACATTCTGACATGTCATAACATTACCACGCAAATCCACTGATATTGTGTGTTCATCATCCATGCCACATTTTTGTCCCAAATATTTGGATTCATCATGGTTTAAAATTGAATGAATTAATCCTTCAACTTTAGCTAATTGGCCACCGAATCCAATAGTTGGTCCTTCACTGTATAATTCACCAAAGGACTTTTGTCTAAATTGAAAATGTTCTTGTTTGGTGTTTAATGAGTTTGAAATTCCTTCTTCATCATAAGCATCAACTAAAGAACCTTCACCCAACGAAACATTCTTATCACCAGTTAAGTTTATAAACCAATCACGAATTTCTTTTCTACTTTGGTTTTTAGCATTCAACATAGAATTAAAACTTATGTTTTTTCCGAGTCTTGTCATCATTCTATAGAATCCAAGAATTCGTTCTTTTTGTTCTGGATCATCAAATGGATCAGGTCCACGTACAAACTGTCCAGGTCCATCATGTGAAATGGATACAGAAAAATCCATCATCATCAACCAATCAATTATTTCATCAGTTAGAATAGAACCATTAGTGATAATACTAAAAACTGGTTTTGTTTTCCAACTATCAAACTTTTCTGCCATGGCTTCCGCCAATGGTTTTAATGTTTTCCAATAAACTAATGGCTCACCACCCCAAAATTCAATCTTTAGTCCAACATCCTCATCAAACTGTAAGTTTTCCAATTTTTTCATGAAAACATCAATGTCTTTCTTGGAGGTTTCTGGTGCTCGTTCAACAAACTTCTGTGAACAATAATCACACGAATAGTTACAACTTAACCCCATTTGAATTTTCAACCAACTAATTAATTTTGATTTTTTCAGTGGTCGGTTTTTGTCAAATGGTTTGTGTGGTTTTAGAAAATTGTCTGTACGTTGGTCCTCTGGATACTCAAACACGTTACCATCAGTATCTTTCAACACATTGGTCATGTTATCATAGTGAAAAACCTTTTTGTCACCATCTTCAAATCGTGTGGCTTCAATCTCAAAAATCATTTCATTTCCTCTTATTGTTGGAGTAGTATTTATCCTAGTAACCTAGTTGCTCACAGGCCACAATCCATTGCTTAACCAGACTGGAACGGACAATATCATCTGGTGTAAAATAAATTTCTTGGAATGATGGCATCTTACGTGCCACTTCTAAGAAACTATGGAATGCCGTTTGGTCTTTGTTACTTTTAATCAAATCTGTCTGTTTAAAATCACCTGAGAATATGATTTTGGACCTATGTCCAACACGGGTGATAATTGTATTTACTTCCGACCAATTCAAATTCTGATTCTCATCAACTATAATAATAGCGTCATCAATAGAAATACCACGAATGGCAGTAGTAGAAATAAATCGTACATGATTTTGTTCCTTTAATCTATCCCATGCATCTGAACGACCAAATAATGTGGCCGCAATCTCTTTGTATGGTAATTCATAGATTTCTTGTTTTTCTTCAAGATTGCCTGGTAAATATCCAACGTCACGTAATTGAACCAGTGACCTTACCACTACCACTTGTTTAAAAGAATTGGATTTATCCAATACTTCTTCTAATGACTTATATAGTGCCAAAAAAGTTTTGCCCACTCCAGGACTACCGAATAGTCCCATGAAGTAGGCACCGCCCTTATACATTTCAAAGAATAATCTTTGATTTTCTGTTAATGGGTCAAACGTCTTTAGATGGTCTGGTTTAATCTTTAATGAATTATTTACTGCTGGTTGATGCCTTGTTTTATTCTCATCGTCCTGCTCCGCTGCGTATCTGGCTGTTGTTTTTCTTGTAACCATCAATTTCCCCCTGAAATAATATTGAAACACTTTTAGGACTATCGGACTTCTTTTTCTTCCGACTGTTTCCTGAATTTTTTACTTGAGGCTTTTGTTCCTCGACCTTTTTCTTAGGTAAAAATAGAGCAGGCACCTGTGCCATTACCATTCCCTTTGCATTTTGGTCTTGTGGCCACCCATAGTGTTTCCTGGTATGGTTTCTTTCATGCGATTGATGACATACTTTTCAAATGCGGAGTCGGCCTTACCAACTCCTGGTGTGTCCATACGCATACCATCACCAAAACCAGGAAGGCCATTGGGTGCAAAATATCTTTGTAGCTGGGGATTCTTTTCTTTGAACTCATCATACTCAGCGAGGCGCATGGTATGTTCTTCAACTTTATTTGTATCTAAATTGAGAAATGTATAAATCATGTAGGTTGAAACCAGTTTGGTACTGGCCGTGAGTTGATTTTTCCTTGCCAAGAAGCGAGGTGCTGTTTATTATTTATATAGTAATTGTGATACGATGCCATAGAATCACCGGCAATCTTTACCTCATCTGGCATGGCAGGTGTAGGACCTGTGAATTCACCTTTAGGTATGTTATTAGGAATTCTTGCAAGGTCAGGCACCAGTCTAGCACAGGCATGAGTTTTGCCATAACGATATGTAAATTCTTCAAGTAGTTCGCACCACAAAGTGTACAGCCATACATAGTTTTTATCTGATTGACGAGACCAGATTGCAGATGGATGGTTCTGCATAGTTGGTTTCATCAAACGAGTTTCACGACCATCAGGTAGTCGCCATGCTTTAATTGACCTGTTGTTTGCTGTCAGTCTACGATATTCTTCGCCGTCAAGTACACGGTGAGATGTACATAACAGTTGAGCATACTCAATGACCATTTTGCAAACATGTTTATCAACGTGCATTTCTGCACACACTTTTGGATCATTGTCGAGATAAAAAATATTCATAGTTTCATTTGTATTCGTGGTACTTCTTGCCAAAAACCAGCAGTTTTAACATTTCCAAATTGGTCATGTATGTTTTTTTTAACCTGTAAAGCAACTTTAGCAACTCTATCACCTTCCATATACTCAACCACTTGAAACTCATAACTGATTGGATCAGGCATTGTAAATGTAGGTGCTGATGGCGTTGCAGGTGTAATATACGGAAGAACACCAGTAAATGTACTTACAGTTAATATACTCATGTTAACATCCTAATTAAACCGACTGAATCAATAGTTACCAACAAGATGTAGTTAGCCAACATGCCAGATGATTTCCTAGTGTAAGCAGCCCAAGCGTACATAGCGCAACCAGTAATCCATATAGGATAGAGAACAAGTAGTGGTGGATTTGGTACCGTGGCAGCCATCGTAATAGCACACCCGATAGATAAAGCCCAAGCAAGCAACTCAACACAAAAGCGAAAATGATTTGAAACATAATCTTTTTTTATCCATTCAAAAATACCATAAACAATATTATTCATCGTGCGGCACTACATCCAATCTACCATCAATAGTATAACCACAACCACGCAGGAACATGGCAAATTCTTCTAGAATATCATCTAGTGAGTCGCCATCGAATTCGATAGTAGTTTTTGTTCCCGGAGTTTTATCACTTAATGACAAGTAATTGTAGTGCTGACCTGAAAGGTAAAATCTCATTTTTATTCACCAAATTTAGGGATTTCTAATTTACCTGATTTTTTAGGTGCAGGTGCTTCTACCTTAGGAAAACGGCGTGCAATATCTTCTACTGTTACAGTCTGCATAGCAAATTGCTTGAATAGTTCATAATTGTCGGAAACTTTCATGGCATTTTTAGAATTCATACCTGCACCATCAAGTGTGAACAGAGCACAACCACCTGAGGCCAATGGTGCAATTTCAATAATGTGGTCCAAATTGATAATAACTGGACAACCTTTTTCAATAGAATTAACTTCAACAAACAAGCTCATATATTTCCTCTTATTTTCTATCACAATCAGCCACACGAATTAAATAAACTGTTGTCTCTGTGTGTGGACGTACAAAGAAACATTCACCTTTAATAGACCATACAAGGTGGTTTTGAATACCATCTTTAAAGTCTTTCAATACATCTGGTGTTGGTGTGAGTTTGACATAGTATGCTAAAAAAGGCAATGACAAAATCAGAACACATCCAAGTATAATCCAAAATTTTTCTTTTAACCAAAGTAACCAATTATTCATATCATTCCTAAGTGTTTTAGTAGATTATACAGGCCAATGGCGCTTATGGCAACAGCCACCAATATGAATGACAATTTGGTGGATTCCTCACCATAATAGTCAACCTCCAACTTAATCATGTCTCTTTGAGCACAGAGCATCTGCGAGGATTCTACCTCACCACCCATCATATGGATGGTTTTCTCAGACTCTTTCAACCTGCGTTTAGCTGAAATGTAATGTATGTATGAAATCATATTAATCCCATAAGTTTTGATAATATTTTCCGAACAAACGGAAGCCATTTTGAATTCGGTTTTGTACGACCTTCATTCCTTCATAATCACATTTATATGTGTGATTTGGTCCATCAACCATTTCGTACATTGTGGCTTTACCAAGCATATCCCATTTGCAAGCAACTGTTTTATGGTCGATTTTACCTGAACGGAAGGCATCTTGCCATGAATCATCATTGTGACATTCAAATGCAAAAATCATTTCATCAAGTGCCCAATCCCAACGCTTGAAGTGGTTTTCATCGGTATCATACTCATTTTCTTTTGCTGGTGCTGATGTAGACTTCACTTCTTCTGGTACATCTTCATCATCAACAAAAGGTGCACCGTGTTTAGTTGCTTTCAACTGTTTCAACATAGGCAAAACAATTTTGGCCAAGGTATGGTCCATTGACCATGTATCCCATTTGTCAATCTTTACATAATCAATTTTGGGGTGTACAAGGTCAAGGAATTTTGAAATGGCACCACAAATAGGTGACAAACGATTAATCCATTTTTCATACTTTTTGTTAGGATCATCCTCATGGTTGTAGAATACATCAGTATCTTTTTCCCAAAAGCAAATTTTCTCCAAAATTGTATATGGAGAAATCCAATGATAACGATAACTACTAATATAAACTTTCATCAATCAACCCTTAGTTTTTCCCAAATTGTATAATCTTGTTCCATGTATGATGAAACGTCATGTAATACTGACACAGGCAAATCACCTTTTCTACGAGGCATTTCATTTACTTTGAAGTCACACTTGTTTGCGGTTTTAAAGTATTCGATAATTTCTCTTACTGTGTAACCTTGGCCTGTGCCTAAGTTCTCGACCAATAAGTTAGATGGTTGCTCGATAGCACGTTTAATGGCCTCACATACTTCCAATACGTGTATGTAATCCCTAATGGCGGTGCCATCATCTGTATCATAATCATTGCCATATAAATTGAATTCACCTGTGTCTCTCGCCTTCATTAAGTTATACATCAAACCATCAACATTTGTTGGGTCATAACCACCAGAACCAATAACATTGTAGAATCTGAAAATTGTACAGTCTCTGTCACTCAATGAACAATAGTTACTAACCAAAGATTCAGTAACTCTTTTAGATAGAGCATAAGGACTATCACCATTGAATGCAGCACCAGTAGATGCAAAGATGAAATGCTTGTATGTAACATTTTCAAGCATTTTCAATGTACCCGTTACATTGGTGTCATAGTACCGCATTGGATTCTTTACAGAATCACCAACATTAACCAATCCGGCCAAATGCACCACAGCATCAAATTCACCCTCAACCATCTTATCCTCTAAGATATTTTGTAGAATGAAATTGTCTGTTGATTGTGGTTTGAACACACGGTCCAAACCAACAGTATAATAACCGTGCAATATATCAAGCAGATGCCTGCCGATATAACCAGAACTACCCGTTACTAGAATCTTTTTCATCTTCGTATGTAATTGTGTTAATGAATTTCATTTTGTCTTTGTCAGTCCATGATTTCAAATAGTCATTGTCTGTATCAAACAAATTCATGTAATCAGTTGCTGACAATTCCCGTGTTGAAACAATTACTTCATCAACGTGCTTCTGTGAGAATTCTTGGAACTCATGATTACCGACTTCACAAACCACTTCATCAGAAGCATGGCCTTCTTCACGAGCCTCAACAACATAACGCATACGAAACATTGATATAGTTTCAACCAAGTATAATTTCTTTTCCATTTCTTTCACCTCACTCCAATATGTATATGAATCCGATTTACCAAAATTTTCTTCCATCAATGCATGAAAGTCACAATAAGGATGGTCACCCGCAAATTGTGTTGTACGTTCCCATCTAGCATCTTCATAACAATTCATGCATTGTAACCGCATATCAAATCTCCACAAATTTCAATTTAAAATTATCAGCACGATCCTCATATACATCATAACCTCTAGGGTTACATACAATACGAGTAGAACCAATCATATAGTCAAAATCTTCGTGTGTATGACCGTGAGTCCACAATTTGATTTGTGGATGATCCATGATAAACTCACTCAAATCTGAACTGTAACCACCATTCATAATCACTTCATCCGCATAACGTGGATGTGTTGATGCTTTGCTTGGTGCATGATGGCCAACGACCACAAACTTCTGTTCGAATTTACCTTCAATCATTATTCGTATATATTCAAGCATTTCTTTGTGGTCAACAACGGTATCATCAGGTGAAAACTTAGCAGTACGAGTTGCAAATTTACCTTCATGGTCTTTGAAATTCACCACACGATTACTATTCATAATGCAACGGAAGTCATTCATCATACCAGTCATGTGCAACAGTGTAATTGGATCTTCCTTGTTCATGTCAGTCCACAATGTACCACCAATGAATGATACACCACCCAACTGAACCATCTGTTTATCTAGTATGTGTAGATTAACCAAATAACCAAGCTTATCACGTAAATGTTTAATAGTGTTCCTAAAATCACCGTGATAATGTTCGTGGTTTCCAACGATGTAGATAACATGAGGGAATCTTGCACAGCATTCTTGAAAGAATTGATGACACGCTTCAGAGCGGCCAAATCGGTCCATAATTGCATACTCATCCCTTTTGTTTAAATCTTTGGCAACACAGATATCACCACCAAGAATAAGTACATTAGCACCTTCGGTATTTTCGAGGCTGATAGTACCAAATTCTAGGTGAATGTCTGAGCAAACCGCAATCTTCATTGTTATTCCTTGTGTTTATGATGGTATTATATCACAAATAGGTATATATGTCAAGCCTTGTTATGGATCCTGAGGAGTCTTATTTGGCCATCAGGCACAACAAACATCCTAGCTGTATACTGAGTTCCACCAGTAACAGGATCTTCGTCCATTCTTGTGAATTCAATATATCTTTCTTTCATCAGTTCGTCTGCCAGTTTTTGTGTCAACACCTTCTTAACATGTTCTTTCCATTGATTCTCATCACCAGTAAACTGAAGTTTTTCAAACTCTGATACAGTATAAAATGATTTAAACATTCGTCCTTCAATAGCATAAGTGTTTATATTTACTGCACTCGAAATATTACCATTAGTACCGATGGTACCATAGTTATCAACACTTATGGTACCACCAGCACCAGCAGAACCAGTGGCATAATTGCCAAAATTTGCAGGACGACCTACGCCACCGGCACTGATACTAATACCGGTATTAGGATCATATGATGTATTAATGATAGCCATTACTATCCATTCCCGTAATGAGGGTTTGTTGCATATGAGGAAGCATCTTCAGCATAATTTCTTCACCACCAGATATTTGTGCTAAGGTGACCATTCTGGCCATAATAATGCCAACCAAACCGGCATAACTGACATCATAGTTTGCAACAACTTTTTTCAGAAAATCATCAAAATCTTCTGTAATATCCATTAGTTTTTGGTCAATCATTTTTTCTCCTTGATTGGTTTAACTTCTGCAACAGGCACAATAGTTTCATCCATTTTAGGTTCATTGTAATCCATTGGATGTGGTTCACTATACTTTGGCACCACACCCACAAAAGCCTTACGCATAGCATTCAATGGAAAGAATAGAATGGCCAATATGATTGACATTAGAATACCAATACCAACAAACGTTTTCACATAAAAGATGTAGGTTGTTTCGAGCAACAGATTCCAAAACCCTGATGTACCAAGGCCTGAGTCTGGATCACCATCATTGAAGGTGCGAATGTGTTTCATCAATTGTTTATTCAAAATCTCTGTATGTGTAATCAAAATGTCCACAATACCACGGTATAAATTAATCATCATCATTGCACCTCATAGGTTATATCATATCCGCCTTTACGGTCGGTCCACCAGTCATCTTCATTCAACCAATCCCAATCAATGTCAACCTCACCAAAGGCAGCACTCATAATTTCTTCAAGGTCGGCTTCACCATCCGCAATTTCTTGCAGCATAGTTGCAATTTCATCTTCATCCATATTTGGATAAATTTCACTCAATAAACTTTCATCAATCTCGGCACCATAACGTTTCTCAACAGAATGCCATTCTGATTTAACAATCCAAACCATATCAACTCCTTAGCTTCGTTTAAAATGTGTCTTTTGCATTTGCAATAGTTCTGGTTCACTTACATCATCTTTGTCCCAAATATTTTCACACTGTTGTTTAGTGTAATCTGAATAGTTTAGGCAATCTTCAATGAAAGATTTTCTGTGTTCATCAGTTTTAACCACCTCTTCTTTGATGGTCAAATCAACAGGTGGTTCCGACTTCTTCTCATCCAATTCAATGTGTATTGGATTCTCAGGCACCACTATCTTCTCAATGATAATTTGTTCTTGTTCCACTTTTGGAACGATTGGTGTTTTTGGTCGATGGTTTGCAAGCACAACGATTGCACCCAAGGTCAAAGCACCAATCATAATCTGTTTCCACCAAAGGAAGAAAACAAGACCAAGAACGAATATGCCAAATCCACCCAACACAATAATTTCCATTGTGTTTTGAGAAATACCAGATTCATTGACAATTTCAGAATACATTTAAATCACCTATCAAGGACGGTTATAAGTCTCACACGATACAGAAACGGGGTACATGATAACACCATGGTCCGTTTTTTGTGGCAGTGATTGAATCACTGGTTTCAAACGAGCATTAAGACAATCTTTCGATGCCTGAATTACTTCGTTACGTTCAATAACTTTTGCTTTATCAAAACCATCAAGTTTTGGTGCAGCACAACCCACAACGCAGGTTGTTATCACATACATTAGTATTGAAAACATACTATATCTTCCTTTAAACACTTTTAATCCTCTCAATCAATTTATTGGCCTCAGCAAAATTGGAAATATCATCAGTCAATTCCATTTCTTGAACCATCAGTTCTGTTTTAGCTAAACGAATCAAAGATAGTGCATAATTGATATCGTCATTGTCGGCTTGATCCAGCCATTCATCAAAACCATCTTCAGAACAATTCATAATAAAATCTAGGTTATCACGGTCCCATTCATTCATACAATTTTACCTAACACTGTAAAAATCAATTGGTCTAACTCATGTGAAAAGTCTTTACCGTTTCTACGATTCTGGTAAATGGCTTCTACGATTTCTTTAGAAGCGATGTCAGGCATATGACCACGATTTTCCAATTCATCAATCAAATCTTCGGTTTCAAAATCACGGAGGTCAACATCAACCTCAACTTCAGTACAAATTGTTTTATACATATCATTCTTTCGTTGAAAGTCTACTCTTAAACAAGAAACCGGATAACAAACTCAAACCCCATGCCTGTAACCAACCAATTTCATTGGCGCCTGCAATGGCACCAACAAGGCAGTTATTCCATAGAATCATAATAGGGTAACTAACAATGAGACCTAGTAATACACCAAGAAAAATAGCAGTAAGGAACGCAGGAATAATTCTATGTAAAATCATATTAGACCTCAGTGGTTTCTACAGCAGGTGTGGTTTCTACAGTAGGGGTGGTTTTACCTTGTGTAGGTCCAACATAACGGCCATTGGCATCAAACTCGGTGAAATTCACCAACTGATATGCTGTTACAGCACGGCCAGTTTTATGCACCTTAACAATGCCGCCATCTTTGCGGATGTTATAGATGTTTGTGGATAGGCGATAGAGAACCGATTCTTGGTCTGTGCCTTTGAAACAAGCCTTAATCTCATCGGGAGATACAGGTTTGCCTGACAGCAAGGTAACGGTGATTTTTTCGTGACGATTTTGTTTGCCTGAGCGAACAGTGTTTGACATTTTAAGTCCTTTCAATATAACATGGTAAAAGTACCAACATATGGATTATAACACATGGGTGGCATGTTGGCAACCATCCATGTGTTGTTTTTTACATCAGAACGGGATTTCATCTCTGATTATCTCTGTGGGTGCTTTTCCTACAGGAGCATTCACTTTGGCATCCACCTTGGAGTACAGGTCAAGGAACGCCAGTTTGGTGTCTGTATCAAACCTGGACACACACAATTCAATGGCCTTCATACGGTCACCAAAGATTTTAAATGCCTTGGCAATGTGGACCAAACGGCGTGTGGAGATAATTTCATCAACAGCACCTTGGTTAAACGATTGGCGAACAATATCAGCCCATTGAACCAGCATATTAACAAAATCTTGGTCATCAATCAATGGTGCAAGAATTTTCTTTTCTGTTTTAGTATCAGGAAATTCCTGTTCAACAGTAATAGGGAAACGTTCCAAGAATGCATCATCAAGAATCTGTGACAAGTAACGGCCTTCTTCTGAACCACGGCCTTTGGTGTTTGCAGTAGCAATCACATTGAAGCCATTCTTTGGATGAACCAACTCGCCATTCTTTTTGTTGTAATATGGTTTGCCTTCTAAGATACCTTGCAAACACATTAACTTATTAGAACCACGGTCAGCTTCGTCCATCAATAAGATGGCACCACGTTTCATAGCAATGATAACAGGTCCATCACGATTAACGATATTGCCGTTGACAAGAGTAGGACCACCCAACAAATCACTTTCATCAGTCTCAATCGAAATGTTAACACGAATGCATTCCCGCATAAGAGATGCACAAGCCTGCTCGACCATAAGTGTCTTTCCGTTTCCAGAAAGACCAGTAACAAACACAGGATAAAACAATTTAGACTTGATAATATTAGTAAGGTCTTTATAGAATCCAAATGGAACATAATCAGGGTACTTTGTTGGAATGGATACATCAGATTCATCAACCAGTTTAGGTTGTTTGAACTCTAACACTTGTGCAGCCAACGCAACCTCAAACTCAGGTTCTTGTACTTTAGGCTTGGTACCAATATCAGGCAATTTGTATTGACCACGACCAAGACGATATTGAGACTTGGTTACAAACCAGTGTGGGAAAGAAAGATTGGCCTCATCAACAACGTGTTGGATGTTATCACGGCTGAGAATAGAACCTGTAGAATACAATTCTTCAGCAGCCTTCACGAATGCAATTTGATTGCGATTTAAACTCATTACAAAACTCCAGTTAATTTGTCCATAGGTGTGTATTATACATCAAAACCAATTCAATGGCAAGTACTACTAAAGTAATCATTCTCCGTTCCATTTCTCTGTTTGTTTAAAAGATTTTTCCTGTATTGTCAATGAATCCTTGTGGGTTTTCCTAGGATTACCACAAAGAAAGCATGCTGGATTTCCACAATCCATGGCATGATGTTTGACAAATTTATGTGGTTCTTTCACCGTCATGCCTGCGGCCTTGGCAATCTTAACCTGTTTCTTAATAGCGTTCTCATCCTTCAACAGGCGTTTTGAACGTTTGATTTTATCTTCTTCTGTACTCATTATGTTATGTCCAGTAAAATTAAAACACCTAAAACTACCAACCAAACAGACCCATCAATATTGTGTTCATAGCCCCAAAAGGCTAATGCAATACATCCGAGGCCTGCTATTGCTTTACTTAGGTTACTCACTTTGGCAACATCAATGCATTGAAGTTGCTAGGCACAACGATTGTCTGCACTTGACCGTTCTTGATACCTTCGGAGATATTCAACATAGCCTGTGCTTGCATGAATGCAATACTCGCCCCTGAGTTATTAGCCAATGCTGCCATTCTGCGACTTTCTGCTTCGGCAGTTTTAACTTCAACTTCTTTTTGTTTCAATTCATTTTTTGAACGAACCAAAGCATTTGCACTTTCAACAACACTATCAGCAGGAATTACACTACGAACCATAACTTGATTGATGGTGATTGATCCATCTAGTTTTTCTTCAGCAAGATTGCGAGTAATTTCCTCTTTGATAAAGTTTTCCATGTCAGTGCGATTGTCTGCCATGTCTAGTGCTTCATACTTACGTGTGGCTTTGTAGATGGCGTTACGAGCATTTTGCACAATGTAGTTGTACATCACATAGGTGTCGCCTTTGAACTCAGCGTGAAAACTCTTGTTCTTGGTTGCATACAATTCACTCACTTGTTGTGGGTTGATGTTGTAAACAACCACAGCATCAAAGTCTTTCATTGTGCTGTTGTCTTTGGCAACAGGAGTCATGTTCTCAAGCACCACATTCACGTCCTTGATAGGGAATGTAAGCACATCACCAATCATGGTTTGATTGAATGATCCAGGCAATAATTCGCCTGGCTGAATCTGTCGGTCAAAGCCCACACGCACACCCACGGTGCCAGTTTCAATACGAGTACAACCTGTAACAAGAACAGCGGCTGCAAGAATGGAGAGAGTCAAAATACGTTTCATGTTTTTCCTTAAAATAAAATAACAAATACTGTCATCAGCATTACTGCTGCCAGTGATACAAGTATACTATAGCCTATGCTTTTTGTCAAGGCCAATTGTTCCATACCGTTCATATTTCTTAAAGCAGTAATGCCAAAATGTATTAGAACGGCAAGGACGGCAAATGCGAACCAAAGTTTAATCATTCTATCTCCTTAAAACGCATCAAAGTTAAAATACCTTGGTGTTTCTTTCATCAAAATCAAGGTCACACCATTTTTCTCAAAGATAAACTGGCCAGTCTTGTTGTTGAACTTCACCAAGTTATCGGAGGTAAAATCTTCATCACCCCAAACATCTTCTTCATCATCATTGCTGGAAATCGAATTGGCCAATGTGGTTGATACCTCAGTAGATCCTGCCTTCTTCTTCTTAGCAAGGAAACGCCAGTTGATATTAATCTCTTTTGTTGACAGCGGTGCGCCATTCCAAACGGAAGGACTTGTACGGTCTGCCTTGCGGTCACCTTTGTAGATTTCCACACTGTATGTTGTACCACCATCAAACTCAGCCTTCACGTTTAGAATACGCATCGCTTCTTGTGGTGTTTCATTGTATCGCATCATTTCTTCAATCAATGCCTTCAACATATCAAAGTTAAATGCACCGAATACAGAAGCAATGCTTACAATGGTGTCAACTGTCTTAGTATCAGACAACAAATTGTCATAACAGTATTCACGGATGAATGCCTCATCCAATCCAGTGAAATTGACCATGTAGAAAATACGACCTGGACGGTTACGCATATGGCTATCGACACGCCATTTATCGTTACTGGTCAGCATAAACAATTTCTTGGTTGAATACATGCCATCCAACAATGTCAGCAAATGTTCTTGTTCTTCGCTGTTGTACACTTTTTCAAACTCATCAAACATCACAATACATGGTTGTTGAATGGATTGAATCAACGTATTGAATTTGTCACCATGCCATGGATGATTGATAACAATAGTTGGCACATTTTGTTTGGCCAATTCAACACAGATATTTTTACTCAGTAAGGTTTTACCTGAACCTTTTTCACCAACAAGCATAACGCCTGTAGACTTTTCACGGTCCCAAAAACTTCTGATAATACGTTCTGTATTACGGATGGTATCACCATACATTTTGGTGGGTACATCAAAGCTTTCAATCTGTTCAATGTAAAAGTAATCATGTGGATCCTGCTTCACAACATAGTTACCAGCAGGCAACTGTTCGTGCAAATCCATAGATTCTTTTGTTGCAATACGGAATGTATTGCCTGATTTCATGTAATAACTCATTCTTTAATCCTTTAATTCCATGTTCTATGGCGTTCAGCCACATGTTCAAGGCCATCATATTCTTCAATGTACCAATTAATACCATCAGGTATTTCCACAACTTTCAAATCAGAAAAACTACCGTTAATTGCAGTGCCTTGTTCTTCAATCATTGAAACCAAAACCGGACAATCCCTAGGAATGTCATAGTAATAAAAATCAGGGTCTGTGATGCCTCTAAGGCCTTTATATTCTTCTAAGGCAGCATCAGACAAACCAAAACCACCAAAACAATTATTAATTACAACTTTCATTTTTTACTCCTCAACTAAAAAAATAAATCCAACTACCAATCATCAACCAAACAAACCAACATAGCATTAATACAATTATTATATCTAGTGCAAACATTTCTAATCCAAATTTAGTTATGTTTTCTTTGACCCACCAATTCGGGTCTTTGACCCACAGACTTACCGATTTAACTTCTGCTGTACCTAAATGTAAATCTACACTGTTCATTACTGGAGCTTTCTCAGGTGGTTTGGTTTCAAGATCCTTCAACATCTTTATCATTTCATTTCGGGACATCTCCGGTAAATCATCATCAAAGAATTCTTCCGGAGGAGGTAGTATATGCTTAGTACTCCTCATCACTATCTTCATTATACTCTGGATCCGTTTCAATGGCAATACGACCAAACTGGATTCTACCATCCCAATCTTTTGTACCACGGCCACCACCTGTTACAAAATCAATTTCAAAATCCACAATGGCACCTAAATCCAAAAATTGGTCATAGTTGTCAACATACTTGATATCTTCAAGCTTGATACAACCAATAGTACCTGAATCTACTGAATAGGAATTTCCATAATAATCATTGTATTCACCATCACCCCATGATGTAGAATATATGGCAAATTTACGACCATCTTTCAATTCAAATTCACCATCAAAGAATTTATTGCCTTGAATAATGATAGAACAAATTTCTTTCCATTCATCATCGGCCATCACATAACACAAATCACCAACATAATACTTACCTGATTGCATCACCAACCTCCATTACAATGTTCTGACAAATAATTATACACACTTTGACGGCCATCTGCATTTTGCACAAACACCTCAAATGGTGTTTTCATGTTGAAATATAGGTTTGGACTCTGCCACCATTTTTCAACAAACACATCCGAACCTAACAATGCTTTCAACATATGGTCACATTCATCTTTCACCAACGACATATTGACTGAATCATCTACCTGACGTTTACGCCATATCATCATTGCTCTCCATTTCCACAATTAATAAGTGTGCGAATTGTTTACAAAACATATTGAACCACAATTCATCCATTACCTCATCAGGTGCACCGGCCATTATGGCCAATGCCCTTAGTTCATCATTCATAGTTTTACCTCATCAACCACAAATTGTGTATTCTGCCAGATTGGACCAGTTTTTACCTGCGCTCTCACGGATTTTAGTTACCTGAATCAGTGTACGGAGTGACAACTCTTTAACTTTATCTTGCAGGCGTTCAATCAATGACATAGCATCAGCCTTGGTGGTTTTGTCAAACTCAGGCATAAACTCACCTGTTGACAGCAAATGCTGCATACGTTCAATTTTCTGTTTGGTTGTCATGGACAGGTCCACGGACATTGAACGAGTGATAATTGCTTGGTCAATATTGGATGATGACAAGTTGGAGATAAACACAACACGGCCTTTGAACTCAAAGGTTGTAGGCAAATCTTCATCTTTGATATCAGCACGCCATGAAATGATACGGCGTGAATAAGAATCAAGCGCACCTTTGAGCAGGTTCAATGATGTAGGATCCTTGAGTACAGAATCACAATCATCAAACACAATAACGCCATCTTTATTCTCATAAAGTGTACGGTACAGGCCTTTAGGTGTTGAATAACCTTTGATAACACGGAAAGTCTTGGCAGACTTCAGGATGGTACCAACAGCGATATCGTCAAGCACGGACACATCCTTGAAACCAAGTGCTGTCAGTGTTTGTGATACAGTAAAGGACTTGCCAAGACCGCCAGGTCCTGTAACAACCACGGACGCTTGAGCACCAGCGGCCAACATAGTGACCATATCTGACACAAAACCAAATCGCTCATTGATACTGAAGCGGGACTCAGGCACAGGTGAACCAGAATTGGATTCTGATTGTGCTTTACGGATAACATAATCCATGTGCTCTTTTTTAGAACGGGACACTTTTTTGCCGTTGATAACAGCAACATACTTACCACCAACGAATTTTACATCAATCATTTTTCGCCTTTATTTCAAACAATAAAAGGAGTATACAGGAGTTGGTGAGGATGGCAATATACTACTTTAGTTCTCAGTATTTTTGGTCAAGTATTCTTCTTGGAACGCTTCGGTTTCTCTGCTTCAGCAACCATTGCTGCCTTCTTTTCCGTTGCGTCCACCCACTCCTGGTGGTCTGAAACCAGTTTTTTGTACTCATCATATGATACAATGGCATCATTCCAGCGATGGGTGAATGTTTCCATGTCCATATATTATACGGACTTTCCTGTCGCCATATAGACTACAGCAGGCGAGAATAAGACGGACACCATCAGTTCCACAAGGTCAGGATCAAGTCCTTGATTGGTAACTGTTTGTCGTATATGATCCGTCCGTACCCATGGTTGGCGGCGTATAAACCGCAAGGCACTGTCCAACGCATATGACTCTGCATATACACATTCATTAATTTCATAATTCATACCAATTCTTCCTTCAATAGTTTCCATATTTTGATGGCCTTCTTCATTTGCCATATTTGTTCATAACGAATTTCATCCATAATGCCAATACCACCCCAACCCATATTCATGGCCACTTGGTTGCTTTCTTTGTTCATCTTCTCAAATACAGCAATCTGCTTTTGTAATACATCAACCACAATATCAAAATCTTCTTCATCATTTATAGAGTCCATTTTTCTTTCTCCTTAAATTAAACATCCATTGCACATTGGCGTTGCTGCTCTTCATCACAATCACACAGTGTTTCATAGTCTCCGTGAATTTCTTCTGCATACGGGCAGGTGTGCCATTCATTAGACTCTGTAACTTGTTCTTCACGCTCTGCTATTCCGAAATGATCAAGAACATATCGACCAATAGAGTCGTGGCCATGGTTCTGTTGATGGATTGTTGCAATGTCAGCGCATTCCTGTACAATCAACTCGGCGAAATATTCCAAGTCTGTGTCATAGAGGGTAAAAGCGCCACCGCCCGTTGGGGTTTCTGCTTGATC
>Ga0208951_1000421_pt1 | contig 19393 bp, 14 predicted proteins | sample GreLakmeMI27MSRF_FD_187702 | JGI IMG/M metagenome (GOLD analysis project Ga0208951, IMG submission 187702) | Freshwater lentic microbial communities from great Laurentian Lakes, MI, USA - Great Lakes metaG MI27MSRF (SPAdes) | ecosystem: Environmental > Aquatic > Freshwater > Lake | place: Great...
CGCGTTAGTAGACCTCTAAATATAAGGCAACTTATAGCCGCCAAGCCGCAAAAACGCTTATAATAAGCTTATAATTGTCACGGATCCCATATTTGCCATCCCAGTTTTTTTTTGCGTCTGTGCGATGCACGGTCGGTCGATGCCACGTCATTCGAGCCTCGCTTCCTTCGCAAGCTCTGCGCCTCTGCCGTTAACTCTGCCGTCACAATATTTGACGAGCCGGACGTGGCGCTGACCCAGGACGGCGCTGCGGACCCTGAGCTGGCCGCAGCTGAGGCGGAGGTGTGCCACGGCTGCCTGACAACCAACATCGTCGGATGCCGCTACTACGCAGGCCAAGCGCACGCGGGCGAGTACGCGGCGCTGGTGCGTGAGCCGCACAACCCGTACGACGCAAACGCTGTGCGCGTGGACAACATGGCGGGGCAGCAAGTTGGTCATGTGAACAGGCAGGCAGCTGCAGCGCTAGCACGCGTGATGGACACCTTGGGCGTGCGCGTTGAGGCCGTCATCCCGCACGACGCTCGCAACGTGTTCACTCTGCCTACTGAACTCGCCTTCTACGGTCGCCCCGAGAGCGCTGCGGCAGTGGCGGAGCTGCTGCGACGCCACAGCCTGCCTCTACGCCATGGCTCTGGCGCCGGCACGCCGGCCAAGGCGGAGCGCAGCGTGGTGCAATCGCGAGTTGCGCACTCTGGACCGCGCTCTCAGGCTGAGCTGGACGCGCTGCTGGAGCAGCTGGACGCCTCGGCTGTGCCCTTGGCGCGCTTCAACGCGGAGGAGGAGGCGCCCGCGCTGCGCAGCACGCTCTTCGAGCACCAGCTTGTGGGCGTGGCCTGGATGCTCGCTCGCGAACGGGACCCGGACAGCCGCTCCGCAAGCGGCCTGCCTCAGTTCTGGAGCCGCGCACAGGAGGGCGGCCGCACGGTGTTCGTCAACACAATCACGCACAGCGCGCAGCCGGCACCGCCGGTCAGCGTGCGCGGAGGGGCTCTCTTCGACGAGATGGGCGTGGGCAAATCCGTGCAGGTACTGGCTGTTATTCTGGCCCATCCCGCGCCCGGCCTCGCACCACCCGCACCTGCCTCATCCGCCGCGGCTGGCGGCGCTGAAGAAGAGGATTTGGAGAGCAAGTCCCTGAAGACGCTCCAAGCGCTGGCGGTGCGCCTGAACCTGCCCAAGAGCGGCACCAAAGCGCAGCTGTGCGCCAAGGTCCGCGCCTCGCGCACAGCGGCAGCCGCAGGGCCGTCGCAGGCATCGTCGGCAGGCGGGGTTGCGCCCGGTGCTCGCGGCACGCTCATCGTGTGCCCCGTGTCGGTTGTGAGCGCGTGGGAGGACCAGGTTGCTCAGCACCTGCACCCGGGGGGGCTGGCGCTGCACTCTTACGTGGGCGCCACGCGCAACACGGATTCGCTCTTCCTGGCGGCGCAGGACATTGTTCTGGTGAGCTACAACACGCTGGCGGCGGAGTGGGCGGAGGGCGGCAACAAGCGCAAGCGGCCCAGCGGGCTGTTCGCTGTGCCCTGGCGCCGAGTGGTGCTTGACGAGGCGCACGTTGTGCGCAACCGCGCCACGCGTGCGTGCGCGGCAGTGCAGGCGCTGGAGTGCACCTTCCGGTGGGTGCTCACCGGCACTCCGCTCACCAACAAGGCGGACGACGTGCATCCGCTGCTCGCCTTCCTGCGCTGCGCCCCGCTGGACGACTTCGCCGTGTTCAACCGCGCAGTGGGACGTCCCATCCGCGAGGCCAACGACGCCGGCCTGGCGCGCCTGCGCCTCCTGCTGCGCACCGTCAGCCTGCGGCGCACCAAAGCCGCCATCCAGTGCCGCCTGCCGCCCAAGACTGTGGAGATCCACTCCGTGCGCCTGGAGCCGCACGCGCGCGAGGTGTACGACGCGCTCCACGCCTCCGCGCGCGCAGCCGTGAGAGAGGCGCTGCGCAGCGGCGGCGACGACGCGCTGCTCACCTGCTACCGCAGTGTGCTGGAGTGCATCCTGCGCCTGCGCCAGTGCACCGACGCGCACGCGCTGGTGCCCGCGCGCCGCGTGGAGGCTGCGCGCGCGGTGCTGCGTCGCTTCAGGCAGCACGAGGTCTCCCCACAGTCTGCGCGTTCGATGGCCGAGGAGGAGCTGGCGCAGCTGTTCGCAGCCTTGTCTGGGGCGCTGTCTGGCGCGGCTGAGGCGCAGGAGGACGCGGGCGCTGACGACTGCTGCGTCTGCCTGGAGGCGCTGACTGAGGAGAGCGCGCGGGTGTTGCGTGCCTGCCGCCACGCACTCTGCGGCCCCTGCCTCACGCGCATCGCATCCAGCGGAGGCGCCCCGCGCTGCCCGCTCTGCCGCAGCTCATTCACGCTGACAGACGCCCTCTCGCGCAGCGCACTCGCAGCCGCAGTGGCGGTCGCTGAAGCGCGGCCGGATGAAGCGGCGGCGGCGCCCGAGGCGGCAGCCGTCGAGATGCCCACCAAGATCAGCGCGCTGCTGGAGGGTCTCGCATCCATGCGTGCGGAAGGGTCCGACCGAAAAGCCGTTGTGTTCAGCCAGTTCACCTCGTTCCTCGACATCCTGCAGCCCTGCCTCAGCGCCGCCAGCTGGCCCTGCGCGCGCCTGGACGGCAGCCTATCCGGCGCCAAGCGCAAGGACGTGCTCGCCTCCTGGCGCGCACCCAACGGCAGCGGCGCGCCGGCGGTGCTTCTGGTGAGCACGCGAGCGGGCGGCACGGGGCTGAACCTGACGGAGGCAAACTGGGTGTTTCTCATGGATTTGTGGTGGAACGCGGCAACTGACGATCAGGCGATAGACCGCGTGCATCGCCTTGGGCAGCGTCGCGCAGTTCATGTGGTGCGCTATGTGGCGGAGGCATCCATCGAGCAGAACATTCTGGACCTTCAGGCCAAGAAGGCGGCGCTGGGCAAAGGAGCGCTGGGCAAGCTGACGGCAGAGGAGACGCGAGCCGCGCGGGCAGCGGACCTGCGCTCGCTGTTCGACGCGTGAGTGGGGACGACGCAAAGACGATAGTGCACTAGGCACGTGTCGCAGACGAAGAGTCGAGTCGAACTAACGAGTGCCCTCCCGCTGAGCCTGCGTGGCCTTGCACGCCGGATTGTGCTTACGCCAATGCTGCTTCTGACATGCCGCACCGCAATAATGCGGACCGCCGCATGCGCTGCATGTGTTGAGCGCACCCGGCGCACCGCAGGCTGCGCAGAGGCGCGGCGGCGCCGCCTTGGCAGCCTGGGCCCTCCGCCTTTCCGTCAGCTGCAGCGCCGCCAGCGCGCGCGGCGGAGCTGCTGGCAGCTCTCGGATGTAGAAGAGTGTGAGGCCCTTGTTGAGGCCCTTGCCCGGCCGTTGCGCGTTTTCCCAGCGCCGCAGCGTGCGCACGCCCATGGCCTGCACGCCGTCCTCGCAGTAGTGGAAGGCAACCTCGTCGTCGACGGCGCGCAGCTCCGCAACCTGCGCCGCGAACATCGCTTGCGCAGCAGCGTCGCGCTTCTGAGGCTCCAGCTCGAACAGCATCGTCTGCAGGTCGTGCAGCAAGATGCGGCAGGAGTCCCGCCACTCGGGCGTATCCGGCTCTGCGTGTCCGGACACCTTGCTGAGGCCGATGCTGTAGCTGGCGGCGGCCTGCTCCAGCTTCCCGCTTCGCTTCAGCGCCAGCCCCAGGTAGCTCCACACCAGGGCTGGGGTCCCCACCAGGTGCAACTCCGGGTGGGCCAAGTCATCCCTGGCGCACTGCTGGTAAATGGCAGCCGCCTGTGCGGAGAGGTGACACACGTCAAGCAAGGTGCGTCGGAAAGCCAGCTTGCGCATCTGCGCACCTCCGCGAAGCGCGCGCGCATTTCCAGCGCCACCGCCTCGTTCATGCGCGCATCCACCGCGGCGCGGGTCAGCTCCTCACCCGGCGAGGAGGCGCTGCTGGAGAGGTGTGCTGTGAGCGCGTGGAAGCACTCCGCCAGCTCCGGCCGCGCTCGCTCCGCGGCGGGCCTGAGGCACAGGAAGCCGCCCAACCACTCTTGGCGCACGCACGCCGCGGTGGCTGCGAACAGTTGCGCCCGCAGAGAGCTGCGCACAGCCGTGCGTAGCTGCCGGGGCAGCGCAGCCGTATCTGTGGAGCTCATGCCCTGGCGCTCGCCCAGAGCAAGGTCCGTGAAGCTGAGCCCGCTCACAGCGCTTTCCTCTTGCGGCCCCGCCTCGAACAATGCGTCCCTGCCAAAGACGATGGGAAGCGAAGTAGTCCAGAGTTGTCTCTCTCCCGCTCCTTCCCCGCCCAGCTGCCCGCCTGGCGGCACGAACAGCGTCGTCAGCCGCAGCACGCCTCGCTCCGTGTCAAAGGTGTTCGAGAGGAGCAGAACAGCGGGCTTGTCGCGGTCATCGCTCCTTTTCATCAATGGCGCCAGGGCGGCAACCGACGGCAACAACAGCAGCTCGCCCTCGCTGCTGCGCACGGCCCGGGTGACCTCGTACCTGCTTCCCGCCTCGCTGGTGCGGTACAAGAGCTCGTCGACTGAAGAGGCTCGCGGCTCTGGGACCTCGCGCAGTGCCTCTGCCAGCGCTGCAAGGGCGGCCACCGCCGGCGCGCTCCAGCTCCAGCCCCGGTGCGTCCTAGGGGCATCACCCTGCGGCATCACCATGCGCTGCGAAAGGCTGAGGCTCTCCACCCCAACGTCTACCAGCTCGGGCAGCTCCATGGTGCGGAGCCGCTCTGCTCGGCAATGCTGGGCGGTACAGGAGGCCCAGGGCGCCAGAAAGTCACAGCGGGCGCCCGACCGCCCGCCGTTACATAGTTGACTGCTGGACTGCTGGTTGATGACTACCGATCGGAGGAAAGGCCCCCAGCTGACCGCAGCAAAAACCAAGAGAGCGCACGCTTGCACGCTTGCACGAAATTCTGGCTCAGTGAGTGGCTCTGGACATCTCGTGTCGCCCATACGTAAGCTCGGAGCAGCGCAGTGTGCTGCGGACGTGCGTCATGTTCTTCGAAGAAGCGCCTCCTGCGCAAGCCACCGCCCTGGCGCCACTCATGGCGGCGCATGCTGGTGTCGTTGCGGACAGCGCTACCGTCCAGGCGCTGGTTGCTCTGGTGAGGGAGCAGGGCGCGCGCATTCAGGCACGAGCGCAGCCTGCTCAGCTGTCCGTTCCGTTCCTCACACGTCTGAACGCAGCACTTGGAGGCGGCCACAAGCGCCCAGTCACGCTCCACGAGCGCCTGGGCGCAGCAGAGCGAGGAGCAGTCGAGGCTTGCGCGCGAGGTGTCTGCTGTACGGGCGTCGCTGGCCGCGATGGAGGGGTCGAGAAACAGCGGCATCGGCGGCGAGGAAGCTGCTGCGCTGAGGCGTCAGGTGGCCGCCGCCATGGCAGCGTCTGACGTTGGAGCCCTGCAGGCCGCGGTGCAGGCGCTGGGGAGCCGCAAAGCCGATGCTTCAGCGGTTGAGGCTGCGCACGAGAGCGTTCGCTCCGCGCTGCGCGCGGCTGAGGAGGCCCGAGCCCTCGCGCAGCGCGTGGCTCGGGCACAGAGCGAAGACGGCAAGACTGCGGCGACGCAGCTGGCGCAGCTCAGCGCCTCCCAGCGCGCCCTGCACAGCGCCCACCACGCCCTGCAGAGCCGCGTGGCCGAGGCGCTGGGCAGCCTGGCCAGCGCACTGCCGCTGGTGCGCTCCGCCCCCGCTGAAGCGCCTTCCGCGCTTGCAAACGCCACCTCCGCGCTGGACTGCGCCGCGCTGAGCGCGCGCCTGGACGGCGTGTGCCAGCGGCTGGGCGCGTGGGAGCGCGGCGGCGCGGGGCTGGCGACTGCGGTGCGCGCGTGCGAGGCGCGCAGCGACGCAGCGCAGCACGCGGCGGGCAAGTGCAAGCGCCGCCTCTCCCTCCTCATGGCCGACCTCGCCGCCCTGGCGCCGCTCATGGCGGCGCATTCTGGCGCCATAGCAGCCGCAGAGGCAACCGCGCGAGGAGCTCGCGATGAGGCCGCCGCAGCCAGCGCCGCCGCGGCCACGCTGGCGTCGCGCCTGGGCGGCTTCGCGTCAGCGGTGGACGCGCGGGTGTCCTCGGCGGAGCAGGCCGTGCGCGCGGCGGCATCTGCGCCTCCTGACCCCTCAACCTTGAAGGCGGTGGAGGCCGCAGCCGCCGCCGCAGCAGCCGCCGTCACGCCCCGCAGCCTGGAGCGCGGGCTAGCGTGCACCGCCGCAGAGGCGCGCGCAGCCTCCGCGGAGACGGCGCAGGCTCTCCGGCTAGACATTGGGGCGCTGGAGGCCCGCCTAGGCATCCTGGAAAGGATGGACGCCGTCGGCGCCGCCACCGCCTCGGCCGCGCGCGTGCGGGAGGTGCTTGATGCGCGGCTGGACACGGCTGCGGCGTCAATCGCAAGCAACGCGTCGGCGCTCAGCCGCCTCGCCGGCGCCCTGTCGGCGGACCTGGCGGAGCGGCCCACCACGGGCGCGGTGCGGGCCCTGGTGCGGGACGCGTCGCGCGCCCCGGCGGCGGTGAGGGAGCTGGTGCAGCGCGTGAGCGCGCTGGAAGAGGCGCAGGCGCAGGCGCAGGGACGGAGGCTCAGCGTGGGCGCTGCGACGGCCCAGCGAGTCCTGGCCTTGCGCGCGGCGGCGGTGGCAGTGGCGGTTAGGGAAGACGAAGAGGGGAGTTCCTCTGCCTAAGCTGATGCAACAGGCCAATCCGTACCAATCCTGCAGTCCTGCGCCGCCCCCTGTCATCTCTATCGCATTGTATTTTCCGCAGGCGCATGCAACTCACTCACTGACAGCGCCGCTAGTCTCTGCAGCTCAGCGCCTGACTGCACAGCTGACAGCAGCAGTGCGGTGATGCTGCACCTGGCGCCGCCAGCCCACTGTTTGGGGACCTGCACAATGCTTCGCGCGCTGAGTCGGCGAGGCCTGGCGTCCGCCACACGTGTAGCCGCTCCCGCAGCCTCGGCGCAGGAAGGCGAGGAGGTTCAGGCGCGTCGCTTCAACACGCCCACTGCGTACAGCACGCACTGACTCGCGCGACGCCGCGCCCGCAGCGCTTTTCGCTACAGGTGCCCCCTTTGGAGTCTGTGGGCAGCAAGCCGCCGCGCGCCGACGCCTTCCTCTCAGCCGCCCTGCCCAGCGGCACGTCTCGCGCGCGCGTCAGCGCAGCCATCAAGGCTGGCGCGCTCAGCGTGAACGGGCGGCCGGTGAGCAAGCCTTCGCAGGCTGTGCGTGCCCATGACGCCCCTTCTGCTGGCACTCCTCACAGCCCCCCGGGTTCCCTCCAGGTGCACCCGGGCGACCAGCTGCTGCTGGTGCTGTCGCCGCCGCCGCCGCTGGAGGCTGCGCCCGAGGACCTCCCTTTGGAGGTGCTCGCAGGCATCACCCCCCGCCTGCGCGGCCCTGCTCTGACACTTCTGCGCAGGTTGTGTACGAGGACGCGCACGTGCTGGTGGTCAACAAGGCTGCCCGCATGGTGGTGCACCCTTCTGCGGGTCACGAGCGGGGCACCCTGGTCAACGCGGTGCTGCACCACTGCGCGCTGCCGGCCATGCGGGTGCAGGCGGGCGCCGCGCCGCGCGCGGGGCTGCTCCCGGAGGAGCAGGACGAGGGCGAAGAGGCGCTGGAGGATGAGGATGAGGAGGCGCCGGCGCCGCTGCTCGCGCTCCCTCACTCTGGCGCGCAGACCGTGCTGCGGCCGGGCATCGTGCACCGACTGGACAAGGGGTGCGCCGCCCCCCTGCGCGCGCATCGGCCTCGACAACTGACGCCCCCTGGCTGCCGCAGCACCTCCGGCCTGTTGGTGGTCGCCAAGAACGCGGCAGCGCACGCGCACTTGTGCGCCCAGTTTTCCGCGCGCCAGGTGCACCGCCGCTACGAGGCGCTGCATTTGGGGGCGCCTTCCCCTCCCCACGGGCGGGTGGAGGCGCCCGTGGGCAGAGACCCGACCAACCGGCTGCGCATGGCGGTGGTGTGGGCGCCCGGCGCGCGGGGCGCGCGCGCAGCCGCCAGCCGCTACGAACAGCTGGAGGCGCTGGGGCGTGGCGGCTGCTCGCGCGTGGCGTGGCGGCTGGAGACTGGGCGCACGCACCAGGTTCGGGTGCATGCCAGGCACCTAGGCATGCCGCTGCTGGGCGACCCGCTCTACGGGGGCAGCGCGGGCGCGCTGATGGCGGCGCTGCTGCGTCAGGGCGTGCTGCGCGCCGTGGCCACTGCGCTGGCAGAAGGGACGCCTCAGGACCGCCCCTGCCTCCACGCGGCGGAGCTGGGATTCACGCACCCAGCCACCGGAGAGGCGATGAGCTTCCGCGTGCAGCCGCCGCCGGATTTCCTGGCGGTTCTTGAGCAGCTCAGGGCACTGCATTGAGACTATTTCCGTCGTGTCGAACGATTTTCCAATTCTTGTTGCCCTGTGTTGCTCTGCGTTGCCCTGTGTCACATCTGCCGCCATGCGGGCCTTGTCGCCGCCCGTGCTGTGCGCGCCGCCGCTGGGGAGTGCTCAACGGCTGCCTGCCAGCGCAGCGCCTCCTCCCATTTGCCGCCGGCGCCCCTGCTGCGCCGCACAGGCGGGGCTGCCCCACCCGTCCGCCTCCGTGGCCGCGGCGGTGCGCGGCGCAGACTTCATCCGGCCGCACCTGCGCTCGATGGCACCCTACACGCCAATCGTTCCCTTCGACGTGCTCTCGCAGCAGCTGAACCGCGCGCCGGAGGACATCGTCAAGCTTGACGCCAACGAGAATCCGTACGGCCCGCCTCCAGGCGCGTGTGCATGGCTCAGCAGTCTTGCGCCACCCAGTCTAACCCTGCCGCCGTCTGCAGAGGTTGCGCAGGCGCTGGCCGCCCTCCAGTTTCCACACATCTACCCGGACCCGGAGACGCGACGCCTGCGCGCCGCGCTGGCCGCGGACTGCGGCGTGCCTGCGGAGAACCTGTTGGCAGGTGCGTGAACCGGACTCAATCTCGCAGAGCCTTCACTCGCTTACGCACGCGCCTCCAGGCTGCGGCGCGGACGAGATCATCGACATCCTGATGCGCTGCGTGCTGGGTGCGTGCATGCCGCTCGCCGCGCAAGCTGCAGGCGGGCGCTCACCCATGTCCTGCAGAGCCCGGCGACGTGATTCTCAACTGCCCGCCAACCTTCGGCATGTACGCTTTCGACGCGGCCGTGAACAACGCGCGCGTGGTGGACGTTCCCCGTCTGGCCGACTTTAGCATCGACGTGGCTGCGCTGCTGAGCGCAGCGACTGCGCACCAGCCGCGCATGCTCTTCCTCACATCCCCCAACAACCCGGACGGGTGCGTGCTGCCGGACGCCCCGCTGCTGCAGCTGCTCGGTGCGCTGCCCGGGTGCCTGGTAGTGCTGGACGAGGCGTACGTGGAATTCTCGGGCAGCCCCTCCCGCGTCTCCTGGGTGCTGGCCCACCCCAACCTCTGCGTCCTGCGCACGTTCAGCAAGCGTGCGGGCCTGGCCGGCCTGCGGGTGGGCTACGGCGCGTTTCCCAGCGACCTCATCCCCTACCTCTGGAGAGCGAAGCAGCCCTACAACGTCTCTGTGGCCGCAGAGGTGGCCGCCTGCGCGGCGCTGAGCAACCCGGGGTATCTGAGCCGCGTGAGGGACGCCCTGGTGAGCGAACGGGAGCGCCTGTTCGCCATGCTCGCCTCTGTGGCGCCAGACAGACTGCGGCCCTACCCATCCCACGCAAACTTCGTGCTCTGCCGCGTCACCGGGGCTGTGGACGCGGCGACGCTGCAGAAGCGGCTGATGGTGGAAGAGGGCATCATTGTGCGCTACTACAGCTCGCCAGCGCAGCTGGCGGGCTGCATACGCATCTCAGTCGGCACGCCGCAGCACACGGACATGGTGGAGGCTGCGCTCAAGCGCATGCTGGCGTGAGGGGAACCGACTGCGAGTGAGAATGCCGACAGAACCGCTCCGTGGCCACGAGCTTGCTGTCAGTGTCTGAGCTGCGTAACCAGCTCGTGCTCCTTGACGCGGTGATCACGTCCTTGTCTCGTCGCCTATGCGTTATGAATCTGGGTAGATGTTCTGGCTCCCTGACGGTGCCAGCCTGGCGCCGCAACGGGCTTATTACCCCGCACGTGCTGAGGGCGTGCAACCGTGCGTGAGGCAGGTGTCCCGTCTGAAAACGCTGCGCGCCCCCGTGGCAAACGACTGCAGCACCGCTGCAGGCGTGCCACGATGGCTGAGAGTGCGCAGGCGCCGGCGGAGATATCTGTCGAGCGTTCAGAGAGTGCTGCTGCGCCTGCGCAAGCGAGCTCGCCCGTCTACAACCCGCCTTCAGTCAGCGTTGCGGAGTTTGAGGGTGCGTGCAGAGGCCCGACCTTCCTACCTACCCCACCAGCAGCCGTCACGTTGCTCGTGCCGCCCGCGCAGCGCTGAAGAGCAGGCCGAGGCTCCATGGTGACGACGGCACCTTCAGGGAGCTGAACGTGAGGACGACGTCGATCGAGCAGGCGCGTACTCGCGCAGGTCCCCTCCTGGTCCCTAATGCGTGGGCGCGGGCATGTGCTGACCACCTGCTCTCACCGTCTCCCTGCGGCCAGATCGGTGAGGTGTTCGGCCCGGGCCTCTCCTCTTACTTCCGACTGTTGAAGACACTGGGCCTGGTGTCCTTCTTCACGGCGTACACAGTATACGCAATCAACATCATTTTCACGCTCACTGCCTCGGCGGACGAGCGCGACGAGCCGCTGCACGGCGTGCAGCAGCTGGCGCGTCTGAGCCTTGCGCCGATGCGCTCGCTGTACGACCCAGAGACTGACAGCAACAGCAACCTGTACGGCCTCACCACACGCGCCGCTGGTCTGGACAAGCGCGCCGCGCTGCTGACCATGTCGGTGCTGGACCTGGGCGCGATGATCGCCTTTATGGCTGCGCTCGCTTGGTTTCTCAAGGCCGTCACGCGCGACGTGCTGCAGGCGGATCTCGACACCATAACTGCTGCGGACTTCAGCGTCGTGCTGCACGGCCTTCCAGCGGAGGTTGTGAGCGAGCAGGAAATCAGGAGCCACTTGGAGACGGCACCGGAGCTGAAAGGCACTCTGGCGCGCGTGCAGGTGGGCAAGGCCTTTGGGCTCTTCCTGGACCGCCTGCAGGCCCAGGGCCGCGCAGAGGATGCCCTGGAGAGCCTTGACGCGGAGGCGCTGGCCACCAAGAAGGACCTGGGCAAGGCGCGCGATAAGCTGGTTGCGCAAATTGCGAAGATGGAGCAGGAAATGGGCGACCTGCACGAGTCAGACCTCAAGGCGGCTTGTGCCTTCCTCACCTTCAACACCACACAGGCCAAGGCTGCTGCGCAGCGGGCCTTCCCCTCGGGGGCCCTGAGCGCAATGCTGCTGCAGCCCATGGCGCGGCGCTTCCGCGGCAAGCACGTACTGCGCATGGTGCAGGCGCGCGAGCCCAGCGACATCCTCTGGCAGAACCTGCACCACTCCACTCTCAGCCGCCATCTGCGCCAGGGCTTGGCCGGCTTCTTTGTGTTCGCGCTGCTTTTGGGAACCGTGGGCATCACCATCAGCGCCAAGAGCTACGAGAACGAGATGCCGCCTGCCGTGGCCTGCGGCGCCATGGAGGCTGACAACCTGCTTCAGTGCGACGCTCTGTGGAACCTCACAGCCACCACCCTGAGCATCGATGCCGCGCGCGTCACGGTGAATACGCTGGGTGATGAGCAGACCAGCCAGTCGTGCGACTCCTTCATTGGCGCGAGCTCCGGCCTCTGGATGGTGCCCTGGACGCAGTGGAGCAACGGGCGGGCTTCCAACGCCGCCATTTTGCCCTCCGCAGACGCGCAGACTGTGAGCTGCGCGGCGCGCGTGTGCCACGGCTGCTACTGCCAGAGCAAGGGCTTCTTTGCCTGGTACCAGAACCAGCAGCAGCTCGCCTCCTTCTGCAGCTCCTACTGGGATTCCTACCTGAGCAGCTGGGCGCTCAAGGGCATGGCCATCCTGTTCGTCATAATCTCTAACGCAGGCTTCACAGCCGCCATCCCCATCCTTACGCGCTTCGAAAAGCTGCCTAGCCGCGGCGGTGAGCAGGTGAGCACCGCCATCAAGATGTTCCTCTCAACCTTTTTCAACGCCTACGTCGTCACGCTGTTGGTCTATGCGAGCATCACTGACTTGGCAGACTTCCCCCTCATCTTCAAGGGCGCGTACACGGACTTCTCGCCAGCCTGGTATGCCGCCATCGGCTCCTCGCTCTTCGTCACAACCTTCACCCAGGCTGTGCAGCCGCCACTGCAGTCAGCTGTGCTTGGGTGGGTGGGGCGCCTGACGGGTCGATGGGCGCAAAAAAAGCAATACACGCAGCGCGACATGAACGCTCTGCTGGCCGGTCCGGAGTGGAACCTAGCTGTGCGCGTGGCGCAGGTGCTGAACGCCTCCTTCTTGGCGCTCGTGCTTTGCGGGTCCATTCCGGGCGCAGGCTTCCTGCTGTGCTTCATCTTCTGGCTGAGCTACTGGGCGGACAAGTACTTCCTGTGCAAGGTTGCGCGCACCCCGCCGCGCTACGACGCGCACATGGTGCTGCGCCTGCGTGGCCTGCTTGTGTGGGGCGTGTGGCTGCACTTTGGCTTCACAGCCTGGAGCTTCGGCCAGTCCAACCTGCCCGCCTATCGCCTGCACCTGAGCGACAGCGAAGAAGCGCTCCTGGCGCGCTCCAACGGCAGCCACGGCAGCAGCGGGCAATTCAACGTGGGCGCTCGGCTGGAGCGCTGGCAGTGCCTGGTGCAGGGGATCCCGTTCCTCATGCTCAGCCTGTGGCTCTTCGTGCTGCAGCCCTACGGCGGTGCAATGGTGGCGACCATCAAGAACTGCCTGCCCAAGAAGGCTGTGGACGAGTCCCTGGACATGGCGGCGCAGGTCACCTACCAGGAGGCCGTCGCCTCCGCCAAGCTTGTGGGCCTCGCAACCTATGACATCAGGGACAACCCGGACTATGCGCCAGCGCTGCGCGCGCTAAAGAGCGAGCCCGTCAAGGCGGAGACGCAAACGGCGGCCTGACGTTGAGCCACCACTTTTTATGTACCATGGTGTATCGCATGAACCAAGTGAGCACTGGGTTTGCGTGACAGCAGCTTGTTAGTCGTGCTCTTCTTGGCTTTCCCCGCATCGGCGTTGCGCCACTTGCATTCCCTCGCTTGCTCACGCCGCTCGCAGAGCGAGAGCTCGGCTCCGTCGGCTCCGCCGTCTCCGCCGAAGGGCGGCAGCATGAGGCGTCTCCTCACGCTGCTGCTGTTGCTGCTGGGCCTTGCTGTGTGCTCGGCGGGGGATGCGGTTGCCAAGCCTCTCAAGTTCACAGCAGGCAACGTGGATGAGAGGCTAGCCTCGCTGCCGTCAGACTCTTATTTGCTGGTGGAGTTGTTCGCGTGCGTGCCCCTGTGCCGTGTGCCTGCAGCGCTGACCTGATCCGCGCTCCGCCACCTCTGCCAGTCCCTGGTGCCCGGTCTGCCAGCGCTTCCGCCCGCACTTCGAGCAGGTTGCTGCGCGCTTCAACGGCGAGCCGCCCGTCACGCCGCTGCTTCGCGTGGCGAAGGTGAACTGCGTGGCTGAGAGCGCGCTGTGCACTCGCTGGAAGGTGCAGGGCTTCCCAGGGCTCAGGTTCGGACACCCGGCCGACTTTGCGGCCGGCCGGTCCGGCGAGGACGTGACCGGCGGGCCGCGGTCGGCGGAGGCTCTGCTTGCGTGGCTCAACGCACGGCTCGGCCAGGAGTGGACGCTGCAGGTGCCCGCGGCTGCTGCGGGCCAGGCGGCGCCCCCCCCCACGCAGCAGCTGCCGCCCCTGGCCACCTTCCCGCCCCCGCCGGTGGTGCCAGAGTCCGGCTCCGCGGCTGTGGCGTCTGCGCGGCTGGACCTGGGAGACGCGGAGCTGGCCACGCTGCTGTCCTTCGAGTACGCAGTCTCCGGCGCGCTGCTCACCGCCCAGCGGCGCGACGACTTTGCGCTCTGGCTGCGCCTGCTGGCTGCGGCGCACCCGGTGGGCGCCTGCGCCGCGGGGGCGGCGGCGCTGGCTGAGGCGCTGCCCGAGGCGTGGCCGCCGGGCTCTGACGCGCCCGAGGCGCTCAAGCGCTTCCGCCCCTGCGGCGTGGACCGCCCCCGGCCGGCCTGGGGCGCCTGCGCGGGCTCCTCGCAGGGCTCGCGGGGCTACTCGTGCGGCCTGTGGACGCTGCTGCACGCGCTGGCGGCGCGCGTGGAGCCCGAGCACGGCGCGCCGCTGTGGCTGGCTGGCGCCAGGGCCTTCGTGGGCTCCTTCTTCACCTGCACCGACTGCGCCAGCCACTTCCTGGCCCGGTGCGAGCAGACAGACACGCGCACCCTCACCTTTGGCCGGGGCGGTTCCGCGGCTGTGGCGCAGCTGTGGGCGTGGCGGGTGCACAACGAGGTGAACGCGCGCCTGGCTGTAGAGGAGGGGGCAACGCCAGCAGACCCAGCCTTTCCGAAGAGGCCCTGGCCCTCTTCGCTCGTCTGTCCCGAGTGCAGCTGCGCCACCAACGAGGGTCACTTCTTCCACGCCCCGAGAAACGGATGCCCCAACCCCTCGCAGGCCCACGACGGGCTGGACTGGAACGAGGACGGCGTGCTGCTGTACCTGGCGCGCGTCTACGGGCCCACGCCGGCGGAGGTGAGGCGGGGCGCCCGCGGATGGGACCCCTTCGGCATCAACGCCGTCAGAGGGGGCCGCCTGCTGGAGCAACACGAGCCGGAGTCACCGCTGTCGCTTCGCGGCGCGCCGGGGGGGCTGCCTCCGGCGCTCTTCATCGCGCTGTGCGCCCTCTCGCCCGTCGCAGCCTACGCAGCCTTCCAGCGCTCCACCGGCAAGGCGCCGCGGCTGCTGCGCGCCCTCGCGCGGCTGTTCAAACGGGACCGCAAGTCGCGCCTCGCCTCGCTGGCGTCGCTCAACGGACAGGGGCTCAAGACCGTGTGAACTGCGCTGCACTGCGGTGCGTGGCCCGGCTGCCCCGCCCCCCTCCCTCCCCAGTGCGTGCATGCGACGCAACACCCCGGCCCTGCCGTCGTCCCCAGCGGACTTGGCTCTGCCGGAATGCGCTCCGCCCACGCACAGAGAGCGCCTTGCGAGGCGCGGGCGGGTTGTCGGCGGGCACGCCCGGCGCGTTCCAATGAGCGCGCCCACACTGGCGTGCCCTGCCTAGAGGCTCACCCACAGTTCACAAACAGGGGGCCATCCTGCGCAGCTGCCGTGCACGCACGCTGACGCACTCCTCGGACACAGGGGTGCCATGTCCGAGCCGGGCGTGAAACTAATGGTAGAGCTCTAGTGCTATGATACTTGCGCTTCACTATATATCTGTCTGTTGTGCGCCTGGTGCGCGTCTGTGTTGCAAATGCAAAGCATGCGTCGTTGTTGTCTGCTATGCGCACGCCCCCTTCATGGCGCCTCCTCCATCACCGCGTCGTGCGCTGCCGTCTGCGCTCGTCTGAAGTTGAAGAGCATGTCCTTGACCACCTGCGTGGACAACCCCTTGGTCTGCTCCAGCGTCGCCTTCTCCGCGTCCTTGGCCACCTTGCCCAGCGCGCTGTCCTCCCCCTTTTTGCGTGCGAGCACAGAGCGCGCGCCCAGAACCCCCGCCCCGCCGCCCTGGTGCGCACTCGCCTCGGCAGCCTCCAGCTTGTCCGCAACGTCCGACAGCTGGCCGGCCACGAAGGCCCGGTTGAGCGCCATGGGAGAGGAGGACAGCGTGTGCACCCAGTACTTGTTCCACAGCAGCTCCAGCACGTGCGCATCCAGGCTGCTCTTGAACACAGACACCTCCAGCGTGTAGTACGCGTCTGCGTGCACCCCAAAGTCCTCAATCTTGGCCAGCGGGATGGTCTGGTAGGCGCTGGCTTGCGACCCCTCAACCTTATACCCCTCCGGGTATGTCCGGAACGCCCCGATCTCAACCTTGCCCGCGCTGCAGGTGCGCACCGGGTCGATGATGATGGCCAGCCAGGGCTCTTGGTACTGCTGGTTGAGCTGCTGCGTGCTGCAGTCGATGCCCGACATCCAGCACCCGTACCCCGGGTGGCTGTGATACCAGCCCACCAGGTTCTCCTTGCGCCCGATGCTCTTGGCCATCTCAACCACCTCCACCATGTACTCGTTCGCCTCGCTGCCCGCGTTAACACGGGTCTCCGTGCCTGCGCAGAGCGTCAGCCCAGCAGCACACGGACAGGCCGCGCATGCGCACCCTCCACGGGCAGCGCGAACGAGTCAAGCACCACGAACGTGTCGCCCACCACTTTGCCCTGCATCATGCCCATTACCTGGAGAGTGGCAGGTTAGCGCTGTCGCCTCACCCTGCACACGGCACGCGCACCTCTAGGTTGCCGCCCGAGCGGCAGTGCATCGTCATCTTGACGAGCGCCAGGGCTGAGACGCGCACGCTGCAGGGAGGCGGTGGCGGAGAAGTGCTGTCAGGCGAGGTGCATAGGCACGCAGCGCAGCTACGGCGGCAGACACCCGAGTCAGGGGTTGCTTCCGCGTGCACGCACTGCTTGAAGTAGCGCGGGTTGTCGCGCCACGGCTTCTGAGCGTTGTTGGCGCGCTGAGCGGCCTCGTCCAGGCGGAAGATCTCGTCGCTCACGTCCAAACGCTGCACGTTGTTCTCCAGCTCGAACGTGGCGAGCGCAGCGGCCGCGCCGGAAGCCATAGCGCAGAGGGGCGTGGCGTCACACATTTCAGGCGGGGCGCCCGGGCCACCCAGCCTCCCAGCGGCAGATCGATAGGGCCGACCCGCGCGACCGCGCGCGTGCTCAGGCAGACGACGGACCCCCGCGTGACATATATCTGCGCTAGAATGGAGCGGCTGTGCGCGCGGCCCGTGCATCCCCTGAAAAGACCAGCGCATGTGCGCCACTCAGGCCTGCGACCTGCGCCGCGTGCCTCTGCCGACAGCGCGCCTGCCAACAGCGTGCGGCCGGACCACGAAGTGATGGGGATCTACATCTATGGCGCGCAGCGGCGGTGCAGGTGCCTGCGCTCAGACTGCCCGACTGACTAAGCATTTCCGCCCCAACCAACCAGGCGCTGGCGAGGGCATTCGCGGCGCAGCCATTGACACACGCACGGGCGAGTTCCTGGCTGGCGGTTACCAAACGCCGTTGGCCTCTCCTTCGCCTGAGGCGCGGGGTGGGCCTGGTGCACCTGCTGCCGCCTGCTCACTCGCCCCTTGCAGGCGTTGGGCGAGGCTGTGGCCAAGCTGGTGAACCAGTGCGACTGGAACGGGCACATCGGCATCGGCATGCCGGGCAGGGTGCAGGATTTCGGCAGTCTCTCGGCCAGCGACTGGGCGGCTGGGCGCGCCAGCCGTGCAGCGCTGGAACGTCTCCTGGAGGGTGCCACTGGCTGCCGCGTGGTCGCCATGGGCGGCGCAGAGGCGGCTGGCTACGGCGAGGCTGCGTACGGCGCCGCCAAGGACAGCAGCGGGCTGGTGATGATGGCGGTGGTTGGCGCCGGAGGGTTCGGAATCGCGTTGTTCGAGGACGGAGTGCTGGTGCGCGGCGTTGACGTGCGCAGCATCCTGGCCTCTTGGTCCTCCCCGGGCGCGGCGCAGCCCCCCCCTCCTGGCGAGGCCGGCACGCCTGCGCAGTGGGCCGCCTGGTCTGAGCGCGTGGACCGAGTGCTGCTGCAGCTCGACTCGGTGCTGCACCCCCAGAAGATCATCCTGGGCGGCAGCGCCGCGCGCAGTGCGGGCGTGGAGCGCCTCATCAGCCTGCTGACGGTGGCGGAGCGCGTGCCCGTGCGGCCAGCCGCGCTGGCCATGATCGGGGCGGTCAAGGGCGCCGCCTGGGGCGCGGCGCGCGAGTTTCGCACGCGGGAGGCGCTGCAGCAAGTGCGGCTCGCCCTGGGCGCGCAGGCGCAGGCGTCGCCCGCTGGCACGCTGAGCTTGGAGCAGCTGCGCGCGGTGTTCGACCAGTTCGCAGCCGCCCCTGGTGAGAGGGCCGGCGCCCCCCCCCCGGGCGCCCCGCCCCCCGGATCCCTGTCCCTGGGCGCGCTGGGCGACATGCTGCGCGCGCTGGCGGTGGACGTGGCGGGCGAGGGGGAGCTGCTCCGCGTGTTTCAGGAGCTGGACCCGCAGCGCCTGGGCGGCATCAGCTGGTCCGAGTGGTCCGCCTGGTGGGCCCAGAACGTGGCGCAGCAGCAGAGCGTGCAGCTGCTGCTGGGCCAGGAGGAGTTCAACGCCGTGGTGCTGCGCGAGGCGACCCCCGGCCAGCTGCTGTGCCTGGAGGTTGGCATGACCTTCTGCCGCCCCTGCAAGTCCTTCGAGAAGACCTTCAAGGCTGTGGCGGCGGAGTACCCCCAAGTGCGCTTCCTCCGCATCAACGGCAACGAAAACCGCTCCTGCACCGCCCTGGCGCGCGACGTGCTGGGCATCCGCTCCACGCCAGCCTTCTACTTCTTCAGGCAGGGCAGCACGCAGCCCGTGGCCAGCCACACGGGCGCCAACGAGCCCAAGCTGCGTGAGGCGCTGGAGGCGCTGCTGGCGGGGCGGCCGCCCGCTGCACAGCCCGCAGCCGCAGCCGCAGCCGCTGCGCCGCCCAGCGACCCGAGCAAGATCGACACGCGCGGCGCGCACGAGTCGGGGCTGGCAGCGCTGCTGCAGCTCATGAGCACCAAGCAAAAGGCGGTGGAGCGGGCAAAGCAGCAGCTCAGGGCCGCAGAGGCGGAGCTGGAGGCGCTCACCATTCAGCTGCAGCAGACCACGGGCACCGCGCCGGGGCGGCGGCCCTGAACACCGAGTTATGAGACGAAGACGAAGAACAACAGCGTTGTTCGACGGCGTTCGAAGAACGTACGAACGAACGTTTTCCAGTGTCGCGTCCCCCGCAACCGCGTATCGTGTGCCTGGCGCCAGCCTGGTGTGTGCCCGGCAGAGTCTGTTCCTTTTCATAGCGCTGCATCGTGCTGTCACTTCGCTCCACGTCTCACGCGCCACGCACGCGCGCAGGGCTCGCGCCCCAGGATGTCCGCGCCTTACTACCCGCCGCCGCCGGGCCAGGCGCCCGGGCCGCCCTATCCTCAGCCGCCTGGCGCACCTCCGCTGGCGATGCGTCCGCCGGGCGCGCCCCCGCCCTCGTTCCAGCAACCTGGCGGGCCTCCCGGAGGTGCGTGCCCAGGATCAGCTCGCCGGCGCGGGCGCTGCGGCGTTGCGCGGCTGCGTGTCGTGGCTGTGCGCATGTGCTTTGAGAAACCCTCGCCTCTGTGCGCTCTGAAACGCTCCACCCACGCCGCAGCGCCTCCGCACTTGCCGCCCCCTGGCGCTGCGCGCATGGCGCCTCCGGGCGGTGCGCCTTACCCGGGCGGCCCTCCGGTGAGGCCCGCTTACCCCCCCGTGCCGGGCGCCTTTGGGGCACCCCCCCCTCAGCAGCCTCCCCCTGCGGGCTACCCGGGCCCGCCGCGCGCGCCGGCGCAGCAGCCC
>Ga0208951_1000423_pt1 | contig 19370 bp, 10 predicted proteins | sample GreLakmeMI27MSRF_FD_187702 | JGI IMG/M metagenome (GOLD analysis project Ga0208951, IMG submission 187702) | Freshwater lentic microbial communities from great Laurentian Lakes, MI, USA - Great Lakes metaG MI27MSRF (SPAdes) | ecosystem: Environmental > Aquatic > Freshwater > Lake | place: Great...
CCTGCCGGTCGGGAGAGCAGCCGCAGGGGGAGGAGAACGCGGAGGGCGTCGCCGCTGCGGTGGACGGGGAGCTGTCTCGGCGCGTGGCGCGGCTGTTTGCGGCTGTGGCCCAGGCGCACGGCGCTCCCCTAGCCTGGCAGTGGCTCGCCGCCGCCTCGCAGGCGCGCCGGGCCCGCGCCGATCACCCCCAGCGCCGCGAGCCGCTCAGCTGGGCCGTGGCGGAGTCCAGCCTGGCTGCGCTGCTGCAGGGGCGCAGCGAAGGAGGGGGGGGGGACGCGCAGGCGCAGCGCCTGGCACAGCTGGCCGCGCAGCCAGGAGACGCGTCCGCCGAGTCACAGCAGCTGGACGCGCAGCTGCTGGCTGGCTTCCGGTGGGCCCAGTCCCGCGGCGTCGCCTCTGCGCCGCTCACGCTGCTGCTCAACGGCCTGGTGTACACGCAGGCTGAGCTAGGCGGCCAGTCGCTGGACTACGCCGCCGTGCTGCTGGCCAGCCAGGAGGCGCAGGGCCTGGCGGAGGCGCTGTACAGCGGGCAGCTGGAGGCGAGCGCGGGGGAGGAGGAGCTGGCCGCGTGGCTGTACCGGGACGCGGTGCCCACGCACAACGCAGCCATCCTGTCGCGCGAGGCGCCGCCCCAGCGGGTGCACATGGCGCCGCAGCCGCTGGGGCTGGGCGAGCAGGCGCTGCGCTACGTGTGCGCGCCGCCAAACGCAGACGCAGTCGCAGCCGTCACGCACCTCCTGCTGGCGGACTTGGGCAGCGCGCCCGGCCGGGCGGTGGCCGCCGCCGCCGCGGGCAGCCTGGCGCGCGGCACGGCGGGGCACCGGGCGCGCCTCGCCTTCCTGCACAGCGGCGCGGGCGAGGGCAGCCTGCTGGCGCGCGCTCTCCTGGCGGCCACGCGCCTGCCCAGCCGGCGCGCCAAGCTGGCCCCCTTCCTCGCCGCGCTGCTGGACGACGAGGAGGCTGCGCGCGCCTCCGACGCGGGCCTGGAGGGCGAGCTGGCGGTGCGCGTCACCGCCCTGGCCGACGCAGCCGGCCTGCGCGGCGACGCGCTCGCGCAGGACGTCCGCACAGGCGCGCGCCAGGCGGGGCTGCTGCTGCAGGCGCAGGCGGCCTACGCTCGCAGCGGCGCGCTGGGCGCCGCCGCCACAGCCGCGCTTGCGGTGCCCGGGGGCGCTGCGCTGCTCTCCAACGGCCGAGTCACCGCGCTGACGCCCACGGCCGCACAGCGCTTCCGCCCGGACGACATGGACCTGCTGGAAGCTGTGGAGCTGCGGGACAGCGCCGCGCAGGTGGTTCCCCTGGTGGAGGCCCACCTCGGGGTCGGGGCCGGGGACCAGGATGACGCGCCCGCGGAGCGCCTCTCCGACGCGGTCGCAGTCGCATGCTCCGTGCTGGCTGCGCGGCGCGCGGCGGTGGCCACGCAGGCTGGGCGGGGGGGGCTGGGCGGCGGGGGCAGCGTGCTGGAGGGCGCCTCCCTGGAGCTGTCCGGCATCAAGCAGGGCGACCCCGCCTCCGCGCAGGTGCTCATCGAGGGGGTGCTGGACCCGCTGTCCAAGGAGGCGCAGCGCGTCGCGCCGCTGCTGCTGCTGCTGCGCGAGGCGCTGGGCCCCGCGCTGGCGCTGCGCCTGGCGCTCAACCCCGCCAGGGACCTGTCCGACCTGCCCCTTAAGGCCTACTACCGCTACGCCGCGCCCAGCCTGCGACAGCCGCTGGTGCAGGCCCCCCCACCAGCGGCCCACTTCGCCGCCCTCCCCCCCTCGCGCACCCTCACCCTGGGCATCGACGCCCCGGACGCCTGGCTGGTGCAGTCCTTCCAGGCGCCCTACGACCTGGACAACCTGCGGCTGGAGGACCTGGGCAGCGCCAAAGGCTTTGCGGCCACCTTCCAGCTGGAGAACCTGCTGGTCAGCGGCCACGCCTCCGAGGCTGGCGCGCAGCAGCCCCCGCGGGGCGTGCAGCTGACGCTGGAGGCGCTGGCGCCGCCCTTTGTGCAGGGGGGCACCATCGTCATGTCCAACCTGGGCTACTTCCAGCTCAAGGCCGCGCCCGGGCTGCACACGCTGTCCATCGCGCCCGGGCGCTCTGTGGAGCTGTACCATCTGGCCAGCGGGGGGCTGAGCGACCTGGCTGCGCGCGCGGGGGGGCACTCGCTCGCCACCGCTGCCGCCAGCAGCGAGCAGGGCGAGCCCACCAGCGCCACCGTGGCCGTGGGCGACTTCTCGGGCCGCCTGCTGCGCCTGCGGCTGCGCAAGCGCGAGGGCATGGACAAGGAGGATGTGCTGGCGCTGGGTGGGAAGGACTCCTCGCTGTGGGGTCGCGCGCGCACCATGTTCGGCGCACAGCAGCCGCTGGCTGGTGTCTCCGGGGAGGACAACAGCAAGATCCACATCTTTAGCGTCGCCTCGGGGCACCTCTACGAGCGCTTCCTCAAGATCATGGTCCTCTCCGTGCTGCGCACCACCCACACCCCCTGCAAGTTCTGGTTCATCAAGAACTACCTCAGCCCCGGCTTCAAGGCTTTCCTGCCGGCCTTTGCGGCGCAGTACGGCTTCGAGTACGAGCTCATCACCTACAAGTGGCCAACCTGGCTGCACAAGCAGACGGAGAAGCAGCGCATCATCTGGGCCTACAAGGTGCTCTTCCTGGACGTGCTCTTCCCGCTGACTCTCAAGAAGGTCATCTTCGTGGATGCGGACCAGATTGTGCGCACCGACATGAAGCAGCTCATGGAGCTGGACCTGGAGGGTGCGCCGCTGGGCTACACGCCCATGTGCGACAACAACCGGGAGATGGAGGGGTTCCGGTTTTGGAAGCAGGGTTTTTGGCGGGACCATCTGCGAGGGCGGCCCTACCACATCAGCGCCCTCTATGTGGTGGACCTGGCCGCCTTTAGGCAGCAGGCGGCGGGCGACCAGTTCCGCATCCTGTACGACAGCCTGGCCAAGGACCCCAACAGCCTGGCCAACCTGGACCAGGACCTGCCAAACTACGCGCAGCACCAGGTGCGCATCTTCAGCCTGCCCCAAGAGTGGCTCTGGTGCGAGAGCTGGTGCGGCAACGCCACCAAGGCTGCGGCCAAGACCATCGACCTGTGCAACAACCCGATGACCAAGGAGCCCAAGCTGCAAGGCGCGCGCCGAATCGTGGCCGAGTGGACAGCGCTGGACGACGAGGCGCGCGCATTCACCGACCGGTTGGAGGCGGGGGAGCTGCAGGCGGAGCAGACGCACAGCAGCAGGGCGGATGCGAGCGAGCTGTAGAGCGGAAGTAAGTGGGGTGGAGGCGGCGGGTGACCATGGATTCAGTTTTTAAAACCAAAGACTCAAACAAAATTCGCCATCCGTGTCTCCTCCGCCGCCGCTGTGTCGCCAGCGGCGCTTGCACGCGCGTCAGGCAACTCACCACGTGTGGCCGTGAACTCTTATTAAGCAGACAAAGGGGTGCCTGGCGCGCCCCTCAGCGCCATGCACCGCGCCATGCAGAACCGCGAGCACACGGTGGTGTGTGACAACGGCACCGGCTTCGTGAAGTGCGGCTTCGCAGGCGACAACTTCCCGCGCGCAACCTTCCCTTGCATGGTCGGCCGCCCGCTGCTGCGCTACGAGGAGGAGATTAGCGCCAGCCAGCTCAAGGCGCGCCTCTCCCGTACACCGCCTGAACGCGCGCATCGCAGCGAGTCTGTGGCCGGCAGCAGCAGCCCGCAAAGAAACCCACCACGCTCCGCGGACCTGAGCCGGTGCCTCTCTCAGGACATCATGGTTGGCGACGACTGCGCGGCTCATCGTCACAACTTGGAGGTGACTTACCCGGTGAACAACGGTGCGACTGCGCGGTGGCTGTGGCGTGGCTGTCCGCTCTCGCTGACGACTCTGCGCTGTGAAGGCATTGTGAACAACTGGGAGGACATGGAGCACGTGTGGGACCACACCTTCTACGAGCGGCTGCGCATAGACCCGACGCAGTGCAACATTTTGCTCACAGGTGCGCAGACAGCGCAGACCGGAGCGCAACCCCTTCCTTCGTTTGCTCACGCCCTGCGCCCTTCAGACCCGCCTCTGAACCCGAAGGCGAACCGGGAGCGCATGGTGGGCACCATGTTTGAGAAGTATGGCTTCGCGGGCGCCTTCATTCAAGTGCAGGCTGTTCTGACGCTGTATGCGCAAGGCCTGCTGACGGGTGCGTTCAACGGCAACGCGGCCCGAGTCACGGCTGCTGACTCCTGGGGCGCGCGTTCAGGGCTGGTGGTGGACAGCGGCGACGGCGTGACGCACGTGGTTCCGGTAGTGGCGCGTCCCCGTTGTAGTGCAAGTGTCAGCGCTCTGGGCTCTCTGTCTCACTCTCTTCGCCTGTGCAGGACGGCTACGCCTTCCCGCATCTCACCAAGCGCCTCAACGTGGCTGGGCGCCACGTCACCGCGCACCTGATTGAGCTGCTGCAGCGCCGCGGGTACGCCTTTAACCGCAGCGCGGACATGGACACCGTGCGCCAGATCAAGGAGGCGCTGTGCTACACCTCCTACGACACGCAGCGAGACCTTGCCCTGGCGCGCGAGACGACACACCTGATGAAGAGCTACACGCTGCCAGATGGGCGCGTCATCAAGCTGGGCTCGGAGCGCTTTATGGCTCCCGAGGCGCTCTTCAACCCGGAGCTCATCGACGTGGAGGGGGGCGGCATCGCTGACGTCATCTTCAAGTGCGTGCAGGAGATGGACATTGACAACCGCATGGTGCGCTTTCCTTTGCCAGCCAGTGCATGCGCGTTGGCTCACGCTGCGCCTCTCAGACGATGTACGAGCACATCGTGCTATCCGGCGGCAGCAGCATGTACCCGGGCATGCCCAGCCGGCTGGAGAAGGAGCTGCGCGCTCTGTATTTCAAGCATGTGTTGAAGGGCAACGAGGAGGGCCTGGCCAAGTTCAAGCTGAAGATTGAGGACCCGCCGAGGCGCAAGCACATGGTCTTCCTGGGCGCGGCCGTGCTGGCGGACATAATGAAGGACAAGCCCGAGTTCTGGGTCACAAAGCCTGAGTGGGAGGAGGAGGGACCGCGGGTGCTGCAGCGCAAGTGCGGCGGTCTATGATGAGCGGAGACACACTGACACAGAAAGCTTCGAAAGCTATACGTATCACCTCATTGCACCGTACCCGCCAGCCTCTGCAACCGCTGCATCTCCAGCCCCAGCAGCTCCTCCAACGAGCTGGCAGCAGCCTCCGCCGCGTTCTCGTCCAGCATGGCGGCCGCCTTGGTGCGCCCGGTGCCCGTGGAGGTGCCCTTGGCCATGAGGAACATGGCGCGCGCCTCACCCAGCGCCAGCTCCGGCGCATCAGCCTCCCCTTCGGGCTCCAGGTCCAGCAAGAACTTGCGTGGCGGCTGCGCCCTGGCGTCTGCGCCGCTGCCCTTGAGGCGGCGCGAGAGGAGGTCTCGGAAGGCTGATGCGGCTGGGCCCTGGGGGTCGCAGCGCGCGTCTCGCGCGGCCAGGAACAGCAGCCCCTCCCACACCACCCGCATCTGGGGCTTGCAGAGGCGCAGCGAGGAGCGCAGCGCCTGCGCGGCGTCAGGGGGCAGCTCCAGCACTTGGCGGCGCAGGTCGGGCGAACCCGCGCTGCTGGCGGCGGCCACAGCAGCCACCGCACGCGCAGCCAGGGCAGGCATCGCGCGTGCGGCGCGCAGATCCGTCACTTCCTGCAGCCGCGGCGCGGCGTGAGCGCTCGGAGGGGTGCAGAGCAGCAGCGAAGTGCGTGTGCAAGTGCACGGGTCGCACCCTCAGTCGCTGCAAGTCATCTGTCGGGTCCTCCACAGTGTAGTCCACCGCGTCCGCCGCCCCAGCCAGCGCGCGCACCGCGACCAGCAGCGCGGCCGCCACACCCCTGCGCTGCATCGGCGGCGCCACCAGCACCTGCGACAGCCGCAGCCGCTTGCGGTCCGGGAAGGCGAAGAAGCGGTACAGCGTCGCGAAGCCGGCCACCACCTCGCCGCCGCCAGCCGCGGGCAGCAGGGCCACAAGCAGCTCCCAGCGCGTGTCTGCCCTGCGTGTGCGGGGCGCGTGAGCCTCCCAGGGCGCGCACGAGGGCGCACGGGCGCGCACTCCGTCTCCAGGTGCGTGCCGGCGTCGATGAAGAAGAGGACCAGGGGCGCCAGGCGCGCGTGCCAGGCGCACGCGTCGGCCGTCGTCAGCGCCAGGTGCACCACCCGCAGGCCGACGCAGGGCGGCGCGGCCACCTCTACCTGGGTTGCGCCCCCGGGCAGCGGCGGGGTCGGGCCCAGCTCCAGCAGCGAGGCCAGGAAGGCTGCGCGGTCAGTGGCAATGCCAGCGGGAAAGGCCTCTTTCAGCCGCGCCAGCACGTTGTCGGGCGGCCCCAGCGCGCTGGGCGCAGTGCCGCTGTGGCTCACCTCCACCAGCGCGTGGAAGGAGAGCGCGTGCAGGGAGATAACGATCTGGGGAAGGGCGCGTTTGAGCACAGGACTTGCGCAAGGCTGGCTTAAGGGACAGCCACCCGGTGCCGCCACACGCACCTGCAGGTCCTTGTAGCCCCAGATGGTCTCGTCCTCGCGGAACACTTGGTGCGTGAAGTCCGGGCTGAAGCTGGGCGAACTGTCCAGCTCGGCAGCCGTGCGCACCAGGCGGAAAGAGAGCGCCTCGTTGGCGCTCACCTGGAACGCCTCGCGCGCAAGGGGCTCCACAGCGGAGCTCGGACCAGCGACAGCCGGCGGAGGGGCCCCGGCAGCACCCGCGAGGCCAAAGCCAGAGCTCGCGCCCGCGCCGCCCATCAGCGCCTCCAGGCGACGCTTCTTCGCATCGGGGTCCATTAGAGACGTACGAGCGCTCGAAAAGTGGTACCTAGCGACACGTACGACCAGCAAAAAAGGCTGGAGCGCGCGAGCAACGTCAACTCCTGGCGATGCTGCTGCGATGCATCTTCCGCACGCAGTTTTCGCATTGTCGTACTACAAGCTCACCCCTCCGCGTGCCCTGCCCGCCGCGCATGCCTAGTGTTGCGAGCTCGCGGGCAGCGCTGGCAGGTGCCCGTTCGTCAGCTCTTCAGCGCCGAGATACCCCTGCGCCGCGATGCCTGCAGGGCCGCGCCTCGCGCGTGCAAGTGCACGCTGCTGCTGCCGCGAAGGTTGCGGACGTTGCGCAGCGTCGAGGCGCGGCTGAGCCAGAGGTTGTCGCCGGCGGGCTGCTGCACGAGCTGCCGGTAGAGCTCAAGTTGGCCACGCGCACCGAGGCCCGCGTGCTGCGCGTCTGGACGCCTCCGGCGTGGAGCGCTGACAAGTGCCCCAGAGGGGGGTGGCCGGTGCGTGTCTGAGCGCTTGCTTCAGAGCATTGGTTTGTTCCCACGCCCGGGTTGCCTGGCGTGCGCTCACACAGAGCACCTCTCGGTGCTGAGCGGCTCAGCGCACAGCCACAGTGATAGCTGGCGCACAGCGGCTGTGCCTAGCGGGCAGAGAGCGGTCTGATATGCGCTTTTCTTTGCGCTTCCCCATCGCACTTCTTACGTGCTTTTTCCAGGTGCTATACTTGCACGACGGACAGAACGTTTTCAAGGACAGCTCCTCCTTCTCTGGTACCTCCTGGCGCGCCGCCGAAAGTGCTGCGGCCGCAATCGAAAGCGGCTGCACGCCCCCTTTCTGCATTGTTGCACTCGACCACGGCGGTCCGCTCCGCTCCCTGGACTACCTCCCAGTCAAGCCGGGCGTGGGCATGGGCGGATTCCGCCCTGAGGCCGCCGTCTGGCCCGGCGGCGGCGTGAGCGAGTACCTGGACGCGCTGGCTGACGTTGTTCTTCCGCTGGCGCAGGCCGAGTTCGGCGTCAGCGCTGACCCCGCGCGCGTGGCGCTGGGGGGCAGCTCGTTCGGGGGCATCGCGACTCTGCACGCAATCTGCTGCCACCGGCTGGGCTCCTGCTTCAGCGCGGCTCTGGTTGAGAGCCCCTCCCTGTGGGTGGAGGAGGGGCGCTACAGCGAGCAGGTGTTGCTGCCGTCCTGCGGACGAGTGACATGGCCGGAGCGCACGTTCATGGCCATGGGCACGCGCGAGCACACGGGCACGCGCAAGGGTGCAGGCGCGGCGGGCACGCTGGCGGATGAGCTGCACATGCGCGGCATGCTGAGGCTGGTCACTGCGCTGCGCACCACGGCGCTGCTGGGACCGTCTCGCCTGGAGGTTGTGCTGGAGCCCGAGGCTGCACACAACGAGAGCGACTGGGCGCGCAGGCTGCCGCAGGCCATCGCGTTTCTCATGGGCCCAATGACCGTCGGCGCCAAGCTGGTGGCCCGCAAGAAGAGCAAGACAGCGCAGGCGGCAGTGCACTCGCCCGCCCCGCCTGATGTGCCGGTGCCGCCGGTGCCTGTGCCGCCGGTGCCGCCGGTGCCTTTGCCGCCGGTGCCTGTGCGTCCGGTGACTCCGCCGCCACCTCCCACGCCGCGCCAGGTTGTGCTGGCCGCCGCCGCCGCCGCCGCCGCCGCGCCGCCCGATGCCGTCGCGGCCGAGCTGGCTGGCGACACGCTGTTCTACTTTGCGCCGCCAGAATTAGTGGCCGGCGGCCCGGCTCGGATCTTTGTGAACAAGCGAAAGCTGGGTGGCGGTGTCGCTAACGCGCCGGATCTGCGCCTGCACTATGGCTTCGATGGCTGGAGCAGCTCTGCGGCAGCGCTGCAGCTGGAGGCCGCCGCGGGGTTGCCTGGCGACTGGTGGCAGGCGGCGCTCCCCCCCTTGCCCGAATCCGCCAGCGAGCTGTCGCTGGCGCTCAGCGACGGTGCTGCTGAGCGATGGGACAACAACCGGGGCGCCAACTACCAGGCGGCCATCGTGCCCCCGGAAGAGGCGAGCGCCAGCGCCCACCCGCGCACCGTTGGCTCCTGCGAGACGCACCCGATGGCGGGCGGCACGCTGCACATCCTCACCCTGGCGCCGCGCAGCGGTGGGGGCAACAGCGCGGCGCAGGCGCGCGCGGAGCGGTACCAGATGGAGAAGGTGCTCCGGGTGTGGACCCCCCCCGGCTGGTCTCGCGAGGCGGCCCCTCCCGGGGGCTACCCGGTGCTGTACATCTCGGACTCGCAGAACCTGTTCGAGGACTGGCTTAGCCACAGCGGCGTGTCTTGGCGCGCCGGAGAGACGGCCGCGCAGCTCATCTCCTCCGGCGCGCTGCCAGCCTTCATCATCGTGGGTATCGACGCGGCGGGTGCCTTCCGATGCCTCAACTTTTTGCCCTTTCCGCCTGGCCAGGGGGTCTGGAACTTCCGCCCCGACTGCGAGCGCTGGCCGGGTGGGCAGGTGGACGCCTATTTGCGCCGCGTGGTGCACGAGATCCTGCCGCTCGCGGAGGCTCGCTTCGGCGCATCGCAGCAGCGCGAGCGCCGCGTGTTTGGCGGCGCCAGCTTCGGCGGCATGGCTGCGCTGCAGGCTGCGCTGCGTCACCCCCGCGTCTTCGGCGGCGTGCTGGCCGAGAGCCCCAGCCTCTGGGCGGGCGAGGGGCGCTACCTGGAGACGCTGCGCGAGCACAGCGGCGCTCTGCCCGAGCGGCTGTTCCTGGGTGTGGGCACTCGCGAGTACAGCGGAACGCGCGAGGACAACCCCCGCCACGATGTGGATGACCTGCTGCTGAGCTACATCTGCGACGCGGCCGGCATCCTGGAGGGCAAGGGCATTCACGGCTCCCGCCTGCGCCTGCAGGTGGACGAGGGCGCCGCGCACCACGAGGGCGCCTGGGCGCACAGGCTGCACGGCGCGCTGCTGCACCTCTTCCACGGGCGATAGGGAAGAGCCTCCCCGTGGAGAGGGTAGGGAGAGGAGGATAGTGCCCCGACGTGACGCGGCACGACTCTGAGTTGCACGACAGAGGGTCCTGCAACTCACATTCGGAAAATGCTGGTTAGCTCTACCAGTCTGGCTGTGAAAGCAAGCAAGGTTCTTCAGCCCAAACCAAACGAGCCCATCGTCCGCGCCTCCACTCTCTTCCGTGCAGCCTCCCGCCTCGCCAGCGCCTCCGCCTCCGCGGACCCCGCCCCGCCGCCCTGCGCAGCCTTGCGCTTGCTGGCGGCAAGCGCGGCTGCAGCTGCGGTGGCGCCGGCGTTGTGCGGCTGAGCGCCCAGGCCGCGCGGACCGCCGCTGAGAGCCATCGATGCCCCTCCCGCGCCTGCGTGCGCGCGGCTGGCGGCGGCGCTGGTCTTTGCGCGCGAAGCCTCGTAGGCGGGGTGGTTGGTGCCGAAGCCCAGCTGGAAGGCTGACACGGTACCGCTCCCCCCAGCACCCGCCGCAGCCCCGGCGCCCCCAGAAGACACGCTACGGGGCAGCAAGTGCGCGGGCGTGGCGCCGCGTGGCTGCGACGCGCCGCCCTGCGCCGCGTGCAGCGCGGAGAGGCTGAGCGCCGGGGGCAGCGGTCGCGCCTGGGGCGGCGGCGGCGCGCCCGCGTGCTGCTGCTGCGCGAACGGGCTCAGCAGGTACTCCTCCTCCTCCTCTTCCTCCGGGCCCTGCGCGCCCCACGCGCGGCTCGACGGGTTGAAGTACTGCCCGCTGGCGTTGTCGTACAGGAAGCCCGAGTGCACGTCACGCTGGTACCCCACAGCCGCGTCGAAGTGCCACTCCGGCGCCGCTCTCGCGTCACGGGCGCCCGCAGTGGCGCGGTACAGCTCCTCCTGCTTGCGCTTCAGCGCCGCATCCATGGTGGCCTCCGTCGCTCGACGCTCAGCCTCCTCGGCCAGACGCGCGCGCGCGCCCGGGCCCAGTGACGGAGCCACCGGGCCGTGCGTGTCCTCAGGGCGCACCGCGCCGGCCAAATCGGCGCTGTAGGCCTTCTGCGCAGCAGCCTCAATGCCCGCCATGGCCCGCTGCGCTTGCTCCTGCTCGCGCAGCGCCTGCTGCGACTTGTTGCGCATTGCCTTCAACTTCGCCTCAACCTTGTCCTTGTGTCCATCGCCGTTCTCGTGGTTGGAGATGGCAACCTTGTGGTTGCTCACCCAGCAACGACATGTCTCGCACCAGTGATTGCCTTGAGGCCGTCTATCCGTCATGCTGCTGGAGACGTACGCGTGAGGCGACGAGGGCGACGCGAGTCGCCACCTTGAGTGTTGAGTCCTTGACACCAAAGATAGAGCGCAGCACCACAGCACGAGGCGGTCCGCCACGGGCCACGACGCCACGCACGTGTCGTACGGCGCAGTCCTCTTAGAAGCGCGCCGCCGTAGAGGCGACAGTTCCAGCAAGATGAACAAGGCGCGTCTGCAGCCTGCAGCCTGCTCTGCCGCACCTTCCGTCGCGGCGCCTGCTCACGCTCCTCTGCTCGCACAGGCGGTGGTTATCGACTGCCGCGCCCACATGCTGGGCCGTCTGGCGTCCATCATCGCCAAGGAGCTGCTGTCAGGGCAGCACGTGGTGCGCAGCAGTGCGAGAGAGCAGGGCATAGGGGAGAAAAGGGCATGGAACGGCCACACCACGGCCGGCAAAGCGCGGGCTTACAGCGTCAGCTGTGGCACACGCTGCGCGAGGCTGGCGGAGGCTGCAGGCTCCCGTAAGCCGGTGGCGCGGCGCGGCGGCCGTCTCTCGAAACCCTCACTGCCCTCGATCCCGGTTGCCGGCACGGGCCTCACACCCGCCTCTCCCGCCCGCAGGTTGCTGTGCGGACTGAGGAGATCAGCATCTCCGGCGGCATCGTGCGCCAGCAGGCCAAGTATGACCGCTTCCTGCAAAAGCGCACCGTCACCAACCCGAAGCGCGGCCCCTACCACTTCCGCGCGCCCAGCAAGATCTTGTGGCGCACCATCCGTGGGTGCGTGCCCCGCCGGGCTCGTGTGCTGCGGACCTGCCTTTTGGCTGCGGCGTGTTGCCAACCCTAAAACCTGAGCTCTCGCTCCTTGCTCTGGCGCCCGCGGCTGTGCCTCACGCTCCCTCCCTTGCCAGCATGATTCCGCACAAGACCAAGCGCGGCCAGGCTGCGCTGGAGCGGTTCAAGGCGTACGAGGGCATCCCGCCGCCGTACGACACTGTGAAGCGCGCGGTGGTGCCGGACGCGCTCAAGGTGCTGCGTCTGCAGCCGCAGCACAAGAGCTGCAAGCTGGGCGAGCTGTCCGCGCGCGTGGGGTGGAAGCACGCGGCGGCGGTGAAGACGCTGGAGGAGCGCCGCAAGGTCAAGTCGGCAGCCTACTACACCGCCAAGAAGGCGGCCATCGCAGCAAAGGCCAAGGTGGCGGCCGGCCTGTAGAGCCACGCTGCCGGAATGCAACTCGCAGCGCGACGGGGCGCCAAACGCTGCTGAATTTACACACCATCACGCACACACGTCGCGGAGTGCCGTCGCTCCCACCGCGCCGGGGCTGCGCGGCATGCTGCGCGCTTGCTTCCTCAGGTTGCTTGCTCGCCGCGCGCCACTGGCCCCACTTTGCCATTTCTTGCGCCCTGGCGGGCTCTCATATCCGTGTGCCCCGCTTGTGCGCACGCGCCCCGCGTTCCTACCCGCGCTGCGTGTGCGACTCGCACGCGGCGTCCAAGGATGAGAGTCCCCATCAAGAGCCGTCGCGTGCAGGAGACGGTGCGCGCTAACAGTGTTCGCTCGCGTGCTGCTTGCCTGCCCCGCCCGCGCCTCGCCTGAGCCGTGCGCCTGACCCGCCCGCTTGCGCGTCGCAGCCCGCGGCAGTGGCGGCTGTGCAGACGCCGCTGCTGGCGTTGCCAGTGGAAGAGTTAGGGCAGGCGCTAGCGTCGTTTGCGCTGCCTCCGGGGGAGAGCAAGCCTGACCTGCTGCACTGGCTGCCGCTACTCAACCAGTTGGACGAGCTGCTGCGTCGCGCCACCAGCCGGACGGACGTGGCTCTGGCGGCGCCCGACGCGAGCCCGTTTCCCGTCGGGGACACGCTGGCGGCGCTGCGTGCCACCACGCTGCTGCTGGACTGCAGCCACAACCGGCAGCTGTACGGCTCCGCGGAGGTGCGCTCCGGGAGGGTCGCGGGCGCGCGGGCCAAGGCTGCAGTCGCTTCGGGTGCCACAGCTCCCCCGTCCCGCCCTCACGCGCCCCCTGCGCCCCGCCTTTCAGCACCTGGCCGCCCTGCTGGCCTGTGACCAGCCCGAGGTGGTGGACGCAGCGTTGGGCGCGCTGTCGGCGCTCGTGCGGCGCTCCAGTGCCAGCCGGGGCTCCCGCTGGCACGACTCGTTCGAGCTCAGCGCGCGCCTGCAGCCGCTCGCCACCGGCCTGGCGCCCTCGCACGTGGTGCGGCCGCGCGCGGAGAGGGACGCCTGGGCTTCCGAGGGGCTCACAGCTTCTGATTTGCTTCCTTTCCCCCCTCCCAGGGACTGGGCCTGCTGGCCTGCGCCACCCTGGCGGAGGTGCCCCAGGCGAGCGTCGCCGCCGCGCGCGCAGTGCACCACGAGTTCTACCAGACCAAGGCGCGCAGCAGCCGCATGCGTGGCTTCCCTCGGAGCCATTACCCCGCCGCGCTGTCAAGTCACCTCTCGCTCACGCCGCTTCGCAGGCGCCCGGCGACGCGCCGGCCGACAGTGAGCAGGCTGCGAGCGGGCTGCGCTTCGTGTCCTGCGCCGACGCGGCGTCTGAGCCTGGCTCTGACCTGGAGCTGACGCTGCGCCTGGCTGAGCGCTCGCACCTCCCCTCCTCCGCCCGCTTCGCGCTCCTCTGCCGCGTGCGCGCCGCGCGTGCAGCCGCGACGCCGCAGAGCCGCCTCGCCTTCGCGCAGCGGAGGCTGGTGGCCGTCTTTGCGCTCATGCACGCCCTTGCCACCGATCACGGTGCGTCAACGACACTTCACCCCCCCTGCCGTCTCGCTCACAGCCCCAACCCCGCGCCCTGCAGACCTGTTGCACGCCTTCGTCGCCGCCGACTCGTCTCTGGTGTGTGACCTGGCGGAGCTGGTGGCTCGCGCGCCGTTGCCCGCGCCCGGCGGCGCGCCTGCCACCCTGCGCACCCAGGCGCTGCGCTGCCTGAGCGCGTTGTCTCGCGCGCGCGTGCCTGCGGTGCTCACCCAGCTGGCGAGCCACCAGCACCGCCGCGTGCTGCCCGAGCTGCTGCACCACACGGTTGCGGCGCTGCTGCACGACTGCGGCCCCGCGCAGCTGCTGGGCGCCGCCGCGGACGGCCCCCCGCTGCCTACGCTGGCTCCTGGCGCCCCTCGGCTGGACAGCTGCTTCGCCGAGGCTGTGTTCTCGCTGCTGGGCGCGCTGGCGGGCAACGTGGTGGAGTGCGGCCTCAGCGACTCCGCAGTCGTCGCCGCGCTGCTGCCACTGCTGCGCGACGCGGAGCCGCGCCACGCGCCGCTGCTGGCCACCTCGCTGCGCCTGCTGGAGGCGTTCATGGAGTTCCAGTCCGCCGCGGGGGGCCTGCTGCGCGACGGAGGCGGGCTGGCGCTGCTGGTGCAGCGACTCCGCCGGGAGGTTGACCCAACCGGCGACTGGGGCGCGCCGCCGCACAACCTGCAGCCTCTGCCGCCGCAGGAGGAGGAGATGACAGAGGCGGAGCAGCGCTCAGAGGTGGAGCAGCGCGCCGTAGAGACGGTGCTGCCCGTGCTCGACGCGCCCCATGACCAGCCTGCGGTGCTGCCTGTGCCTGTGCCCTCTACAGAGCCCGCCCCGCCCGTCGACGCGCCTGTCAGGCCCATCGAGCCCGCCGACGCGCCCGCCGCATCCCACGCCTCCCGCTCCGTGGTGAAGGCTCTGATGCGGTGCATTGGGCTCGCCGCGCTCACGCCCCGCGCCGGCGGCGCCCAGTCCACCGCGCAGCTGCTGGAGCCCACGCAGCTGCCTCCCTGCCTGGTGGCGATCTACCGCCAGCCGCGCGCGCTGGGCGGGAGCGTGTTTGCGCTCGCCATGAACCTGCTGGCGGACATCATACACAGCGCGCCAACCGCCTACCCGCAGCTGCACCTGGCCGGCGCGCCCACTGCGCTGCTCTCCGCGCTGCAGTCTGGTGGCGTGCCCGCGAGCAGCGACGCCATCGTGTCGCTGCCCACGGTGCTGGGCGCAGTGTGCCTCAACGCGGCTGGCCTGGCGCAGGTGGTCCCGTCCGCGGAGGCGGGGCCGGGAGCCATGGGCGCCCTCGCGCCCCTGCTGCCCGTGCTGACCAGCAAGGCATTCGCAAAGCCCATGAGCAGCGGCGACACAGCCGGCATGCTCGCAGCCGGCCTGGACGAGCTCCTGCGCCACGTGCCGCAGCTGCGCCCCGCGGGCATCGCGCTGCTGCTGGCTGCGCTGCGCCAGCTGGCGCGGGCGGCCGGGGGCGCGGTTGGCGAGGAGGGCGGTGCTGCGGAGCACATGGAGACTGACGCGCCGGCCCCGCAGACGGGCCCGCCCGAAGCGTGGGTGCCTGACACGCTGTGCAGCCTGGCGCGGGTGCTGGAGGGGGTGCTGGCCAACGCGGAGGCGTGCCGCTTGTTTGTGGAGGGGGACGGCATTGTGTCGCTTCTGGCGGCGATCTCTGCGCCCGCGGTGACGCGACAGGCGACGCCCGGTGGTACGTGGCACCACGCGCCCAGCGCCTCCGCCAACCTGTCGGGCGTAGTACGCGTGTTTGGCGCACAGCACGCGCCGCAGCTGGCCAAAGCGCTGCGCAGTTGGCTGACGGGCATGCTGGGCGCGCTGCTGCACCTGGGCCACGAGCTGCCGGACGAATGCACACAGCCGCTGGCGCTGCCGGAGCCCTACGTAGGCGCGCTCGCCGCCACAGAGGCGCTGCTCACGCTGGCAGCCACCGCCCTGCGCGCGCTGCCCGCGCTGCTGCCCAGCTTCCTGGAGGCGGAGGGCGGGGAGGGCTCCCAGGACGCGCTGGGCACCCTGGTGGCACAGGCTGAGCGCACCACCGCCTGGCAGGCTGCGCTGGCGGAGGAGGCGCGCCGCGAGTGGCTGGCGCAGCACCTGGAGCCGCAGGCGCTGCGACTCGCGGCGCAGACTGCGGCGGAGGGCGCGGCGGCGCTGATGACTGCTGCGGGCGTGGACCCAGAGGCACCCTCTGCCCACGTCCACGCAGCCATGGCCGTGGCCCTCGCATCCCTCCAAGAAAAAATGACAGCCGCCCGCGCCGCGCAGCCCGGCAGCGTGACCGCCTCGACGCCGCCCTTCAGCAGCAGCCCAGAGGAGATGTGCAACGCCACCGCAGAGGTGATGGCCTCCGTGCTGCTCCCCTGCGCGGAGGGCGCGGAGGCGACCCCGCAACTGGAGCAGGCGCGTGCATCCGTGGCGCGCACGCTGGCGCCCGTGATGCAGCGCGCGGCGACTGCGGCTGCGGCGGCGGCGACGGCCGCTGAGTCTGCTGCTGCGCTGGGTCGCTTTCGAGCCGCGGCGCGAGGCTTCCTGCTCTCGCTCAGCAAGGCCATCTCGGGCAGCGGCGGGCGACGCGGCGAGGCCCCCGGCCCCGCCCGCCGCGCGGCAGTGTGGAGTCTGGCGCAGGGCCTGGTGGGCAACCTGACCGCGCACCCGGAGCAGCGCCTGCCGCACGGCGGCGCGCTGCGCGTGCGGCCCGGCGACCAGGCGCCGCCCGCGCGGCTGCTGTCCCTGGCGCGGCTGCGCTACCTGTTCACCGTGCTTGACGGCTGTGGCTCGCTGCTCTTCGACCCGCGCCGCCGAAGCGCCAACGCCATGCTGCTCAACTACGCGCTGGCGCAGGGCGGCGCGGGCGCCATCGGGGCGGTGGTCTCCGAGGTTGGCGCAGCCTTTGTGGGCGAGCTGGCGCAGCGAGGCTGCGACGCCACTACCCCGGCGCCCCTCGCCCCGCCGCTGCCCCCGGCCCTAGACGAGGCGCTTTACTGCGGCGGCGTGATGCTGGAGGTGCTGTGCAACGCGCCCTGGCTGCTCACGGCGCCGTCCTCCGCCGAGCTGCTTGCACTGCCGCCGCCGCGCGGAGAGCACACGCAGCCGGGCGTCGCCACCGCGGCCGGAGGCAGCCTGGACGTGCTCTTCAGCGGCGTCCACGCATGTGCGCTCGCCGCGCTGATGCCGCTCTGGCAGCAGCCGCTGCTGCGCCTGGCGCCACCTCGCTTCCTCACCGCCCTCCTTGCCGCGCTCGGCCACGTGGCGCGCGGGCCGCCGCATCAGTCTGCGGCTGCGCAGCCGCAGTCCGCGGCCGCGGTGGTGGCGGCAGCGGCGGCGGAGCAGCGCACGGTCCGCGCAATGGCCATGGCGGCTCGCGTGGCCGAGATGGGCTTCCCGCTCGCGCGCTGCGAAGAGGCTGCGCGCCGTCTGCGGCACCAAGCGAGCGTGGAGAGCATCATGGAGTGGCTCATCATGCACCCAGAGGGCGAGGCTGAGGCGGCGGCGCGGGAGGCGGCTGACGCGCAGGCGCAGGCGCACCGCGATCAACAGGCGGAGGCGGCTGGCGAGGAGCCAACGGACGAGGATCTGCTGGCGGCGATGGCCATGTCCATGGGCGCGCGCGACGCGGGGTCGGACGCCCAGCCGCAGGCTGCGCCTGTGTGCGAGCCGCCCGCGCAGCTGTGCGTGCCGCCGCCGCAGGAGCTGCTGGCGGGGTGCGCGCAGCTGGTTGCGGCGCACCCCGCTGCTGCCCACTCGGCGGTAGACCTGCTGGCTGCCACCTGCCGCCGCGAGGGGGGCCTCCTGCTGGCGCCGCTGCTGGTCAGCCTGGTGGCCCGCCTGCGCGACCTCTCCGCCGACGACGCCGCCGGCGGCGAGCGCGGGGAGAGCGCCGGCGGCGCCATCGCCGTGCACGCGCACCTTGCGCTGCTGCTGCTCAACGAGGAGCCCCCGGCGCGCACCCACGCAGCTGACCAGGGACTCCCCGGCGTGCTGCTCGCGCTCCTGGAGCGCGCCGCGCCGCCGGGGGCGCAGGGCGGGGCGCAGCGGCTGCGCCCCTGGACCGCGGCGGCGCTGCTGACGCTGGACGTGCTGGCGCAGTGGAGGCCAGCAGCCGACGCTGCCGATGAGGCGCCCGCGCCGGAGGCTCCTGCGGATGCGCCCGCCCCTGCTGTCGCCGACGAGGCGGATGCGCGTCTGAACCGCGCGCTGGGGCGGCTGACGGGCCACCTAAGCCCGGATGAGCAGACGCGTGCCACAGCAGCCTGCGTTGCCCTCCTGCGCTCCGCCGCCGCCGCCGCCGCCGCCCCGTCCGCATCGCTGCCCGTCGTCGGCGACGACACGCCCGCGTCCGTGTGCCAGGCGGCCATGACGCTCGCCTCGCGCCTCACCAAGCGCCATGCGCACGCCGCAGCCTTCCACGCCCTGGGCGGCACGGTCGCCCTGCTGGCCCTCCCCCCATTCGCCCTATTCCCCGGCTTCGAGGCGCTCGCGGCCGCGCTGCTGCGCCACGTGCTGGAGGATGGCGCCACGTTGCGGGCAGCCATGGAGGCTGAGCTGCGTGGAGCCTTTGTCAACCCGCAGTTGTTGCGCCCGGGAGGGCGCGTGTCGCCCAGGACGCTGCTCACGCACCTGGCGCCGGTGATTGGCCGCGACCCGGCTGCGTTCTGCGACGCGCTGGCCACCGTCACAGCCGTGGACGAGAGCAGCGGGCGCACGATGCTGGTCCTGGGTGCAGCGCAGCCGCAGACCGCCGCGGTGGTTCCTGGCGACGGCGCGGCTGCTGCGCCGGGGCTCGCATCGCCCGCGCCTGCGCGCAAGGCTGCGCACAAGGCTGCGCCCGCCTTTGTGGCCGTGCTGGATGCGCTGGTGGCGCTCGTCACAGCCTGTCCGCCCGCCGCCTCATCGGAGGGCATGGACGTGGACTCGCCGCAGCCGCAGCCCTCGGTGGCGGACCTGGCGGCGGGGCGTGCAGCCTTCGCGCTGCACCTGCTCACCGATTTCCTGCTCATGTACGGCGCCACGGCCGGCGTGCTGCTGCGCCGCGACTCTGAGGCTGCCGCCGCGGGCGCACTGCGACCGCTGCTGTCGCACGTGCTGCACGCGCTGATGCCGAAGCGAGAGGGGGAGGAGGGCGGTGACGGCAAAGCGGCGGCGCGCGTCAGCGACCGCGCTGTCGTCTTCCTCCTCGCCCTCTGTGTGCGTTCCTCGGAGGGCCGCAGGCGCGTGCTGGCCGCGGTGGCGCTGAGCCTGGCGTCCGCCGCGCCCACGCCAGGGTGCGCGGCGCCGCCGGGCGCGCTGGCTCTAGTGGACCTGGTCAACTCGCTGCTGGCGCGGCGCAGCGGCAGCGCCCCCACGGGCGCGCAGCCGCCGGGGGCTGGCATCTCGGCGGACATGGCGCGCGCGATGCGGGACGCGCAGATGGTGCGCGCGCTCACGGCGGCGCTGGCATCCGTGGACCTGGACCACCCGGCAGCCTCGGGCGCAGTCAGCGCGGTGTTGCGCCCTCTGGAGACGCTCACGCGCATGCACGCCGCCGTGGTGGTGCCACCTGCGGCGCCGAGCAACGCGGTGCCGCCCGGCGCCGCCGCGCCCTCGCTGGGCGCCGATCTCGGCACGGCGGACATGTC
>Ga0208951_1000425_pt1 | contig 19342 bp, 15 predicted proteins | sample GreLakmeMI27MSRF_FD_187702 | JGI IMG/M metagenome (GOLD analysis project Ga0208951, IMG submission 187702) | Freshwater lentic microbial communities from great Laurentian Lakes, MI, USA - Great Lakes metaG MI27MSRF (SPAdes) | ecosystem: Environmental > Aquatic > Freshwater > Lake | place: Great...
AGAAGTTGAGACCCCTCTAACGGCCCGCGGAGGGCTGGAACTAAGAAGTTGAGACGCTCTCCCCAAATCCTGCATTCTTAAGGGTGGGCCCCCCCTGTACCTCGTTCGTCAGTCGGCCCCGCCACACGCTCGCTGCCTGGGCACAAGGCGGCATATCGCACTGAGGCGATAACTCAGCGCATTTCATAGTTCAGTTTGCCCAGTTCAGCCGTCAGCTCAACCCTCACACCCGTCTAGCCATCGCCACCGCAGCTCGCGAACCTCTGTCCACCACCACCGCCCAGGCCCTGGCCGTGACGGACTGCACCGCTAGTCCCGCCCGGCTGGCCGCGTCTTCTTTGTGGTGCGTCTCCTCCGCAGCGCAGTGCTCCAGCAGCGCCACAAGGCTCGGGCAGCTGTCTCGAAGCGCCTTGCTGTTCGTCTGCTGCGCGTAGTGCTCCTCCACGAACGCCTCCACCGCCGCCACAGTGACGTACAGACCCGTACTGCCCCCCAGCGCGGTGGGTGCGAAGCCCAGCGCGAAGCCAGCAAGGCGCCACATAGGCGTCAGACTGCTTCGGCCACTCGGTGGAAGCAGCGCCTCGAACAGCGCCAGGTGCTGCTCCTCAGCGTCCAGGTGACCGCGCACAAAGTCGAACGCCTGCGTGTCGCCAGGCCTCAGCAGAGCTAACGCAGAGGCCGCGCCGCGGTATATTGACACCGCCCCAGCCTCGCCCGCGTGGTCAGAAGCCAGCTCGCCGCGCAGCCAGGAGCGGTCGGCGGGAGAGGCGGCGCGCGTGAACGCTTGCAGCTCGGAGCGAGCGGCAGCGACGTCTACTAAAGCGGCCTGGCTGTGGCACAGCCGTACGCACAAGCGCGACGCTGGGCGCATCTCAACTTTGTATAGCGCAGTGCGAGGCTCCTCGAGATGGTGAGATTTTCGAACAACCAACATATATACTACAGCAGGGCATGAATTGTTCGACTGCAGCCAACTCAACTCGAGTTCCAGGTGTTCCACTATACCGTAGTCGAACTGTCGAACTGTCGGACGGTCGTAAGGGGCAGCACTTCTCCGACTCCGGTCGGGCTGTGAAGGTGCAGCCATGTGGGCCAAGCTGAAGCGGCAGGCGCTGCGGCGAGGCCTGCCGAAGTACCGTTTCGAGTGCGCACGCAAACAGTTTCTCAGTTTGAAGTTTGAGTTCTCCGCTGCACCTGCTGACGCACCTTGCGCCTGCCAGGGCGGAGGTGGTCGTACATTCTCTGGGGGCGTGGCCCAAGGGCGTGAAAAGCTGTGTGGTCCTTCTGGTGAGAAGTGGCAGCTCTCGCTGTTACGGCCGCACACCGTACCCGCGCGGCACCCACCTCCTCGCTCTTTTCCCACTCCTCCGCCCGTGCGCGTCTCACAGACGCACGCCCTCCGCTAACTCTCCTCCCCCCCGCAGTCACGCGGTGCCAAGGAGGTGCAGACCAAGATGCCTGCGTCGCCCTCTGGGGGCCAACTTCTGTTCGACAACAAGACACTCGCCGTGGGCGTCACGCTCTACCAGTCCGGCACAGCCTGGGATGAGAAGGTGTACGCAGTCAAGGCGCGCGCGCCCTCCTCGCGCACCGGCAAGCCGCAGACATTTGCCAAGGGCACTCTGGACTTGTCTCGCTATGCGCTCCTGCAGCCAGGGAGTCACTCCGTGTCGCTGGAGCTTCCTCTGGAGCTGCAGGCGCCCTACAGCGGCGTTGTGACCGTCAAGGTGACCCTGACGATGCGGTGGCTGCCGGACTGGACCGGCGACGGCGAAACCGCCTCGCAAGCGGGCAGCGACGTCAGCCGCAGCACTTTGGCCAGCCGTCTGTCCGGAGGCAGCCTGTTTGGGCAGCCGCGCGGCACGGCGCTGCTGGAGCAGGACTTGACGGGGTTCGTGGTGCCCTCTCTAGAGACCAACCGTGAGAGGGAGAGGGAGGGGGGGTCGCCGCCCAACCCGGCCACGCCATCCCACCACGGAGAGCCGGAGGCGAGCAGCACCCGTGGCGGCGGCGATGGCGGCGAGGAGTGGAGCGGCAGCACATGGGAAGCCCCCCAAAACCAGGGCCACAGCTCCTCCGTCCTCTCCTCTTTCCAAGCAGCGCACGCATCTGATGTCTTCTCTCCGCCGCCCAAGCCCACGCCGGCGCCAGCCTGGTCGCCTCCAGCGACGCCGCTTCGTGCGGATGACGGCGTTGCGCCCGGCGAGCTATCTCGCGCGGCGTTGCGCGCAGAGGCTGCGGTTCAAAACTCGCTGGATGCGCTCTCTGCGGCGGCGGCCACGGAGGTGCGCGCGCTGGCGGCAGCAGAGGCGGCCTTTGCCGCTGCTGCTGAGCGCGTGGACATTGAGGATGAGGAGAGCGCCGACGAAGCGCAGACCGCGTCACGCGAGGCATTTGATGCCGAGGCCGCACGCCGCGCCGCTGCCGAGGCGGCTGACATGCAAGCTGCGTCTGAGGCGTATGCTGCCGCCGCCGCCGCCGCCGCCGAGCAAGCTGAGGCTGCCGCCGCCGCCGCCGAGCAGGCTTCGCTGCGGGCGGCTGCTGCTGCGGCGGCGGAGGATGCCGCCCTGCAGGCAGTGGCTGCCTCGGCCGTCGCCGCAGCAGCCGAAGAGAGGCAGCTGTCGGGACTGCAGGCGCAGCTGGACGCGGGTCGGGCCGCGCTGCAGGCTGGCGCACTCAGTCGCGGCGCTCTGACTGAGCGATGCGAGGCGCTGCAGCGCGAGTGCGACGTGCTGAAGGGTCGCGCCGACGCCGACGGCGCCGCCGCTCGCGACGCGCTCGCCAGGCTGCACGCGGCGCTGGCGAGCGCCGAGGGGCGTCGCGCGGAGGGCGCCGCGGCTGCTGCGCAGCTGGAGGATGCCCGCGTGGAGCTGGCCCGGGAGAGGCGCGCTCGGGGCGCCGCCTCTGCCCGCCACGCGGCTGAGCTGGAGGCTCGCGCGGTGCGCATCGCCAGCCTGGAGAGCCTGGACAGGGAGACGCTCAGCGTGGCGCAGCAGGCGAGCGCCAGCGCGGCGCAAGCGGCGCGCCAGGCGGAGGCCCTGGAGCGCAGCCTGCTTCGCGAGTGTGCGCGACGCGAGGCGGCCGAGGCGCGCGCAGATGCGGCGCACGCGCGCATCGCGGCCGCGGAGGCGCGCAGCGACAAGCTCGCCGCGGCTGCGGCTCGAGGAGTGGAGGAGGTGCAGGCCGCAGCCTCCTCCAAGCTCGCTGCACTGCACGCCGACCTCGCCGCCGCGCGCGCCGCGCAAGAAGTCGCGCAGGATGCGCTCGCGGCGGCGGTGGCGGCGGCATCCGCTGGCGAGATCCGTATGGCAGAGAAGCCCCATGATGCGCTGTCGGAGGCGCCCGCTGCTGAGCTGCCTGTAGTCGCCGCCGTAGCGGTGGCACAGCAGCAACACGGACACAAGAACCCGCTTGCGGAGCTGGGCAACGCATGGCACTTCCTGTTGAGCCTCGCTTGGCTGCCCAAGCCCGCTGTGCGTAGCGAGGCGTCCATTGATGTTTGATTACCGCCGCAAGTGCGTGTCCATTGCCCACCACGTCAAGTCTCACGTGCCACTCATCAGCCACTTGTCCGCCTGACTTGTTGCGACGTCGACTGCTTGCCACGTCATTCACAGCTCGCTCCCTTCGCAAGCCTGCCTCACGCCATTCGCTGGCCTCTGCGCAGCCTGTCCCTGTGCGCGCCCCTGTGTTGCAGAGAGTGAGGCCGCGAAGTGCACTCTCTCGCTTCTGGGCCTCCACCGCCTGCCTGCGCCTCCGCCCGCGCTCTCTCGCGACAGCCTGTGACGCTGAGCACTCGCCTTGGTGCTCGCTGGTCTTCGCTGCGGGCGCGAGGATGGCTGAAGCTGCTTCTTCTACTCTGGCCGAGTAGCGCCGCCCCATGCTTACGCAGTCCTCGGCGCCCACCCGCGGCGCCTGCAGAGCTTGTGCGGCGCCCGCTGGGCGTGAGTTCACCTCCCGCAGACAGCGCAGCGCGTCATCAGCGCCATTGCGCATCGCCGCCGCTCCTGCAGTGCGCTCTCCATCGAGCCCCTCTGAGCGCGAGGCGTTCGCCGCCGCCGTCGCCGCGGACCTGCGCAGCCTGCCCGCCGACGGTGACCTCAGCGCCGTGGCACGCCGGGGCCTCCGCTTCGCGCCCGTCTTCGCACTGAACAGCGCCTTGCGCAAGCTGCCCTGGGCTGACAGCCTGCGCCTGCTGCGCTGGATGGAGGCGCAGTCGGGCGGCGAGCGCGCCAACGAGCACAGCTACGCATCTTTCCTAGCCGTCTGCGGGCCCGGCCCGTCTCTCTCCCAAGCGCGTCAGCTGTGGCGGATGCTCACCAACGGAGGCACCCTACCGGGGAGCCGCGTGTGCGTGGCGCTGCTGGGCGTGCTTGGCCGAGCGGGCGAGGTTGGCGAGGCTGTGGAGCTCTGGCAGCGCATGGGCTGGGAGGAGCTGCCCCGAGACGCGCACAGCCTCAACGCGGTTTTGTCCGCTTGCGCAGCCTCTGGCGCCTGGTCCGCCGCCATGCAGGTGTGGCGCCAACAGACTTCCCGCGAGTGCGACCAAGCAAGCCAGCCGGACGCCTTCTCTCTGGCGCTCTTGCTCAACGCCTGCGACCGGGGCGGCCAGTGGAGCCGCGGATTGGAGGTGGCGATGTCGCCGCAGGGGCGCCGCATTGCACTAGATGCGGCCGGATACGGCGCGCTGATGACAGTCGCAGGGCGTGCTGGCGAAACGCGGGTCGTCCAGGACACCTGGGCTCGTCTTATCCACGAGCGACGCGTCCCGCTCACCACTTGGCTTTTCAACGCACACATGGGCGCCCTGGCTGCCGTGGGGGATGCGCCGCGCGCGCAGGCGCTGATGAATGACATGTCTGTTGCTGGCGTGGCTCCAGATGTGAGGTCTTTCACAGCGCTGATGGAGGCGCATGCAAGGCAGAATGCGCTGGAGCCTGAGGCGCGGCTGGCGAGCGTGCGCAGGACGTTGGCGCAGCTGCTACAAGCTGGCCTGAGTCCCACAGAGACCACTTTGACGGTGTTCGTGACTGCGCTGGGGGATGCACAGCGCTGGCGCGAGGCTGAGCAGACGGCGACGGAGTGGGACCGCGTGCATGGCCTGCGGCGCAACACCGTCACCTTCAACGCCCTCATGCGGGCCTGTCTGCGCGCTGGGCAGCCCCAGGAAGCCCTGCGCCTCTTCCGAGACATGCAGGCTGCGTCACTCATGCCCAGCAGCGCAACCTTTGTGATGCTGCTGGCGGGATGTGAGGAGACGGGCTTGAAAGACGTGGCGGCGGAGCTGCGAGCTCTGAGAGGCTCGCTCACAACCACTGAGCTGCTCCGGGATGCCCTGCAACCAGTTGAGGACGAGGAGCCCACCAAGCCAGAGGAGAGCTTTGCGCCTGGCGCGTGGTGGCAGCCGGAGGTTCCGCAGCGCAGAGGACGGGTGCAGCGCAAGCGATAGACTGCACGACGACGACAACTTGACGTCATTCATCATCATCATCATCGTCATTCATCACACGTCACACAGGTCATACACCCGGTGGCAGCGTGCGCTGCGTGCCACATGCGCCGTTGATGAACGCCAGCAGTTGCTCGGCGCTGCGCTCCTCGCTGGCGTGCTTGCTGAAACGCAGTCCGTCGGAGGCGCCTGCAAAGGCCAGGATCGTCGGGAAGCTGGCGGTGGCGAGCTGCGTGCGCACAAACTCGCGCTCTGTGTCGCCGCGCAGCTTGGCAACCTGCATGCCCAAGGCTGGCGCCGCCGCCGCCAATCGCGTGAGCTGCGCCTCCATGGCCTGGCAGAACGGGCACCAGGGCGCATAGACCACCAGCAGCGTGTCAACGCCCCTCAGTGCGCCCGCGCGCCACTCGTCCACGCTGAGCTGGCGCACGCCGGATTCTGGGAGCCAGAGGTCCCGATCGAAGGAGCGCGTGGCTGGGTCCACGTGAATGCCGCACTCAGTTTTCGGCTTGCCGTCCTTGCTCACCAGGCCTAGGAAGCGCCCGGAGCGCTCGCCCGCGTAGTCGAACCAGCGGGCGCGGTCCACAGGCACCGTGCTATGCACGTCGCCGATGCTGGGGTAGCCGGCGGCGTGCAGCGGGTGTGCCTCAACGCCGTGGCGATCCAGATATGCGAAGCAGTCACGGAACTCCCAGTACGCCAACGGCTGGCACTTTGCTGTGGCGCCACCCTCCCAGCACTCCAGCGCCGCGCGCTCTGCACCATGGTCCCGACGCCGCCCGTTGAGCATGCAGTCCACAGAAAGCACGCGCAGGCTGCGCGAGAATGGCTCGATCTTGCAGATCTGGTCGTAGCGGTCGATGTCCTCGCGCCAAAACTCCTTGCCGTGCTTGGCGTCGTACGCTGCGCGGTCGGGCAACCCATCTGCCTGGAACACCATAGCTTTAAAGCCGTACGCCGCCTCCACGCGCTGCAGGAAGGCCAGCGTCTCCGGGAAGAGGTGGAATGTGTCCACGAAGATGACCTGCACGCGACCGCTGGCCAGAAAGCCCAAGCGGTGCAGCAAGTGCAGAATGACCACGTCGCCGGCGATGAGAGCGCACGGGAAGGCAGGGCGCTGGAACTCGGACACGGCTGTAGCGAGCACGGCCAGCGCTTGCGCCTGTGGGTGCGGAAGTGAGCGTCCAAGCAGCATGTGGGGCGCAGAGAGTGTGCGTACCTCCAGCATGTCCAGACGTGCGCTGCGCTGCGCCTCGTTCCATGCTTCCACGTCACGCGCAGGCGCAGCCACGGCAGCGGAGACGGAGGCGCGCGCGAGCAACGCCTTGGGGCGGCGAGCGCTGTGCGGAGATCGCAGGTGGTGAGTCACCCCCACACACACGAGCAGTCCGCAAGAGACAGCACAACAAGCGCAGCACGCACCGCGCGTGGGCGACCGAGCAGGCTGCAGTGTGCGGAGCGCAGGCACTCGCGGGCGAGCTGCTACCTGCTATCGCTCGCCGAGACGGTAATGTCAGGCGCGCAGGGGCGTGCAAGGCCAACATGGTGAATACAATGCTTCACACAGCTCCCGGGGAACTGAAGTTGGCCGCCACTGCTGCCACCCTGCCACCTGCCAGGCCTGCCACCTGGCAGGCGCTTGGCGCTCTTTGATGGCACGAGCAATATTTTGCCAACCTCGTCGCGTTCATCGATTATCCTGTGAGCATGGCGCGCCTGGGCGCAGCGCCAGCATCCGAGATACAGCCAGGTGCGTGCTTTTGCGCACTGCAGCTATTTGCATCTGACGTTGCGCAGCTTCCACAGCCTCGCGCGAAGATCTTACCCGCACGACCAGCAACAGCGGGAGCTACAGCAGCTACAGCAGCGACTACACGGACACAGAGACAGAAACGGGCGTGGGCGTGCGTGCAGGGCAAGCACACACGGCAGCTCAACCTGCCCCGCCTGCTGTACCCACGCCACCTGCGCCGCCCGCGCCCAAGCGCGCCTCCTGGGGGTGCTGCGCTCGGTCACAGGCTGTGCATGAAGATGTGGAGGAGAAGCAAGGTGCGCATTGAAGCGTCGCCCAAAAATTTGTAACCGCTGCTCACGCGAACGCCGCCTCAGCTGTCTACACGTCCAGTCTGCCGGAGGCTCAGTCGGCACAGACGGACCCGGCGCTGGTGGAGCACGGCTACGAGGTGTTCCCTCCACGCCCGCAGCCCGAGGTGCCGCACAGCGTGCAGGCGATGCGTGCTCGCGGTCGACCTGACGACGGCCACCTGAGCGGCGGCGGCTATTGGGAGGCCGCAGAGGAGAAGCAGGCCAGGGCTGCCGCTGAGCCCGCCAAGGTGCCTCCTGCCAAGCCAGACCTGCACGTGCCGTCCTACGCAGAGGCGCTGCACTCCTTCCTTGCTGCCAGCGAGCACGTGCAGCAGCGCAGCTCGCTGTTCAAGGAGCTCTACGAGCTGGCCAGCGCGGCCGCTGCTGGCGCGTCGCGCGCGGGGGCCCAGGCGGAGGAGCTTCCCGAGGCGGTTGCTGCCAAGAAGGCGCTCCTCACAGCGCTGGCACAGCGCCGCGCGCTCCTCGCCGCCGACGGCGACGCGACAGACGCCACCCGGGGGTTCGACGCGGTGGACGAACCGCTCACCGAGTCGCTGCCGGCGATGCTGCGCCGCGCGCTGGAGGCGTGCGAACGGGCTGCGCAGCGCACCCCCGCGCGAGTCATCCGCCACGCAGGCGCCGCCGCCGCCTGGCGGCAGCAGCACGGCGCCGCCGCGGCGGTGCCTTGGGCGCTGTATCACGCCGGGCTGGCGGCGCATCTGAGCGGCGGCGAGGGCCTGGCAGACACGTCCACCCGGTTCTTCCTTGACCGGCTCACCTCGCCCGCCGGCGCGGCGCGCCTGCAGTACCACATCGACCGGGGCAACAGCGGCATGGTGAGCGTGTGCGACGTGGACGTGGCGATGCCGGACAGTCGCTGGTGCGGACAGTCGCTCCGGGCGCGACTCCAACAGCTCCTGGACGCCCAGCCGGACATCCACGCGGCCGTGGCGCCGCTGCGCAGCACGCTGCCCTTGCCGCCGCCGCCGACGCTGGCGCCGCGGTGCGACCAGGAGCAGCCGGGCAGCGTGACTGCGCTCTTGGAGTGTCGCTCCTGGTATGCGGACACGGACCTGCGCGTGCTGCTGCTGCAGGGCGCCAGCGGCACGGGCAAGAGCACCATCGCATGCCGCGACGCGCACGCCATGGTGGCGGCCGGAAAGCTGCCAGGCGGGGCCTACTGGGCAGACCTCCGGGGCCGGGCCACGCGCCAGGCGCTGGGCTGCGCCATCGCGCTGGCTCTGGGCTGCCCCGAGCTGGGCGGCATCGATCCGGAGGGATGCGCCTGCGTGGCGCTGCGCGGTGGGCGTAGCCCCCAGAGGAGCCTGCTGGTGCTGGACGGCTGCGAGCGAGCGCTGAGCGAGCCTGTCAGCGCCCGCGACCTCCTGGCCCTCCTGGTGCGCGTGCAGCAGGCTGGGGGGCCGCAGCTGCGCCTGCTTGTCACCAGCAGCGCGGCGCTGCACCACGCGGACGCGCGCGCCGCCAAGCTGCAGGGCCTGCGCACGCATCGGGTGGCCACGCTGCCCCTGCGCTCCGCCACCGACTGGCTGACCGCCGCCTACCCGCCCCACGCGGAGCTGACGGTGGACCCGGCGCTGTCGCGCCACCACGCCAGGGAGGCTGCGCAGCTGTGCGGGCGAGCCCCGCTGGCCCTGGCGCTCGCGCAGCCGGCGCTGCGCGCCACCGCGCCGCAGCAGAAGGGCGCCGCCATGGGCGCGCTGCTCCACGCGCTGCGCGTGGCTCGTGGCGTGCGCTTTGACACGGCGGAGACGGGCAACGGGTGCGTCAACTGCGCCTTCGTCAACCCCTGGGAGCACGTCTACGAGCTCTTTGCACCATCCATCTACTTCCGCAGCGCAGAGGCGGCTGAAACCGCCAGAGCGGAGGCGGAGGCTGACGCCCTGGCGGCGGCGGCGCGGCATGCGGACGTCATGGCGGGCGAGAACGCGGCGACCGCGCTGCCTCAGGTGACTGTCGCGGGCCTCCAACCAGCCATGTACGACTCCGTCATCAAAGCCTGCGCCGTCTACGCTGTCTCCTGTCTGCCGCCCGGCGCAGCCACCGCCGCCTATGCGCTCAGCGTGTTTCCAGGGGCATTCACCGAGCCGGCCGCGCGCGCGGTGCTCGCAGCCGCTCGCTGTGACGACCAAGGCACTCTTCAGCTACTGCTGTCGCGCAACCTGCTCGCCTTTGACCCCCGCTCCGCTCGCTACTCGATGCCGCAGCTGGCGCGAGCCGCAATGCCCGACCTGCCCGGCGCATCCAGCGCCATTGCGGCAGCCACGGCGGCATTCACGCGCCACTACTTGACCGTGCTGCAGGACGCGGACCGTGACGTGGCGGCAGGCACTCCCGCGACCGGCCGCTACGAGTGCGACGCGGAGTGGCACAACATGGAGCATGCCACCAGCGATTGGGCGCTGGCGGGGGCGCCGGACGCGCCGTGCCGCGCCGACATCGAGGCGATGCGCGCTGCGCAACAGCGGGTGCTCGCCTCCCGCGTGCCGCCGTCCGACAGGCCCGTGGCGCCCGTGGGCGAGGACGCGGCAGCGAGCATGGAGAAGCTGCGCTCCTACGGCGACGAGTGCGCCCAAGGCGGCCACTCAGACAGCGCTCTGCAAGCCTTCCAGGAGCTCCTGGACATGCAGCGCAGCGCCATCGGCGGGTACGACTTGGCGTTGGCGGACACGCACGCGCGCATGGCGAGCGTGTACCGCTCGCAGGCGTCCCTGGGTGAGGCTGCTGCGTCGCTGGAGCGCGCGCTGGCCATCCAGACGCTGAGCCTGGGCCCCGACTCTGTCGACTCGGCCGTCACGCTGCTGGATCTGGCCGACGTGCGCACCAAGATGGGCCACTTTGAGGATGCAAAGCGTGCAGCCCGCCGCGCGCTGCTGGTGCTGTCGGACGCGCACGGGCCCGTGCACCCGCACACCGCCAGCGCGCACGGCTGCCTGGGCAGCATCTACCAGGGCGAGGGACAGCTGGCTTCGGCGCTGGAGCAACACCGACTGTGCCTGGCTGCGCGTGAGCGGTCGCTGGGCAAAGAGAGCGTGGACGTGGCCAACTGTCTCTTCAACATCGCGGTCGTGTACGAGCTGCAGGACCGCTGCGACGAGGCGCGCACGCTGCTGCTTCGCGCGGCGAAGATCTTCTCGGCGGTGTTGGGGCCACAACATGAGGAAACCACGCAGGCGCTGCTGTTTGCCGCCAGAATGCAGGAGGTGCGGCGCCTGGAGGCTGGAGGGGACCCGGCCTGGAAAAGCGACCATCAGGGGCATCCCTGGTCGCGCTGGGACGGAACCATGAACAGCTTGTGATGCATCAGTCAGTCAAGCCAAAACTTTGGCAGCTAGGTGTTCGTTGTCTTCAGTCTGTCCCGCCTGCGGGATACTTGTGTTGCCCCCGCGCCTCCCATTCGATGCCGCTGCTGCACGCACGGGTGTTGCCACCCCCGTCAAGGCAGAGGGGAGGCCAAGGCAGCGGCCCCGCTCGTCCGCGCAGCCGCTGCAGACCCCCGCGCGTCGCGGTCACCGCCGCCGCCGCGTCCACCTGGGTGGAGGACCTCAGCTGCCTCTTCGGCTGGGAGCTGCCAGAGAGCTGGTGTGCCGCCAGCGCGCCTGCGTCACCCCGCTGTGTTCACGCGCTCGCGCCCCTCCGCCAGCCTCTCCGTGACGTCCACCTCCCGAGGAGCGCCGCTGGTGGTTCTGGACGGCGCCAACCTGCTTTGGGCGTATGGACATAGCCTCTCCCGCCGCTTTGGATGCAAGATCTACCCGGCTTCCGCGGGTCTGTTGTTGGCGCTGGACTACGAGGTGCGTGGCAGTGACGTCATGTGGCACAACGACTGGCGTTGCAGCGCCCGCGCGGTGCATGTGCTCTGACGCGTGCGCTTGCGCCAACAGCCCTGGCGCGCTGCGGGGGTGCGCATCACCGCGCTGCTGCCCGCCAACTACTGCCGCGGCGAGCTGGGCGTGCTGGCGGACGGGTGCGGCGGTGACCTGAAGCTGCTGCAAGGGGACCGAGTGCGCCAGACAGACAAGGGCGACTGGGTGTGCCTGGCGCTGGAGGAGGCTGTATCTGCCGGGCGCGTGCAGCTGGTGCGGCGCACCAAAGGGGAGGAAGGTCGCGGAGACGACGACAGAGAGATCCTTCGCGCCGCTCGCGCCGGCTCAGGCTACGTGTGCTCCAACGACCAGTTCCGGGAGCACTTCAAGCTGCGCGGCTCTGTGGACACGCGGCGCAAGGGCGTGGGCGAGGCGCATTTGTTCCGCAACCGAAAGCGCTTCAACGAGTGGGGCCGCGAGCGACGCTTCGGCTGTGCTTTTGCAGTGGCGCCGGGCCTGGAGGACCCGCTGCTCATCAAAATGCTGGCGGCGCAGGCGCGCCAAGAGGATGACACAGCGCAGCAGACGACGCCGACGGAGGAGGCTGCGCTGAGAGCAATGCTGCACGCGCAGCCTTGGAGACTGCAGCTGCCCGTCTACTTCCAGCCCTTCCCGGGGCCCGCCATGCTCACCGCGCACCAGGCGCTGCTGGCCAGGGCGGACAGGGAGAGAGGCGCAGCGCAGACGAGCGTGGGATGATGAGCTTGCCTGAGAGCGCGTGAAACTGTCTAAGTTCGTTGCGTGGATTTGAGCTTTTGTGTCATAAGAAGCACTTCTCTGCGCCCCTACGCAAGCCAGTGATCACGATCACTGGTCACCGCTGCATGCTGGCTGCCCGCGTTGGCATTGTGTCTGCTCGCGCTCACATGTCGACTGTCGCGCAGGCGTCGCGGGCAGTGCGCGTGGTTGCCGCCGCCCGCGTATCTTCGCAGACCGTGCCTGCTGCTTCGCCCGAGCTGCTCGAGAAGGCTGCACGCATCCAGGCGCAGCTCTCTTTGCTGTACCCTCCTCCCCTCGCTCCACCGTTGCATTATCGCAACGTCTTCGAGTTCCTCGTGGCGGTGCTGCTCAGCGCGCAGACCACCGACCGGAAGGTGAACGAGGTCACTCCTGCGCTGTTTGCAGCCGCGCCCACGCCACAAGCGATGGCTGCGCTCCCCGTGGAGACCATACAGGGCCACATCAAGCAGCTGGGTCTCTCGCAAGCCAAAGCTGGCTATCTGTCGCGACTCTCGCAGCAGCTGGTTGAGCGTCACGGCAGCGAGGTGCCTTCGAGCTTCCAGGAGCTGGAGGCGCTGGCGGGCGTGGGGCACAAAACGGCCAGCGTGCTGTTGGCGCAGGCGTTCGGCGTTGCAGCCTTTCCGGTGGATACGCACATCCTTCGCCTTGCGCTGCGCTGGGGCCTCTGCACGGTGCCCAAGGCGAGCGTGGCACACGTGGAGCGTGACCTGAAGCAGCTCTTTCCCGAGGATTGCTGGAAGGAGCTGCACTTGCAGCTCATCTTCTTCGGAAGGGAGCATTGCGCTGCGAGAGGGCACGCGCCAGGGGCGTGCCCCATCTGCAGCTGGGCAGCTGTGGAAGGCGCGGGCGGCGAGGAGGCGACGGTGAGGGGCGCCAACAAGCGCGGAGGTGGCGACGCCGCGGGAAAAGGCCGAGCGCCAAAGGCGCGAGGAGTTGGTCCCGCGTGAACTTGCACAGCGTCTGTGCGTCCATGCACACAATGCGTGCGTCCGTGCGCCCCTCTCGCGTGCGTCTGCGTGCGTGTGTCCGCCAGCGCGTGTCCGTAAGCGTGCTGCGTTCAGCGTCGGCGCGTGTTGCGGCGCTGCCTGTGTGGATGAGCTTGCAGCGTCTCATGCCTTGCCCTTGGCGCCAGGCGCAAGTGCAGGCGCAGCAGCCTCGCGCTTGGCAACGGCCACGTCCAGGTCGTCCCGCCCAACGGCGTTCATGGTGTACACGTAGACGCCGGCACAAAAGGCAAACAGAGAGCCTGCTATCAGCCCGTTCGTCAGCCCCTTGCTCGCCACAGCGGCGCTCATGCTGCGCGGCGTGGACGCGTGTGAGCTGGCAGCTGCGAGACTGCACAGTGCAGGCGAGGGGGGGGGAGAGTACGACGTGGAGGCACGCAGGCACCACCCCAGCAGCAGCAGCAGTGGAACATCGAGCGCGTGCGCTGCTCCCATCGATGGTTGTTTGACACTCACTTACAGCCGCTCTCTGGCGTCCATTTAATGCGCCGGAGTCAAGAATTCTAGACCTCCTTCTTCTCCTGCTTCTCATCAACCTTCATATGCTCCTCCTGAGCGCCGCCTCCGTCTCCGCCCTGCTCCAGCTGCTCGTTCCGCTGGTGCATCAGCCGAAAACTGCCGTACCACGCCGCGAACTCGTCGAGCTCCACCAGCCCGTCGCCATCCACGTCCAGCAAATGCAGCGCCGCAGTCGCAGCTTCCAGGCTGACGTTCTTGTCCGGGGTCAGCTCCGCCATCATCGCGCGCAGCTCTCCCACATCCAGCTTGTCGTCCCCGTCCGCGTCGAAGCGCGCAAACAGGCGTGCCAGCGTGGCAGCCTCAGACGGGGCGAGGGCCAGCGCCGCCAGTCCCACGCCACGCCCGCCACTCTGCATGTCCGCCAGAGCCGCCAGGTGCACCGCCAGCGAGCCGGACGGGGGCGCCGTGGCGCGCTGCGCTGCGCGAAACATGAGCATCTCCCGCATCTGGGTGAGTTTCTTGAGAACATCCAGCGAGGCTGCGGCGCGAGGGCCAGCCTCGAAGGCGCCGATGCCGATGCCGCCGCTGCGCCGCGCGACGCTGTTCATGAATCCACGCGCGTTCACATCGAATGCGAGCGTCGCATACAGCGTTGCGAAGAGCGTGACGGTGGAAAACAGAGCACTGGCGGTGAACATCGCGCCCGAGAAGAGCGCCATACCCTGGCCGAAGCCCGTTAGCGCGGCGGCTGCCCAGGGCCACACTCCGCGCTCCATGAGGATGAGTGCGTCCCAGGGCAGCACGGCCCAGATGTAGAGGGACGCCGCAGCGCCGACTCCACTGAGCACCGTCTCCAGCACGCTGGCAGCCAGCACGGGGAGCGAGCGCTTTGTGATGTAGCCACGCAGCTGGCCGGGCGTGTTGATGCCCAGCTCATCCAGCATTCCTGCGAGAGAGGGCAATGAGTTGACGGAGTTGTACCGCTGGCAACGATGCATGAGGCCGACCCCTGCGGCATCGATGGGGCACAGGGCGCACCCTGCAGGACTTTGGCGTCCACAGGCGAGAGCTTGAACTTGTCCGCGCTCTCAACCTTGCGAGCGAGCTCGGAGGCAGCGCGCTCGCCGCGTGCCTCACGCTCCACCGCGTCCAGGTCGCGCCGGTTCGCCTGACTGGCGAAGACGACGCCAGCCATATTGCGCTGACTGACGACGCGATGCGCGGCCGAGAGAGGGCGCCGAGGAGGAGTCTTGTTCCACAAAGGCTGACCGCCTCCGCGAGCAACCAGGCTGCTCGCGCGCGTGCGTGGGGCCAATGCGAGTCGGCTCGCAACGATGAGCCGCACAAGCATCCGATTGCAGGGCGGACGCAGAAGGGCTCCCTTGGACGACGTGGCAGAGGAGAGGGTCAGAGGGTCCAGCGTGGACGTCCGTCTCACGAAACCAAGTGATTACACGCCGGGGAGTGAGAGTCGCAATCACTCTCTCTCACTCCCCTCGCTGTTTGTCCACGCGCTGGACTGCGGCATCCCGCGCGAAGCGCGCCAAGTCATGGGACGATGGTCCGGCGAGACTTCGCAGGACACCTACATCATGTGGGACATCCCTCAACGGGTGGCGTTCACAGCGCACATGTGACCGCCGCAGGATGGGGGGTCGTCCTCCTCCCGCAGGACGGGGGCAAGCCGCCGCCGCAGACGATGATCGCTGCGGACGGGCACTCCTAGCACGCTAGCAGCACCTCTCAGCTTACCGCTGGGGAGGTGGCCTCTCCCCCATACTGCTCCGTGCGGCTTGTTCGAGCCGCGCGTGTAATCATCCAATGGGGGGTGTTACTGCAGAAGGGGGGTGCCGAACAACGACGCATCCACCCTCGAGCTCCCTTAAACAAGAGCACACAACACCCTCCGCGCCCTCTGTTGGGTGCGCGCTCGCCGTCGCGCAAGGAGCGCTACACACGAGGTGCGCCCCCGTTCAAAGGCTGCTCTCGCCCGCTGTTGGCGCGTGTGCGCGCAGCGGTGCGACCACTGCGGCACGCAGAACACTGGGCAGAACACTGGCAGTGTGTGCTGGCTGGGCCCCGCGCGGCGACACGCCGGCGCTGCCAACCGCCCCAGCCGCTCTGCCGCGCGCGCCTGCGCAGCGGTTTGAGGGTTGAGGCTCGTGTTGAGTTGAGGCGCGTTAGCTAATGCTTTCACCTCGGAATAGATACCAGCAGAGATGCCGCGCTTCGCCCACCTCCTGGTGCTGGCTTTGAGCCTGGCACTGGTTACGAGTCCGGCGAGCGCAGGGATTCTGGGCAAACTGAACAAAGCGGGCAACGATGTGTCCAACGCTGCACAACAGGCCGCTGCTCAGGCTGCTGCTCAGGCTGCAGCACAACAGGCTGCTGCTCAGGCGGCAGCACAACAGGCCGCTGCTCAGGCTGCTGCTCAGGCTGCTGCTCAGGCGGCCGCCGCTCAGGCCGCCGCTGCTAAGGCCGCCGCTGCTCAGGCGGCCGCTGCTCAGGCCGCCGCTGCTCAGGCGGCCGCAGCGGCTCAGGCAGCAGTGCAACAGGCGCAGGCAGCAGTGAACTCCGTCCTCAACTCTGCCAACCAAGTACTGACCCAGATGGAAAGCAAAGTGACCGCCATGGGCCAGCAGCAGGACAAGGTGAGCAGCCAGCTGGTAACGCTTCAGAGCAAACTTGGAGATCTTGGAGCAGACGTAAGCCAACAGACCAGCCTTGCCAACGTGCAGCAACAGTCGGCCTCCGCCTCTGGTGTCACTGCTGCCTGCTATCCTGCGGTGAGCTCTTCTCTCACGGACCTGGCACAAGCGACGGCCAACGCGTATACTGCTGACGTCCAGATGGCTAACGCGCTCGCTTTGGTGGTTCAAGCTATGACCACTGCAAATGACGCCTACAATGACCTGCGTTCTGGTGCCACACTTGAACTGGACGCCATCGAAGCGGTGGTACACATGATTAATACCTGCCAGGTGTCCAGCAACACCTGCAACACCATACCTTTATCGACGTGGACTCAAATCACTGGAAGCGGGCACCGAAAGCTCCTGTCCACGAACAGTATGACGAACAAGCAGGCGCAGAATTTGATTGCTCAGCAGCTGACAAACATGGCCACGTCCAACACGCAGCAAGGGAACACGGAGAGCGGTTTGGATCAATCCAAGGCTGTACTCATTGGCCTCATCAACTCGCTTAAGGCTGAAATCCTGGGCATGGTCACACAAGCAGAGCAGGTGTTCCAGATTGCGCAGGAGATGTACTGTCTTTTCAAGGCGTCCACAATCACGGTCACCTGTTCCCCTAAGCTCACCACCGTTCTGAACGACCTCATCAATGCCGCCCAGGACCAGATTAATGCGGTTTCCACTGCCGTGAGCGCTATGCAACAGCTATACTCTGGCATCAGCCAGGTCATCGTGGCCTACCCAGCCTTCCAAACCACAACCACCCAAGAGATCAACGCGTTGACGAGCCTGAACAACGCGTACGGCACATGCTAGAACACTGAGCGGCTGGCGCGTATCGGTCACGAGTAAGTGCCGCGCACAAACCAATTTATTACACATCGCTTTTCTCTCCGCACTCCCTGTGTATGCTCCAAAGCCACGCGGAGCTGATAGAGCGGTTCGGCTTGTTCTCGGGTCGTTGCGCGCCGAGCATCGAACCTGACGGGCGCCTCGCCTGCCGCTGCCCCGACTGTCTGCGCTGGCACTGCTACACCGAGGGCGTGGACACGCATGACGCAGATGCCACCTTCCCGCGCTACGAGGTGTTCACGCGAGAGCACGTGCGTGCTCTCGCGGGCTACTTGCACAGCAGAGCTGCTTCGCACAGAGCCACCACGCCGCTGCTGGTACTGGAGGTTGGCGCCGGCGGTGGCACACTGCACGCAGGCCTGCTCGCCGCGCTGAACGAGCTCAGCGGCGAGTGCCAGCTGCAGCTCTCTGCGACTGACAGCGGTGCTCGAGGACTGCACACCTCTTCCCCCCACGGCGCAGCTGTGACGCTGGAGAGCTGCGCTGCCGCTCTGCAGCGACTGCGCCCCCACGTGGTGCTCTGTTGCTGGATGCCTCTGGGCGTGGACTGGACCGGCGCCTTTCGCTCCCTAGACACCGTGCAGGAGTACCTGCTCGTTGGGGAGACGGACAGCAGCCTCTGTGGCGACGCGTGGCGCACCTGGGGCCGCGCAGGTGAAGACGCAGCGGGTGTACGACCTGTGCCGCCGTACCAAGTGGACGGCTTCCGCCGTGTGGACCTACAGGAGCTGTCACGCTGGCAGCTCTGCCGCACTGACGAGCGCTGGGCGGAGCGGGGGCGCTCGCGCACAGTTTCTTTCCGCCGCAGTGATACGTTGCGATGACTCCCGGCGCTCAGCCTCGACGCCTTCTGAATTGCACAACTCAGCGTAAGGATACGCAACGCACACCCTCTGATGATGTGGCATTTGAGAGCTCCAGCGCACCCTCTCTGCCCCCGCGCTCTCACGTCTCTCCTATCCAGTTTGAGCCATGCAGCGGCTGGCTGAACGCCTGACGGCCTCTCGCTCGCGCGTGGCGGCTGCTGCTGTTGCCGTCGGCGCGACCGTCTTTGCCAGCACTCGTCCTCCTGCGGAGGCGGCCACTGCCCCATCCGCTCTCTCGCCCAAAGAGTTCCAGGCCTTCAAGCTGGCCAAGATCGAGGCGAGCTGGCCTGTCTGTCTTTGCTGCTCCGGCGCCACCTGACGCCTTCTCCTGTCCTCATGGCTTCTCTCCTGCACACAGCACGTGTCACACAACACGGCGTTGTACCGCTTCGCTCTGCCCGACCCCAACGCGGTGGTTGGCCTTCCCGTGGCCTCCTGCTTGGTCACCCGGTGAGCTCCGCGCTGTGCGCTCTGCTCTCTGCGCCCCTTGCCTACAGGCCTCACCCCTGCGCTCCCGCAGCGCCAACATTGGCGAGGGCGGCAAGCCCGTGGTGCGTCCTTACACGCCCATCAGCGCACCCGACGCACGCGGACACTTCGACCTCTTGGTGAAGGCGTACCCAAACGGCGTGATGAGCAAGCACTTCGCCAGCCTGAAAGTGGGCGACACGCTGGAGTGCAAGGGCCCAATGATGAAGCTGGAGTACCGGGCCAACATGAAGACCGCCATCGGCATGGTCGCGGGCGGCACGGGAATCACCCCTTGTCTGCAGGTGATTGAGGAGGTGCTGCGCAACCCGGAGGATAAGACGCAACTCAGTCTGGTGTTTGGGAACGTGAGCGAGGAGGACATTTTGCTGAAGCAGCGCTTGGACGCTTTGGCGAAGAAGCATCCGGCGCAGCTCAGCATCCTCTACGTGCTTGACAAGCCGCCCCTCCTCAAGAAGTGGAGCGGCGGCGCGGGCTTCATCACGCCCGCGATGCTTAAGGAGCGACTGCCAAAGCCGGCGGAGGACACGCTGATTCTGGTGTGCGGCCCGCCAGGCCTGATGGCCTCTGTGAGCGGAGGGAAGGACCCCAAGGACTACTCGCAGGGCGTGCTGGCTGGGGCACTCAAGACGCTGGGATACAACGAGCAGATGGTGCTCAAGCTCTAACCGGCCGTCCTCCGTTATATTTCTGGGATGGCAAATATGGGATCCGTGACAATTATAAGCTTATTATAAGCGTTTTTGCGGCTTGGCGGCTATAAGTTGCCTTATATTTAGAGGTCTACTAACGCGGTAGAACGCGGGGCGAACAGCTC
>Ga0208951_1000426_pt1 | contig 19273 bp, 16 predicted proteins | sample GreLakmeMI27MSRF_FD_187702 | JGI IMG/M metagenome (GOLD analysis project Ga0208951, IMG submission 187702) | Freshwater lentic microbial communities from great Laurentian Lakes, MI, USA - Great Lakes metaG MI27MSRF (SPAdes) | ecosystem: Environmental > Aquatic > Freshwater > Lake | place: Great...
AGGTCTTGATGACGCCGGCGCGGGTACCACCGATGCCCTTGGCCCAGGCGAGGGCGGTCTTGGTGGCCTTACCAGAGATATCCTGCTGGACGGCGATGAGGGCGGGGACGCCCTTACCTTCGACGTACTGCGCGCGGACCACGTGGCCGGGGCCCTTGGGGGCGACCATGGCGATGTCGACGTTCTTGCCGGGCTTGATCAGCTTGTAGTGAATCGAGAGGCCGTGGATGAAGAGGACGGTCTTGCCACCCTTGCCGAGGTTAGGAGCGATGTCCTTTTCCCAGACGGAAGCCTGCCTCATGTCGGGGATACCCACGAGCATGACGTCGGCGCGACGGACGGCTTCGGCGGTCTCATAGACCTTGAAGCCCTTCTTCTTCGCGGCGGCGGCGGACTTGGAACCCTTGTACAGGCCCACGATGACGTTCAGTCCGCTGTCGCGGAGGTTCATCGCGTGGGAATGTCCCTGGGAACCGAAGCCGAGGACGGCGAGGGTCTTGTTCTTCAGGAAGCCGAGATCGGCGTCCTTGTCGGTGTACACTTTGGCAGGCATGGTTTTGGTGGAAAAGGGGTTATTTGGAGGCCTTCTTGAGGCCGCGGGTAAGGGCGACGGCCCCGGTGCGAGCGGTTTCGATGATACCGAAATGTTCAATGAGATCGAGGAAGGCGGAAATCTTGGTCACGTTACCCGTGAACTCGATGAGCAGGGAGTCGTGGGCGACGTCGACAACCTTGGCGCGGAAGAGGCCAGCGATCTCGAGGATTTCGGTGCGGGTCTTCTTGTCGGACTTCACCTTGACGAGGATGAGCTCGCGGGCGACGTGGTCGACTTCCTCGCGGGAGAAGTCGTTCACGGTGATGACATTGATCAGCTTATCGAGGGCCTTGACGCAGCGATCGAGGGCGGCGTCGTCGGCGACGACGGTCGCGGTGATGCGCGAGTAGGCCGGGTCGTGGGTCGGGCCGACGTTAAGGGTCTCAATGTTGAAACCGCGACCGGAGAGCATGCCGGCAACGCGAGCCAGGACGCCGAACTTATTTTCGACGAGGGCGGAGAGCGTGTGCTTCTTCTTAGGGGGCGTCATGGCGGCTTGAGAGTTTGGTGGAAGGGGTGGACGGAGAGGGACTCGAACCCACGACATTCTGCGTGTAAAGCAGACGCTCTAACCAACTGAGCTATCCATCCAGAGGAAGGGTTGGTATAGGGAAGCCCCCCTGCTTTTGTCCACAATGAAAACCGCCCCGCAGGCTTGCTCCGGGCCCGTTCGGCCCGCAATCTGCAAGGAAATGGACCTCGTCCGCCATCAACGTATCCTGAAGGCGCTGCAGGCCCTCGCCCAGCCGGGTCTCGCCCAAGAGGGTCTTTTAGAGTGTATGCGGGTGCTCGATGCGGAAGTGGCCGCCCCTGAATCGGGCCTGCCGGGCGACCTCGATCACTACCTGCGTCGGCGTTCCTACGACAAGGCCTTGGTCTACCTCCAAGGCGGGACGCCAGGCGCCGGGACCTGCGGGCGCGGGGCATGAGCGGCAACCCGTTCGATAAACTGGACGGTCAGAATTTGCCGCCCGGACCGCCCCCGAAGCCGGTCGTGCCCGTCGCCAAGGCGAAGCCGAAGCTGGGCAAGGTCATCCTGCAGTATGAACGCGCCGGTCGCGGCGGCAAGGAGGTGACGATCCTGAAGGGGCTTTGGATTGAGTCGCAGGAGATGCGAGTGCGCGAGGCGCTGCTCAAGGAACTCAAGCGCGCCCTCGGTACGGGCGGTGCGCTCGAAGGCCGTGAAATCGTTCTACAAGGCGACCGCCGTGACACGGCGAAGGCCTGGCTGTCGAAGGAAGGTTTCTCGACCAACCTCTAAGCCGCAAAACCACTCGCCTCCCGAGGGCTTTTCGGTAGGGTGGGGGGGTGTCTGACCTGCAGCCCAATCTCATCCGCCTCGACGGCGACTTCGTGCCCGTGCGTCGCGTGGTCGAACTACTGCGCGAGGCGGGCGGCCGCCCCGTTATGGTCGGCGGGTGCGTGCGCGATGCGTTGATGCAGGTGCCGGTGCTCGACATCGATATCGAGGTCTATGGCCTCGGCACGCGCCAGGTCGAAGCGGCTTTGCGCAAGGAATTCGGCATCATCACGGTCGGCGCGGCCTTCGGCGTGACGAAGCTCAAGGATTTCCCGGTCGATATCTCGGTGCCCCGCCGCGAGAACCGCACGGGCGCCAAGCACACGGATTTCGACGTGCAGGCCGACCCTTTGATGACCCCGAAGGACGCCGCGGAGCGCCGCGATTTCACGCTCAACGCGATCATGTGGGACCCTTTCACGGGCGAGGTTATCGACACGTGGGGCGGTGTCGCTGACCTGCAGGCGAAGCGTCTCCGCCACGTGTCGGACAAGTTCGCCGAAGACCCGCTCCGCGTCCTGCGCGCCATGCAGTTCGCCGCGCGTTTCGAATTCTCGGTCGCACCGGAGACGATTGCGCTCTGCGCTTCGCTTTCTCAGGCCGACCTCCCGCCAGAACGTCTCATGGAGGAATGGACGAAGCTCCTGCTCCGCGGCCGGAAGCCGTCGCTGGGGCTCGCCTTCCTCAAGGACTGCGGCTGGACGAAGTTCTACCCGGAACTCCATGCGATGATTGGCGTGCCGCAAGATCCGGAATGGCATCCGGAGGGCGATGTGTGGATTCACACGCTGCACTGCCTGGACGCATACGCCCAGGCGCGCGTCGGCGACCGCGATGAAGATCTCATCGTGGGCCTGGCGGTGTTACTGCATGATTTCGGTAAGGCGACCACGACGAAGAAAGAGCCGCACGACGACCGTTGGCATGCCTACGGACACGAAGAAGCGAGTTTCCAGCTGGCCCCGCGCTTCCTTGCCCAGGTCACGCAGGAGAAGAAGCTGATCGAAGCCGTCCTGCCGCTTGTCCGTTGGCACGGCCAGCCATTCGAACTTTTCCGGGCGAAGGCCGGCGACGCCGCCGTCCGCCGCCTGGCTCAAAAAGTCATCCGCATCGACCGTCTGATCCGCGTCGATATCGCCGACCGTAAGGGGCGCCCGCCGCTCTGGCCGGGGGAAGCCTCCCCTCAGGGGCTGTGGCTGGCGGAGAGGGCGCAAGCCCTGCAGCTAGCCGATTCGGCGCCCAAGCGCATCATCCTCGGCCGCCACCTCATCGCCATGGGCCACAAGCCCGCCGGCTGGTTCTCGCTGGTCCTTGACGAGGCCTTCGAAGCCCAGCTCGACGGCGTCTTCGACGACGAAGCCGGCGGCCTCGCCTGGCTGACCGAACGTATGGCCAAGGGCCTTGTCTGATTTTACTATGTCTCAAGCCAGCGTCGGCATCCCCAATCTCCTCGTCGACCAACCTGATTGGTCGGCCGTGCTCGCCCGGGTGCTCGCCAATTTTGGCTGCGTCACTGGGACCCTCCATCGCACGGATCCGGCGACGGGCCTACTCGCGCTGGTCGCCCATCAAGGCATCCCGCCGCACGTCCTGCCGATGATGTTGCCCAAGATCGACAACATCCCGTTCGGCAAGGGTATCGCGGGTTGCGCGGCGCAGCGCAAGGAGGCCGTGCAGCTCTGCAATCTCCAGGAAGACCTCGGCGGCGTCGCCAAACCCGACGCGCAAAAGACGAACGTCCAAGGCGCGCTCGCCGTGCCGGTCGTCGGCGCCGACGGCAAGGTGCTCGGCGTGCTCGGCATCGGCAAGATGCAGCCCTACGAGTTCAACGACACCGAAGTCGCAGATCTCAATGCCGTCGCGGCCTTGATCTCCGCAAGGCTGTAGGATCTCTGCTTAGGTTCTGACGAAGAACTAAGAACAACGAACTAAGAACGCTGCGCGTCGCCCGCTAACGCCCTTCCCGTCGGCGACCCCTTCTGCTTGAGCAGGCCTTCGGGTAGGCCGGCATAGACGAGCTTGCCACCTTTCTCGCCGCCTTCGGGTCCGAGTTCCATCACCCAGTCAGCCGCCATGATCACGTCGGCATGGTGTTCGATGACGATGAGCGTGGCGCCCGCGTCGCGGAGTCGGCCGAGTAGCGCGAGTAGCTTGGCGATGTCGTCCCAGTGCAGGCCGGTCGTCGGTTCGTCGAGGACGTAGAGTCGGCCGGAGTGATCGCGGCGCGCGAGTTCGGCGGCGAGTTTGAGGCGCTGGGCTTCGCCGCCGGAGAGGGTATTGGCGGCCTGGCCAAGCTTGATGTAACCCAGGCCGACCTCCGCCAAGGTGCGGAGTTTCTCGGCGAGCTTGGGTTGCGCGCGGAAGACTTCGGCCGCTTCGTTGACCGAGAGACCCAGCGCGTCAGCGATGCTGAGTCCCTTGAAGCGCACCTCAAGCGTCTCGCGGTTGAAACGTCGCCCAGCGCAGCTGGGGCAGTCGACGAAGGTCTCGCCGAGGAACTGCATGTCGAGCGCGATTGAGCCTTCGCCGGAGCACGTCTCGCAACGGCCGCCGCGGACATTGAAGCTGAAGCGGCCGGGGCCGTAGCCACGGGCCTTGGCGAGCGGGAGCGCGGTCCAGAGCTCGCGCATGAGGTCCATGATGCCAGTGAAGGTCGCGGGGTTCGAACGGGGGGTGCGGCCGATGGGCTCTTGGTCTACCGCGGTGAACGCGGTGATCTGCTCCAGGCCTTCGAGGCCCGCGTGGCGACCGGGGACGACCTTGGCACCGTTGATCTTGCGCGCCGCGGCGGCGGAAAGGATGTCGATGGCGAGCGTGCTCTTGCCGGAGCCAGAGACGCCGCAAACGACGGTGAACCCGCCGATGGGGAACGAGGCGGTGACGTCCTTGAGATTATTCTCGGTGGCGCCCTTGACGGTGAGCTGCGCTTTGCCCGGAACCTTGCGCTTCACGATGCCTTCCAGCGTGGCGCGGCCGGAAAGGTAGGCCCCCGTGCGTGAGGTGGCGTGCGCGGCGCAGGCCTTGGGCGTGCCTTCAAAGACGATGCGTCCGCCGTCGATACCCGCGCCCGGGCCCATCTCGATGAGATGGTCGGCGGCGAGCATCATGTCCCGATCATGTTCGACGACGAGGACGGTGTTGCCGAGGTCGCGCAGGCCGCGGAGCGAACCGATGAGGCGCTGGTGGTCGCTCGGATGCAGGCCGATGCTGGGTTCGTCGAGGACGTAGGTCACGCCGACGAGTCCGAGGCCGAGCTGCGTGGCGAGGCGTACGCGTTGGGCTTCGCCGCCGGAGAGCGAACTGCATTCGCGATCGAGGGTGAGGTAGTTGAGGCCGGCGTCATTCAGGAACGACAGGCGCTGTTCAAGCCCGCGGCGGGCTTCTTCGGCTGGCATCACGCCGGGATGAGTAGCGAGCTGCTTTGTGAACTCCAGCGCGGCCGGAATCGTCATCGCGAGGAACTCGGCCATGCTCTTGCCGTTCAGGCGCAACGAAAGGGCGGCGGGGGAGAGGCGTCGTCCTTGGCAGCCGGCGCAGACGGAGCCGGCTTGGAACTGCAGCAGGCGCTGGCGCAGTGATTCTCCGGTGGTAGTGCGGTAGGCGTGTTCGAGTTCGGTGAACATGCCCGTCCAGACGGCCTCGACGAGTTTGCGGCCTTTGGGCGGAGGCAGTAGGAACTTTCGCTTGGGATCGCCGTGCAGTAGGAGGTCGCGCACGGCCTTAGGCAGATCGCGCCACGGCGTCTTGAGGTCGAACGGCACCTGCTCGGCGAGCGCACGGGTGATCGCGTTGCGGCGGATGAGCGTCTTACGGGTCGCGCATTTCCAAGGCTTCACGACGCCGTCGTGAATCGAGAGGGCTTCGTCGCGGATCGACAGGCTTTCCTGGAAGCGCATCTGTCGGCCGAGGCCGCCGCAATCTGGGCACGCGCCTTCGGGATGGTTATGCGAAAGGGCACGCGGGCTGATGGGCTCGTAAGTCTCGCCGCAATGTTCGCAGGCGAGGTGGAGCGAGAGCACATGCTCTTCCCACCGTCCGTCTTTTTCAGCGAGCACGCTCGCGCGGTGGCGGCCTTCGCGGAAAGCGAGTTCGAGGGAGTCGGCCAGGCGGCTGCGCTGGTCGGGGCCAGCGACGATACGATCGACCACGACGTCGAGTTGCTTGGCTTCGCGTCCAGTCAGCAGGCCAGCGGCTTCTTCGAGCGTGGCGACGGTGCCGTCGACGCGCACGCGGGAGAAACCACGGCGGCCGAGATCGGCGGAGGCTTCGAGGAGGACGGACGGGCGATCCTTGGCTACCGGGGCCACGACCATCAGGCGGGTGCCGGCGGGGATGCCTTCGAGGGCAAGCAGGTTATCATCAAGCGAGCGACGCCGGACGGGGTGGCCGTCCTTGAGGCAGCGGCGGTCGCCGGCGATGATCCAGAGAGGGCGGGCGTGGTCCGCGATTTCGGTCAGGGTGGCAACGGTCGAGCGGGGGTTCGTGTTGCCGCCGGTGCGCTGGGCGATGGCGATGACCGGGGAGAGGCCCCGGATGAAGTCCACGTCGGGGCGGGGGGCGGAATCCAGCATCCCTCGGGCCTTGGCGGAGAGGGATTCGAGGTATTGTCGGCACCCCTCGGCATGCAGGGTATCGAAGGCCAGGGAGGATTTACCCGAACCACTCACGCCGGTGATGACGGTCAGCTGATAACGGGGGATGGTCAGTTCCACGTCCTTGAGGTTATGGGTGCGGGCTCCCTTGATGTGGATGGGCGGGTTCAGACGGGCGACGATACTCCGTCCGCCCGCCGGGAGAAGGCGGAAGTGGTCGGCCGTTAATAAGTCGTCCCTTAATCGGCTTTTACCTCTTTCGGCAAAATGTCAGACTATAGCGATGTCACGCCTCTTTCTTGCCCTGTTGATTCTGTTCTCCGCCCGCGCTTCGGCCGACAAGCCCGAGCCGCGTGTCCTCTTCCTCGGCGATAGCATCACGTACGGCGGCAACTGGACGGTGTACGTCGAGTCTGCGATTCGCGCGCAGAAGGGTATGAATCGAGCAACAATCGTGAATATGGGTCTCTCGAGCGAGACGACCTCCGGTCTCTCGGAGCCCGGTCATGCCGGCGGCGCGTTCCCGCGTCCTGATCTGCATGAGCGCCTCGGCCGCGTGCTCTCGCAATTCAAGCCGACGCTCGTCGTCGCCTGCTACGGCATCAACGATGGCATCTATCAGCCGCTCGATGCTTCGCGTCAGCTGGCCTTCCAGGATGGCATCATTAAGCTACACCTTGCCTGCATCCGCGCGGGTGCCCACATCGTCATCGTCACGCCTCCACTGTATGCTCCCGACAATCGCGCCAAGGATGCAATCAACTACGACGGCGTGATGAAAGCGTACGGCGCGTGGCTCGTCGCGCAGCGTTCCGCTGGTTGGCAGGTCATCGATATTCATCCGCTGCTGCATCAGTCGGTCGACGCCGCGAAGAGGGCCGATCCTACTTTCATCTATGCGAAAGATAATCTGCATCCTGGCGAGCAGGGACATCTCTTCATGGCGAAGGCCGTGTGGCAGTCGCTGGCACCGATGATGAAATGGAAATCCGATGTCGTGTTTGCTGACGGCGTGAAGTTGAAGAGCCTGCGCGAGAGTTCGGCGCTGTTACGCGATGCCTGGCTCACCCAGACTGGACACAAGCGTCCCGGAGTGAAAGGCGGCCTTCCCGTGGCGGAGGCGGAGGCCCGTTCGGCCGACCTAATTGCCGAATACCTCAAAAAATAAGGGTTTTCTGGATTTAAGGGGTGGGTAAGGGGGTGGGGCTATTGCCCAAGAAACACCCTCCCGACACGGGACTGTAACAATCGTATGGGATGATGTCGGCGTTTCCTACACATATGCACACCACACTCAAGTCCCTCGCGCTGCTCGCCTTCACGGCGACTGTCGTTTCCGCCCAGTCCGCTGCCCCGGCCGCCGATGCCGTTGTCGTCGACGCCAAGTTGCCTGATTACGCCGTCACCTCCGGCGTCTCGGGTAACCTGAACGCCGTCGGATCCGACACGCTCATCAATCTGATGACCTTCTGGGGCGAAGGCTTCAAGGCCCGCTACCCGAACGTCAACGCCCAGGTCGAAGGCAAGGGTTCCAGCACCGCTCCGGTCGCCCTGACCACTGGCGCCGCCAACGTCGGCCCGATGAGCCGCGAGATGCGCTCCTCCGAAGTCGCCTCCTTCGCCGGTAAGTTCGGCTACAAGCCGACCAAGATCGCCGTCGCCATCGACGCCCTCGCCGTCTTCGTCCACAAGGACAACCCGGTCTCCGGCCTCTCCCTCTCCCAGATCGACGGTATCTTCTCCTCCACCCGCAAGCGCGGCGGACAGGATATCAACACCTGGGGCGACGCCAAGCTGACCGGCGCCTTCGCCAGCAAGACGATCTCCTCCTTCGGTCGTAATTCCGCTTCCGGCACCTACGGCTTCTTCAAGGAGCTGAGCCTCAAGAACGGTGACTATAAGTCCTCCGTCAAGGAGCAGCCCGGTTCTTCCGCCGTCGTCCAGGGTGTCGCCGCCGAACTCGGTGGTATCGGCTACTCCGGCATCGGTTACAAGACCTCCGGCGTCAAGGCTCTCGCCCTCTCCGAGAAGGATGGCCAGCCTTTCGCTGAAGCGAACTACCCCAACTGCCTCAACGGTAGCTACCCCCTCGCTCGCTTCCTGTACGTCTACGTGAACAAGTCTCCTTCCAAGGACATGGACAAGCTGACCAGCGAATTCATGACCTTCGTGCTCTCCAAGCAGGGCCAGGAGATTGTGATCAAGGACGGTTACTTCCCGCTGCCGGCTGACGCCGCCGCCGAAGGTCGCGCCTCCCTCAAGTACTACAGCGCCGAGTAAGTTTGGTCTCGAAATCGTATCGTCGCCACCACACCCTCTGGGGTCGGTCTAAAAAGCGCGACGGTACGATCTCGGGTCCTCCTAAGGCGGGGTCTTCCCGCCTTACCCTTTACTAGAGCCAACGACACCTGACCGTAACCCGATGGACACTTCTGACAAAAACCCCACTCCTGCGCCTGCGCCGGAATCGCGTTTTACAGTGAGTCCCATTACCCTCGCCGCTGACCGGTGGATGGGTCGCCTTATCCGCATCGGCGGGGTCGGCGTGGTACTTGCGGTCTTCGGGATGCTGGCCTTCCTGATCTATCAGGTCTTCCCGCTCTTCATTGGCGCCACCGTGACGCCGGTCTCGGCGCTCACCGTGCCGGCCGCCGCGATGGGCTTCGGGGAGGATGAATACGGCGAACTCCCGTTCGTTGTCCTCGCCGATGGTTCCATGGTCTTCCAGCGCTCCAAGGATGGCACCAAGGTCTTGGATTGGGCTCCCAGTCTCGGGAGTCGCCGCGTGAGTTCGGTGAAATCCTATCCGCGTACCGGTCTGGTCTTCCTCGGGCTCTCCGACGGAACCGTCATGGAGGTCCGCGTCAGCTATCGATCGACCTTCGACGCAGCCGGGAAGCGCACAATCGAACCGTTGGTCGCTGCCCTCGAACCGGTGGCGATTGGCAAGCCAGGTCTACCTTGCTTCGACGTTTGGAACGCCAAGGGGTCCCGTTCGCGTTTGTTGGTTGTTCGCCAGGAATCGAACGGCAAGCCCCTGCTGACCGCCGTCCGCCTCACCGAGACCAAAGGACTCGGCGGAAAGGCGCGCGTCGTCGCCAGCGATCCTTTCGTGGTCGCCGCCGATGCCCCCTCCATTTCGCAAGTCCTCCTGCCTTCAACCGCCGAGTCGCTCATTGTTGTTGGCAAGTCCGGCGAGGTCCGCGCCTACGCCGACGACGGCGCGAACTTCTCCTTCCTGCAGTCCTTCGTGCCCTTCAAGGAATCGCGCGATCCGGCCGTCTCCTCGGCCGGCCTGATTTTTGGCAACGTCTCAGTCGTCTTCGTGGGGCGCGATGGCTCCCAGCAGATCTGGTCGATGTATCCGCAGCTACAGCCAGACGGAAAGAGCCTGCGCCGCTGGGGTAAGATCCATGACGGCGAGGTCCTTGCCGGCGCCGGCGAAGGGGTTTACGCCGCTGAGGGCAACAAGTGTTACCTCGCGGTCGCCGGCGGTCGCCTCCAGCTCCGCAATATGACCACGGGAACCCTTCGCTGGGAGGGCGAAGCCCCAGCCGGCTCGATTCGCCAGGTAGTCTTCTCGGGCAACTACGACCGTTTCACGGCCCTTTCCGCCGACGGCAAACTTCATCGCTGGAGCATCGACGATCATCACCCGGAATCTTCCTGGGGCGCCTTCTTCGGCAAGATTTGGTACGAAGGTGCCACCGCGCCAGATTACACCTGGCAGTCCAGCTCTGGTTCGGACGAGTTCGAGGCGAAGTATTCCATGATGCCGCTCATCTACGGTACGGCCAAGGGAACCTTCTTTGCGCTGCTCTTCGCCCTCCCGATCGCGTTAACCGCGGCGATTTACGTCTCGCAGTTCCTTCGTCCGGAATACCGCAATGTTGTGAAGCCCGTCATGGAGATCATGGCCTCGCTGCCTTCCGTGGTTCTCGGCTTCCTCGCCGGCCTCTGGCTCGCCCCGCTCGTCGACCCACGGCTGATCTCGATTTTCTGCGCCGTGGGCATCCTCGCCCCCGCGGCCCTGTTCGCCGGCTTCCTCTGGTCCGCCCTCCCGCAGCCGGTCCGCCGTCAGGTCAAACCCGGCATGGAATTTGTCTGGTTGCTGCCTTTCCTCGCTCTCTGCGCTTATCTCGCCTGGCAGGCCGGCCCGGTCGTCGAAGCGATGTTCTTTACGGTCAAGGACACCGTCAGCGGACTGCCGATTGCCGATTTCCGCGAATGGTGGCGCCAGACGACCGGTGAGACCTATGACTCGCGTAACTCCCTCGTGGTCGGCTTCGTGATGGGCTTCGCGGTCATCCCGATCGTCTTCACAATCGCCGAGGACTCCCTTTCCAACGTCCCGGACTCCCTGATCTCCGGCTCGCTCGCCCTCGGCGCCAGCCGCTGGCAGACGGTCTGGAGCGTCGTGGTTCCGACGGCCATTTCGGGTATCGTCTCCGCCATCATGATCGGTTTCGGTCGCGCGATCGGCGAGACGATGATTGTCGTCATGGCCACGGGCAACACCGCCGTCATGGAGACTAATCCCTTCAGCGGGATGCGCACGCTCTCCGCCAATATCGCAGTCGAGCTACCTGAGGCCGCTGTCGGTCACACCCACTTCCGCGCGCTCTTTCTCGGGGCGTGCTGTCTCTTCCTGCTCACCTTCGTGATCAACACCCTTGCGGAAATCCTCCGTCAGCGCCTGCGTGAGCGCTATAAAGTCGTCTAAACCATGGCCTCCTCTTCCGATAGCAGCACGCCCCGGGGCGAAGCTTGGGTCTGGTTCACCGGCCTCGGCTTGATCATCGGCCTGGGTATGGTCATCGGCCTCCTTTCGCTCGTTTTTGTCAACGGCATCACGGTCTTCTGGGCACCGCCCGTGCCGGTGGCGCAGGTCGATGACGGCCGCACGATCATCGGCCAGCTGGCCCAGCGCCGCATCCGCGCTGGTTCGCCCGCCGACCAGCCCCGCTACGAACTTCAGTATCAGGTCGGCCTCCGCGAACTGAACGGCAATTCCTACCTCTGGGTTGACGAAACCAAGATCAAGGCGGAGGCCTTCCCCGCCGATGTCCTCGGCTTGGAGCGCGTCGAGCATGGCCCCGCCTTCGTCCGACCGCAGTCCCTGCGCAAGTCCGACGGCAAGGTCGTCCTGATCACGGATTCAGCCTTCGAGTCCGCTTTGCAGGCCGAGGTCTCCGCCGCGGCCGAGGTCCGCGAGAAATTCGAAGAGATCACCCGACATCGCATTGGCGACGTCAATCACGAGATGGACGAGGCCCGCGTGGCCCTGCGTCGCGCTGAGGACCTCAAGTTGGCCGACGAGATTGCGGTCCGCCGTCGCCAAATCGAAGGACTCGAGGAACGTTTTGTCATTCTCAAGGCCGAGGCCCAGAAGATCGTTAACGGCGGGGCAGTGGCCTTGCTCGACACGAAGGACGCTGCCGGCCGCGAGGTGGTCATCCCGCTTACCCAAATCGTCCGCGCTTGGTTTCCGAACCGCCTCGACACCTGGGGTCGTACGCAGCTCTTTGCCTCGCGCCTCGGCGAGTTCATTTTCGATGAGCCTCGCGAGGCCAATACGGAGGGCGGCCTGATGCCGGCCATCTTTGGCACGCTCGTGATGACGGTGTTCATGAGCCTTATGGTCACGCCCTTCGGCGTCATCACCGCCATCTATCTTCGCGAATACGCCCAGAAAGGGCCCATTCTGCGCATCGTGCGCATTAGCGTGAACAACCTCGCAGGGGTCCCGTCCATCGTCTTCGGCGTCTTCGGTCTGGGCTTCTTCGTCTACGTCCTCGGCGGTTCGATCGACCAGCTTTTCTTCTCGGACCAGCTGAAGTATAATAACAACACCCCGGTCTTCGGTACCGGCGGCCTGCTCTGGTGCTCGTTGACCCTCGCGTTAATGACGCTCCCGGTGGTCATCGTCGCCACGGAAGAAGCCCTCTCGGCCGTCCCGCGTGGCATGCGCGAAGCCTCTTTGGCCACGGGCGCATCGAAGTGGCAGACCATCCGCGACATCCTGCTGCCGGCTTCCGCTCCAGGCATCCTGACTGGCGTTATCCTCGCCATGGCCCGTGGGGCCGGGGAGGTCGCTCCGCTCATGCTGGTGGGCGTCGTGAAGCTCGCCCCGACGCTGCCTTTCGACGGCACCGCCCCGTTCCTGCATATGGACCGCAAGTTCATGCACCTGGGCTTCCACGTCTACGACCTTGGTTTCCAGTCGCCCGATTCGGATGCGGCCCGCCCCATGGTCTTCGCCACCACGCTGCTGCTCATCGTCCTGATCGTCTTCTTGAATCTTGGCGCAATCACGATTCGTAACCGCCTTCGGGCTCGCTTCAAGGGCGCCTCCTTCTAAAAACAAATCACCTCATGTCCCAAATCATGAACCCTCCGTCCTCCTCTCGCATCAAGGTCCGCCCCGCCACCGAACGTGAAGGGCGCAAGGACTATATCACCATCAAGGATTACGGTTTCTGGTACGGCCAGAAAAAAGCCCTCGACGCCATCTCCCTCGATATCCCGGAGCGCCAGGTGGTCGCCTTCATCGGCCCTTCCGGTTGCGGTAAGTCCACGCTCCTGCGCAACCTCAACCGCATGAACGACCTCATCGACGATATCCGTCACGAGGGTGATATCACCATCAACGGCCGCTCGATCTATGATCCAGGCCTCGAGGTTATCTCCCTGCGTCGTCGCGTCGGCATGGTCTTCCAGAAATCTAACCCTTTCCCTAAGTCTGTCTTTGAAAATGTCGTCTACGCCCTCCGCGTGGTCGGCGTGCGCGACCGGGCCGTGCTCGAGGAAGCCTGCGAGACCTCGCTCCGTAAGGCCGCTCTCTGGGACGAAGTAAAGGACCGCCTCGACGACAGCGCCCTCGGCCTCTCCGGCGGTCAGATGCAGCGGCTGTGCATCGCCCGTGCCATCGCTAATCGCCCCGAGATTCTGCTGATGGACGAGCCTTGTTCGGCCCTTGACCCGATTGCCACCGGCAAAATCGAAGAACTCATCCACGAGCTCAAGGACCAGTTCACGATCGTAATCGTGACCCACTCCATGCAGCAGGCCGCCCGCGTCTCGGACCGCACCGCCTTCTTCTACCTCGGCAAGCAGATCGAATACGATACCACCGAGAAGATCTTCATGAACCCGTCGCAGGCCCAGACAGAGGCCTATATCTCGGGCCGCTTCGGCTGAACCTTTCACAACTATCTTTATGCAACGCTTCTTCCACGACGAACTCCGCCAGCTCCGGGACGACCTCATCCTGATGGGCGAGCGTTCGCTCGACATGTCCCGCCTGGTCCTCCGCGCCGTCGAGACTGGCGACGACTCCTTGGCGCTCCAAGTCCGCGGCATGGACGACCGCGTCGATGATCTCGAGAAGCGCGTCGATCGCGAAATCATGCGGTACCTGACCCTCTTTGGTCCGATGGGGAGCGACGTTCGTCTTCTCCTCGCCGCCCGTGATATCGGCCATGACCTCGAGCGCATCGCCGACGAGGCTTCGGTCATCGCCAAGCGTGCGATGGTCATCTCCGAACGCGGACCCCTTAAAAACCTCCTGCACGTCCCCGCCGAAGGTATCATCGCCTGCGAAGTCCTGCGCCTCGCGCTCGACAGCTTCATCGAAGGTGACATCGCCAAGGCCCGCCTGGTCCTCGTGCGTGACGCTGAAATCGACACCTTGAATCGTAAGAACTATGAAGAGCTCTTTGGCAAGGCCGGCGACACCGTCAAGGTGTCCGCCTCCCACGTTGAGCTGATCTTCATCTCCAAAGCCCTCGAGCGCATCGGCGACCACTCGAAAAATATCGCCGAACAGGTCATCTTCCTCCTCTCCGGGGAGGATGTCCGCCACACCCGCTAAGTCAGCCGCCGGAAAGTCCCCCTTGTCGGGGGGCTTTCCTGTGGTATGATGCGGGGATGGAAGTCGCCCGTCGTCTCGGAGTCTTGGCCCTCGAATGGGGTTCCCTCGCCTTGGGGGTTTTCTTGGCTAAGTCTTTCGGCTTCCTTAACTACGGCGACCCCGTGACGCTTGCGGTCATCGCGGTCGTGCTCGGACTGTTCAACTCCTTCCTGCGTCCGGTCCTGTTGGCGATCTTCATGATCGTCTCAATCCCGATTCTGATCCTGACGCTCGGCCTGGGTGCCTATCTCGTGCTCTTCCTGACCAATGGGGCCATCCTCGCCCTGACGGATAGCCTCATCAAGGACTTCCAGCTGAATAAGTGGGCCATGGCGACCCTGACGATTTCCATCACCTCTTGGATGATTTCCTCTGCCGTCGGTATCGACCAGCTGAAGCCGCTGCGCCGGGCCAATGAAGCCAAGGCCAGCGCTCAGAAGGCCAAGGACGACGCGCTCGATATCTGAGACGAGCAGGGAAGTCGTTTCAGGTGGCGGGCGCCGACCTCGGGTGGCAGGTGGCAGGATTGATTACCCGCCACCCGCCACCCGTATCTTTACGGTCTCTCCGGCCCTCATGCCCTCCGGCCCTCGGGCCCTCGTATTCACTCAGTCTTGCCAATCCGCTGGGAGTCCTTTGCGTGGGGGCTCTCCGCTATGTCGAATCCCGCTCTCTCCTCCTGGGCCCGTAATGTCGCCCCCTCGCCGACCCTCGCAGTCGATGCCAAGGCGAAGGCCCTCAAGGCCGCCGGCAAGGACGTCGTCGGCTTCGGCGTCGGCGAGCCCGACTTCGATACCCCGCAGTTCATCAAGGATGCCTGCGCCAAGGCCCTAGCCGATGGTCAGACGAAGTATGCCCCCACGCCGGGCATCCCCGCCCTCCGCAAGGCCATCGCCGAAGACTATACCCGTCGCGGGTTCACGGGCATCGCCGACGCCAACGTCGTCGTCTCTCCGGGCGGCAAGATGTCCTGCTACCTCGCCATCCTCGCCACGATCAGCGCTGGCGACGAAGTCATCATCCCGGCCCCGTATTGGGTCAGCTACCCTGAGATGGTGAAGCTCGCCGGCGGCACGCCCGTCGTCGTGAACGCCGAAGACGTCACCGGCTTCAAGATCACCCCGGCCCAGCTGACCGCCGCGCTCACCCCGAAAACGCGCATGGTCATCATCAACAGCCCGTCCAACCCGACCGGCGCCGTCTATTCCCGCGCCGAGCTCGAAGCCCTCGTGGCCATCTGCGTGCAGGCCAACGTCTGGATCATGTCCGACGAAATCTACGAGAACCTCGTCTACGACGGCCAGACCACCTGCAGCCCGGCGACCTTCTCGCCTGAAGCCGCCCGCCTGACCATCACCGTTTCCGGCTACGCCAAGAGCTACTCCATGACTGGTTGGCGCCTCGGCACGCTCGTCGCCTCGGACAAGGCCCTCGCCGCCGCCGTGGCCGACCTCCAGAGCCAGATCTCGTCCAACGCCACCACCTTCGCCCAGTTCGGCGCCCTCGCGGTGCACCAGCACCCCGACAAGGCCAAGGCCTCCCTCGCCGAGATGGGCGCCGTCTTCGACAAGCGCCGCCTGAACCTCCTCGCCGGCCTTAACGCCATCCCCGGCCTGACCTGCTACCGCTCGCAGGGCGCCTTCTACCTCTTCCCGAACATCAAGTCTTTCGGCCTGCCCTCCACGCAGTTCGCTGACCGTCTGCTCGAGGAAGAGCTCATGGCCGTCGTCCCCGGTTCCGCGTTTGGTTCCGAAGGCTATATCCGCCTCAGCTACGCGACCTCCGACCAGGTCATCGCCCAGGGCCTCGAGCGCCTCGCGCGCTTCTGCGCTAAGCTGAAGAAGTAACTTCAGTTAGGGGGCACTAAACAAAAGGACGGCCTTCCGGCCGTCCTTTTTTGTGCCCGTCTCGTTTTCTTTACGCTGGATCAATCAAGATGCACGGCATCCCGGCGGCGTCGGCGGCTTCCTTGCCGCGTGGGCTGTCCTCGATGACGACGCAGTCGGCGGGCTTCAGGCCGAGGCGGTCCGCCGCGGCGAGGAAGAGGTCAGGGTGCGGCTTCGAACGCGCGGCGTCCTCGGCGGTGATGATCGCGTCGAAGAGGTGCGTGATATCGATGCGCTTGAGCGTGGTGTGCACGTGATCGCGGCGACCGGCGGACGCGACGGCGGTCTTGTGACCGAGGCCGCGGACGTGGTGGACGACGGCGACGACTTCCGTGCGGGCGGTGACGTCCTTGGCGAGGTGTTCCTCGAGGAACTCATGGCCATCGGCGAGCAACTGCTCGACGTTCAGGTCGAAGCCGTAATCGGCCTTGAGGCGCTTGCAGGTGTCGACGGCGGACATGCCGCCCATCGAGCAGAAGAGGGGCCAGGGGAAGTCGAACGGTCGACCGATCTGCTTGCCCACGATGTGGGTCCAGCTGCGGTGGTGGATCCACATGGAGGCCGCGAGGGTGCCGTCGCAGTCGAAGATCCAGCCCGGACGGGAGAGCAGGGCCGGGTCGAAGGGAATCATCTTGGACATGGCAATCAGCGCATTCCAGGGAAACCGCCGCCAGGGAAGCCGCCACCGGGCATGCCGCCGCGACCGCCACCCATCTGGCCCATGCGACGCATGAGTTCCTTGCCCTTGCCGCCCTTCATCATGCGCATCATGTCGCGCATCTGGGAGAATTGTTTGATCAGCGCGTTCACATCGCTGACCTGGGTGCCGGAGCCCTTGGCGATACGGAGACGGCGCGAGCCGTTGAGAATTTCTGGATTGCGCCGTTCCTTCTTGGTCATCGAGAGCACGATGGCTTCGGTCTTGGCGAGGTGCTTCTCTTCCTTGGCGCCGACTTGGACGTTACCCATGCCGGGCATCATCTTCATGATGTCGCCGAGCGGCCCCATTTTCTTCATCTGCGACATCTGCGCGAGGAAGTCCTCGAGGTCGAAGTCGGCCTTCTTCATCTTCTCGGCCAGACGTTCGGCTTCCTTGTGGTCGACGACCTCCTGGGCCTTCTCGACAAGGGAGACGACGTCGCCCATGCCCAAGATACGCTGGGCCATGCGGTCGGGGTGGAACGTGTCGAAGTCCGAGGACTTCTCGCCCGTGCCCATGTAGCGGATTGGGACGCCCGTGACCGACTTCATCGACAACGCCGCGCCACCGCGGGCGTCACCGTCGAGCTTGGTCAGGATGATGCCGGTGAGGGGCGTGGACTCGTGGAACTTGGCGGCCACGTCGACGGCCTGCTGGCCGAGGGCGGCGTCGGCGACGAGGAAGACCTCGTGCGGCTGGAAGGCATCGCGGACCCGGCGGACTTCCTCCATCAGGTCGCCGTCAATCTGGAGGCGGCCGGCGGTGTCGACGATGACGAGGTCCGCGGCGGCGGCTTCAGCTTCCTTGACGAGGCGACCCACCATCGCGGCGACGTCGGTCGCGGCGCGGTCGGAGCGGAAGTCGAAGCCTTCGTTCTTGGCGAGGGTCTCGAGCTGGTCGATGGCCGCTGGGCGGCGCAAGTCGGCGGCGACGAGGGAGGGCTTGCGGATGCCTTCCTTCTTGACGAGATGCTTGGCGAGCTTGGCGGCGCTGGTCGTCTTGCCGGAGCCCTGGAGGCCGACGAGGAGGATGCGGAGCGGTCGGCGGGGGTCGATCGGGCGTTCGCCTTCGCCGAGGAGTTTCGTGAGCTCGTCCGAGACGATCTTAACGGCCATCTGGCCCGGGTTGACCGACTCGATGACCGCCTGGCCGAGGCAGGCGACCTTGACGCGTTCGGTGAAGTCCTTGGCGACCTTGAAATTGACGTCCGCGGACATCAACGCCGAGCGCACCTCGTTCAGGGTCGGGGCGATGTTCTCTTCGGAGAGCTTCGAGAGCCCCCGGAGGTCGCGGAGGGCTTTGGTAAGTTTGTCGGTGAGGTTGGCGAACACGGGAGGGGAAGGAGAAGGGAGGGAGGGTCGGGAGACAAGGCAGGAGAGGGTGGAAAAGGAGGGCTAGTATGAAAGATACGGGTGGCGGGTGGCAGCCTCGGGTGGCAGGTGGCAGGTATCAATTAGTCTAGTCTCTCCCGCCACCCGCCACCTGAGGCTGCCACCCGCCACCCGGAAGTGATTCTACGCTATCCGCAGGTCACAGCCACCTACCATGGTATCTTCTTTGCAACCGCCGCATTTCTCCTTCTGTTTGTCCTCATGGAAATCCTCATCATGGGCTGCGGCACGTCGCAGGGCTGTCCCTTGCCCGCCCATGACAACCCGGGTCTCGACCTAAAGGATCCGCGTAACTGGCGCGCCCGGACGAGCGTCCATGTCGTCATCGAAGGCCATCACGTCCAGGTCGACGCCTCCCCGGAATTCCGGACGCAGTGCCTCAAGTATGACGTCCGCGAGGTCGATACGTTCATCCTGACCCACGGCCACGCTGACCATGTTCTCGGCATGGACGACCTTCGCCAGTTCTGCACGAACAAGGGTGGGGCGGCTATACCGACCTACTCGACCGAGGTCGGCCTCGAGCGGATCAAGGCGATTTTCCCTTACGCCGTCGGTAAGCCGCAGGCTTCAGGCTACGTATCGCTTGGGCTCAATCTCATGCCGTCGGAACTCGTGCTGCCCGGCGGCGGTATCATTCGCTCGACGCTCCTGCCGCACGGGAACGAATCCACCCTGGGCCTCGTCTTTGAAGAGCCTTCGACGGGCATGAAGTTCGCCTATTACACCGACTGCCGTGCGATGACCGAGAAGTCGCTCGAACTGGGCGAGCACGCCGATCTCGCGATCTTGGACGGCCTGCGCCCGAATCCGCACCCGACGCACATGACGGTCGACGAGGCTTGCCAGGCCGCGCACGACCTGCGCGCTAAGCGAGCGTTGCTCACGCACATGACG
>Ga0208951_1000427_pt1 | contig 19267 bp, 21 predicted proteins | sample GreLakmeMI27MSRF_FD_187702 | JGI IMG/M metagenome (GOLD analysis project Ga0208951, IMG submission 187702) | Freshwater lentic microbial communities from great Laurentian Lakes, MI, USA - Great Lakes metaG MI27MSRF (SPAdes) | ecosystem: Environmental > Aquatic > Freshwater > Lake | place: Great...
AGACGGCACCGCCACTGCGTGAAAGACTTTAAAGTCTTTAAAGACTTTCAATATATTCAAAGTCTTTGCGAGTATTTCCAAAGTCTCGCGAGACAATCAGATTCCTGTTTCAAACATCTCGAACTGTCAACGAACGCAGATAGATCGCGTTAGAACAGCAATTCAGCGTGCGTGCGTGCGTGCGTGCGTGCGTGTGCGTGCGTGTGTGTGTTCGCCGGTTGCTTCATCGCCGGAACGGTTTCCCTTTGCCAAGGCCCAGCTTCTTGCTCAGCCGGTCGCGAACACCGGGTGGTGCGGCGCGCTTGACACCCTGGCTTGACGCCTTCCCCCCTTGGCTCTCATTCTTGATGCGCGGCTCGCGAAAGTCGTCGCGCAGCTCCTCGGGCACTGGGCCAGCCGTGTCGCCCTCGGCCGGCTCCACCTGGACACGCTCGCGCAGGCGCATGCGCACGCGCGGTGCGCCGGCCTCGTCGAATGTGTCCTCGAGAGGCACGACTGTGGCGCCTGCGGCCCGCAGGCGCAGGCGCAGGCGGCTGAGCAGGATGCGCGGCCCCGCCATGTCAAAGGGTGCACCTGCGTCTCGCTCGTTGTTCTTGGCCTGGGCCAGCCATAGCTTAAGCTGCGAGTACAGCACCGCCAGCTCCGCCAGCTCCGTGCCCGTCAGCGGCGGACCCGCGGGGGGCAGCTCCTCCAGCAGCGGCGCGGCGGTGCCCTCAGGGGCTTCTGCATCAGTGCCTCTCCCTGCGGCGCCCTCCTCCTCGCCGGGCTCCTCTGCCGCAGAGTCGTCTGCGGGCTCAGCGGCCTCCTCGTCCTCCGGCTCCTCGCCCAGCTCCTGATCCGCCGCAGCTGCAGGTGCCAGGCTGGTCTGGCCGGCCTCCGCGTCTGCACTGAGCGCACTGAGGATGAAGCGCAGGTTGCCATCCGCCTCGCCCGGCGCTGCGGCGTCGCCGACGGCAGCCTGAGTGCCCTCGCCCGCCAGCCGCAGCTTGATGTTCAGTCGCGAGGCCTTCAGTCGCGCCGCGTCCCTGGCCGCCTGCTCCTCCTCGCCCTCCGCAGCGGGCAGGCGGCTGCACATGCACCTGGCGGCGTACCAGCAGAGCGCCCGAAAGTTTGGGTAGCGGAACGCTGCCTGCACGCTCAGCCGGTCCTCCACCCGACACACCAGGCACTGCAGCGCCAAGTTGGCGGCGTGCACGAAGTTGCCGCCCACAACCACCGAGTCCTCCGGCGTGAACACAGCGTGCGGCCAGCTGCCATGCAAGAGAGCAGAGACGCGTCAGCGGCGAGCTGTCTGAGATTTTGCTAGCTCACATCCAGAAGCGCTTAAAACGCACCCGCCTGGGATGAGAAGCAGCTGGCCCGCCGTCACCGTGAAGCGGTGCACATCCTCCAGCGCTGCGCCTAGAAACTCGCGCGATTGGCGCGAGGAGGAGGCCCAACGCACGAAGGCACGCAGGTTGTGGGGCGTCGGCGGCGCAACCATGAAGACCTTCCGGCCCGTCACGATGCGATACCACACGCTGCTGCCCCCAAAGTCTAGGTGGAAGTCGGTGAAGGAGCCGCTTGGCGAGGCAAGCACGTAGAGTTGCACTTCTGGGCGCTTCGACGTGCCCGGCGGCCAGGCGCTCGCCACCAGGTCCGCCTCGCGCACCACCTGCGGCGCGCTCAACACCTCCTCTAGCCGGGTGCCTGCCAGCGAGAGCGATACCACGTTTAGCAAGTGGTCTCGACGGAAGTCCGAGAAGTAGGCAACAAAATCCAGCAGCGCCAGCGGCTCGTTCTCCGACTGCGTGGCCACGTCGAAGTTAGGGACGGGCGTGTCGGCGGGCAAGTAGTTGAGCAGCCGTGGCAAGACGAGCGAGGCTGGCGTGCCGTCAGAGCGCAGCGCTGCAGGCATTTTCATGCCCAGCGCCTCGTCCACGCCGGGCCCTCCGTCCACGACCACCGGCTGGCTCAGCCCACCATCGCGCATCCAGTCCGCTGTCAGGTCCGCTGGCTGCAGCTTCGGCGCCGCCGTGTGAGCCACCTCGGCATCGAGGAGTGCGCACGCAAGCTCAACATGCGTCAAGTTTTGCGGCCGTGGCGCACACTCCACCAGCGCGGGCGCCGGGCGTGCGATGCGCGTGCCACCGGCGTCCTCGTCGCCCGAATCTGGCTGCCAGCAGCCGTCCTCAGCCTCCTCGCCCTCCGAAGATGAGGAGTTGAATTGAACATGGCTCACGTGCGTGCGCAGCCGCATCGCGGCCTATCGCATGCGACGGTATATCGAAAGCGAGGGCGTTGCAAATTAAGACGAAATCAAACGTCACAGAACAGAAGACTCAAGTTGTCCAGCCGCATCAGCGACACCTCCAGCGCACCCGCAACGTGTTTCACGCGCCGCAGCCTGGAGTGCTCCTCAGCTGTGAGGGTGCCACCCGAGGCCTGAACGACGGCATGCTGCGCCAACACCTCCGCCTCCCGCTGCAACTCGTGCAGCAGGCGTGCGCGCACTTTCGAGATGGTGCGGTACAGCTCGCCAGAGATCTTGTCAATCACGCGCAACAGATCCACCCGCCACAGGTAGAAAGTCCGCGAGGGGGAGTGATCCGCCGTGCGTGCAACCTCCTGAAGCTGCACAAACTCCACTTTGAAGAGCTTGTACAGCAGCTCCCGCGTGTCCTTCACTGGAATCATGGCCTCCTCTGCAATCTGCTTCTGCTCTAGCTGGCGCTTGAGGAGCAGCAAGCGAAAGATGCGGCAGGCGGGGTCGCCGAAGCGCTCGCGGACGACAGCGTCAACCTGCGGGAGCGGGGGCTGTGAGCGCTGGAGCTCGCAACATCACAGCTGGCATCGCACCTCTTTCATGCGAATCAGATCGATGATGCGCTTCATGTTGACGCAGTAGGAGGCGCCGCCGTGGCCCTCGCCAACGCACGTCACAAGCTGAGGAGAACAGGGCGCTTCAGGCGTGTGCAGGGCAGAGCAACGGCGAACGGGATGCGCACCTCTGACGTGTCTGCAGCCAGGCAACGAAGCACCTCTGCCACACAAATCAGCACACAAATCAGCACGTGCGCCTGCAAGAGCTGCGATGCACGCGTACCCGACACTTTGTCCGGCTGCAGCAGGTGCTTCGCGTGGCCCGCAGCAATGGACTCTGTCACCGCCGCAGTGATGGCCGTCTCCGCCAGCGGCGCAGAGCGGTCCTCCTGCAGCCGCGTCTCGTGCGGGCGAGAGAGCTGCAGCATGGCGGCGACCACCTCTCCAGCCACGACGTCCACCTTTTGCTGCACCATCTTTACGCACATCTCGTGACGAAAGCGACGGTTGAACTCCTGCGAGCGCGCAGAGCGTGAGCTGTGCTACCCTGCGCTGGGCAGCAGTGTGTCTCGCCTCATAGTTTGCGCGCCATAGCGTGCTTCCGTCGTCCCCCTGAAAGGAGCTGCTGGCGACAGCTTCTGCGACGTGCGTCAGGAGCGCGGTGTGTCGCTCAGGCCAACCGGGCGCACCGCTGCTGTCCAGCCGGGCACGCTTGCGCGAGCCGTTTTCTGAGGGCACCACCACGTTGCCCGTGGCAATGCGTGCAGACAGCGCCGCCGGAAGGCGGAAGCGGCCCGTTTCCTCCCGCGCGCGCTGCGACGCCATTTCGACGGCAGACGCCTCCATGGCTGGCACAGCAGACATCCGCGAGGCTCCTCTGCCGCGAGTGGCTGCGGAGACGCGGGTCACGCACTGGCACACGGGGCATGAGCGCGGCTGGGGAGTACAAGTGGCCCAGGCACGCGCACCTGCAGCTCGTAGGGGCGCGCGAGGCAGCCGGACGGGACGCGCTCCTGCAGTGGGTGGGTGATGAGTTGCCGGCACCTGTGCAAGAGCTCCTGCAGGCACGTGCCACAAAGCGGCTGTCCACCAGCGCGCAGAATGCTGCCTCGAAAGCTGACAGCGAGATGGCTGCGCCGGGAGCTCGTTTCGCCTAAGGTGCGGAAGTCAGCGCTGCTACACGCTGCGCCTGGCAAACACGCGCCGTCAAATGTTGCAGCTGCGACAGCTGCAGACGTCCGTGTTCGAGCAGCCCTTCAAGCAGCATCTCGGCGTCGGCGCCCAGAACGTCGCGAACGAGCAGCAGAAAGCTGGAGTAGAGGGATTAGTGGCAGCTCCATATGCAACCTGGCGTCGGCACGCGCACCGTGGGTGGCGCAGGCGCTGCAGCACCCGGTCCGGGAGCGCCTCGTACACCTGCTGCTCTGTTCCCCGTGAGCCCTGCGCGCGGGGTGTGAGCAGGAGCGTGGAGACTCCTTGGTGCTGAGCGCGCCTCGGTGGGCTGCTCCTTCCACGATGCGACGCAGTTCTGCTGCATCAGCGACAGCAGCGCCTCCTGCACGCTGCGTCAGCGGCGCCTCGTGCTGGCGCAGGGCGAGAGGCACGCGCCTGGACTTGGAGGCGCGGCAAACCCTGTCATTTTGGCAGCCGCAGCGGAGCTCTCAGTGCGGCGCGGTCCTGTGGTGCAGCGTAGGCACGCACCGTGCACTGCACTAGCTCTTGCAGCGTGAGGCGGCCTTTGACAATGAGGGAGCGGCACACCAGCTGCGCGAGCAAGCGCCGCGTGTGAGTCACAGATACACGAGCAAGACAGCCGTGGTGGCCAGACGCACCTCCGGCAGCTCGCCCAGATGGTCCAGCACAACCTCAGCAGCCAGGCTGGCTGCGACAGGCTTCATGACGCAGCCGCCAAGGTCAGGTGGCTGCCGCACGTAGCGGCGCTCCTCCCGAGAGGCTCACAGGCTGGCGAGGAGCGCAAAATGAGCAGCTAGCTCAGACTGTACGACGACGGCGCGTGCGTTGCCACTGTACGACCGACGACGCCGCAGGCTGGGCACACGCGGCGCCCTCCGCCCAGCCTGTCGTAATGCGCTCTCTCGCGGCGCAGGCTGCGCGCCGCCTGCGCGCCCCGCCCGCTGCCCGCGTGGCGCAGTGCAGCGCGCTGCACACGTCGGGTGCGCTGCGAGCAACCGCACTACAAGGACCGCCTCTAACGCAGCTCGCCCAGGCCCCGCCGGCCTGCAGCAGCAGCAGGACCTGTCCAAGGCCAACTCCTCCTCGGCGCCGCTGCGCGATGTGGTGGGAGGTGCGCGCTGGTGCTCCCAGAGGAGTGTGAGAAGCTTAGGGTTCCGTCTCCGCAGTACTGGACAACAGCGCCCAGGTTCTCTTTCTCACGGAGATGTTCCGCGGCATGTCGCTGACGCTCAAGTACTTCTTCGAGCCGAAAGTGACGGTGAGCTGTGACGCCTGCCTGGCTTGCGCGCTCCGCTCACGCAAGTTGCCAGATAAACTACCCCTTCGAGAAGGGTCAGCTCAGCCCCCGCTTCCGCGGAGAGCACCTGCTGCGGCGCTACGCTTCTGGCGAGGAGCGGTGCATCGCCTGCAAGCTGTGCGAAGCGGTGAGTACAAAACAACCTCCTGCCCTGCACAGCCCACGGCTAACGCGGCTCCGCTGCAGGTGTGCCCAGCTCAGGCAATCACCATCGAGGCCGAGGAGCGCGAGGACGGGAGCCGCCGCACAACGCGCTACGACATTGACATGAGTGCGTGCTCGCCGGGATATGTTGCCTTGGCAAAAACTAAGTCGCCCCACAGCAAAATGCATCTTCTGCGGCTTCTGCCAGGAGGCGTGCCCCGTGGACGCCATTGTGGAGGGGCCAAACTTCGAGTATGGTGCGTGGCACATGCGCTCTTTCACCCGCCCAGCTCGCTCACGCGCCCGCGCGCAGCTACGGAGACGCACGAAGAGCTGCTGTACGACAAGGAGCGCCTGCTAGCCAACGGAGACCGCTGGGAGAGCGAAGTGGCGGCCAACCTGCATGCTGAACGCCTGTACCGGTAACAGCGCTGCGCTTGCTGTCGCACAAGTCGCACGCTGTCTGTATACCATGATACCACGTCGTACGACAGGCGAACATAGAACGCAGCTCGAACACTGTCGTCGTCGTCGCTGACTCGCTGCCTGCGGCGCTGTCTGAGTTTTCTTCCCTCCTCTGCGCTTTGCCATCCTGCGAGCACACACTCCTCGCTTGGACTGTGCGTGGCGACTGTGCGAGCGCAGCGTGTTGTGAAAAGATGCAGGCAAACGTGCGCAGTGCTGCAGCAGTGGCCCAGGCCGTCAAGGTTGCGGTCCTGGGCGGCGCGTCAGTGTACGCGCTGTCCAACAGCATCTTCAACGTGGAGGGCGGCCACCGCGCCATCATCTTCAACCGTGTGGTGGGGATCAAGGATGAGGCGCGTCGCTGCGCTCGCTCGCGCGGCCAACGGCGCGGCTCACCTCTCCTCGCGCACTGCAGGTGTATGCGGAGGGCACACACTTGATGATGCCGTGGTTTGAGCGGCCAATCATCTATGACGTGCGTGCACAGCCTAACATCGTGCAGAGCACGTCGGGCAGCAGGGACCTCCAGATGGTGCGCGCCCGCACCCGCCTCTCACGTTGCCAGACGCACAACCAGCAGTCTTGCGGCGCAAGTTGTGTTCTGTGGGCGTTTCTTAGGGTTCCTTCCTCTTTCTCGGGCGCCACAGGTGAACATCAGCCTGCGCGTGCTCACGCGCCCCCGAGCTGAGCGGCTGCCCGAAATCTACCGCGCGCTGGGAGCGGACTGGAGTGAGCGCGTGCTGCCGAGCATTATCCAGGAGACTCTGAAGAGCGTGGTGGCGCAGTACAACGCCAGCCAGCTCATCACGCAGCGCGAGGTGGTCAGCCGCGACATCCTGCGCATCCTCACCAGCCGTGCTGCGCAGTTCAACATAGTGTTGGACGATGTTTCAATCACGCAGGTGTGCACCACACGCTCCACTCCTGCCCACACGCGCGCTGACGCGCCGCGCGCAGCTGACTTTCGGGCGGGAATACACCGCGGCTGTGGAGGCGAAGCAGGTTGCGCAGCAGGAGGCTGAGCGCGCCAAGTTCATCGTTGAAAAGGCCGAGCAAGACAAGAAGAGCGCCATCATTCGCGCCGAGGGCGAGGCGACGAGCGCCAAGCTGCTTGGCGAGGCCATCCAGAACAACCCCTCTTTCCTGACACTGCGCAAGATCGAGGCGGCGCGCGAGATTGCAGCCACCGTCGCCGGCTCTGGCAACCGCGTGCTGCTCAGCGCCGACTCGCTGCTGTTGAACCTGAAGGACCTGGAAGTGGACCTCACAAACGCCAAGAAGCGGTGATATGGCCGGACTCACTGGGACCCCTGCGTGCAAAAGGGGCGAGTTAACCAGTTTACAAGGCTGTTTGAGCAACACTCTCGTACTCTCGCATATTGTTGCACCTCGTTACGCTAGCGAGGCTGGACACCAGCGTCAAGGCTAGCCTAAAACGTCGACGCTTCGGCGTTGTTGATGTTACTACGTCGTACCACGACGAGGCCTCGGGCCCGTCGGGCGATTTCCTCATATTTCGCCTCTGCGTTCGCTGTGCTGTGGAAAGCGCGAGTGCCGCGATGGCTGCTCACACAGAGGCGCCGTTTGTTGCTGCGCTACAGTCCCTGGCAGGCGCAAGCGGCGGCAGCAAGGAAAGCATCCGCGGCTGCTCAGAGTTGCTGCTGCAGGCGCCTGCTGTTCACGGCCCGCTGCTGCTTGCGCGTGCGACAGAGCTCGACGCGGCTGGTTCTTTTGTTGCTCTTCAGCGTCTAGTGTACGTCCTCAACGATGCCCTCTTCGCGCTGCACGCCTCCGGCTCGGCCCAGCGAGCGCTCGTGGTGCGTCTGCTGGAGCCGGTGCTCGCGCTCGCAGCCTCGTGCGGCGACAAGGCGGAACGAGCCAAGCTGCTGGCGCTGGTCGCATTCTGGGAGGGCAAGGGCGCGGTGGACGCTGGGGATGTGCAGGCGCTGCGCGGGGCTGCAGCTGCGCCGCCCCGGGACGCCCGTTGCCCCGTCGGCTGCATTCCTGAGTTGGTCAGGCGAGCCAATAAGGGAGTGATGGGCGCCTACGAACCCATCCGACGCGAGGACGTGTTGGCAGCGCCCGTCACAGCGCGTCTGGACGCCGCCTACCTGCAGACGCGGATGCAGCGCCTCTACGACGACCTCAGCGGTCGAGCAAGCGAGCCCCAGCACCAGCCTTCACACGCCGTGGAGGACTCGCGGGAGCGAAGGGTCGACACGCAGACGAATACGTTCGCCGATGGGTCAGCAGCAGGTGTGCTGGGTGCGCGTCATGGAGTTGGACAGGGCAGCGACGCAGACGGCTTCTCGTCTTTCCGCAAAGCACGCTCAGAGCAGTACTACAACATGATCATCGGCGGACGATAGCAGCTGCATCCTTTGACTGCGGACTGCTGGCTGGCCGAACGAGAGCTGACGAGAAGGAGGAGGCCGGGAGGAGGGAGGCGGAAGAAGAGGGATCTATCCTTTGCATCAAATTTTGCATAGCTTTCGCCCCTCGGCTCCAGCTTTCACACCGTCGCCACGGATGGCAGCCACATCATTGTCTTCGCGCGCCTGCCAATCCCTGGGCGCGTGAAGACGCGGCTCGCTGCCTCCATCGGCAATGAGGCCGCCTGTGCCTTCTACCAGGCCTGCGCGGGCCACGCGCTTGCACAGGTGGAGGCTTGCGGTGTGAGCTGGTCGCTGCACTTCAGCGATGCGTGTGAGGCTGAGGGCGTTCGCTGTTGGGCGGAATCGCTTGGGCTCCACTGCGGCCTCGTGGCGCAGGCTGAGGGCTCGCTGAGCGCACGACTGTGTCACGCCTTTGCGTGGGGCTTCCAGCACGCAGACCGCGTGGTTGTTGTGGGTTCTGATATCCCGGACGTGAGCGCGGAGGGGCTGCGCGAAGCTGCAGACGCGCTCCTCCTGCACGACCTCGTTGCTGGGTCCGCCTGCGACGGCGGCTTCTACCTTCTCGGCCTGCGCCGACCCGAGGACGGCGTGACTCAGACGCTGTTTCAAGGTGTGCCGTGGAGCACGAGTGGCGTTCTCTCCGCTGTCCTGGACCGAGCACTCCGCCAAGACCTTTGCGTTGCACCGCCCACACTGCTGCCCACGCTGCGCGATATTGACACGCTGGAAGACCTGCGCCTCTGGCTTGGCTGCTCAGACGAGCAACACCCTCTGCGTCGCATCGCAGCTGCCACAGCTGTCGCCGCTGATACAGAGTTGCCTAAACCGCCAGAACCAACACACCAACCAGAGTGACGGAAGATATTATTGTGCAAACACCACGCTTCGTACTCCTCGCGGCTGTGGTCGTAGTCGCTGGTCGACGACGGTCGTACGCCGCTCGTACGACTGGGACCCAGTCACTGGGTCGAACCACACGCAGCGCGCCGTAGTCTACGGATATGCTGTTGTCGGCCAGGCTTGCGCCCGTCCTCTGTTCGCGCAACGCTGCGCGGAAACACCGGTGCCCTGCAGCGTATCACGCCCTGAAAGTTTCTCTCTCGCGCTGCGTACGTTGTGATGCTGCGACAAGGCGCCGCAGAGCTAGTAGCGGCTTGCCAGAGGACAGAGGAGAAGGGGAGGTGGTTGCGCTCCGACGCAGCGTTTTACTCCGCTTTGTCAATGAGGTGCAGCCGTCCTGCCTGGACTCCTTTGCCGAAAAGGCCTCGCCCGAGGTGGTGGACGCCATGCGCAGCACCGTGACGAACCTAGTTGGCTCCCTTCCGCCACAGGTGCGTGCAATGCGCTGTGCTTTGTAGCGCTGCTGCCTCTCACGAGTACACGCAGTTCTTCTCTATCACGGTTGCCTCGGTGAGCGAGAACCTGGCGCAACTCCTGTTCAGCCTTGTCCAGACGGGCTACCTCTTCCGTAGCCTGCAGAGGCGGCGCGACCTGAAGCGCAGGTTCCAGTCGCCTCCTGCAGCCCGCTCTCTCCCCACATCTTCCGGAGCGCCGCAGAGCACAGCGCTACAGCAAGACACATACGTGTTGGACCTGGAGCGTGAAGTGGCGCGCCTGCGCGACGAGGTGGCGTCCCTCCAGCGCGGCGTGGCTGGACGCAACGAGCTGCTGGAGGAACTGAGAGCGCTAGAACCTGCAAACCTTGCAGAGCTGACGGCTAACGCGGGCGAGGAGGTCCTGGAATCGATGAACACCTTTGTCAAGCGCATCGTGGGCGACGGTGCAGGCGGCGATGTGGAGGGGCGCAGCCTGACGAGCGCAGGCGAACTGTCGCGGCTGCTCTCGTGGAGCCTCGTGGTGGGCTACTCGCTGCGAACCGCACAGGATTCGTTCGACCTGGACTCCGCCCTTAACAGCTCTAGGGGAACTTCTTAACGTGGTTCGCCTGTACGACAGCACCGGAGGGGAGCCTGCGAGAGCGCCCACCACTCAGGAGGCAATCATCGCGAGCGCCTCCGCCGCTGAACCTGTAGAGCGACGTAGCTGGCGGTCGCTGCCCGTGCAGGCGCCGGAGGGCAGCCTGGAGCTCGAGTGCGCATAGCTGCATTCGCTGCGGCGGCGTGAGCAGGCTCGATAAATGCGCGCGACGGGGGCAACCTGCCGCCGACGGAGTGGCAGTGACGCGCGCATCGGACGCGTCGCCCGTCATCGTATTTTATGCAGTCACATCCAGCGCGGGTGAAAGAGGCTTGCACCTCATCAATTTCATGGTGGCCCTGATTCCATGGCACCGTTAACTACGAGCGTCGTACGCTTCTGGCGTCATTTTTCTTCAACTTCCATCGTTCGATCGTTCGCACGTGCGCACGTCGTCGCTTTCCACCGCCCCCGCCCCAAGCGTGGCCAGCGCCGCACGCAGGCGCAGCCATGCCGCCCAAGGAGCGGGCCGCCAAGTGCCCTGTGCAGGGGTGCAAGGTGCACCTGACGCCCGCCACTAAGGCTGCGTGCAAGCACTGCAAGACAGAGTTCTGCAAGGATCACAGCTTCCCCAGCGACCACGGCTGCATGCGGCTGAGCGGCGGCATGTCGCGGTCCGCGAGTGCACCGCAACTAGTGAAGGCGCCGGCAGCCGTCCCGGGCCTGCTTGTGAGCGCAGCCGCCAACAGCAGCAAGGCCTCTGCCGCCGCGGTTGCCGCTGCAAAGGTGCGTGAGAGCGCGCCCGGGTCCTGGCCCGCGTGTGCGCCCGCTCTGGGCCAGACTAGGGAGCGACGGCTGATGTGCGCTTGCCTCTTTCGCAGCCCAGTGCCGCCGTGGCGGCCGCTGCCGACGCCTCGGCCACCATGCTGAAGCAGCTGCAAGAGGCTGACGGGAGCAAGCTGCTGGAGGGACTGCTGCGGACGTCTGCCTCGGCAGCCGCCGACTCGCAGCCGCTCCTCGTGCGAGCGCTCGGCGAGGAGTCTCCCAAGGCGCGTCATCCCGCCTTGTCTCGCCCGCCTCGTCCGCCCCGCGCTGACCGGCTGCGAACGCAGGCTCGCGAGGCGGCTGCGGCCAAGGGGCTGGCGCTCGTTGCCGGGTGTGGGGCTCAGAGCGGCGCGGAGCTGTTGCCCGTATTGCTGGCGTATCTAGAGCTGGACACGTGCAGGAACCTGACGTCCTCACGCTCCGCCTCCAGCGGCACGCTGCTCGCGGTTGCAGCCGGCGCGCAGTCGGGCGAGGCACGCGTGGAGACGCGACAGGCGCGCCCCGCAGCCTCCCCCGCACTTGGTGTGAAGCGCTGACGCGGCACGACTGCCCACCAGGACCGCGTTAAGGCGGGCGTTGTGCCGTTGCTGGTGGCGCTGGCGAAGCACCTGGATGCAAAGACCGTCTCCAGCCTGCCCATGCACCTCTGCGCCAGTCTCTCCTCCCAAAGCGAGCTGGTGCAGTGCGCCGTCGGCGCCGCCATGCCTGCCGTGCTGGGCTGCTCGGGCATGGATGCCGGCCAGGCCCGCCACGTGGTTTCACACCTCCTCACACGGGTGCGCCCTGTGCCTGCGCGGCTCTCTCTCCATCCACCTGACGGCGTGCTCCTCGCGTACGCAGCTGGACGAGGGCCGCGGCATTGCGCGCGGGCTGGCTGGCGCGCTGTCCTTCGCTGGCCCCCAGGTACTGGAGGCGTGGGAGGTGCTGCCGACGTTACTGGTGCGCGCTCTGGGCGGGCGAGTGGCGCCCACTGCCGGCCTGATCTCGCTCGCCCCCCCTGCAGGCTGTCATCTCAGACAAGGGCGCGTCAGTCGCTGCGCGCGAGGCTGCCCTGTTCACCTTCGAGCTGCTGTGCAGCAGCGAGGGGCCGTCGCTGGGGCCGTACATGGTTTACCTGATGCCTACCTTCCTGGCTTGCTACAGCGACTCACAGGCCGCCGTTCGAGACGCTGCAGAGGCTGCAGCGGGCTCCGTCGCCGCGCAGCTGGCGCCGCAGGGAGTCAAGCTGGTGATGACGCCCATCCTGGAGGCCATGGGCGACAGGATGTGGAAGAAGAAGGAGAGCAGCTTGCAGCTCCTGGCCACCTTTGCGCGCCGCACGCCTCGCCAGGTGGGCCGCTGCCTGCCCGCCGCCATCCCCAAGGTGATGGAGTGCCTGCAGGACACGCACCCGAAAGTGGCCGCCGCCGCGGCTGCCGCGCTTGCCGACGTCGCTTCGGTCGTGCTGCAGCCCGAGATCCAGAAAAACATGTCCCAGATCATCGAGGCGCTCTCGCGGCCCGAGCAGAAGACGGCGCCCTGCTTGGAGAAGCTGATGGAGACTACGTTTGTCAACTCCATGGATAGCGCCGCGCTAGCGGTGGTGGTGCCCATCGTCACGCGCGGTCTGCGCGAGCGCAGCGCCGAGCTCAAGAAGATTGCCGCCCAGACGGCGGGCAACATCTTTGCGCTGGTCAATGAGCCGCGCGACATGGCACCCTTCGTGCCCATCATCCTCCCCGAGGTCACCAAGGCCGTGGACCACTCTCACCCTGATGTGCGCAAGGCTGCAGAGCGCGCCAAGGAGAAGCTGCTGGTGGGCGCCAAGATGGAGAAAGGTGTCTCTGCGGTTGTGGTTGACGACACACTCGCGGCGCACGTGCGCACTGCGCTCGCCGCGCTGCCCAAGATTGTGATGCTCTACGCTGCCGAGGTCACCGCGGAGCTGCTGGAGGACAAGGAGGTGTCCACGGAAGAGGAGCTTTCTGCTGTGCTGCTGCCCATGCTGAACCCATTTACGGAGGCGCGCGCCATCGCCGCCCTGTGCATCAGCGTCGTGGCGCTGCACGAGGAGCGGGTGCTGGCGGCCATGGGCGCGGACCTGCACGCGGGCAAGAACATGCTGGTGAACATTCCTAACATCATCCTCGCTTTCGCCGGCCGCGTGCTGCTCAACAAGACGCCCTTCTTCATGGAGCAGGGACACCGGTACGGCCTGGTTGGCATGAACGGCGTGGGCAAGACGACGCTGCTGACGCGCGTTGCGGCTGGCGACATCAACAACTTCCCCAAGGACGTTTCTTGCTACTACATCCAGCACGAGATCTTGGCGGAGGCGGGCACGTCGGTGACCACCTTTATGTTGGGCGAGGTGCCGGAGGGCTGCGGCATGGACCAGATTAAGGAGGCGCTTGCCGCCGTCGGATTCTCTGACGAGCGCGCGGCGGCGGCTGTCAGCGAGCTGTCCGGCGGCTGGCGCATGAAGCTGGCGATAGCGCGCAGCATGCTTTGGAATGCAGACCTGCTGCTGCTGGACGAGCCCACCAACCACCTGGACACGGCGGCCATTGAGTGGCTAAGCAGCTACATTTGCAGCCTGAAGAGCACAGTCTGCCTCGTGTCCCACGACTACGACTTCCTGGACACGGTTCTCACGGACGTGATCCACATCTGCGACTCCAAGCTCACCTACTACCCCGGCACCTTCAAGGATTTCCAGCGCATACGCCCTGAGGTCTGCGCCGCGCTGCCCTCACCGGCAGCCGCCATCCTGGCGGCCAAGGCACAGATTGCACAGGCTGCGGCTGTGGCCGCGGGCGACCTGGTGATGGAGGAGGCGAAGCCAGAAGACGCTGCACCTAAGAAGATTGCGCCGCTCAAGTTCCCGGACCCCGGCTCTCTGGACGGCATCCGCAGCCGCGTGAAGACGGTGATGAAGCTGGCCAACGTGTCCTTCAAATACGAGACGGCGACGACGCCCATCCTGACGGACGCGACTGTGCGCCTCACCCTCGGCTCCCGGGTGGCCCTGGTTGGCGAGAACGGGGCTGGCAAGACGACGCTGCTCAAGCTGCTGGTGGGCGACCTGGAGCCGACGCTGGGCGTGGGCGAGGTGTGGAAGCACCACAATCTGCGTGTCGCCTACATTGCGCAGCACAGCATGCATCACCTGGAGGACCACGTGGAATCTACGCCGCTGGCCTATATCCAGGACCGCTTCTACCTGGGCCGCGACAAGGAGCTGGCAAAGCTGGCCACGCTGTCGCTGGACGACGACGAGCGCGAGCTTATGACACAGCGCGGCGAGATTGAGGCCATCGTCGGGCGCGCGGAGCGGGGCAGCAAGCTTTGGTACGAGGTCAACAAGGTTGGCCGCAAGAAGGACGACACCGTGTGGGAGCCCCTTGACTTCCTCAACAAGATGGCGCCCTACGTGCTCAAGCTGGTCAAAAACTACGACGAGAAGATGAAGGCCATGGCATCGGGCGTTGACATCCGGCCGCTCACTGCGGAGGAGGTGAAGCGCCATCTGGACGACTTCGGCCTGAACGAAGACCTGGCGGTGAGCAAGATCAAGCGTTTCTCGGGAGGCCAGCGCTCGCGCCTCGTGCTCGCTGCTGCCATGTGGGGCAAGCCTCACGTTATCGCTCTGGACGAGCCCACCAACTACATCGACCAGGCTACTCTGTCGGCACTCACGCAGGCGCTGCAGCTGTTCAAGGGGGGGGTGATCACCATCAGCCATAATGAGGCATTCGTCAACGAGCTGTGCACGGAGAAGTGGCACGTGGGCGGCGGTGTTGTGAAGAGTGAGCTGACTGGTGAGAAGAAGGCGAAGGCAGATCTCAAGGAGGCCATCAAGGCACGCAAGTCCGAGACATGAGGAGTAGGGAGCTCCTGTTCGAACATGTACGCTTTGCGATGCTCCGCTGCCCGCTCTGCGAGTCTGTGAACGCACGCCTCTGCGAGCGATTCGGGCGGTACTGATCGCCCTAAGTCTGGAAGTCCTGCCCGCCGGGCGATCAATTTCGTCCCAGTCGCTACGCCCTCGGTCGCTCTTTCATGCTGGCGTGGGCCGTAGGCCATTCCTGAGCAGCACCGAGCCGGGTGCGGGTGGTGGTGGACGTGCCTGCTCCTACGCTGCAGCCTGGAGGCCGCTCCTGATGGCCAACCTGTTCCAGCGCAAGGCTGCTGGAGGAAGAGAGATGGGCGGCAACAACTTCGACCCGCTGCAGAGCAGCCTGGCGCAGAGTGGGGCGCGTGTTAATGAGCGCACGCTGGTGCCAGCTGATGGCGTAGGCCAGCCGCGCTCACTGCTACACTTCGTGGAAGACCTGGCGCAAGCGGCGCTCGCAGCACGCAACGAGTTCCTCAGCGAGGTAAACAACGCTGCGGCGCAACACCGAGAGGTGCATGAGGCTGCACGGCGCCGGCTGGAGGGCGACATGGCAAAGCTGGGCGACTCCGCATCAGGCCTCTCCAACCGCTTATTCTTCGCGCTGAAGGTGCGCCTTGCCCAGGACCTCGGCTGCTCCAGGACTTCGGCCGCTGCTTCCAGCTGCTCACCTGGGACTAGCTGCATTCGCTCGCTCAGCACTCACGCGCATCCTCCTGCTCAGGGCCCCACCCCGAAGCGCCCCTCGGCGGCTGAGACGGCTGAGGAGGTACCCGCGGCCACGGCAGAGCAGCGCCTGCCGCCTGCGCCCGCCCGCCCGCACGCTGCCGCCCCTGGGGCTGCGGACCTGGAGGTTGAGACGGTGAACACCCGTGCTGACCTGGAGGAGCTGCAGTCGGAGATTACGAAGCTGCGCGAGCAGAAGCAGCGAGCGCGTGAAGCTGACCGTGAGGAGGTAAGGACTTTGTTGGCTGTGTGCGGCGGCCTCACTGACGCTCCGCCCGCTCAGTTCGAGACGCTGGTCGCTGCGGCTGCGGAGCGTCGCGCGGCGGCGGAGGTTGCACAGCTGCGGGCAGCTCTGGAGCGCGCCGGGGCGCAAAACGCGCAGCTGCTGGCGGAGCTGGAGACGATGGCGGAGCACCAGAGCGTGCTGCAGGAGCGGCTGCACGAGGCGCAGGTTGCGCGCGGGGCGAGCGAGCAGGAGGAAGGCTATCACCTGGACAGCGTCTCCGTGGTGCCCGATGCCCGCACGGGCAGCGACGAGCTGGGCTACGCCAACGCGGTGAAGCGGCTGGAGGAGCGGGTGCTCTCCCTGTCCAGGCAGCTGACGGCGGAGCACGATGCGCGCGAGCGGTTGGAAGACGTGCTGCGCGAGCGGGGCATCTCGGTGGAGCACCTGCGTCTGGCCACCAGCGGGCTGATGAGCAGCGCGCTGCTGCGCACGGTGCGCAAGACGGTGGTGGCGCCCCTGCCCCCCGACGCCCCCATGAAAACGGTGCGTGCCGCGCTGGCGCACCTGGAGCAGCGCTGCGCGGAGGCGGAGGAGGGGCACGCGTCCAGCACGCAGGCGCTGGACAACATGCTGCGGGTGCTGGGCGTCGCAAGCGCGGCGGAGAACGGGGACGCGGGGGCGGTGATGCAGGCCCTCCCAGCCCTGGCCACGCTCGCAGCCAAGGGCGCCGCTGCGCGCGCTCTCCTCTCCGCCGGTGCTGCGGCTGCGGTGGGCGAGACGATGCTGGCTCACCCGGAGAACGCAGGGCTGCTGTGCGAGGCGTGCACCACGCTCTGCGTGCTCGCGGGCGGCTTGCTCAGCCCGCTGGGCTTGGGCGCGGAGGCTGTGCGGCTGGAGCTGCGCAACCGGGACGCCATGTGCGAGCAGGTGGCCGCGCAGGCGGGCCCCGCGCTTCTGCGCGCGGCTGTGCGCCAGGCTGGCAGCCGCTGGGTGACGCTGGCGGTGGCGCGCACGCTGGGGGTGGTGGCGCGCGCGCGCGGCGCGGGGCAGCGCCTACTGGTGCTGGGCGCCGTGCAGGTGCTCTCTCGCGCGCTGGCCAGCTACGCGGGCGACAAGGCAGCCTACGAGGTGGCTCACATGAGCGCTCTGGCGCTCATGGCCCTCGCCTCCACCGGCGCCGCCAACGCGGAGACGGTGGACAAGAAAGGTGGCCGTCTGGCGCTGCAGCAGGCTGTGCTGGTGAATCACACGCTGGGCCGGGCACTGGGCATGGAGTTCCCCGCCATGGCTGCGTGGCTCTCAGGCGCAGCCTTCAAGCCCAGGATGCCCTCCCTCTTCACCTGCGGCCGCGACAAGGAGCTGGCACTCATACCGCAGGCTGAGTCCCTCTGGCTGGCCGCCGTGCGCGAGGCGGCGGAGCTGCGCAAGCCGGAGGCGCGCGGCCTCTCGCGCGCAGCCTCCTCCACGGGCAGCGAGGCGGCGTCGCAAAAACCCGCGCGCGCAAGGGCGGCCGTGGCCAGGCCTCAGCTGCCGCGCAAGCCGCTCTCCAGCGTCGCCTCGCAGCCGGAGGAGGAGGAAGACTTTGTGGCTATGCAGCTGTGAAATCAGTCGTGATGCGCCAGAGCATTGCCAGTCTCGTAGGCCGCAAAGCCAATGGCGGATAGAGGCGAGGCTTTAGCGACCGCAAGGAGTGTGAAGGGTGCCTCACGCCTCAAAACCTGCGAAACTGCGTTTTGCAGCGCCCCGGCGACACCACCCGCACCAAGCACCGACAGCAGGGCATGCGCGGTGAACTCGTCACGCCTTGCCTCTTCAAGGGGTTCTTTTAATAATCGTCGCCGGACTGCCGCATAGGACCCAAAGAGAACGCCATACTCAGCACAGTCTGTGGCAGCAGCGCGAGGCAGCGCTCGCAAAAAGCTGCTAGTTCCAGTCTGGTTTACCGCGCTGACAGTGTGCGCGACCGTGCCGTGTACCGCACCAGCGATTGCGCCAGCTCCAGCGTGGCTATCAGTTCGCTCCAACGCGGCCTCCTGCACAGCAAATAGGAGCGTGCCCAAACCAAAGGCGGTGGCGTATGTGCGAGCGGCGGTGACCACAGTGCTACGCGACACCGTTCTGGACTCGGGCAAGGAGTCCGCGAGGTCGCCGGCAGTGGCGAGTCGGTCGAGGGCCTTCGCTGCCGTCTTACCCTTCACGCGCACGGCTCGCAAGGCTGCCTTGCCGCGAAACAGTGCTCTAGCCGCGCCTCCGAGAGTGTCGCCCAGCGTGCTGTGCTCCTCCTCGCTTCTTACAGGCAAGGCCTCTCCTGCTGGTGGCATCACGTGCGGTGCTGACAGAGAGCAGACGAGCGACGGAAAGTGCCCTGCTGGGGCGGCAGTTGTACGACACCGCGAGCGAGTCACACCACTTGCCTGCCCGTGCTCCTCTGCGACGCTGCCTCTAGGCAGTGCTCGTGGCACCACCGGGGAATGGAGAGGGGAGGAGGCTTTGCAGACCTGAACCTTCCCATAGACGCTGAGGCGGACGAGCACACCCACCGTGAGCGCCTCGCCCTCGCGCTGCGCCTAGGTGCGAGGGGCCGCAAGACGCGCTGTGACACGCTTCTCACAGCACTCGCGCGCAGGCTACAGACACGTCGCGGCTGCGTTGGTGGTGGATGCGGCCAGCCTGGGCGAGGCTCACGTGCGCACCCAGCGCAGCCGTCTTGGCTCTGCGCTGACGCCCGCGGCGCAGCGGTGCCAGATTGAGGCGCTTAATGCCACCTCTCTGCGAGCTGCCTCAGACGCTGCGCCCTCCGAGGAGCGCCCGCTGATACAGCACACGCGCCTCACTGTGCTGCTGGACGACCCGGCGCACTGCGCGAGGCTGGCGGCGGCGTGCGCCATCACACGCACGTACGAGCTGCTGGCGGTGGCTCCCGGCTCGGAGCGCGCCTTCGTGAGCGCCTGCACGACGCTGGATGTGGACATAGTGTCTCTGGACCTCACGCGCCGCCTGCCGTTCAGGCGCGCTGACGCACGGGCGTTGCAGGAAGGCGCCTGCTGACGCTTTCTTGCAGGCTGCGGGTGCCCGTGGTGCGCGCGGCGCTAGCTCGCGGTGTCGTGTTCGAGCTGTGCTACTCGCCCGCGCTGCGAGAGCCAAGCGCCCGGCGGCAGCTTCTGGCCAACGCCACAGCGCTGGTGCGGGCAACTGGGGGACGGGGCTTGTTGCTCAGCAGCGGCGCCGCCCGCGCCTTCGAGCTGCGGGGGCCGCACGAGGCTGCCAACCTGGGCACGCTGTTTGGCCTCACGCAGGCGGCAGCAAAGGAGGCGCTGCTGGGGCGGGCTCTGGCGCTGCTCAAGCGCGCTGCCGCAAGGCGCGCGGCGGGCGGCTTCGCCTCGCTGCGGCCGCCGCCTGCT
>Ga0208951_1000431_pt1 | contig 19205 bp, 29 predicted proteins | sample GreLakmeMI27MSRF_FD_187702 | JGI IMG/M metagenome (GOLD analysis project Ga0208951, IMG submission 187702) | Freshwater lentic microbial communities from great Laurentian Lakes, MI, USA - Great Lakes metaG MI27MSRF (SPAdes) | ecosystem: Environmental > Aquatic > Freshwater > Lake | place: Great...
TTTTTCATTTGGTTTTTCATTTGGTTTTTCATGTAGAGAAAGTATATAGTAATTTTATAAAAAGTCAACCACTATCGGTATTATTTACCATTTAACTACATACTTAAATTTATAGAAAGTTAACCACCAATTATCTTAAATTATTTCAATTTAAGGCTTGTGTTTTTATAAAATCCATAGTATTCTGTACCCGTAATGAGACAGGCCGACCGCGAGGCGCCGAGGATAGGGGACCGGAGAGAGCGATCATCCCTTTATCGTTATTTATCCTCAGTTACACCACACGTTATTTCTTGACTTTTTATAAAAGGCGTGATATCCTCTTAACACCATATGAACTACTACGATGACAACTTCGGTAACTGGTCTGATACCAACGACACAGACACTCTCGACTTCTACCGTGAAGTACAGAAGAATAGCGTCACCAAAGTTTGCCGAAACTGTGAACGCACCGTCCGCATCCTCCCTCAATACGCCATCTGCAACTCCTGCGCTGATGCCGCTGAAAAAGGCGTGGAATACTAACCTAACCAATCCCTCCGTAAATACTTAATCACCAACTACTTAAATTATTTCAATTTAAGGCTTGTGTTTTTATAAAATCCATAGTATTCTGTACCCGTAATGAACGACGGCGGCAGTCGATAACTGCCAGTGAGGCGATCAAACGCCAACGATTGGGGGACCGGAGAGAGCGCACATCCCTTTATCGGTAAAGGGAAAATAAACCAAAATTGTTCTTGTGTTTTTATAAAATCCATAGTATTCTGTACCCGTAATGAAAACCACTCAAGTCCAGATCCGAAACTTCCTCAAGAAACAACTCGCCACCAATCAGGCGTGGGCCCTTCGCGCTCTCGTCCGCGTTCACGAATTCCAGACCGCCGATGAGCAGGCCGCTGGTGTCACCCGTGAGAATAATTCCGTCGGCTTCAGCGGCGTTGATGCGGAGTTCCTGACCAGTCTCACCCGTCAGTATCTCACCCGTGGTAGCCTCAGTCCGAAACAGATGTCCTTCGTCTTTAAGAAGATGCCTCGTTATTGGGGCCAGATAAAGGGGCTCGTGGCCGCTGATAAGTTGGCGACCTTGGTTCTGGCCGATCTCACAGCCTCGGCGTCTCCTGCGGTCAACCCGGCTGCGTCTTAAATTGTTGTAAATTAAGCTCGACTTTCTATAAAATTTAGTCTAATATAATCACCTATGGAAATACTTGGAATTGACACAAACGCAAAGACGGTCAAAGGTTCAAAATTCGGATATATCACGGGAATCTCGTATCTCGCACCATCGGACGAATCCGGCGTTGCAAATACTTGTGCCGACGCTACTTCCGGCTGTCGGGCCGCGTGCCTCTTTACCGCTGGTCGCGGTGCGATGAGCAACGTGAAATCCGCTCGAGTGAATAAGACGTTGGCCTTTTTCAGGAATAAAAACGTCTGGATGAAGCAATTGGCCGTTGAAGTCTCGAAATTGGTTAAGAAGGCCGCTAAGGAGAATAAGGTGCCGTGTGTTCGTCTTAATGGAACCAGCGACCTTCCCTGGGAACGGGTCAAGATTGACGACAAGAATATCATGGAACACTTCCCGAGTGTTCAGTTTTACGATTACACAAAGTCCTTCGCTCGGATTATGGATTTCCTGGCTGGCAATCTTCCGCCTAACTACCATCTTACTTTCAGCCGGAGCGAGACGAATGACGTTCAGGTTGAAACCGTATTGAAGGCTGGTGGCAATGTCGCCGTCGTCTTCCGCGGTGAATTGCCCGAGACTTACAAAGGGATTAAGGTTATTAACGGCGACGAAAGCGATCTCCGATTCATCGACGCTAAGAATGTCGTCGTCGGCCTTGTCGAAAAGGGGCGGGCGAAGAAAGACGAATCGGGGTTTGTGGTAGAACCTAAGTAATCCGTTACCGATATAGTGGCCGATGGACAAGGGGTCCATCGGCTTCCGTCTGGGGGTACCCCCTGTTGACAGGTAACAAAGTATAAAATCTGGCGTTATCGATATCGTAGATGTTCAGTGCGACGGCCACAGCGTTATCGATATCGGGGATAGTGGCCGGGGGTACCCCTCTTACAATTTGACATAATGATGGAAGTCATATATACTTATGAGTGAAAGGTATATGGTGTATGAAAATTAAATTTAATAAAGACACTGAAGTTAATATTGTGGATAAACACGATGAAGTGTATAGCCGTAATTATACTAGGGGGTATATAATTGATATTGATGTTATGCATAATAACGGCAGTTTCAACAATCTCGTATTGAATAACGGTGAGGTTTTAATTGACATTCCAAGAAACAACATTACCATCATTAAATAATTATGTACGATCTAAGTGGAAACAATACGTCTCAACAAAAACAACAAGGTGTCACTCTTAAACAAACCACCGAAGTAGTTTGTGAAGAATGTAAGTCAATTACTTTTACCGAAACTTTTCTTCTCAGGAAGGTGTCCCGTATCCTCACGGGTCAACCAAAGGATACTTATGTTCCAATCCCATTGTTCATGTGCACCAGTTGTGGACACGTTAATGATGAGTTCTATCCTAACGAATTGAAGTTGGAACAAAAACCGGCACCGGCCCTTATGGCCCTTATATCCTAAAAGGGTCTGGGGGTACCTCCCAGTAAAATTAGATTTGACATTTTATAAATCCGTGGTAAAGTTTATCTAACATGACAACTAAAGTTACACTTACAACCGACGAAGCAATTCAATTGATTACTCCTATCATAACGGACTCACTTGGATTGGATTTTCCGAATCAACTGGATATTAAGATTGCAGATCCGTGTAATTCAGAACCTCGTCTAATTTCTAACGCAGAACTTCTAGCGTCTAAGAAAATTTTATTGATCAAATTGGTCAGGCAAGTGGCGGAGGATCTTCAGAACGGTAAGCTTCGGTATCAATTGGCGCCCACCGGACAACCTAAAGTTAATATGTATTTGGCATTGGGTGATGCAAAACAATTCGTTGAAACCTTTTTCAAAGATTAAGAGCAACTGGTTGACTTTTAATAAAAGATAAGATATAGTTAATTCAGTTCGGTTAAACAATAAAAATAAAAATGGTTACTGTTCATTCACTCCGTCAGGCTGGTCACAAGGTTCGGGTCAACCACCAGCGACGTTACTTCGATCCCGTCAATAAGCGTTGGTCGTTTCTAACCGAATACGATCGGACCATGTCCGCTCTTCCTAACTACGTTTCAGTTGATGCGGCCGGCGGCGTAACGCTTGTTCAGGTTACTCCAAAGGGTAGCATTGTTACCTTTGATGCGGTTGCGGAGTGTTCCAAGAAGGATGCTTACAATCGCAAACGAGGGGTGGCAATCGCACTAGGACGGATTAAGACACAGACCGATACTCAGGGGATTACCCTTTAAGTAGGGAATGATTTGAATGTGTAGGGGATAAACATTCAAATGGTGGAGGCAGGTTTTTACGTTCTCCCATAAAAACGTGATGGTAGACGCTAAAGCTAAACCAAAGAGACTTCAATCAGTAACATGGTTGAAGTCTTTTCTTTATTCTATAGAAATTGATATGGAGATATTTGCACGAAAAGAAACCAACCACACTATAATATATCAACCATCTTTATATTACATCGTGGTCGATTGATATCAATCAAATGGTGGATCTGCGGGGATTTGAACCCCGAATGATGGGTTCGAAGCCCAGCGTGATATCCAGTTTCACCACAAATCCTTGAAGAAGGTGATAGGTTGCAGTTTTTGTTCGCGACTCTGTTCTACACTTAACGGGTCAACCAGTATACCAGTAGAATCCGTCAAAGGGAGCATTTGTACAATCCATTCAGATGCAAATAATCATTTCCCAAACTCTCTGAATTTTGTTGGCGTTAATACCCCACCAACGGGGCAATCATCTATGGTAGTCATGCTCGGACTTGAACCGAGACTCGGCACCAATCTAGTGCTCCTAGTTTATAAAACTAGCGATGCTAACATTACATCACATGACCATTCTTACAACCAACTTTAAATATCTTAACCCATCCTCCCCGAAAAGTCAATCATCTTTTGAATCATCTTTTGGAAGAAACGGCCAGAATGCAATCAACACTGCAAAAAACATCAACACAAATGGAACAAATTCATAGAAAAAGAAACGTTCAATATTCACAAAATACCTCCCGTTATACCTCATGTTGATTCTTTGTCAACTCATCCCAATCATCTTCCAATTCAGGATTGGAATCCAAATCAATTATATCAATTGTTACATCCTTACTATCTGACATTACCGATTGAATGCAGCCTTGATACACCAGTATGTTAATCTTATTCTTCATATTAAATTATAACATTAGCCTTCTTCAATTTTCGTTTCAATAGTGTTGTATCCGTAATTTTATCCCACTTGCCGAATACGTCGACTCCTAAAATCTTACGAATGGCCAACAGAGAATCATAGTTAATAAAACTCTTATAAAGCTTACTGTTAGGCATTCCATCCACAACCTTAATCAAAGATTTAATCTTCTCAAGACCCTCAAGACCCTCAATAATTTCTGTCTGACTCATTCGCTGTAAGTTAATCATGTATCTACTATATCAACTTTTTATAAAATGTCAACCACAAACTAATTTTGGTGGAGCCTGAGGGGATCGAACCCTCGACCTACAGCTTGCAAAGCTGTCGCTCTACCAACTGAGCTAAGACCCCATTAAATATACTGCTGAGCCAATGGAGGGGATTGAACCCCCGACAGATGCTTTACAAAAGCATTACTCTACCACTGAGTTACATTGGCATCTAACTAAATTGGTGGGAGTAGAAGGACTCGAACCTTCGAAGGCGTAAGCCAGAAGATTTACAGTCTTCCGTAATTGCCACTATACGATACTCCCAATAAAATGGTAGGAATAATCAGATTTGAACTGATATGAGTTTTAAGGCTCGTCGCGTCTTAAGCGCGATGTGTCTGCCAATTTCACCATATTCCCGTAAATTGTTTAATTCTGAACATCTGAAGATTCCTTCAAGACATTCAATAGTTTATATGCTCTACTGTAGTTAGCACCTTTAGGTGCTAGACCAGCTTCCATCAAAGCCTGTCTGACGTTCTTACACTTGCTAAGGGCTTGTTTTAATATATCATCGCTAACTTTCTTAAGTCCTTTATTAACGTTCTTACCACAATAAGTATCTGTTTGTGAGTGACAGTTCGGACACAAAAATCTCAAATTGTCCACCGTGTTATTCGAACTGTTACCGTCAATATGGTCTAGCTGCACGTTAATCGGCTTATTATTCCAATTTACTATCCCACATATACCACACTTCAATTGCCAACCCATCTCTTCTGTCAATAACCTCTTGAGATAATGATTGGATGCGCTGCTTTTCTGTGTAAATTGACACTTAATTGCTTGAGTCTTCTGATTACGAATCACAGTCTGTCTGTCTTCGTCTGTAAATGTGTAACCAGGGTGACGACCATCAGCGTAAGCTTGTCTGAGGCCTGCGCTGTTTTTATTCCGTAAAGCTTCACACTTGTTACGACTAGAGCTACAACAGTGTTTGCCGTTCTTCAACTTAAACAACGCTGTCTTTTCACAACCATAATTACAGTTCATGTAAATACATATGGCAGAGACTCGTTTTAATTAAAAGATTCTACCAATTTCATCAAACTGTTTTAACATTTTCAAAGAACTACTTTTAATACTATACACTGAACTCTATAACGAGTCAACATTGTTGCTGCCGTGGGAGTCGGACCCACTTATTCTATCTTATGAGGATAGCGCCTAAACCGTTCAGCCAGACAGCATTGAAATGTTACGGCAAGACTTAGGCTTTAAGCTGCTTGTTCTCGGCTGCCATTACGCCACATTGGCTTTCAAATAACTACTACTAAAATTGGTTGGCTCTGTCGGACTCGAACCGGCAACCAAGGCGTTATGAGCACCCTGCTCTAACCATTGAGCTAAGAGCCAATTTCTATCATTCCTAACCGAACATCTTCAATATACTATGAAGATGATAAAAAGTCAATTGTTATCGTGACTCTTTTAGATTACAACTGAAATCTTCTTCAACTTGCGTTTGAAGAATGTTTTGTCGGAGATAACGGCCCAGTCGTTTCGGGGACGTTCGAGCAGATGTCGAATAGCGTGCAATGCATCGTAGTTCGCGAGACTGTTGCCTTTTGTATTACACTCATCCAACACATCTAGAATTGCGTGGATTTTTTCTACTATCTTAGTGGGATGTTCTTTCATGTAGGATAAGTCTATCACTTTTTATATAAATGTCAACTACTAACTGAAATGGTTGTCTATGAAGATGATAAAAAGTCAATCGTTACCGTGACTCTTTTTAATGCTCCAGAACTAGGATTTGAACCTAGAACATCGAAATTAACAGTTTCGCGCTCTACCGTTGAGCTATTCTGGAATTTTGACTAACACTAACTAGATTAAAGTGGTGCGTTCGGAGGTAGTTGCAACCTCACCAAGTTCGGTTAAAAGCCGAGTGCTGGTCTACTGTAGCTTCGAACGCATGTTGGTAGCGGGTAGCCGAATTTCACGACTTCCTTCACGTTATGAGCGTGATGTGCTAATTTTACACTCACCCGCAGTCATTCAAAAAGTGGAGCGAAACCAAGGATTTACACCTCGCCCTTCAACCTGGTCGGTTAATATGCTCGTCTTGAACACCAGTTTCGCATTAACTAAAATTGTGATGAAACTTGCACTTTTTAATTCACAGTCTCATTCCTTCACCTCACCGAATGTTTCGGAACAGTGTCGTCTGTCACTACTCAGATAACTATACACCATCTTTTCATACCGTCAACTAAAATGTGGAGCGAGATATGGGAATCGAACCCATGCGCCAAGTTTGGAAAACTCGAAGGCTACCATTACATCAATCTCGCATTTGGTGCTTCCGATAGGACTTGAACCTATAACATCAGAGGTAGAAGCTCTGCGCTCTATCCAGTTGAGCTACGGAAGCATTCAAAGAACAACACCAATATATAGTAACATTCAACCAAAGTCAATCGCCTTTCAATCTCACCCATTAAATTTCCGATTGCATACCGTAGCATGCATGCCCCAATACTTAGGCCCATCGTCAACGCCTAACTCCTTCTTAATCCCATCAGCAAACGCACACTTAACCGGAATCCACACGTTCACCGCACTAACATACGCATCCTCTGGAAACACCTCAAACTCCACAACCTTACCAATATACTTCCTAGCCTTAGACCAGTTCACCTTATGAAGCTTAGGATTGATTACAGTCACATGCGCACCATGCGTAGGTAATTGAAACCTCTGACAATTATAGAAATGTTCAGTAACCAACCAATGATAGTATCGAATCAGGTCCAAATCAGTGATGATTCGGACTCCGTCGATGACCTGAATGGTTCCCGAACACTTGAACATGTCCCAATTTACCACCGTTTTATAAGAAGTCAACCTCCATCTACCACATTTTACCCTTTCCTCACCCAATTCTAACCCTTTTACCACGTTACGGACAGGGCCAGGGATGGCCAGGAACCGCTTATAGACCCATCTCCGACCTCAGACCTGGTTGGAACACCCTAAGTCAACCCTGACCAATCCTATTTTAATTGAAATAACTGGTTGACTTTCTATAAAAGTGGGGTATACTAGAAGAGTGACTGGGGATGCGCAAATCACGTTAACGATACAGAAAGTAAAGTAAAGGAAACCGCACTTTGGGTGCGGTTCAATAACTCAGAGTTCAATCCATTCCGGTTCGTCCACCGACTCGATTGGTTCCACATCGATGATGAGCCAGTTCAGCTTGTCCATCATGGGGACATTGTCCTTAACCAGCTTGGTAACAGGAACGTGATTAGGTTTGAATGTATAGACGATCTTAATCATATGTTTTATTTTTATGGTTTAACCGACGGAAAGTTTCACAAGGTTCATCATCGGATGATACGTGATATCTCGCTTACAATAACTACTATCCCCATCCCGTTCAACGATGTAAATCTTCGAGTCAAATGTCACAAGTAGATAATCAAACATCGTCTTACCCTTCGTAAACAGCAACTCAATAATGGTATCCTTAATCTTCGCACCATCCGTCAATTCAATAACCGGACTCACAGTCTTCACGTCATACGTCTTAACCCAATCAAAGTAATTTTTATACTTAACCGGAAGAATTTTCGCAACAATAGCCATAGGTTTTATTTTTATACCACGTTCTCTTACCGATACAAGTTAATTCCACTCTTCAAATCGTTATCATTCAAACTAGACAAGTTATCCAACCGACACTGCACCTTCTCACAAGCACGTTCCTCAATCGTTCCACTACTGAACACAATCTTTTGAAGACATTTGGTTTTGCCACCCTGACGGGCAATACGTCCCAAAGCCTGTAAGAGATTGATTGCGCTAAACGACGGCACCAACATCGAATGACGGGGATACTTACCATTCAAGTCATGGAGGTTCACTCCGGAACTTCCAGCCGCCAGATTCACTAACATGATACGTTTAACATCAGAGTTGAAATCATCAATATCAGCCTGACGGGCCTTATCAGATTGACCACCGACAATCTTAGCAATCGTATTACCCAACTTCTTATTCGACTTCAACCTCTTCTCCAGCGATTCAATACTGTCAGTGAAGTTAAGAAAGACAACCGGCGAAATACCTTCCTCGTAAAGATCCTCAACCGCCTCCACAAACGTAGGAATTTTAAGCAGTTCAGTCTTCCGACGAGCTTCCATCATAATAGCGAAAACGTGAGCACTATAGTTTGCCGACCGTTCCTCAAGCCTATTCAACTCTTCCTGCATCATCTCATAGACCTTATTAATCTTAGCCGTGTTGGCTCCCATATCAAAGGTTTCAGCAATAACGTGATTCTCAGGAAAGATACCATCGAACATCGAAACCGTCATTCGACTAGCAGACTTTTGAAGATTAAACAAATGTTGGTGAACACTCTGCATTCCCTGCTGAGCCTTTGTGGTTGACATATCAATCACCATACCACCGAACCGATTGAACTCCGCCCCTTTCATAGAACAGAACTTGGTGAAGTTGTAACCCGTGTGAAGGTTAGCGGTATAACCGAACGCCTTCATCTCAAGCGGATTCGTAGCCGCCGTCGCACTCATCATCAAAATCTTGTAACCCTTGTTCTTACACGCAACAAGAAAATCACTGTTGATAGAACTATATCCCTTACACTTGTGAACCTCATCAAGAATGATAAGACTGTTCTTAGGAAAATGAAGATTGATACCTTCCGACTCCCAATTCTTTTTATTATTAAACTTCTTCTTATTGTATGTCAACCACTCCGTATTGCCTCTGCACAACTTTTCGTAGTTAATAACCAACGCACCTTTAATACTAAAAGATTCCAAGACTCGCTTCCACGCCGGAATAACCACCTTCGGACAAACCACCACCACCGGAACATTCAACTCTTTAGCAATCGCACACGCCGAAAAAGTTTTACCCGTGCCGGTGTCGCTGAGGTCAACCGCGTAACCATTCAAATAAATGGAATCCAAAAGTTTCTTTGCATGTGGTCTTTGAGGTTCCAAGAGATGTGCTGTATCAGTCATGTATAAAGATAATACCGTAGTTTTATAAAATGTCAATAACCGTTTCGATTAATCGCCGATTTAATCGTAGATAGAATAGGAAAAAGTCCGAAGTACGCGTTTGCGTTTGGTTGCACCGTTCGTAACCAACCACTTGTAAAATTCTCCGACCGTCTGTTGACAACGACGTTCGAGTTCGTCACAACCGATATCGAAGTATGCACCGCCGAAATAATGGTTCTTGTCTTGGAGCGTGATTCCACGCTTACGCACGGAACATATCTCTACATACTTAACTTCCGACAGTTTAACTCCACCACAGATGAACCACTCAGCGAGCAGTCGAGTGTTCCTCTTATCTTGCGTTGTCATCATGGAATAACAATACCACGGTTTTATAAAAAGTCAATCTCTAAATTTAGTTAGTAACCACACCGTCTTCCGTCACATCGTCTTCCGGATAATACGTTCCTAGTTCCTCACGAATTATGATGCCTTCATCACTATCCCATTCCACATCAACAGTATAAACAATGTCACCATTCTTGATACTCTCAGTTCCTACAAAACTGCCACCCTCATCGGAAAACTTGTGTTCAAACGTCAGTGAGGGGAAGAGCTTACTTGCATTAAGGAAGAACTCGGTGGCAGGCGACCAAGCAGTATTATAGTAAATTGTAGCGGTCAGCACTCCAGTGGCTTCATCAACTTCAAGGTTCCACTCGCCGGAATCATATGCGCCCCACTTCGTTCCCCAGTTACGGAGGGACCAATCATACCAATTATTAGCACCATACAGAGAGTTCAATCGGTCAGATGTACATTGTGTAATTCCGACGGATGTAATCCCCAACTTCTTCTCTTCGTCAAGTACAGACTGTGATACAATTTTAGAGGGGGAAGTATAAGAGCGAAGTATACTAGGTAAAGGAACGACACCATCAAAGTTTAGATGATTGCCGTCCGTTCCCGTGTCAACCGCTGCGATGAACCGTTTAACCTCAGACTGATTACCGGTAAGGGTGAGGATGGTAGATGTATGATTAGGCATATTTTATTGAATCGTTACGTTTAATATATTAAACCAATTTTATAAAAAGTCAATCATTAATAATACGAAACGAGTAACCACGAAGTTTTGGATTCGCCTTAACATCGTTCTCGCACGGAGTAAACTCCCAACCACAAACTTCGTTGTTCTCATAGTCGGCGAGTTCCTGAAAAAGAGTGACAAGGATTGTCACGTTGGTATTTGGATTGCAAACCATAAACCCTACGTCTGCAGCATCATCGTAAATCCGTTGAAAAATGTTGAAGTTACCCAAGTCAGATGCATCCGTCACAAAGGAACGAGTTTCCTTATTGTGGGTGAACTTGTTGAGCGATACGGGCGAGTTAAGTCGAATTTTCATGTAGGACAATCCTATCAGACTTTTTATCGAAGTCAACCAGTTTTTCTAAAATAAGACTCCTTGGAACAGTGTTACCCATCCCAAGAAGGTTTCCCATGCTCCCCGACGTATCTCAGGCCGTGACCTGAGTAAGTTTCTTAAAAGCTGAAATATCCATTCGCTTGATAGTCAAACGATATTGTGCAAGCCCCGCCATATACTTCTTACCAACACCATGTTTAGCAGCAGTATACGTCTCATCAATTGGAATGAAAACGACCGTGCGTTCACCCTTGGTTTCCTTGCTAGGACGACCACGACCAACAATATTACCGTCAAGCAGAACTACCCGCTTCAGTGTGATCTTCGTCTTAGGACGACCAACTCCCCGCTTCACAAGCGTGGCAGTGGTGACAGTGGCGTTGTTAGGGTTTTCAGTGATTGTATCCATTTTATTTCTGTTTGTTTGTTTGTTTACCGTTTTTACTTTTTAAATCTGTCGCTAGAACCTTACCATTATCCGTAAGTGAATACATCGGATCGCCGTCGGCGTCATAATCAGACACTTCAATCAATCCCTCTTCAAGCAGATTACCAATGGCCCGACGAACTTCCTCCAGTTTAATCTCAGTGAGAATAGCCTCAGCCGTCTCACGATCAAGTTGGCTCTCTGCCATTATCATATTAATGGCATCCTTGTCATTAAGTAAGACATCTTCCGATTGATCGACTACAACCTTCTCCACGTCATCGGGATTCATCTTATTAACGTGATTCAATAGATCGTCAATACTACCGCGGAAAGGTTTGAACATATCTTTCTTATTCACACTTCACCTCCACGGCGAATGTATCATCCGGTTTATCAGTATTAGATGAAGTCGTTAGACAACTACACTTTCCACAATATGACTTGTTGTTCACAAAGTCCCAGCCATCAAACCATGCCTTCTTGTGGTCCTCAAAAACAGATTCATCACCACACTTAACACATTTACATTTAATCACAATATTATCCTTTAGTTTTAATTTTAATTAACACTTCCAGCCTATCAGTTCAGTATTTCGATTTTTCACGGTGATTTTAGAATCGCCTCCAACAACCTTGTCAATTCGATATTTCTTGAACTTGGCACTATCATCCAAATCATATCCAATCACATATTCAGCATTCTTCTCAACCAATCCAACCACCCTCCAATGCGATTCTCCATTAGCATCCGGATATACAAACTCTGCAATTTCTTCATAATCTAGTTCCTTATCAATTTTACCCAACAGTATGGCGTGTTCGCCCGTGTCATTACGACCTTCTAACACCAACTGATCATTAGGACCAATATAAATGTCGTAATTATATTCCTCTGCATCACCGACGTCAGCAATATAAATACCACCAATACCAGTCTTGAAATGTGCCACCAACTGAGCCGCCAAACAACTCATGCCGTTAGCCATGCGTGCCGGTGGGCGACTCCTCCCAAGATTGATACCGTTCACCACAGTCATGTCAGTAAGAAACGTCGTGAGATCAGCACCCATTCCCTCGAAGTATCCATCCATCTGACGATAAACAGCCAGAATAACCTTTGAATCCTTACCTGCATCGTGGACCCGTGTAATAGACCTAGTTCCCATATTTTTAGTTTTGTTGACTATCCGATTCTTTTCTCCAATCGGACTTTTTTCCGTCCGACTGTTCACTGTTATTACTATACTTCGACTTCTTCTTACTGTCAAACTTTTTATACTTGTCGTGCTTACTATTCGACCGATACGATTTACCCATATTCTATCTTAAAAATTAAATCAGACGGGGAGGTTTAATCCCTCCCCGTCTTAATCAGTTCACAGACTGTTATTACGGTCAACCACACCCTGTGCAAACCCAAGGCGGTATTGCTCAACATACTCTACGCTGTAACGGGAAAGGATGTTTCCAGGATCGACCTCATCATATTCACTCCCGGTCTCGCCGGCGACATATCCATTATCATATCCACGTTCAGCCACATCATCATAATCCGACTCACCCTCGGCTTCCATCTCGCCATCATCCTCGTCGTAATCCGAAGTATAGGTATCGGTGAGCGGTTGGCGATCCGTCTGCTCACCCACAACTACATACTTGGAAGTGCGGAGCTTCTGACAATTACTGTCAAGCGGAACACTCACCACGTCCGCCGGGTCAATCTTCACAATCATCAACTTACCATCCGCCCCAGCCCAATCATTAGCATAGGAAAGACTGCCAGCGTGGAAACCGTTGGAACAACCAACATTAGCGTCATCACACACGTTGCGACGTGTCATCTCCAGAACGGCACCAACCGCGTTGCTGAACTTACCAGTGTGTTTATCCATGTAATCCGACCGCACTCCCTTGTAAGCAAGGAAACAACCATCAGGCGTCAACGGCATATTCTTGTGTTCAAGAAACTTGTAGAGTTCCTCGGTAGCCCGACGAGACGGATTGGCCAAGAGACGGTCCAAGAAGTTCACGATTGGTTCAACCGGCAACGACTCACCCATGAATTGAACAATCTTGTCGGTGACATAATTGTTAATATGCTCACCCTTATACTTCACCGAACCATGACTAACCTCAACCTTACCACCAGCATACAGCTGAACGGAAATGCCAATGTCGAACAATGCAACGAGAGCGTCGTTGTCGAAGGAATCACTCGCCAGAGTTTCCTTAATCTTCTGGAAGTTGACGTGGTCCGACGCGGCGGTGAGAGACTGACCATTCACGATGGCGGTCACACTTGTATTACTGATAATATACGGGAGGTTCATACTGTTTGCTTTTTTTACTTTGTTTTGTTATTTGTTATCTAACTCTCTTAATCTTACACCAAATTTTAATTCTGTCAACGATTTATTTTAACATCGGAGAGAGAAGATTGCTTTCCCTCCCCGACACACACTTACACACACTTACACGTTAGCCGACTTCCCATGAGCATCCACGAAATTTATATAGTCAATCAGTGTATCATGGACCTTAGAGTCAGAAAGATTCACCACACGGTATTCATCCATAGTCCCAATCATCGGATATGTCTCGACAAATTTAACGCCTTCCACAACCAACGAACCTACGACGGAATCTACCATCTTGGAAATGTTAAGAGTAGTGTAGTTCTTAATAAACGAAACACATTCATCATTGTTCGTAGTCTTATTGGAAATGTTAGACATGGATTTCAGATTAGTGAGAAACAAATACGCAACATTCGTCTTGTTAGAAATTAGGTGAATCTTCTTAATCATTAAATTCAAAAGAGAACGGCTGATCTCATGTCCTCTACCAACTTTGATACGGTAATTATTCGTCAAGACAGAGATGTTCGCGTTCACAACTGACTGAACCATGACAGTATTGGCGAGAATCACATCGGTAATAAAAGAACTAAACGGAACGAATTTCTTCTTATCCAACTTATTAACCTCCGACGGACGAACAGCAACCACCGTCGGCAACTTAAAATTCAACATCTTCATCATCATGTTACATTCAGAAACAAACGAGCTTCCCGAAGTGGAACCTGCACCCGTAGAAACCCGATAACGGTCAATCACAATGTAAGGAATCTTAGCACCACCATCCGTAGGATATACCAACGGTTCAATCTTGAAACAATCCGAATCCGAAGCGTAACGATTAACAGGAGTCGTGCCGATGAAATCCACCGTCAGAATCTTCTTGCCATTCTTAACATTTCCAACATAAGAAGTCTTAGCACGTGCCGTCGAAGGATACAGTTCATTAGTCTTAACAATCGGCAAACTGGCGAACGGAATCAACGGAATGTCAAACTGAGTGTCCTTCACCCATTTGTCAAACAACGACTTGTTAGTAACTTCAATGGTATAAACCGACGCGAACTTCTTACCAAACGTATTGTTATCACGTTCCATCAAAACCGAAATACGATTCAACGGACGCAAATCCGACGAGTTCAACTGAATGTATTGAATGTTACTCCTGCAGCTGATCTGATACTCGTTATGAGTGTTACCACGAACCTTACGGTTTCCACGGCGAGATTTGCTAAAAGAACGAATCTTGAAACCATATTTGGTTTCTGATTGATCGGTGCTGAAATGTGAATTAAAATTCTTAAACTGACCCGTGCTCAAGATATAATTAAGATGATACATCGGAGAATCATACTCATTATACTGAGCAAATAGACACTTCTTCTCAAACATCGTCTTACACTTATTAAACTTTTCAAACACCATATCCGAAATCTCTTTAAGCGCGTTACGCGCTGCCGTAATTACCGCCTTAATCGTCTTGTCAGTGTATTGAAGCGACTCACGACTAGCAGCCACATCAACGGACCCGATAGGAACCACAAATGAAACTCCAGTGTTGAACAACCGAGTAAGGTTATACTCCTCATCATTATTCACACCATTCTGACTAAACTTAATACTATATCGGTCCAGAGCGTAAGCAATGTTACCCATGATAACCACCGAACTGCCACCCTTCGTAGGAACAAACCAACCCTCACCCTGACAAACCTTCTCAAGCGGAGCCATGTTAATCGTAGCCCCCTCAAAAATCGGCATCACATTCCAATGACAAAAGAACTTCTCCGCGCGAGTAAGAAACTCCTTAATGTCATCCTTACGAACCGGAATCTGAACTTCAATGCCATCCTCCTCCGTAGTGTGACCAACTCCCATCTTCACAATGTCGCCTTCCTTACTACCGGCCACATGGAGAGCATAGGTAGTCTTGAAACCACCCTGAAAACTAATCACAAGGAAACTATCTCCGTAAGCAAACGCACTCTTGGAACCAATCCCAAGCATACCAACCTGCTCGTTAGTATTCCGCTTCGTGGATTCACCGTAGTTAGCGAAAATATCCCAAACCTTATCCTCACTCATACCAAAACCGAAATCCCGAACGCAAAACGTAGGCGACAACGAATTAGGAAGCTTAACCACAATCGGTCGATTCTTAATCCCCTTCTCAACGTGAGCATCCATCGCGTTCGTGCTATACTCACGAATAGGAGCCAAAATCTTGTCGGAATAAAGTTGGTCACGAAGAATAGATGCAATGTGACTCCAGCCAGATGCCTTAATCCCCAACCGACGAGTAGTGAACTCTTGACTATTAACCAACCCAGTCGTATCTTTTTCAGTAGTAATCATAACGTGTTTCTTGTGTGTGTGTTCTTAACTAACTATAAATAGTATAGACCAACTTTATAAAAAGTCCAGCCTTAATTCAAACAAACCGCGTTAATCCCATACTCATCAAACTCAACTGTTCCATCGTCGGCAATAAAGGTGCCGTCACCGAAATTCCCCAAAGTCGGAGTGAAATTAACCTCAGCAAAGGAATTCCCCTCCTCATCAACCGCAAACACAACCGTCGAGTTTGGATGTTTATCAGCAACCTTCTGTAACTTAACGATGTAATCTTTCAATTTCATTATGTTAAAAGTATAGACCAACTTTATAAAAAGTCAAGCCTTAACAATCCGACAGTCAATCACCGCCGGATAATACGAAGCAGTACTCCCATCCCCAAACATAACATACACCCGTCCAGTAGAACCTTCATGTTCAGGAACCTTAAACCCCGTAACCTTACAGAATTCCCCACGATGTGTAGTCTGCATCGATCCTGAAAGAATTTCTTGGTGATCTTTCAAACTAATCAATTTATAACCATCAGTCATATAATCTAACTATACCGCAATTCTATAAAATGTCAATCCTTATTCTTGAATTCTAACAGAAACATCGACAGTATAAAAAGAGATACCGTCACGCCATACACTAACTCAATTATCCTTAAATCTTCCATATATCATATATCTTACCACATACCACCATATATAGTCAATCTCATAAAAAAACTCGTTGACATTATAACAAACACCAGTTAGTATCATCATCGTTATGGAAAAACAAAATAAGACCAAGCCTACGGTCAATAAAAAGGCACAACCGAAGAAGACCACCAAGCCCGTTAAGGCCAAGCCCGTTAAGGCCAAGGCCGTTAAGGCCAAGACTCCGGCAAGTCCTAAAAAGACTTCCACCGACGCTGCTCCTTGCTTCAGTCGTTAAACTTAATACAAATTCCTCTGACCTAAACCACCAGAGGAATCCTTCACTTTCACCACAATGAAGCCATTCTACAATACGCCGCAACTCCACAACCCGCCCATCACCCGCCAAGAGAAGACGGGAAAAGATTTGGTCATTCATCTTGAAAATAAAATTAGCAATTATCTCGATGACTGTAATAAAGGATATTGCACCCTAGATAAACAAGTGCTTATTGAACTTCGCGAGGAACTCACATTGGCGTCTTTGGCCGAACATGCATCACGGTATCATCCAGTATGCCAAGTTGATGAGACTTGGTTTAACAAAATCCAAAACTAATTGCTCCATGAAATTAGGCAGATACGGCAACGGTAATACAAAATTTAATAAACTTTCAGTCGGCAAACTCCCCCTTCATTGGTTCAATACCACCGACTACCAAGGAACCGGTTGTGGAGCCTGCGCCCTATCCGCTCTAACCGGCGTCAATCCCCATTCAATTAAATACAAAAAGGACGGCCATTACTCAGATAGGTTTATGACATCCTTCCTACGAAATCACAACATCTCAGTCTATGAAATTAACCAGTCTAACCTATCCAATAATACTGACTGGACTTACAACATAACCGACCAACACGTTATCCTCTCCTCTAACCTAATCAAACAAAACGAAGCAACCTGGGGAATCCATTGGAATAATACCTATATCCATAACTTCACCATCCAGAAAGCGGACTCCTTCCTCAATATCAACTTCCCCATCGTTACCGCCTATATCCTCTTTAGTAAAAATTGGTTTCCATTCAAACGAATCCATCACTAATTCCCTTGCCGCACACCGTCGCATAATACCAATTTTAATAAATAAGCGTTTATTTACGCATTTTTAGTTGACTTCCTCTAAAACTATGTTAAACTGTACCTGTAGTCGAGAACAGGCCGACCGCAAGGCGCCGAGGATAGGGGACCGGAGAGAGCCCTAATCACGTTATCGTTAATCGTCCACCACAAGTCACTGTCAACCAAGGACTTACACCAATAACTATCTCAATAAATCGTGAAATAAAGCTTGTATTATTATAAAATACCTGTTATTCTGTACCTGTAATAAGAGTGGCGGCGATACTAAGAGCCAGACAGCCGGTAAATCGGCGAGGATAGGGGACCGGAGCCTGCGCTCATCACGTTATCGTTAATATAGTCAAACCTAACTCTCTTCAACGCCCCTCAAACTCTTTGTCAAGCTTTTTCGGCGAACCCAGTCATCAATTTTCCGAATACTCACCATTTTCCATTCTAATATAGGCTAACCTAACATCCCCGAACTTTAACGATAATATAGGCTAACCTAACATTCCCCCGAACTTTAACGATAATATAGGCTAACCTAACTCTTTTAACGAAACCTAACTTTCTGCGTCGCAAAACGGCGCAACCAATCAAATTGTCGAAAATTACCCTCGGCAAGCGTAAGCGCACACCGTGCGCAGCGTAAGCGCACACCGTGCGCAGCGTAAGCGCACACCGTGCGCAGCGTAAGCGCACACGGTCAAGCCCGCTTAATACCCCAGAATCACTCACGGTAAACTCCTCTTAATACCCAATAATCCATACGGACCAACCATCAAATATATTATATCCAATTACCACATTAGGATGCCTTCTATATAACAAGGCCGGTTAACCAGATAATGATCCCGACCAATAGAAGCCTAACCACCCAACAAAAAATAACCAACCCAACACGCCCAACACGCAAATCATAAACCAGCTCAACCTAAATAATTATCCCAGAAAATTATCCCCAGAAAAAAAATGAATACGCTTATAAAAAAGGCTGTATTATTGGGTATATTATACATTTCATGCATCTTAATTGGCATTGGGGTATAATGAGTTGGATAATTTTATTTTTATAGTATTGGCGGTATATGTTATCAGTAGCGTGAGGTAGTGTAGTAAAGTGGGTATAAGTGTAGGGTAGTGGTGTGAGCGTGGTAGTGATGGGTGTAATTTAAAAGGGTCTGGGGGTACCCCCTGGTCTGGGGGTTAAAGAAGGATTGTTATTATAGGGATCGGTTTATGATTAGGAATCGGTTCT
>Ga0208951_1000433_pt1 | contig 19178 bp, 20 predicted proteins | sample GreLakmeMI27MSRF_FD_187702 | JGI IMG/M metagenome (GOLD analysis project Ga0208951, IMG submission 187702) | Freshwater lentic microbial communities from great Laurentian Lakes, MI, USA - Great Lakes metaG MI27MSRF (SPAdes) | ecosystem: Environmental > Aquatic > Freshwater > Lake | place: Great...
GCCCTTTTTCGTGCCCCAAACCACCCCTGACCCGGGGTGTCATCCAAGGGGTTGCCAAGCATGGACAAAAGGATTGGCTACGGCCACCCCCATGAGCGAGTCCCCCTCCACCCCTGATTCCATCCATTCGGATGCGTTCCTGGCGCGCCTGATGCGCGACCAGCTGAAGCTGTCGATTACGTGCGCGCTGTGCTTCGTCGTCGCGCTCGTCGCCCTACCCTTGCTGAACTACTTCCAGCCAGAGTTCATGGCCCAGCGCGTCTTCGGCTTCACGCTCACGTGGTTGATCCTCGGCGTGCTCTTCTTCCCCTTCGTGTGGATCATCTCCTACGTCTTCATCAAGCGCTCCATCGCGCTCGAGGACGCCGAAGCCAAAGCCGCCCAGGACGGCCTGACCAAGTAACATGAACGCCCTCCTCGCCGCCGCAGGTATCGATCCCTGGATCGCCATCTGCTCCCTCGTCACCGTCGTCATCACCGTCGGCATGGGTTTCTGGACCGCCGGCAAGTCCAAGAGCGCCGGCGACTTCTTCGTCGCGGGCCGCTCGGTCTCCGTCGGCTGGAACGCCTCCGCCATCTCGGGTGAATACCTCTCCGCCGCGTCCTTCATGGGCGTTGCGGGCATGGTGATGCTCAATGGTTACGACGCACTCTGGTATCCCGTGTGCTACGCGTGCGGCTACCTCTTCCTCCTGCTCTTCATCGCCGGCCCGCTGCGTCGCTTTGGCGCCTACACCATCCCGGACTTCGCCGAAGGACGCTATGATTCGCCCGTTTTCCGTAAGATTGCCGTCTGCTTCGTACTCTTTATCGGCTTCTTCTACACCATGCCCCAGATGAAGGGCGCCGGCACGACGCTCGCCTACATCTTCCCTGGCCTGCACTACTCCGTTGGCGTCATCGTCGTCGGCGCGGTCATCACCCTCAACGTCTCGCTCGGCGGCATGAAGGGCATCACGCTCGTCCAGGCCTTCCAGTATTGGCTCAAAGTCTTCGCCATCACTATCCCGATCTTCGTTCTGGCCTCCATCGTCGGCCATTATCAGCAGCACCTCGAAGCCAACAAGACCGCCCAGGAAACCGTCGCCGCCGCCCCCGCGGGCATCGAGCGCAAGGCCCTCCCGGCCAAGGCGCCGAAGGACGAACAGTGGATCGCGCCGTTCGGCAGCCTGACCACCAAGGCCGTCGACACCGCCATCAAGGCCGCCAAGACCCCCGAAGAGAAGGCCGCGCTCGAGGCGAACAAGAAGCCCTACTCGCTCCTCTACACCTACTCTTTGATCATCGCACTCGTCTGCGGCACCGCTGGCCTACCGCACATCCTCGTCCGCTTCTACACCAACCCGGACGGCGTCGCGGCGAAGCGCACCACGATGTGGGTGATGATTCTGATCGGTGTTTTCTACGTCTTCCCGCCCATCTACGGCGTGATCGGCCGGTCGCTCATGCCGGAACTCTATGACGCCATCGGCTCGAAGGGTACGGACAAGGTCGTGCTCGAACTGCCCACGCTGCTCGCTGGCCGCGACTACCCACTCCTCGGCTCCGTCCTCTCGGGCATCACGTGCGCCGGCGCTTTCGCGGCGTTCATGTCCACCTTCTCGGGACTGCTCGTCTCGATGTCCAGCGCCCTCGCGCACGACATCTACGGCCGCATGCTCAAGCCGGACTCCTCCCCGGAGCAGCGCCTCAAGGCCTTCAAGTGGGCCGCCGTCATTATTGGCGTCGTCTCCGTCGGCCTCGGCACGCAGGTCGAGAAGCTCAACATCAACTACCTCGTCGGCCAGGCCTTCGCCATCGCGGCGGCCAGCTACTTCCCCCTGCTCTTCATGAGCGTCTGGTGGCGCGGCATGACGATGAAAGGCGCGGCAACGGGCATGCTCGTCGGCGGCCTCATGGCGCTTGGCGCCATCTCCCTCACCACACTATCTGACGTTTACGCGGTGCAGTCGCTGGCCGACTTCTGGGTCGCGAACCCGCTCGCCCGCATCCTTTGCGAACAGCCCGCCATCTGGGCCGTGCCGCTGGCGATCATCCTGATGATCGTGGTCTCCAAGGCCACGGCCTCAACGGTCCCGGGTGACGTGCGTATGAAGATGCTCGTCCTGCACGCCCCGGAAGCCCTGGGCCTGAAGCAGGAATACATCAAGGAGCACGAAGGCCTCGGCGGCCACTGAGCGACCAACCGGGGGCGGATTATTCCCGCCCCGCGAAACTTGAAACTTGGAAGTCGGGCGGGGGCGGTCTTTGCTAATGGGGTGTCCACTGAACTCACCGAAGACGACGCCCGCGCCTATGGCGTCGTTCAGGCGTTCTCTCTGCTCCTCGCCGGCGCCGCCCTCTACGCCGCGGCGCTGATGTCCTACCGCGGCGGCGAGGTCTTCCTCGGCCTCGTCCCGGATCCTTACGACCGCGTGGTCTGGGTCGGAGTCGGCATGGGCATCCCGACCGCCCTGTGCGGCGCCGTCATCGCCACCTTGGCCACGATGAACCGTCCTTGGGACCTCCTCCGCATCGTCGCCACTGTCCTCCTCATCGGCAACCTCGCCGTCCCCGCCGCCTGGGGCGTGCTCTGGCTCCTCCGACACGGCTGACCCTCACGTCATGTCCGGTCCCATCGTCATCGTCACTCGCGGTAGCCCGCTGGCCCTCCAGCAGGCGCAGGACGCCGCGGGCCGGCTACAGAAGGCGTTAGGTCGCCCCACGGAGATCCGCGTCCTGACGACCACCGGCGACCGCCAGGCGGGCTGGTCGCTCGAGAAGCAGGGTGGCAAAGGCCTCTTCACCGCTGAACTTGAGCAAGCCCTCCTGCGCGGGGAAGCCGACCTCGCCATCCATAGCTCGAAAGACCTTCCAACCGAGATGCCGGCCGGACTCGCCATCGCCGTCTGTCTGCCGCGTCAGGACCCGCGCGACGTGCTCGTGCGCCGCAGTGAAATCGGTAGCCCAAAGCTCATCGCCACCGGCAGCCCGCGGCGGCGCGCGCAGGGCGCCCTCCTCTTCCCGCTGGCGCAGTGGATCGAGCTGCGCGGCAACGTCGACACCCGCCTGAAGAAATTAGCCAACGGCGACGCCGATGCGTCGTACCTCGCCGCCTCCGGCCTCAACCGCCTCGGCATCAAGGAATGGCCTGGCCTTTCGTTCGAGCCCGTCGCGCTCGACGCCATGGTGCCCGCCGCCGGCCAAGGCGCGGTCGCGCTCCAATCCCGCTCCGCCGATATCGCGCAGTATGTCGCCGCCGGCTGCGCCGCCACGACCACTTCCGTGACCGTCGAGCGCCTGTTCCTCGCCAAGCTCGGCGAAGGCTGCCACACTGCGTTCGCGTGCCACCACGCCGCCGGTCGCATGCATCTTTTCCGCGCCGACTTCGGTCGCCGCGAATTCGCCTTCCCCGTCACCGACCTCGCCGCGGCCTCCGCCTTGGCCGACGACATCCTCCGCCAGATCTTGCCCCGCTGACTATGAGCAAACTCCCCCTTCGCGATCGCCTCGTTGTCCTGACCCGTCCGGAAGGACGTGGCGCCGACTGGAAGACCGCGCTCGTCGACGCCGGTGCGGCGGTCTCCGAACTCCCTCTGCTCGAGATCAAGTTCGAGCCCGACGACACCGTCCTGAGCGAGGTCCTCGACGCCATGGGCGAATACGACTGGCTGGTCTTCACCAGCGCCAACGGGGTGCGTGGCTTCTTCGACCGTTTCTTCGAACGCTTCACCGATATCCGTTCCGTCGGCGGCGTGCGCTTCGCCTGCCTCGGACCTGCAACCGAGAAGGCCCTGCGACAGTACCACTTGGATTCTGATCTCACCGCCACGCAGAACGATGCGCTCTCGCTCGGTCGCGAGCTGATGAGCAAGCACGACGTCGAAAACCAGAAAATTCTCGTCGTCACCGGCAACCTGAACACCCCCGAACTTCCTCGCTTGCTCGCGGACGGTGCGATGGGAATCGTCGACGTAATCAAAGTCTACGCCACCGAAGAGAAGTCCGTCGCCGAATCGCCCGAGGCGGCTGAGTTCCGCCGACGCGGTGCGGACATCATCGTCTTTGCGAGCCCCTCCGCCGTGGAATCGTTCCTGCACCAAGCCGCAGCCCTTCGCCCCGAGGCCGGTGCGCGCCAACCCAAGGCCGTGGCCATCGGTGCCACCACCGCCGATGCGTTGCGCAAAGCTGGCATCCCGCTGGCCGGCACTGCCGCCGCCCCCACCGCCATCGCCATTCGCAACGCGGTGATTGAAGCCCTCGCATGATTGGCTCGGCGCGCATCAAGGTCTGCGGCATCACCCGCGCCGCGGACGCCGCCATGGCCCTCGCCCAAGGCGCGGATTTTATCGGCATCAACTGCTGGAGCGGATCCACCCGCTTCGTGCCGGCCACCGCCCGTGCGACGCTCCTACGCGAGATTCCCCCTGAAAAGCGCGTGGCCGTGACCGTGAATCCGACCGTCGCCGAAGCCGTCGCGCTGATCGCCGAGGGCTTTACGATCGTGCAGGCTCATTTCGATCCCGCCCAGAAAGAGTGCGACCCCCAGGGCCTCTCCGCCCAGCTGGGCGTAAAGCATCTCTGGTTGGCACCTAAGCTCGCGGACGGCGCCGAGTGGCCCGCCGACCTCATTCCTCTCGCCGAAGGCTTCGTGCACGATGCGCATGCCAAGGATGCGTTCGGAGGAACCGGCAAGACTTCGGACTGGAACCGTTTCCAGAAACTCACGCAGAAATATCCGCAAAGTCTGTGGATTCTCGCCGGCGGTCTCGGGCCGGATAATATCGCCGCTGCCGCAGAGTCTGGGGCTACCTTTTTCGACCTAAACAGCGGGATAGAACTCGCCCCAGGGCTAAAATCTGTCGAAAAAATGGCTGTCGTCGGCGAGATATTGCTTAAAAATAATCAAACCTAAGCTGGGTAAGCCCCGGATGGCACTTGGCACAAGGGGTGCATAAGTGGACTTGCTCAACCGAACGCCCAAACCAACCTAACACCACCATGAAGCTCATCGTCGCCATTATCAAACCGTTCAAACTTGAAGAAGTGAAGGACGCTCTCGCCGAAATCGGCATCGAGGGCATGACCGTCACCGAAGTCAAGGGCTTCGGCCGCCAGAAAGGTCACACTGAAATCTATCGTGGTTCCGAGTACACCGTCGACTTCCTGCCGAAGGTGAAGATCGAGGTCGCCGTGGCCGACGAACAAGTCGAGAAGGCCATCGCAACAATCACCAAAGCAGCCCTCACCGGCAAAATCGGCGACGGCAAGATCTTCATCATCGGGCTCACCGACGTCATCCGCATTCGCACCAGCGAGCGCGGTCCGGCCGCCATCTAAGTCCCCTGTTCAGAGTAAGCAAAAGGGCGTCCTTCGGGACGCCCTTTTGCTTTGGCTTATTTCGCGGCAGCCGAGGCCGCGGCCCGCGCCGCGTCGCGCTTGGCGAGCATGCCGGGCGAATTCCACTTGATCACATGATAGGTCGCCTGCCCTTCGCCCGCATTACGGATAGCGTGATCGATGTTGGCGGCCTGGAAGATGACGGAGCCCGGTCCGAGCTTCACCCAGTCGCCAGCGACGAGCGCCTCGACGGTGCCTTCCTTAACGATGAGCAGTTCCTCGTCGGCGTGCTGATGGGGCGGGTGCGGCTCCTGCCCCGGATTGAGCGTCGTAATATGATACGAGAGTTCGTCGAGCGTCGCCGTCGGGGCCTGGCAAACCTTGCGGTAAGCGCCGATCTTGGTGGGCTTGACGACCATCTTCTCCCAGTCGAAGGCCATCGAGCCCATGACGGGCTTGACCGCAGGCACGGTAGCGGCGAGCGGGCCGGGGACGATGAAGCCAAGTAAGCCGAGGCAGACGGAGGCGGTCAGGACGGCGACGGCGAGGTCGCGACGAGTCGGGGTGATCATGCTTCCTTTGTAGGAAACCCGCCGGGGGGAGTAAAGACCCCTTCCAGACGCCTTGCCCTGGGGCCGGACCCGGGCCTAATCTGACGCATGCCTCGCCCCCTGTATCGATGGACGGCCGCCCTGCTCGCCATAGCGGGCCTTCTGGCGGGCTGCGGCGACGGTAAGACCACCGTCGAAAAAAAGGCGACCGAAGGCTACCTGATCATTAACAACATGTCCGAGCCTTCCGGGCTCGATCCGCAGACCATCACCGGTCTCAGCGAAAGTCATATCGTCGGCGCCCTCTTCGAAGGCCTGATCAACTACGACCCCAAGGACCTCCACCCTATCCCTGGCGTGGCCGAGAGCTGGACGATGTCGGCGGACGGCAAGACCTGGACCTTCCGCCTGCGTGCCGAGGCGCGCTGGTCGAACGGCGATCCGGTGACCTCCGCCGATTTTCTCTTCAGCTACGAGCGCATACTCGCGCCGAGCTTCGGGGCCGAATACGCCTCGATGCTGCACGGTATCCGCGGCGCCAAGGCTTTCGCCTCCGGCCAGACCAAGGACTTCCAGACCGTCGGCGTCCGCGCGCCGGATCCGCGGACGCTGGTGCTCGAACTGGAGAATCCCATCCCCTATTTCCTGCAACTGCTCTGCCACCATAGTTGGATCCCGGTGCACCCCGGGACGATCTTGAAGCACGGCCAGATGGATTCGCTGAACACCCTGTGGACGCGCCCTGGGGCGATGGTGAGCAACGGCGCCTTCACCTTAGAGAAATGGGAAGTGGCCCGCCGCGTCGTCGTCCGCCGTAATCCGCTCTATTGGAATGCCGCGGAAGTCACCCTCAACGCCGTGGAATTCCGGGCGATCTCCGATCTCTTCGCCGAGGAACGCGCGTTCCGCGGCGGCGAGCTGCACATCACCGGCGCGGTGCCGCCTTACAAGGTCGCCAAGCTGCGCGCGCAGAAGGCCCCGCAGCTGCGGCTCGACCCGTTCTTCTCCACCTCGTACATCTGGGTCAATTGCGATATCCAGGGAACGAAGTCGGCCGACCTTGCTGCCCGCAAGGCGCTCACCGATCCGCGCGTCCGGCGCGCCCTCGGCATGGCCATCAACCGGGATCTCATCGCAGAGAAAGTCCTGCGGGCTGGCGAGAGCCCCGCCTTGCATCTCACGCCTCCGGGCACCGGCGGTTTCCAGCCGACCGCGCGCTGGCGGCAAGACCCGGGCGAAGCGCGCCGGCTGCTGGCCGAGGCCGGCTACCCGGGCGGCAAGGGCCTGCCGAAGTTCGACTACCTCTACAACACCTCCGAGGGCTCGCAGATGGTCGCGCAGGCCTACCAGGAGATGTGGCGGAACGAGCTCGGCGTGGAAATCGAACTGCGTAACCTTGAATGGAAGGTCTACCTTGCCGCGATGCGCAAAGGGGAGTTCCACCTCTGCCGCGGCGCCTGGGTCGGCGACTACAACGACCCCAACACCTTCTTGGAGATGCTGATCAGCGGCAACGAGCTCAACCAATCGAATTGGAGCGATGCGGAATATGACCGCTTGCTTGGCCTGGCCGCCCAGGAGACCGATGCGACCAAGCGCTTCGGCTACTTCCAGCTGGCCGAGGCACGACTGGTCGACCAAGCCCCCATCCTGCCGGTCGTGTTCAATAAAAATAAGTTCCTCATCCGGCCCGAAGTCCAAGGGTGGTATCCCACCCTCCTGGACCAACATCCCTTGAGCGCCGTTCGACTCGTCCCCGCGAAAGGAGATTGAAGGTCGCTCCGGCCACGACCATACTCGAGTTCATCACCATGCGTTCCCTCTGCCTCGCTCTACTCACCACCCTCGCTGCCGCCACCACCCTCGCGCAAGCGGACCCCCTCCGCGTCGCCGGCGACGAAAAGGCCTTCGCCAAGCTCCGCGGGATCAGCTTCTTCTTCATCGACGTCACCACGTCCGAGAATCGCCCTGAGGACGCCGACCTGCGCACGGAAATCCGCGACGCGATGGAGCTGGAGATGCGACGCGCCAACATCGTCCCGCGCAACGTCGAAGGCCTACCCCCCGAGAATGCCACCCCTTTGCTGACCATCGATATCCGCCTCGACCGCGGCCTCGGACGCTACAACGCCGACGTCGTGCTGTCCGTGCGCGACAACGCCACGATCACGCGCAACAAGGAAGCCGTGCTTGCCCAGTCCTACGCCCAATCCAAGCGCGCGATGGGCACGTCTGAAGCGACGCTGAGCCGCGAGATTAAGGCCCGCGGCCGTGAGCTCGTGCAGGAGCTGCTGGCCGGCATCAAGAATCTGAAGTAAGGCCGCTGGCCATCCCCTCGGCCTCCTGCCCATGTCCTCCGTCGAAGCCCGCCTCGCCGAACTCGGCTACTCCCTGCCGGCGCCTCCGGCCGCCGCCGGCGCCTATGTCTCGGCCGTTCGGACGGGTAACTTGCTCTACCTCGCCGGCACGTTGCCGATGAAGGACGGCAAGGTGACATCGCTCGGCAAGGTCGGCCGCGAGGTTGATATCGTCCAAGCCGCCGAGGCCGCCAAGCTCTGCGTGCTCAATGCGCTGGCCAACGCCCGAGCCGCCCTCGGTTCACTCGACCGCGTGACGCGCGTGGTCATGGTCAACGGCTTCGTCAACGGCATCGACGGCTTCAGCGACAGCCCCAAGGTGCTCAACGGCGCCTCGGAATTCCTTTTGCAGGTCTTCGGCGACGCCGGTAAGCACGCGCGCGCCGCGGTCTCCGTCAACGGCCTGCCTCTCGGGGTCTCCGTCGAGGTCCAGATCGTGCTCGAAGTCCGCGACTGAGAAGGCTTAACCGTCGCTCGCGCTGACCTTGGTGAAGTCGATCTTGAAGGCCTTGCCGGACGGCGGCTTGCCGCAGTTACCAATCATGGCGCAGGCCCGCTGGACGAGCTCGGCCATGGAGGCGTCGCCCGGGCGGGTGATCCAACTGGAAAAGCTGACGAAGCCCGAAGCATCGATTGCGACGGTGACACCGCAGGAGCCGGCGGAAGCGATCGCGGCACCTTCCGCCAACAGGAGCTGATTCCACGCCGTGCGCAGCCGGGCTTGGACCTCGCCGGCATAGAGAGCCTGGGCGGAAGCCGAGCCGCCTTCACCCCCATTGTCGCCCTTACCGTCAGCGCGGCCTTTCTTCACCGACACCCCCCCGATGCCGCCCACCTTGGCAGGGGACCCGGTCTTACTGGAGCCGGACTTGGCACCGCTGCTCTGTTTGAACTCGGCGAGCGTCATCTTCTTGGCGCCGCTCGTCGGGCCGGTCTTGCTGGCGGCCTTGACCATCGACTTAGGCGAGCTCAAGGGGGACTGCGCAGCCCGCTCCGCCGCTTCGCGTTCGCTGAGGATCTTCTGGACGTCGAGCTTCTTGAGATGGAGGCGCGGGATGGCACTGGTCGAACCGGACGCGGAGCCCTGGGCGACGCCGGCGGTCTTGCCGATTTGGCCCGGCCGCTTGCCGGGAATACCGTTCAGGTCGATGACCAGCCCAGGGTCGACGGGCTCGACGCTTTCGTCAGTTTGACGCGATGCATACCACGAGAAGCCCACGATCGCCCCGAGTAGCCCGAGGTGTACCGCAATGGAACCCAACCAACCTTTACCTCCGGTCGACATCTCAGCGCGTCTCGGTGTCAAGCGCCGCCTTGGTCAGGCCCTTGGCCTTGGCCAACGAAAGGACGTCGATGATCTTCTGGTAGGATAACCCGCCATCGCCACGGATGCGGAGCACCGGCTGATCGGCTTCCGGCAGCGCGGCGAGGGTCGTGAACTCTTGCTCGAGCTCGGCGAGCGAGACAGCACGTGCACCGATGACGTAGCCGCCATTGCGGTCGATACTCACGATGCGGGTCTGCACCTTCGGGTCGGGTGTCTTGCCGGCGCCTTTGTCGGCCTTCGGCAGGTTGACCGAGGTCGTCTGCTCGAGGACCGGCGTCGCGATCATGAAGATAATGAGCAGCACGAAGCAGAGATCGAGCATCGGCGTGACGTTCAGCTCGCTGATGACGTGGAGCCGATGAGTCCTGGAAAAAGAACGGGCCATGCGGATTTACTGGGCGTCTTCCCACCCCGGCAAGGCGAACGGAGGCTCGGCGGCAGCGGTCGGCGCAACGACCGACGGCGCAGCGGCCCGGAGCAGGCGCTCGCGTTCCTGCGTAGCTTCGTAGTTGCGGCGGGCCTCGCCTTCGAGTTCGAGTTCGACGCGGTCGGCGAGGGAGCTCGCGAAGTTCTCGAGCTCGGTCGTCATGATTTTCACCTGAGTGAGGAGGTAATTATAGCCGAAGGTAGCGGGGATGGCGACGAGCAGCCCGAGCGTGGTCGTGACGAGGGCACCGCAGACGCCGGGCGCAAGCTGGGCGATACTGGCTTTTTCGGTGAGCGCGCCGAAGGTGACCATCACGCCCCAGACGGTGCCCAGCAGGCCGAGGAACGGACCACCGGAGACGAGCGAGCTGAGGAGCACCATCTTGTCCTCATACTTCACCATGGTCCGGGAGACACCGCGTTGCACGGCGTTCTCGACGTGACCCATGCACAACGTGACGTCGGACTGGCGGACGAGGCGGCCTTTATGCCGCTGCACAGCGGAGACGGCTTCGGCGACGAGGAATTCGTAAGGGCCGAGATTGGACCCGCGCGGGAAGTTGAGCGCGACGACGGCCGGCTCGTCGCGCAGGCGACGCTCGAACGCATGATTGCGGCGGCGAAGTTCCTGAACGTCGGACCACTTGCCGATCATCGCGCCCCAACCGAGGAAGGAGCAGACGAGCAGGATGCCCGCGACGGCCAGACCCGCGGCGTCCATCTGTTGGAAATACCAGAGGGCGCTCTTCGCAGTGTCGGCCAACACGACCATGAGGACAGGGGAAAGCATCGCTTTCATAGGCAATCCGCCGTCGGCGTGGCTTCAATCCGAAAAGGTTCGTCGCCGCACTTGAATTAGCGGCCTTTCATGTGCACTGTGGGCGGGCTTGATTCCTCGTCCGCCATCCTGCCAAGGCTGCGTCCAAAACGCCGCCGTCTACTTCACCCTTGTCGCCGGGGGCAAGGCCGAGACCTACGTCTGCTGCCAGGGGTGCCCCTCCCTCCAGTCGGACTCCATCCTGCCCTCCCTTGCCTTAGGTCTGAAGCTGGCCGTCCCCGCACCCGTTGGCCGGGGCAAATGCCCCACCTGCGGCTTTCGATGGGCGGACTTCGATCGCGTCCATCGTTTCGGCTGCCCGACCTGTTACGAAGCCCATGCCCCGCAGGCCTTGGCCACCCTCGCTCGGATTCAGCCGGGGTTAGAACACCAAGGCCGACGACCTCTCGCCAGTGCCACCGACCGACAAGCCAAGCTGACGCGCGCCCGCGACCTCCTGAAATCCGCCCTCAAAGAAGAAGATTATGAGACCGCCGCTGCGCTCCGCGACCAGATCGCCGAACTCGAAGCCGGCCGGCCGGAGGCCAGACCCGGAATTTAAGATGAAGCCCACCGCCTTGCTGACCAATGACGACGGTATCAACGCCGCCTTCCTCCATGCCTTGGTCGCCGCCTGCGTCGCCGAAGGCTTCGACGTCGTGGTCGCCGCTCCCTCCGGCGAACGGAGCTGGATCGGCCGCGCTTTCAGCCGACACCGCGAAGTCACCCTCACCGACTACCCGAACCTCGGCCGGCAAGCCTGGTCCATCGACGGCACCCCTTCCGACTGCGTCAACATCGCGCTCGGCCACCTGCTCCCCGCCAAGCCAGACATCGTCCTCTCGGGTATCAACATCGGCTTCAACGCCACGATGCCCCTCTGCCTGAGTTCCGGAACCTTGGCGGGCGCCACCGAGGGCACCGCTTGGGGCCTGCCCGCCGTGGCCTGCTCCTTGGACCTCGAATCATCCCTCTTCACGCGGGTGCAGCGCGACTCGTCCTTTTGCCCGCCTACCTTACGCCCGCACCTCGAAGCCGCCTCCCGGCATGCCGCCCGCTTCGCCAAAGGGCTCGTCGGCAAACCTGTCCGCGGCCTGCACGTGCACAGCCTTAATTACCCCGCGAATGTCACCGATGGCACGGCGATGGAACGAAGCACACCGGCGCTCGTCCGCCATGGTTCCCTCTTCAAGCGCACGGACCAGGGCTTTGCGTTCGCCTGGAATGACGGCGAGAAAACGACCCCAGGCGGACAGACCGATCTCGCCGTTCTGGAACGCGGCCTAATCAGTCACACGGTCTTCGACTTCGGCGCCACTGCGCCGCTCTGAGCCGACTCAGTGGGTGTGGCCGTGATCGTGGCCATCGCCATGATCATGGTCGTGGTCGTGATGACCTTCGCGCGCGAAGAGCAAAGGCACAAATTGCATAAGGCCCATGAAGAAAATGGGCGACCATGCACCAAAAAGCCCCTTAGCCTGAAGCAACGGGATAAAGGCCACGAAACCGGCGAGCGTCCACGCGCCAAAATGAATCGGGAAAATCCAGAGACCCTTAAGGCCGGCATCGTTGGCGCGTCGCTGGAAGTAGATGGAGAGGAAACCGGAGAAAAAGATGGCCGAGAGGATCAGCAGGAAGATGGCGAACGGAGCCCAGGTTTCGGCGGCCTCGTGATGAATCTTTTCGGCCTGCTTCTTCACTTCAGGCTCAGCGGCGGCTTCGGCCGCAGCGATAGCGGCCTTCTCGTCGAAAGCCTTACCCTTGGCGGCGGTCTTGGCCTTAGCGACGGCCTTCTCCACCAGCGCAGCCTTGACAGCGGCCTCCTTGGCATGAGCACCAGACTCGGGCAGAGAATGGGTCATATAGTGGTAGGCGCCGACGGAGATGCCGTAGAAGACGACACCGAGGACGAGGGTATTGATGGCCAGGCCGAGGCGGCCGAGGGGCTTGGTAAGATCCAGCGAGAAGCTCATGGTGCGAAGTCGCAACCTAGGTCGCCCTCCCTTTCCTTCAATTCCAAACTTGGAAAACGCTCCGTTCCACGCCTCATAAGGGCTTCGCCATGGCCCGCCCCCTTCCTGAAACCGTCCTTTTCGACCTCGACGGCACCCTGGTCGACAACTTCGAGGCCATCCACCGCTGCTACGATGACGTGATGAGCATGATGGGTCTCCCCGGCGTGACGCTCGAGCAGATCCGCCGCGCGGTCGGCGGCTCCGTTAACGTCACGGTCGTCAAGCTGGCCGGCGAAGCCAACGCCCCCACCGCGACGCGCCTCTTCCGCGAGCATTTTCCCTCCGTGATGTATCACGGCCTGCGCACCTACCCAGGCTGCCGCGAGATTTTGGTAGGACTGCGTGCCAAAGGCGTCCAGGTCGCGGTGTACACGAACAAGGACGACGCTAACTCGAAGAAGATCATGGAGCACCTCGGGTTGGATGACGCGGTCGATGCGGTCTACGGCACCAACGTCCATCCCTGGCGTAAGCCCCAGCCGGAGTTCACCCACTTCGTCTTATCCTCTCTCAAGGCTGACCCGAACCGCACGGTCATGGTCGGGGATTCACCGTTCGACATCGCCACGGCCCGCAACGGCAAGCTGGCGGCGATTCATTGCGTGACGACTGGCAGCCACACCGCAGAGGAACTCGCCCCTTATGCCCCGGACACTGTCCACGCCGGCCTACCCGAACTAGGCCGCGAGCTCTTCGGACTAGGCTGATTTTCGTTTCGCCCCCGCCCCGCGGGGATGATTGGCTTCCCTCATGTCGCCGCCACGCGAACCGCCGCGCGGACCCGAAACCACCCTTTCGGGCGTGGTCGAGCGTATCCTGTGGCTCGATGAGGAGACGCATTTTACAATCGCGGAACTCGCACCGGAAGCCGGCGAGAAGGTAATCATCCTCGGGAACATGACTGGCCTGCAGTGCGGCGAGACCGTCGACGTCACTGGGCATTGGGAGCGCCACCCTTCGCACGGCCCGCAGCTGCGCGTGCGCACGTTCAGCTCACGTCTACCTTCTTCCGTCCACGGTATCCGCAAATACCTCGGCAGCGGCCTCATCAAGGGCATCGGCAAGACCTACGCCGACAAGATTGTCGCGAAGTTCGGCGTCCGCACTTTCGACATCATCTCCAACCAGTCAGGCCGCCTCCGCGAAGTCGAAGGTATCGGCCCCGGCCGCGCGAAGTCCATCAAGGCCGCCTGGGAAGATCAAAAAGCCCTGCGCGAAGTCATGGTCTTCCTGCAGACCTACGGCGTGACCAATGCGCTCTGCATCCGTATCGTCAAAGCCTACGGCCAAGACGCCAAGAAGGTCCTCACTAGCGAGCCCTATCGCGTCTGCCGCGAAGTCGAAGGCGTCGGCTTCAAGACCGCCGATAAAATTGCGCGCAACCTCGGCCTGCCGACCGCCGGTCCGCAGCGCGTCGATGCTGGCATCCTGCACACGCTCGAAGAACTCGAAGGCGAAGGCCACAGCGCCTTCCCCGACGAAGGCCTGCTCGAAAAAGCCACCGAACTCCTCGAGGTCGATAAAACAATTGTCCACGACCGCCTGCGCAAGCTGATGGAAGAAAAAGCCGTCGGCGTGCTGTCCACGCGCGGCGTTCGCCTCGTGCAGCTCCGCCCGCAGGAGAACGCCGAGAAGTCCATCGCCGCCTCGATCCAGCGCTTCCTCGCCACCCCTTCCGGCCTGCCGACCATCGTCGCCGATAAGGCCGTGGAATGGGCCCAGACTCGGGCCGGCTTCGCCTTCTCGCCCGCGCAGGCGGCCGGCGTGCTCATGGCTTTGCAGAACAAGGTCACCGTGCTCACCGGCGGCCCCGGCACCGGCAAGACGACGATCCTCAAGGCGCTGTGCGACATCCTCAGCGCCAAGCGGGTGCGTATGGCCCTCGGTGCGCCCACGGGCCGCGCGGCAAAACGCATGACGGAAGCAACGCGCGTCCAGGCATCGACAATCCATCGCCTGCTGAAGTTCGACCCAGCGGCGGGCGGTTTCACCGCCAACGCCGAGAACCCGCTCGCAACGGACTTCGTCATCATTGACGAATCCTCGATGCTGGACACTAAACTCGCTGCCTCGCTGCTGCGCGCCGTCCCCGGCACAGCTCACCTCCTGCTCGTGGGCGACGTCAATCAGCTCCCGTCCGTCGGCGCGGGCAACGTGCTCGGTGATCTCATCGATTCCGGTGCCGCCGCAGTCACGCGCCTCGATACGGTCTTCCGCCAAGGCGCGCGCAGCGGCATCGTCACGGTCGCCCACGGCATTCTGCACGCCGACACCACCCCGCCCACGCCGGTCGAGGATCCCGCGAAGCTCGACTTCACCCAGGACATCCACTTCGTCCGCGTCGATGATCCGGAAGCCTGCGTGGCGATGGTGACGAAACTATGCTGCGACATCCTCCCGAAGGCGCTCCGCTTCGACCCGCTCCGCGACATCCAGGTGCTCGCCCCGATGCACAAAGGGACGGGCGGCATCCAAGCCTTCAACCAGGCGCTGCAAGGACGCCTGCGTGGAGCTGATGCGCGCCCGGGCCGCATCCAGCCGGGTGACAAGGTCATCCAGACCCGCAACAACTACGACAAGAACGTCTTCAACGGCGACTTCGGCGTGGTGCTCGGCCAAAACGAGGAAGGTACGCTGCTGATCGACTTCGACGGCGCCCGCGTGGAGCTCGAACGTGGCGAACAGGGAGATCTGCACCTCGCCTATGCAGTGAGTATCCACAAGTCACAGGGCTCCGAATTCCCCGCGGTCGTAGTTCCTCTGCTCCGCCAGCATAGCATCATGCTCGCGCGCAATCTCGTCTACACCGCCGTCACGCGCGGTCGCAAACAGGTCATCCTCGTCGGCGACCCCACCGCTTACGCGATGGCCGTGCGCAACGCATCGGACTCGCGCCGCATCACCGGCCTACTCCCCCGCCTCCGCGGCGAGGAGTAATCAGAGCTTTACCCTCATCGTCCCGCGCGTGACACCGAGCTGGTTCAGGACCTTGAGGTCATTCCAGAGCGCGGTGCCATCGAGGTCACCCTTGAGCAGGGCTTGATATTTCTCGAGCGTGCGCGTGACGGTGGACGCATCCTCGTCGACAAATTCGACGCGGAAGCGGCGGACACCAAGAGACAGCAATTGCGTGACGTATTCGGCGCCGGTCTGGGCACGCGAATTGAAGAGCGTGTTGCGGCAGCCAGCGTCGGCCTTGAGAATGTGCTCGGCGCCCACGCGGTCGCGCAGTTTGACGCGGTGCGTCTCGCAGGGGCGGCCGCAATCGCGATAATCTTTACCCTTGGAGAGAAAGGCACAGAACACGCAGTGCTCCATATGGAACATCGGCATGTGCTGGTGGACGGTGACCTCAAACCACTCCGGTGGCGCGGATTGGAATAAGGCCGTCACCTGCTCGGAGTTGAGGTCATAGGAGACCGTCAGGCCTTCGAGGGCGTGCTCGCGCATGAGCCACTCGGCGGTGAGCCCGTTGGCGACGTTGAGGGAGAAGTCGGCGCGGAGTCGCTTACCCTTGAAGGCACGCAGATCCTCGTGATTGCGGACCAGGTAGCCGTCGGCCTCGCAGGAGAGGACAATCTCGCTGATGCGCTCTTCCCCCTGCTTATGAATGCGCGGGCCCATGACCCAGAACTCGACCTTGCGACCGGCTTCCTGCTCGTAAGCGCGGACGCGGGCGACGGCGGCGCGGAACTTCTTCGGGTCCTCGTATTCAGCGTAGATCACGCGGGCGCCGCTCGCGAGGGCGGGCTCCAGTTGCTCAGGCTCACGGATGACAACGATGATCTCGGCCTCGCCCGGACGCTTCGGCTCGAAGGCGGCGACCTTGGTCGCTTCCTCTTCGTAAGGCAGCAACGTCCAGCGGAGCGGCTGGCTGCGGAGCTTCGTGATTTGGTCGGCGAGGTCGCGGCGCAGGCGGTTCAGTTCGCTGACCGGGATGATGAGCGCCCCTTCGAGGTCGGCTTGCAGTTCGCCCATCTCAAAACCTGTGTCGCCCAAGCGTCCCAGCTGGTCGCGGAGCGTGGTCACATCCATCGGACGCTTTTCCGCCGCAGCGCACGGCATCGTGGTCTCGCCGGCGACGACGTGGCCTTCGCCATCATTGAATTCAACACGCAGCGGCTGGCCGAGTCGGCCGATGACTTTGGCGTGCAATGGGCGGCGGTAATTGGCCTTCTCGCGATCCCAGGAATCATGGAGACGCTTATCGAGTTCCTGGTCCTTGGTCTTCCAGAGGATGGCGCCAGGCTTCACCTGCGACCAATCCACGTCTTCGCGGCCGAAGCGGATGAACGTCAGACCGCCGCGAGCGGGCTCGAGGCCATGGACGAAGCCGCCCTGCTCGCGTTCGGCCGGCTTGCCTTGGTCGAAAACCACCCCGTCGCCGGGCTTGAGGGGGCCTTCGAGGCGCATCGTCACGCCGTTGGTGCCGACGTCGACGACTGTGCCGAGGTAGGCGCCGCGCTTCTTCCCGAAACGGGCGTGGACGAGCTGCTGGTTGTCGATGCCGCGGAGCCAGCCCGGGTAGAGGCCGCGCGAGAACGTCATCTGCATCGCGTAGTCCTCTTCCTGACGGACTTGCAGGGCGGCGCGATCGGCGTCAGCACCCTTCGCAAAGGCATCCCAGGCGGCATCCACCGCACGGCGGTAAGCCTTCGTGATGGCGGCCACGTATTCCGGCGACTTCAAGCGGCCTTCGATCTTCAGTGAACGGATGCCGGCACGAATGAGGTCGGGGACGACCTCGATACCTGCCAGGTCCTGCGGAGAAAGCAGGTAGGCCTTGTCGCCGAGATCGCGCACCACGCCGTCGACCACGAGTTCATAGGGCAGACGGCAGGCCTGGGCGCATTCGCCGCGATTGGCCGAACGGCCGCCGAGCGATTCACTCGTCAGGCACTGGCCGGAATAGGCGACGCAAAGGGCGCCGTGAACGAAGACTTCGAGATCGAGCGGCGCGCCCTTGGTGGCCTGCTCGGTCTGCATCTTCTGCATCTCTGGAATCGAAACCTCGCGACCGAGGACGGCGAGCGAGGCGCCCAAGTCACGGGCGAAGTCGACGCCAGCGGCGCTCGTCACCGTCATCTGCGTTGAAGCGTGGATCGGGAAGTCGGGCGAGATGCGGCGGATGAGGCGGCAGATACCGGGGTCCTGGACGATGGCGGCGTCGACGCCAGCGGCGATGATCGAGCGCAGTGTGCGGGCGGCTTCCGCGAGCTCGTTGGGGAAGATGAGCGTATTGAAGGTCACGTAGCCTTTGACCCCGCGGCCATGCAGATAGGCCATGAGCTCTGGCAGATCAGACTCCTCGAAATTCTTGGCCCGGACGCGGGCGTTGAAGCGACCTACGCCGAAGAAGACGGCATCGGCGCCGTTCTCGACCGCCGCGCGGACGCAGTCCCATTCCCCGGCCGGGGAGAGAACTTCCGGCTTACGGAGGGGAGCGATGAGGCTGGTGGCGGACACGAGGACAGGTAGGCACAGTCCGCCCTTCCCTGCAAAGAGCAATTAAGCCCCTGGGAGCCCCGGCGGCGCTTCCGGGATTGCCCCAGGCCAACCTCCCCGCCCTAATTGAACCCATGTCCGACAAGCTCGAAGAAATCTTCCTGATGCAGCAGGCGCTCAACAAGCGCATTGGCGTCGAAACCGCCGGCATGACCGAGGAAGAAAAGATCAAATGGGTCCTCAACTACCTCCGCGCCATGCAGCAGGAGATGGCCGAGTTGACCGATTCCGTACCGTGGAAGTGGTGGGCCAAGTATCAGAAGTTCGACGAGCAGAACGCCCGCGTCGAGGTCATCGACCTCTTCCATTTTCTCATCTCCATCGCCCAGGTCCTCGGGATGTCCGCGGATGACGTCTATCAGGCCTACCTGAAGAAAAACGCCGTGAACCACCAGCGACAGGATTCTGGCTACGTCAAGAAGGACGAGAACGACTCCCGCCACATCTGAGCCCACCCCCATGCGCCACCCCCTCGCTCGCCGCTCCGGCTTCACCCTCATCGAACTGCTGGTCGTCATCGGCATCATTGGACTGCTTTCCGCCATCACCTTCGGCCTGTTCCGATCCGCCAACAGCAGCCGCAACAAATCCAAGTCCCGCGGCGACATTCAGGCCATCGCCATGGCCTGCCAGAGCTACCGCAAGACCTACGGCGACTTCCCTTGCAGCGCTACCGGCACCGACGAACGGTTCCGCCGCGACCTACTCGACCAGCTTATTGGCAGGCGCCTCATACGCACGACGACCCCGGGCGGCCTGCCCACTCTGCTTAACTACGACGACTCCTCCCTCCCGACCGGTAGCGCTGGCCGCCAGAAACGCAGCTTCCTCAACCTGGGCGAGGTTAGCACCAACGATGAC
>Ga0208951_1000434_pt1 | contig 19175 bp, 15 predicted proteins | sample GreLakmeMI27MSRF_FD_187702 | JGI IMG/M metagenome (GOLD analysis project Ga0208951, IMG submission 187702) | Freshwater lentic microbial communities from great Laurentian Lakes, MI, USA - Great Lakes metaG MI27MSRF (SPAdes) | ecosystem: Environmental > Aquatic > Freshwater > Lake | place: Great...
AGGTGTAAAATATTTTCTTCAGTAACATAACTGTGAGCTTCTTTGGGTAATAAAACTAATCTCACCGGCGCCCCTAAATTTTTCAAGGCTTGAAAATATCTTTCTGATTGCAAAGTAAATGTACCCGGATTGTTGTCTGCATCTCCATGAACCAATAACAAAGGTGTTTTCATTTTATCAGCATTCATAAATGGAGACATTGTATTGTATATTTCAGGAACATCCCAATAATTTCTTTGTTCGCTTTGAAATCCAAATGGCGTTAAGGTTCTATTATAAGCACCACTTCTAGCTATTCCACAAGCAAATAAATTTGAATGCGTTAATAAATTAGCTGTCATAAATGCACCATACGAATGTCCTCCAATGGCTACTTTCTTTTTATCAATATATCCTAAGTCGTACACTGCATCAATTGCTGCAGCTGCATCATCAACCAGTTGGGCCATAAAAGTGTCATTCGGTTCAGTTGTGCCTTCGCCAATAATAGGGAAGGAGGCATCATCAAGCACAGCATAGCCTTTGGTAACCCAATATACGAAAGAGCCATAATAAGGGAATGTGAACTCATTCGGGTTTTTATCATTTTGACCTGCAGAGTTTTTATCTTTATATTCCGCTGGGTAAGCCCAAATAAGCAAAGGTAATTTGTCTAATTTCTTTTCTCGATCATAATTTTCTGGTAAATAAAGTGTTCCAGATAAATCTATTCCGTCTTTTCGTTTGTATTTTATAACTTCTTTGTAAATGTTTTTTATGCTTTCAAACGGATTTTTAAAACTTGTTAGTTGTGTTATTTTTTTTGATTTTATATTTCTAAAATAGTAGTTTGGAAATTCATTTTTTGATTGTATTTGAACCAAAACCTCTCCTTTTTTAAAATCTTCAATAGAAATTAAATCTTCCTTTTTGTCTTTGAATGTTGAGGTGTATAGTCTTTTCGTTTTTAACGTATTAAGATCAAATTCGTCAATAAATGGAAATTGTCCGTCTTTTGTAAACCCATTACCCATTAAATAGGCTTTACTATTTTCAATTGCTAGAACATTTTTATTCCATTCGTTTCGTTTTGTCTCAAAACTTCCTGGGTCAGCATAAATATCTTGTGAATTTCTATTGGTAATAATTTTGGCTTCTTTTTTTGGGTTAGACGGATTTATAATATAGGTTTTTGTATTCCTTGTGTCATACCATTCGTCAAATACTATTGCTGTATTTTCATCTCCCCAAATTATTCCGTTATATCTTTGTTGGGTTTTAAACACTGAGACAGGTTCATTTGTAAATGGTGCGTCCCATGAGAATATTTCGTCTCTAAAATCAACTTTTAAGGCCTGATTTCCTTCGTCAAGTGCAACTACATAAGTTAAAGAAGAAGGTTTGTCGGCTCGCCATCCCATGCTTCTTTTTCCCAATCTAACAGATGAAAATCCTTTGGGTAACACTTCGTTTAAAGGAACTTCATTTACTACTTTTATCTCTTTTCCAGCTAGATTATATATAACACTCTTTAGTGGAAAACGGTTGTAAGGGACTATGTATGAAAATGGTTTTTGAATTGTAGTAAGCATTAAAAAATTTCCATCTGGAGAATAACTTTCACCAGCATATAAATTTGTTTCCTTAAAAAAATCAACTTTTCCAAAAATAGTCACTGTGTATAATTCGGAACTCATTAAAGTTTCAAAATTTGTTTCGTCTGTTTTATTTTTTAATAAATCGGCATAGGTTCTGTTTTGTGATTTAGATCCGTCACTCCCCGAAATGGTTGGTCCTTTTGGCAAGTCCTTTTTTATATCAATTAATGCAGGTCTGTTTTTTGGGATCATTTTAACTAAAAGTGTTTCGTTATCTTTTAACCAATTTAATGGGTTTCCTATATTCGCATTCAAACTAGCATCAGTCAATTTTGTAGCTATGGCTGACACTACATCAATTATCCACAACTCTACACCTGTAGCTATTGTATTGGTAAATGCAATTTTTTTCTCGTTAGGGGACCAACTTATATTTGTGATTTTTGCTTTTTCTGGCAATCCGGATATTTGCCTTTCTGTTTTTTCTGTTACTTTTCTAATTTTTAGGTTAGCAATATAATTTATTGCACTTCCTATATTCGTTATTGGATTAATTCTCAATCCACCCAAACGCATTTCATCTTGATTTAGTTCTTCTAATGACTTATATGTATTTCGATACGAAAATAGCATATACTCTTTTTTAGAATCCATGCTAATGCTGGGTGCTCTATCATATTGTGCAAGAGTCAATATTGAACCGGTTGGTTTTTGAAAAGTTATGTTTTCTTGTGATGAAGCAGTTAGGCAACTAACACAAATAAGTATAAATAATAAATATTTAGGTTTCATATCAATGGTTTTGGTTTGCCAACCCAATTTTAGGCTGTTTTTACAAATGTATTAATTAAAAAATAAAATAAGGAGCCTCAAAAATTGCTTATTTTTACGAGATTAAAATTTTTAAGTATGTATCAGTCTAAAATAACGGGTCTCGGATTTTATGTCCCAGATAACATAATAACCAATGAAGATTTATCAAAAATTATTGATACTGATGATAATTGGATACAGGAGCGAACGGGTATTAAAGAAAGAAGACATGTTGTGAGAGGCGAAGACACAACAACTTCAATGGGAGTTAAAGCAGCAAATATTGCTATTGAGCGCTCTGGAGTTGCTGCAGATGAAATCGATTTTATAATCTTCGCCACAATTTCCCCTGATTATTATTTTCCGGGACCGGGTGTCTCTTTACAAAAGGAGTTAGGATTAAAAACAATTGGCGCATTAGACATAAGAAATCAATGTTCGGGCTTTATTTATGCGCTATCTGTTGCAGACCAATTTATTAAAACAGGGATGTATAAAACTATTTTAGTTGTCGCCTCTGAATTACAATCGTTAGGATTAGACATGACAACTAGGGGTAGAGCAGTGTCAGTGATTTTTGGAGATGGAGCAGGAGCAGCAATTTTAACTCGGAGTGATGACGATAGTGGCATTTTATCAACGCACTTACATTCAGAAGGGGAATATGCTAAAGAGTTAGCCCTACTGGCTCCTGGTATGGGAGGAAGATGGGTTACAGACATACTTTATGAAAATGATCCAAATGACGTGTCATATTTTCCTTATATGAATGGTCAATTAGTTTTTAAAAATGCAGTAGCTCGTTTTAGCGAAGTAATTGCCGAAGGATTAGAAGCAAACAATCTGCGTGTGGAAGATATAGATTTATTAATTCCGCATCAAGCTAATTTGAGAATTTCCCAATTCATTCAAAAGAAATTCGAATTAAGTGATGATCAAGTTTTCAATAACATTCAAAAGTATGGAAATACTACAGCTGCATCAATTCCAATTGCCCTAACAGAGGCTTGGGAACTCGGGAAAATAAAAAAAGGAGATACGGTTGTTCTCGCTGCCTTTGGAAGTGGTTTTACTTGGGCCAGTGCAATAATCAAGTGGTAGTTTATTAGTAGGTTAGTACCATAAGGGGCTTGCGTTTCCTCCGAGACAAACATTTCGGTTGACAGAAAATAATATTTTAATTAAATTTACGTAGGACAATAAAAAACAAAATCATGCAAATCAAAAAAAGACTATTGAATATTTTAATAATTTCAGTTTGTTTTACAATAGTTGGTTTTTTAGTTGACGGTGACGAACCAAATCCAAGTATTTGGACAAATGTGTTTGAATTCTTAATGATGACAATTCTAACATTCACAATCATTTTATTTATTTATTTCGTGACGACATTTGCCTGCAAAAAAGTTAGACAATTATTCTCTTAACGGCTTGTATTTTTTAAAATAAAAATTAACGTTTCATTGCAAAATGAGCTTTAAATTCTTGTCCATTATTATCTTCATCATTATAGGTAACACTAAACCAATAATCATCTGAAGCCATCAAGTTTCCATTATAGGTTCCATCCCAGCCACTATTGTTTGGTTTAATTTGAGTAATTAATTTCCCATACCGATCATAAATTTGGATAATAGCTGTAGGTTGAGCTGAAAGATCTTTAATATTCCATGAATCATTGAATCCATCTCCATTTGGTGTGAAGTATTTCGGGTAATTTATAACTAATGCTTGTATTTTTGTACTACCACATCCGTTTTTATCTCTCACTGTAATAGTATGTATTCCGGAAGTAACATTTTCAAAAATATTACTATCCTGAAAACTGCCATTGTTTAATTGGAATTCAAAATTATTACCTTGCCCTGTTGCCGTTACTGTAATAGTTTGGTTGTCTGCAAAGTCTTCACTTACTTCATAAGTTACAAGGGCTGGTTCAGATGGCGTTACAGTTACATCTATAGGAATTGAAAGACATCCTGTGTTATTATTTTTTACTTTCAAAGTGAATATGCCAGGAACGATTGCCTGATAATTAGCCGATGTTGCTACTGTATTTCCAAGTTCATTACTCCATACAAATGAGTTCAATCCTGAGCTTAACTCACTGTAAATAGTATAGGCATTTAAAAGAGTTCCTGTTTCGCTATCAAAACAAATTATACCATCTTTTGGTTTTGGTTCGGGTAATTTATTTACAATTATTGTTATGGGTTTAATATCAAAACAATTTGGAGCAAATGCGTTACTTACTCTTGCATATATAATTGAAAGTAATGAAGACGCAACTGCATTAATCCCATTGGTTGCATTTGCCATTGATTCGTGATACGTAACATTAAATTCGGTCCCAACTTGAGAGCCAAGAATAGTTGCTGTTAGAGTAGTTAGATTAAAATTAATTATACCATCATTTGTTCCATCGGTATCACAAGTTGTTCTTTTATTTGCAGGTAATAAATTTACCACTGGCGTATCGATAATTGTAATTGAAAAATTACTTTCATCACTACATTGAGGTTCAAAAGCAGATAGACCGTAAACGTAAATCGTAGTCGAATTGGATATCACCGTTCCTGGCGCAAGTAAAGAACCTGTACCGTTATTACCTGTATAATATTTTCCGATATTTAAGTTTGGTAGTGTGTAACTTTCGCAAGTTGTTATATTTGGCAAATTATCAACATTAAAAATCGTAATAGTAATCTTCCTTTCGTTCGAACATTTAGATGATGATTGGTTAAATGCATAAACGTAAAGAGTTTGTGAGTTGTTAATAATATCTCCCGCATGGAGTAAGGTTCCGGATCCATTATTTCCTGTATAGTAATTTCCTACCGTTAATTGTGGAAGTGTATAGGAATTACAAGCTTTAACATTTAAAAATTGAGGCAATATCGGTGTGTTGTGAATTGTTACCGTAAATGAAGTTTCATCCAAACAGTAAAAAGATATTCTTATTAAATGTTCCTTAAAAATGTAGATTGTTTTATTTGTATAAATTATAGTTCCTGGCATGATTTCTACTCCACCACCGTTTGGACCGCCTGGCATCGTGTAATAGTGATTGTTAGCACTTAAAGTTGGTAATGTATAACTGTCACATTCGTTAACATTTGGTAATGCATCAGCCGTAGTTGAAAAAATGTTAATTTGGAAGGTGTTTTGGATACTGCAAGCAGGGCTTGTGTTTGATATAGCATAAATATAAATTAATTGTGAATTAGTAATTATTGTATTTGGTGCCAGCAAGTTGCCTGTACCGTTTGGCCCAGTATAGTAGTTTCCAATTGTTAATGGTGTTAAAACATACTGATCACATATATCAATATCAGCTCTAGAATCAATTGTGGGTAAAGCATTAATAGTAACTGTAAAACTATTTTGATTGAAACAAGTCCCATTTAATTTTTTAAATACATAAATGGTTTGTGTAGCTTCTATACTTGTACCTGCAAGCAAATTTATTCCCGAACCTTCACTTCCTGTGAAGTATTCTCCATTTGTTAAAGTTGGTAAAATATAGCTAACGCAAGCAGAAACATTTGCAATCACATCAATTTCCGGTTGAAAAATAGTTATGGTGAAGTGTAAATCAGATGTGCAGTTATCGGAGTTTCTAGTTGTTTCAGCAAATATATATATAATAGAATTTTGATTTATCAATGTTCCTTCTGGTATATGTTCTCCTGTTCCATTTGGGCCAGTGTAATATTTTCCAATGGAAAGTGCTGGTAAAACATAACCATTACATTGATTGATGTCTGAAGGTTGTTCCATTCCAATAAAAATTGAAAACGTGTCTTGGTCACTACAATTTGAACTTTCTGTTGAGGTAGCATAAACATATATAGTTTGATTTACATTTATTACTGTGCCAGAGGTTAAAAGCGTTCCATTTCCTCCAGCTTCTGTATAGTAGTTTCCAACAGCCAATGATGGTAAAATATATGAAAAACATTCAAAAACATCATTTCTAGTTCCAACCTCAATACTTGGAACTACTGTAACAGTAAAGTTAGAATCTACAATACAAGTCTCAGGCACAGTAGTTATGAAGTAGAAATATATTGTGCGTGATGTGGTTATAACTGTTCCAGCAGAAATTTGTGTTCCTGTTCCGCCAGGGGCGGTATAGTATTTACCATATGATAAAGCCGGTAATGTATAAGTACCACAAACAGTAATATTTGAAGGAGTTTGTGTAGGGTCAATAATTGTAACTTTGAATGAGCTGTTTGCGCTACAAGTGCCTGGACCTCCCGGTTGATTAAAGATGAAAATAGTTTGGGTTTCCGTTATGACATCTCCTGCAAAAAGTGGCGTACCTCCTCCATTTATTGCTGTAAAATAGTTTCCATTGGTTAATGGTTGAAGCGAATAGTTGTTACAAACGTTAACATTGTCAAGAACATCTACTGGAGGAATTGGATTTACAATTAAATTAAAACTAGTTACACTAAAACATGTAGGGTCAGAAATATTAGATACTCTTGCATAAATGGTTTGTCCAGATGATAAAAAAGAATTTACAGTTGTGATGGGATTAGTTCCTTCATTTGCATTATTTAATGTTGTATAATATGAAACAATGTTAAAATTTACAGATTGCCCATTTAAGATAACTGCAGTTTGAGGAGCTAAATTGAAGGCTACATTATTTCCTGTTGATGTTCTACCACATTTACTCAAATTTGGTGCTGTATTAGCAACTGGACTTGGAGTTATTAGTAATTTGAATGACTTAACCATGTGGCAAGCAGTATTTGGCATTTGTATTCTAACATATACTGTAGCGCCAACGGTGCTAACATAATTTATTGAAATTGGATTTTGATTGTTGTTGGCTTCAATTTGTGAGGCAAAATACGTAACACTTGTTAATGGATTTAGTCCTTGCTTAACTCTTGCTGTGTTTAAATCTAGGTTATAAGAATAAGTAGTAGATCCTGTATCACATTTGTATAAATTATTAGGATTTAAACTTACAATTTGAGGATAATATTCCACAATTACAGAATCTGTCCTTGGCACACAAATTCCAGCATTATCTCTGTAGGTAACTTCATATGTTCCAGCCTGATTTACAACTAATGTTGAGTTGTTTTGCCCTGGTAAAATAACACCATTTTTTTTCCAAGTAAAATTATATTCAGTTGTAGTTAGTCCAGTTGTTAATGTGTGATTCAAACCATAACAAATAGCATTTTGATTTGCTATTTTTAAATCAATACCCAATAAGTCTTGTCCAATATTAAAACTATCTGATGATAAGAAAATAGCCGAATCTAAATTAGAATCACTTCTATCTGCAATTACCAATTTAATATGGTATAAAACTCCAGGAGTTAATTCAGAAGCTGCTGTTAAAAGCTTAGTTTGTCCGTTGAAATTTGTTGCAGATCCAGCTGCTTGTGATCCACCATTAAACCTGCCAAAATATTGAGAATTAACCGATGGGCAAGAGGAGTTATATTGAAAATCTCTAATTGTTACCACAGAAATTGGTGTTGTTGTGTTTGGAACTACAGCCAAATTAGTCGTTTGTCCTGTAGCTGTGTTTGTAAGTAGAAATGCAAATGCATCTGAAAACAAACATTGAAAATTTCCATATTCTTCAGACGCAAAAATAAAATCAAAACTAAAGTTAGGCGAGATAGGAGTGAAATCAAATTCTAATACCGTAGCATTTTTAGATGACATTATAATGCCTGCTGTAGCTAAAGTGTTTTCTAAATTGGCATCTCCAGTCCATGTAGCATCACCATCATTCAATAAACTAGCGTTTGGACCAATTGCGTTAGTTACACTTCCGGTGCTTAATACTACACCGCTTTGCATTGGAAAATTTGGATTTGTATTTGAAAAGTAACCAATTCCATTTGTTGATGCAAAGTTTGTCCCTGTTTTCCAAGTTATATTTGTAGCACTAACGCATGGTGAGTTAATTAAAACGGAATTTACTAACTGGGGAACCGAATAATTTGAGGTGTTTACTGATATTGACTGGCTAAGACCAGCATTTGTAAGTAAAATTGCGATTAATAGTAAAATTTTGTTCATACTTAATATTTTTGACGAGACTAATGTATCATCAATAACCGTTTAAAAGTAATAAAAATCGATGAAATGCATGTTTATATATATTTATTAAATAAAATACTTACAAAATAATTGTTTTTTTGAAATGGAATAGCATGTTTAATAAGTAATTCAAACCACTATTTCTTATTCTAATGATTATCTTTGTTGCCAAAATCAATAAAAGATGAAGGTTTCACAGCTTCTAACATTGCCTATCCAAAATGCGTCACTTCAGTTATTTGGGGTTCCAATTGACAGGGTAGAATTTCAAATGACTCGTAAAGAATTTGAGGGAGATATTACCGTGGTTATTTTTCCTTTTTTAAAGTTGATAAAAGGTAATCCATTTGATATCGGAACAAAGATTGGGAATTTTTTAGTTGATAATGTTGAGCAAGTGCATAGCTTTAATGTGGTCTCTGGTTTTTTAAATATTGTAATTGAGGATGATTATTATATTAAATTTTTTAATGATACGACAGCTAATACGAAGTATGGGATTGTTGATGTTTCGGAAACTAGTAAAGCGGTAATGGTTGAATATTCTTCTCCAAATACAAACAAGCCCTTACACCTTGGACATGTAAGAAATAATTTGTTGGGGTATTCTGTGGCAGAAATATTAAAAGCGTCTGGGAAGAAAGTATATAAAACCCAAATCATCAATGATCGGGGTATTCATATTTGTAAGTCTATGTTGGCGTGGAAAAAATTTGGTTTTAATCAAACACCTGAAACTACTGGCTTAAAAGGAGATAAATTGGTTGGTAATTTTTATGTAAGATTTGATCAAGAATATAAAGTCCAAGTGGCTCAAATTATGGCAGCTGGGAAATCGGAAGATGAAGCTAAAAAGTTAGCTCCTCTTCAAATAGAAGCCCAGCAAATGTTGCTTAGTTGGGAAGCTGGAGATCCTGAAATTATTGCACTTTGGAAAAAAATGAACCAATGGGTTTATGATGGTTTTGAATTGACCTACAAAAAATTGGGTGTTGATTTTGATAGTTACTATTATGAGAGCAATACCTATTTATTAGGAAAAGAAGTTGTACAACTAGGGTTGGAAAAAGGCGTATTTGAGAGAGATGCTGATGGATCGGTATGGATTGATTTAACTTCTGATGGTTTAGACCGCAAAATTGTATTACGTTCGGACGGAACCGCAGTTTATATGACACAAGACATAGGAACCGCAATTCAGCGTGCAAAAGATTTTGAAGATGTTGGTGGTATGGTTTATACGGTAGGTAATGAGCAAGACTATCATTTTAAAGTATTGTTTTTAATATTGAAGAAATTAGGTTTTGAATGGGCAGCGAGTCTTTTCCATTTATCTTACGGAATGGTAGAACTCCCCTCAGGAAAAATGAAATCTAGAGAGGGCACTGTTGTAGATGCTGATGATTTAATGACTGAAATGACTTTAACGGCGGGAAAAATTGCAACCGAATTGGGAAAACTTGACAGTTATTCCGCTGATGAGAAGGAAAAATTATTTGAAATTATAGGTTTAGGAGCTTTGAAGTATTATATTCTTAAAGTTGATCCTAAAAAACAAATTCTTTTTAATCCTGAAGAATCTGTTGATTTTGCTGGTAACACGGGTCCTTTTATACAGTATACCTATGCCAGAATTCAATCAATTATTCGGAAAGCCGATTTTGACTATACAATTTCAAGTGACTTACATTTACTTCATCCAAAAGAGAAAGAGTTAATTAAACAAATTGAACTGTATCCTGATGTTATTCAAAATGCTGCTAGTCAACATTCACCAGCTTTGCTTGCTAATTACTCTTATGACTTGGTTAAAGAATATAATTCTTTCTATCAATCGGTGTCAATCTTAGGAGAAGAAAATTTTGAAAAGAAAATTTTCCGTGTAAAATTATCTAAAACAGTTGCCGATATCATAAAATCTGCATTCAAATTACTCGGAATAGAAGTCCCGGATAGAATGTAATATTTTTTACGTTTTTACTTTTTTTTTTAGATAATAATTCCATTTTATTTAACTCAAATTATAATAAATTTTTCTAAATTTGAAATTCAAAATTTTTCTTCATTGTTTTTTGTTACCAGTCGTTGTTTATATAAATATGTTAAAAAAAACCTTAAAATACTTAGTAATTCTTACGATTGGCTTTTTAATCGCTTTTTTCTCAATACGCTATTATGTAAAGAATGGAGGGAGACGCGTTATAGCTGACGAAACGCCGGAATATCAAATTTCTGCTAAAAAAATAGCAACTGAGTTTGCTTCTAATATATCGGTATCTAATAAAAAATATCTTGAAAAGTCAATTTTAATTAGTGGGAAAGTAACCTCAATTAATGAAAATGAAGTTATTATTGATAATTCTGTGAATTGTAGCTTTTTAACAATTTCGGATAATATAAAAAAAGACCAAAAAGTGATAGTAAAAGGAAGAGTAGTTGGTTTCGATGATCTTATGGGAGAAGTTAAAATTGATCAATGTAGTCTCTCTAAATAAATATAAATTTTTAATAATGTATGCTATAAAGATTGTTTTAATCGCCTTTTTTTTATTTATAAACATAAAAGTCAATGCTCAGGAAGAATTAATGCGTGAGCTCGATTCTTTTCCAACCCACAAAGAAATAGCTTCAACAGCTTTTAAAGGGCTCCAAATTTGTAATATGCAATCAACCAAATTGGCGGCAAAGGGAGAATGGTATTTTTTAGTGTCTCATCGTTTTGGGGATTTGAAAAATGGAATCAATACTTTTTTTGGTTTGGATGAAGCTTTAACTAAAATTGGTGGGATTTATGGTATTGCTGATGGGCTTTCATTAAGTGCCTCAAGACATTCCTATCAAAAAACTTTTGAATTTGCCTTAAAATACCGATTAGCAAATCAGCAAGTTGATGGATTTCCAGTAACAATTGTGGGTTATAATACTTTAGATATAAATACAGATTTGGATGAAGAATTATATCCTGGATTAAAATTTAATAACCGATTAGCATTTTCATCACAAGTTTTAGTTTCTAGAAAATTCTCTACTTCTTTTTCTGCTGAAATGGCTGCAATCCTTATTCACAAAAACTTATATGATGATTTTGTAGACCAAGAGAAATTATATCTTTTAGGTGCAGGAACGCGATATAAAGTTTCAAAAAGACTAAGCGTTAATTTAGAATATGCCTCAAGATTAAATTTAAACGGAAATACAAGATCTGCTTTTCGTGATCCCATGTCCATTGGTTTAGATATTGAAACGGGAGGTCATGTTTTTCAAATGGTGTTCTCTAATACTCAACCCATGAATGATGTTGCATTGTTTTCAAATGCAGTAGGTAACTGGGAAAAGGGTAGTGTTTATTTTGGTTTTAATATGTATAGAGTTTTTTAAATTATGATGACAAAAAGATTTTTTTGGGTATTTTCACTAGCGTTAATTTTGAGCGCTTGTGATTCAAATACGTATTCAGAGCTTGAACCAATTGTTGAAAATCCAACCTATAATGCAAATATTAAATTGCTTATAGATAGTAAATGTATCTCATGCCATAATTCAAATGGTGAGTATCTTTTAACTAATTATAGTGCAGTTAAAGACGCCACACAAAATGGAAATTTATTATGTAGAATTAAAGGTAATTGTGATGAAGTTATGCCGCCTAGTGGAAGATTACCGCAGTCTAAGATAGATATGGTTGATCTATGGAAATCACAAGGATATATTGAACAATAATGTGTAAAGTATGAAAAAGTCAGTTTTTATTATCGTTTTCTTGCTTCTAGTAACTAATTTCTTTTCACAAAAGATGATTACACGTTCAGGTGAGATAAAGTTTGATGCAACTGTTCCGGGAGCGATGGATGAAGTTATTGGCATAACTAAAACAGCTTCGGCAATTTTTGATAAATCAACAGCCGAAATAGTGGTATTGGGTTTAGTGAAATCATTTAAGTTTAAATTGCCCTTAATGGAGGAACATTTTAACGAAAACTACCTCGAAAGTGATGAATTTCCAAAAGCAAATTTTAAAGGGAAGGTGTTAAATTTTGGTTCAAAATCAGGAAGCTATGACGTAGAAGGAGAAATGACGATTCATGGAGTCACAAATAAAGTCAAAACAAAAGTTTCTATCGCTAACGAGGGTACAAAATTATTAATGTCGGGCATATTTACTTTAAAACTATCAGATTATAAAATTGATGTTCCTGCTTTGGCAAAAAGAACTTTGTCTGAAACGGCCAAAGTCTCAATCAAACTGCAATTGGAGCCTAAATAATTTTTTTTTATTCAATTATTTCTCCCTTTATAATAGTTGTAATTTTTGAAATCAATCGCTTTTGATAGAATTTAAATTTCTTTCAGATATTTAAAAATTACTCAACAATCACTTTTGATGCTTATTAGCTTTAACTTATATTTGCATCTTATAAAAAAGTTACCACTATGTTCAATAATTTAAGTGATAAATTAGATAAAGCGTTTCATATCCTGAAAGGCCATGGTAAAATTACAGAAGTTAACGTTGCCGAAACGTTAAAAGAAGTTAGACGTGCCCTTCTTGATGCCGATGTTAATTTTAAAATAGCCAAAGATTTTACCACCAAAGTAAAAGAAAAAGCCATTGGCTCAAATGTGTTAACAACATTACAGCCAGGTCAGCTATTGGTTAAAATTGTCAAAGATGAACTAACTGAATTAATGGGTGGTGATGCCACTGGAATCAATTTATCTGGAAATCCAACCATAATTTTAATGTCGGGCTTACAAGGTTCGGGTAAAACGACTTTTTCAGGGAAACTAGCCAATTATCTTAAAACCAAAAAAGGAAAAAAACCACTTTTAGTGGCTTGTGATATTTATCGACCTGCGGCAATCAACCAATTGCATATTGTTGGAGACCAAGTCGGAGTAGAAGTTTATTCGGAACCAGAAAATAAAAATCCGGTTGATATTTCGCTTAAAGCCATCGCTTACGCAAAAGCAAATGGATTTAATGTTGTTATTGTAGATACTGCAGGACGTTTAGCAATAGACGAACAAATGATGAATGAAATTGCCAACGTTCATGCAGCAATTAAGCCACAGGAGACCTTGTTTGTGGTTGATGCTATGACGGGTCAAGATGCAGTTAATACGGCTAAAGCTTTCAATGATAGATTAAACTTTGATGGGGTAATTTTAACCAAATTAGATGGTGACACTCGCGGTGGAGCAGCTATTTCTATAAAATCGGTTGTAGATAAACCCATTAAGTTTATTGGAACAGGTGAAAAAATGGAAGCCATTGATGTTTTCTACCCCTCACGTATGGCAGAGAGAATTCTTGGCATGGGTGATGTAGTATCATTAGTAGAGAGGGCACAAGAGCAATATGATGAAGAAGAAGCCAGAAAGATTCAAAAGAAAATTGCAAAAAATGAATTTGGGTTTGATGATTTTTTAGCTCAAATACAGCAAGTCAAAAAAATGGGTAATATGAAAGACCTTGTCGGAATGATTCCGGGAGCAGGAAAGGCATTGAAAGATGTAGAAATTGAAGATGACGCATTTAAACACATTGAAGCAATTATTCATTCGATGACCCCAAAAGAAAGATCAAGACCAGCAATTATTGATATGAAACGAAAAACGAGAATTGCAAAAGGTGCTGGTAGAAAGTTAGAAGAAGTTAACCAACTGATGAAACAGTTTGAACAAATGAGTAAAATGATGAAAATGATGCAGGGCGGAGGCGGAAAGAATTTGATGAAGATGATGGGCGGAATGAAATAATTTTGCAAAATGTATAAGATTTCAAGTAATGAAATTTTAAACCTAAATTTTAAACATAAAACCATATAATGAAACTACTAGACGGAAAAAAAATATCTTTAGATATCAAAGCTGAGATTAAAGCTGAGGTAGATAAAATGATTTTGAATGGTGAAAAAGTACCGCATTTGGCAGCAATAATTGTTGGGAATGATGGTGCTAGTTTAACATATGTTGGTAGTAAAGTCAAAGCATGTGAATTAGTTGGATTTGAATCGACATTATTTAAAATGCCAAGTACCACATCGGAAACGGAACTTTTAAAAAAAATTGCCGAACTCAACGCAAATGATGACATCGACGGTTTTATTGTTCAGCTGCCTTTGCCCGATCAAATTGATACCCAAAAAATAATTATGGCTATTGATCCAAGTAAAGATGTGGATGGTTTTCATCCGGAAAACTTTGGGAAAATGGCGTTAGACATGACCACTTTTATTCCTGCAACTCCATTTGGAATATTAGAATTATTAGAGCGGTATAATTTGGAAACGAAAGGGAAACATACCGTTGTTATTGGAAGAAGTCATATTGTTGGGCGACCTATGAGTATTTTAATGGGAAGAAAAGGGTTTCCTGGAAATTCTACCGTTACTCTTACTCATAGTTATACTAAAAACATTGCACAAATAACCACACAAGCCGATATTATTATAACAGCACTAGGGGTTCCAAATTATCTTAAAGCAGAAATGATAAAAGATGATGCAATCGTAATTGATGTTGGAATTACAAGGGTTGAGGATAAAACTAATGAAAAAGGATACCGTATTACTGGTGATGTTGACTTTGAGGCGGTTTCTAAAAAAGCTTCCTATATTACCCCAGTTCCTGGCGGGGTTGGTCCAATGACAATTGCCATGTTATTAAAAAATACCTTGCTGGCAAGAGAACAGAAAAGGCAATCTAAATAATTCTAACCTGAGAATTTGATTATTTTTTTTTGTTTTTGCCATTTTTATATTGAACCTTTTCAACAACTTGAACTTTCTGTGCTGGTTTTTTGTCCTTTGGATTAGATGGCTTCTTTTTGAAATCTGTTTTCGGTTTTGGCTTGAACTCAGTATCAGGCTTAAATGTTCCCTTCGCTTTTTCAGCAACATTTTTCTTTACCACTTCCTGATTTTGTTTAATCACATCCATCGCATTTTTTGGATTTTCTTTTGTGCCACGAAAATGAATCACCAATCCGTTAAGGAAATTACGCAACACTTGGTCGCCACATTCCATAAAATTAGGATGGTCAGGATTCCGAAATATGTTTCCTATTTCGCCTTTAGACATTCTAAAGTCAACCAGCTCTAATATTTCCACAATTTGATCATCACGTAATTGCAATGCCACACGAAGTTTTTTGAATATATCGTTATTATTCATAAATAATTATTTAAAACAACCAAAGGTATGCTTTTTTAAAGCTTTCTCTCCATAATTTTTCGTTGTGTTCTCCCCCATATTTTTCAGTTTCAAATGGTGTTAACTCATCTATTCGTTTGTTTCCTCCGTGTTCAATTCCTACACAAATTACTGGCGCATTTATACTGTCTAATGTTTCATCAATATTCCATTCTCCTGAATAAGAAGTAGTATCATCAAACAAATTTTGAGCATCCTGCATCTAAATAACAGGTTATCTTTGGGTTGAATTTGAATAGTTCTTTGGTAAATACAGCCAAATCTTCTTTGATGTTTTTAACTGAGGTGCTTCGATTAGAAAGGTTATAACCTGTTTGCTTGTTTTACTATTTTGAGCGGGACTTATAAAAGATACAGGAAATAAAAATAATAAGATGCAGGGTTTTAAAATGGGTAATTTATTAATCTTCAGTTTTATTAGCCTCTTTTTTACTTTTTTTATCTTTCTTTTTTTCCTTTTTATTAGCTTTAAAAATTAGGTATTTTTCTTTTTGTTCTTTATTCAAATATGAATTTATAACGACTTCGGTTTTATCCATTAGTGCTTTTACTTCCTTTTCCTTCACTTCATTTGAGTCTTCCTTTTTCATCACAATATCAATATTTTTACTATTTGTTAGTATTTCATTTTTTATTGCAATTGCTTGAAGTTCATCCAAATTTAATACGGCCTTTAATTTTATTAAGTAATTATCTACAAACTCATTTCTATCCTTTTCTATTTCTTGTGTTGTGGCTTTCTTTGGGGTTGAATTGTCTATTAAGTCACGATTTACACCATAATAATTTTGTGATGAAGCCCCATAACTAATTAGTAATAGAAATAGTAATGATTTTATAGTTTTCATAGCTTTTTTATTTTTTTAAAATTATATAAAATTATTCTATTTTCTATTAAGAAAATAAAGTTTTTAAATTTCACAATTAATTATATTTTAGCACAAAATTACAATTATGGAAGGTGAAGAACGAATCACATTGCTACTAGAAATGATTTCATTTGCTTTAGTAGATGGCAATTTACATGACAATGAATATCTTTTTTTATCAATGATTGCTGACGAGCTTGGATTTGATTTAGATTCGTTTAAAGAACTTTTTCATCGTGAGGATTTTCCGGTTGTAATTAAATCCGAATTTGAAAGGATTAAACAATTTTATAGATTAGCATTACTCATGCACTCCGATGCAATTTTGCATGCTAAAGAACAAACCAAAATTCGTGAAATTGGTATAACTATGGGATTAAATCCGAATGGTATAGAACGTGTTTTGCATGCTATGGAAAATTCTACTTCCAAGATGGTTACTCCCGAGTTTTTATTGGAGGCATTTCAGATTCAGTTGAATTAATTTAGGGATAGTATTTTTTCATAAGCTCTTCTATGACTTCCCCTAAAAGTGACTTCTCCACAATAGATATAGTCTAATTTTTCTAATAATTTTAACATTGGAAAATTATCAAAATTTGTATCAATTTTTATACTATAAACTTGGTTTTCAGTTGCTAATTTTTCGCAAAGCACCATTATTTTTTGTGCCATTCCAGTGCCTAAATAGTTTTTTGAAATGGCAATTCTGTGCAGCACCATAAATTCGTCATTGGTCAACCACGCTCCTTTTATTTCTTTATAGGCCGGCTCATCATTATATAAAATGGCTACATATCCAATTATTTTTGAGCCATCTAAAAGTACATGTCCAATACCATTTTTAATGTCATTTTTTATTACTTCTTCATTTGGATATCCATCTTGCCATTGGTTACTTCCATCTTTTTTCCTTAGCGCAATGGCATCCTGAATGAGTACCCAAATTAAAGGGATATCTTTTTTGGAAGCCTTATAGAATTTGTAGTTCATCTAAACTTGTTTTAGTCGTTCTTGTAAACTATTAATCTCATCACGGAATTTTGCTGCTTGAATAAAATCGAGTTCTTTTGCAGCTTTTTCCATTGTTTTTCTGGCATCTCGTATTTTCTTTTCTATTTCAGCTTTAGATAAATACAAGCTTTCAGGTTCTGCAGCTTTTGCAAGTTTGTCTTCAAAATATTGAGTTGATAATGAATTACCTCTTAAAGCACTGCCTAAACTCTTGTTTAATGCCGTGGGTTTTAAATTATATTTTGTGTTGTAAGCAATCTGTTTTTCTCTACGGTAATTCGTGTCGTCAATTGTTTTTTGCATGCTATTGGTGATCTTATCGGCATACATAATTGCTTTCCCATTAACATTTCTTGCGGCACGTCCAACAGTTTGTGTCAAGGATCGATGACTTCTCAAAAATCCTTCTTTGTCAGCATCTAAAATTGCAACTAGAGAGACTTCTGGTAAATCCAAACCTTCCCGAAGTAAGTTCACCCCTATTAGCACATCAAATAGCCCTTTTCTTAAATCTTGCATAATTTCTACACGTTCTAAGGTGTCTACATCGGAATGAATATAGCGGCATCGTATTGAAATTTTACTTAAATATTTCGTAAGTTCTTCCGCCATTCTTTTGGTAAGTGTTGTCACTAAAACCCTTTCGTCAGCTTCACAGCGCAGTTGAATTTCTTCGATTAAATCATCAATTTGGTTTAAGCTGGGGCGAACTTCGATAATAGGGTCTAATAATCCGGTTGGGCGAATGACTTGCTCTATAAAAATGCCTTCTGCTTTTTGTAATTCATAATCGGCTGGAGTGGCCGAGACATAGATTACTTGATTTTGCATTGATTCAAACTCTTCAAATTTTAGCGGGCGATTGTCCATAGCGGCGGGTAATCGGAATCCGTAATCAACTAAATTTTCTTTTCTGCTTCTATCTCCCCCATACATGGCATGAACTTGTGAAATGGTAACATGACTTTCATCAATTACCATTAAGTAATCATTTGGAAAATAATCTAAAAGGCAAAAGGGCCGCGTTCCTGGCAAACGTCGATCTAAATATCTAGAATAATTTTCTATTCCAGAACAATACCCTAGTTCTCTTATCATTTCCAAATCAAAATTTGTTCGTTCCTCCAATCGTTTTGCTTCAAGATGTTTGCCAATTTCTTTAAAATAATCGACTTGCTTTACTAAGTCTTGTTGGATATCCCAAATGGCAGCCTGAAGTACATCTTGAGAAGTCACAAACATATTTGCTGGGTAAATATGTAGCTTTTCATATTTCTCTATTACTTTCGAACTTTTTACATCAAATGATTCAATGGCTTCAATTTCATCCCCAAAAAAGTGAATCCGATAGGGATCGTCGGCATAACTTGGGAAAATATCTAATGTATCTCCCTTTATTCGGAATGTTCCTGGTAAAAATTCTACTTCAGTTCTTGAATACAAACTTTGAACCAAACGATGCAGTAATTTAGTGCGGGAAATAGCTTGTCCATTTTCAATATCTACTACGTTTTTTTGAAATTCAACAGGATTTCCAATACCATACAAACACGAAACAGATGATATAACAATTATATCTCTACGTCCAGAGAGCAAAGCTGAT
>Ga0208951_1000435_pt1 | contig 19147 bp, 12 predicted proteins | sample GreLakmeMI27MSRF_FD_187702 | JGI IMG/M metagenome (GOLD analysis project Ga0208951, IMG submission 187702) | Freshwater lentic microbial communities from great Laurentian Lakes, MI, USA - Great Lakes metaG MI27MSRF (SPAdes) | ecosystem: Environmental > Aquatic > Freshwater > Lake | place: Great...
GTCCCTCGTCGTGCTCGATACCGGAGGCAGCGGTCATCCACTGCAGGTCGCCTGCATACAGCGTGCCCGTGTTGCCCATCGAGTCGCTGTGCGTGCCCTGGCCCTTCTTGAGGTACGTGACCGTGTGGAAACCGCGGTGAGGGTGCCAGGGCGCGCCTGTGTGTGTGCGTCAGACAGGAGGGTGGCAAAGAGGCAAAGTAGCAGAGGGTCGTCTGGAAGACGCCCTGCGAACCCACTCCGGGCCTCTGCGAACCTGCGAACTCTCCGGGCAGGTAGGTCTTCGGGCCGAGCTCGTCCAGCAGCAGGAACTGCGAGGAGGCCAGGCGGCCTTGACAGTAAGGAACCGCAGCGCCATGCACGCCTACGCGCCCACGCACGCCGCTCCATACGCACCGGGTCCGCTTCCGCGTCAGACAGCTCGCCCGAGCCTGCGTTGAGACGCTCAGTAAGGTAAGCTAAGCGCGCGCAAGGGCGTGAGCGTCGAGACGCTGGGTGCCCCAACACGACAGAGCACAGAGCCGGACCGCACCAATTGGCCTGCGCACGATGAAGCCCGCACCCTCACTCTGCTGTCGCGCGTTGAAGAGCTTGGTGACGCGTCGCGGCATCGTGGCAGGCGAGCGCGACGAGGACTGAGATGCAGCTGCGCTGGAAACGTGGAAAGCCTGCTGGCGCGCAGCTCGTATCGCGCCGCGCAGTCGCAGAGCAGCGAGCGCCAGGATGACGAGCGGGCGAGGGGAACAGTACTGACACCCAGCGCCTGCGCCGCCACCGCAGCCGCGCTTTTTTGTTGTCGTACGACATGGAGCCTTTCTATGCCACTGCGCTGCCCTCGTGCGCTCTGTTCACGGCGTGCCTGGAGAGAGCTGCCACACCTCCACTGCCGGTCCGCGTGACTGTTCCATCTCACCCCATGGGTCGCCACCCCGGTCAGGGCAAAAAGCGCGCTGCCGCTGAGGCAGCCCCTGAGGAGCAGCCTGTGCCCAGTGGGGAGCCCCAGGTGCGCGTCGGCGTCGCTCCGCGGCCTTGGGACGTGTCAGAGAGTGCAGCAGCCGCCAGGGCCTGAGCTGAGGATTCTTTCGCAGGGGCCGGTTGAGAGCTTCATGCAGCACGTGCGCGCGCACAGCCAGTTCTTTGATCAGCTGGTGACGCTGGTGCCTGCCAAGTTCTACCTGGCACCAGCTGAGGAGGAGGAGGAGAAGACGGTGTGTGCACGATTTGCTCGACGGCTGCCTGCAGCGAGTGGCTGCGCCCGCGCGCGCGTGCGTGCGTGGGTATGCGCTGTGGCGCTGACTCTCGCTGCGCAGCGGTTCAAGCACGGCGCAGGCGACAAGGGCAAGGCGAAGCTGAAGGCGAAAGAGAACAGCAAGAAAGCCAAGCGGCTCAAGGCGCGCCCCGCGTGACTTCCCCTGGCCCCGCACGCACACTGACAGCCGAGTTCCTGTGCGCAGCTGGACCCAGCGCACGCCAAGAGCACGGTGGAGGAGCAGCAGGAGCGCGCGCTGGCGGAGGCTGCGTCCGCCGCGCGGCGCAAGGAGCACCGGGCCACCGCCGCCGCGCAGGCGGAGAGCAGCTCCGAGGAGGACAGCAGCGACGACGGGGAGTTTGACGACGACGTGGACGACAAGGACGAGCTGCGCGCACCGCTGCGCACGGCAGCCGCCGGACAAGCAGCCACAGCCGCGCTCGCCGCAGCCGCGCCCAAGTGGCAGCTCACCGCCGGGGGCTCATTAAGCACCATGGAGGAGCTGCAGAAGCGCTTACAGGTGCGTGCTGGTGCTGTGTGTTTGCTCGGCACGGCTTGTCCCGCTCACACAGCCCTGCCCTCACTCAGCGCAAGATCGAGGACGCCCGAGCGCGCCGCAAGGCTGACGAGCAAGCGAAGCGCGTGGCGAGCGCAAAGCAGTGGAAGGCGGCCACAGTGGGAGGCGGCAGCAGCCCTCCGCTCGGGGCCCCTGGCGCAGCCGCCGCCTCCGCCTCCAGCGCCAAAAAGTCCCAAGCAGCCGCCGCCGCCGCCGCCGCCGCCGCCGTGCCTCGTGCGCCCGCGGCCGCTGCGGGTGCGGGTGCGGGCGCGTCGCTGCAGTACGGGCGGTTCGAGGGGGTTGAGGCACGAGGCGGGCGCCGTGAAAAAAAGGCGAAGAAGGACCGCGTGGCCGCCCTGGCGGTTGTGGAGGCGCGTCAGACGGAGGTGGAGGCCGCCGGCGGCGCCGCCAGCGCGGAGGGGCAGGCGCTGATGCAGCGTCAGAGCTGGGGGGCGGCTTTGGCGCGTGCGTCTGGGGAAAAGGTGTTGGACGACCCAAAGCTCCTCAAAAAGTCCATCAAGCGCGCGCAGCAGCTCAAGATGCAGCGGGGCGCCGCGTGGAGCGAGCGGCTGGCCAAGCAGGGGGAGCGGGCGGACGAGCGGCAAAGCAAGAGGCGAGAGAACCTGCAGCAGCGCACGGACCAGAAGGTGGCCAAGAAGATCGAGCGCCGCGAAAACAAGCTCCTGCGACCCGGATTCGAGGGACGCAAAGGCGGCGAGTTCCTCAACAAGTGAGAAGAGCCACCATCGAATCGATCGCTTCTTGCCTTCATCGTTCGTCCGACTTTTCGGTCTTCGGGTCTTGCTCCCGCGCTGCGCCCTCCCTCGCACCGCCTGTGGCGCCATGCGCCATGGACCCGTCCCAGATTCACCGCCTGCTGGCCGTTCTCTCCGACGAGACAAACGCGCTCGTTGGCGGCGCTGTGGAGAGGCTAGACAAGCCCACTGCTGCTTCGTTTGCGCGCTTCGTGGCCACCAACCGCCCCTGCGTGCTCACCGGCGTGGTAGGCGCCTGGCCAGCCTCGTCGCTATGGACGATGGAGCACCTAGCTCACAAACTTGCAGACACGAAGGTCAGCGTCAACTGCACGCCCAACGGGCAAGCAGACGCAGTGGTGCAGTGTCCTGAGCATGGCGCCGTGTTTGTGCTGCCGGAGGAGCGTCGCGTGAGCTTCCTCAGCTTCCTCGCGCTCCTCCGCACGCGCGACGCGGTCTGTCCGTGCGTGCCCTACCTCTCCGCGCAGAACGGCAGCTTCGCGGACTTCACACAGCTCGCCAAGGACGTTCCTGCGCAGCTGCAGTGGGCTACCGAGGCGTTTGGCTGTGCGCCAGACGCCTGCAACCTCTGGATAGGCGACTCGAGAGCCGTCACAACTTTCCACAGCGACCCGTACGAGAACCTGTACGCCGTGATTGCAGGCGAGAAGCGATTCACGCTGCTGCCGCCGACGGACGTGCACCGCCTGTACAACCGCAGCTGCCCCGTGGGCCGCTATTCCTGCGACGGGCGCCAGTGGCGTGTGGAGCTGGAGCTGCCGCCTCGACACGTGTCCTGGGCGTGCGTTGACCCGGACAGCCCGGACGCTGCCGCCTACCCACGCTACTTCCAAGGAGCCCCGCCTGTGGAGGTGACGCTGCGCGCCGGCGAAATGCTGTATCTGCCTGCGCTGTGGGCGCACCGCGTGGCGCAAAGCGATGGTACAGTGGCGGTCAACTGGTGGCACGATCAACGCTACGACGGACGCTATGCGCAACACCAGTTCCTGACGTCGCTGAGCGAAGCGTTGGACACGCACAGCGCACCATGAGTGGTGCCATAAAACAACGCCTCAACGTAATTCGTCATGCTCCGCCCCGTCCACCGGCTCCTCCGCGCTCTGCTTGAGAGGCAAGGAATAGGGGATGGTGGCTTGCGTTTTGATCCACTTGGTCAGCGCCTTGAGCGTGCGGTCCCCCTCGTAGGGCACCCCCTGGCCCTGCGTCTCCCCAGCCGCGAAAAACAGCAGCGTCGGGTAGCTCTCCGGGTGGGCAGACGGGTGCTCATTGAGCGTGCCATCCATCTTCGCAATCACCACGGAGTCCACGTTTGCGAAGCGCCGGCCCAGCTTCTCGTACACGGGCTCCAGGCTCTTGCAGTGGCCGCACCAGGGGGCATACACCTCCAGCAGCACATCCTTGTCCTGGGCAAGCACGATGCTGTTGAACGTGTGGCCCACCACGATGGTCACCGGGCCGTCGTTGGTCGCAGGCACAGGCTCTGAGTTGAAGATTGGCGTCGCGCTGCTGTCCAGCACGCTGCGCGCAAAAGCGGTGATGGCCTCCACAGCCTGCGTGCCATCACTGCTGGGCATGCGTGACTTGACGACGCGCGCGTGAGCGTTGCTGAAGCCGAAGATGATTGGCCCCGTAATGTCAGTGCTCACTCCAAAAAACTCAACCACTTGTTTCACGTCCTCGCGCGCGGGATCCACAGTCACGAACTGGATGCCGGAGCCGCGCATCGCCTGCGCCGCCGCCAGCAGCGCATCCTCGACGCCCTGCGCCGCGCCGGGCGGCGTGAAGCAAAGCAGCTGGCTGGAGGACTTGAAGATGGTTGCGGAGTTGTCTTGGGTGAATGCGATCACCAGCGGCTTGGAGTACTTGATCACGAAGGCCATGAGCGACTCAGGAGTGGCGGCAGCATCAAGCACAATCACCGGCTCGTCAAAAGACTTGAGCATCGCCACCGCAGGCGCCTGAGCGCCGCTGATGCCCAGGTGCTGCGCAACCTCCGGCGATGACGTCACTCCAAACACCTCGTCAAGCTGCGTGGCAGCCAGGCGCAGCGTTGCAGCCTCCATGCCCTGAACGTCCGCCACCAAGGCGACCAGCGCGTAGGATCCCGCGCTCTCACGGAACGCGTCAGCCTCTGCCGCAGAGGTGAGCAATTGCAGCGGGTCGCGGCTCTTCTTGCTGACCCAGGAGACGATCTCGGGCGCCGTGCGTCCGCCGCCATAGTCGCTGGCGGCTCCGCCCGCGGTGAACCACTTGAGAGTGGGGAAGCCCTTCACGTCGAAGCGCGAGCCCAGCTCCGTCTCCACCGTGGCGTCGACTTTTGCGAGAAGCACGTCTGGGCGGCTCGCCTTGAGCGAAGCAGCCGCGGCTGCGTACTCCGGCGCGAGCGTCTTGCAGTGACCACACCTGTCAGACGAGGTCAGACGCAGTGGACACCGCGTGTTGGCGCCGCACGAACCAGGGTGCGTAGAACTCAACCTAGCAAACAGCACGTCAGAATATAAAAGAGTGCGGACAAGCCTAGCGTTCATCGCGGAGGAGGGCATAGCGGCTGCACGCACCAGCGTGAAGGCGTGCGACTTGATCTGCGCGTCGAAGTTTGCGGTAGTCAGCGCAACTACCTCTGAGGCCTCTGAGTCTCCAGGCTCGTAGTCCTCCCCAGGCGACGTGCTCGCCACAAACACCAGCGCAGCGCATATCGCAGCGGCCAGCAGCCCTCGGCGGGCTGGGTGACGCGCCATGTGCAGGGGCGACACAAAGCGCTAATTTGTCGCAACCTCGCAAGCTCGGCAACTTGTCGCAAGTTGGTCGTACAAAACGCGGATGTATCTATCAGCCAGCGAAGACGCAGGTTGTGTTGATTGCGGGTATTGCCGGTGTCTCATTTCTTGGTGAGCAAGTAGGTGCTCGCAGTCACCTTGGTGAGTCCTTCCGCAGCAAACTTTGGGCTGCTCTTCAGCGCATCCACCTCCTCCAGCTTGCGCACCTCAAAGGCTGCGCCGTACAGGGCAGCCACGTCCGCCTCTGAAACTGAAAAAGGAGGGCCGGCCGCCCGCGACTCTGCTGGCCCAGCAGCGCGGGTGAGCGTCTGCAACAGGATCTTGCCCTTGGGAGACAGCGCCTGACAGATGGTGGCCACGTAGGCCTGACGTTGCGCTGGGTCCAGTGCCACCAGTGCGGCGCGGTCCCACACTCGCTCGTAGGCGGGCGTTTGGGGCAGAGAGAAGATGTCTCCGCAAAGCAGCGTCAGCACGCCGTTGCTCAGCACGTGCTTGAAGAGGCGTCCAGCGGGCGAGGGCGCCTTGCGTAGAAGCGCTTGAGGGTGCTCCTTGGCATAATCGTCCACAGCCTTCTTCACGAACTCGACGCCCGTTACGCCCGTCACCCCCGGCTGCGCAGCCAGCCAAGCGAGGTCCACCGTCTTGCCGCAAAGGGGAACGAGCACGCGGCCGGGCGCATCGCCCAGAAAGGGCGCACGGTATTTCACCAAAGCGTTGTGCACGTCGCTGTTGTGGAAGCCAAGCCGGTTGCTGTCCCACATCTCGCTCCAGTAGGAATACGTGGGCTTGCGCGCGACGCCCAAAACAGGCGCAGTAGCGGGGCGGGGCACCGCCGCACCCGCCGCACCGCACACAGCCGCAACGCCCACAAGCGCGCCAGCCACCGCCACGCCAGCAGCGCGAGAGCGGGTGCGCTGCGTGGGTTGTGGTGGTGGTGGAGGCGCAGAGGCGGCGAAGAGCGCAAACGCCGCCATCGTCACGTACCGTCAGCGCAGGCCGCGCAGAGAAAGCAAAGCAGCTGTCGTGACTACAGGCCTGCGTAGGGAGCGAGGCGCGAATGACGTGGCACGAGCACCGAAAACGTACGAGCGAGCGGTACGACGCCCACGAAGCAAGAACCCAAGTTCAACACTGAGTCATCCCCAAGTTCCCTGCGATGGCTCCCTCTCCCGACAGCCTGTCGCTCCTGGGCATGGACCGGGTCCCTGCCGCGGTCTTGGAGAGGCGCCAGGATGTTTGCGTGGAGGGGTGCGACATGTTGGCAGGCCATGCCTTGGGGCATACCAATCGTCTGGCGCGGCTCTGGAGTGGCCTCACCAGCGCGCGGCTGCTGCCGCAGCGTATGCAGCTGGCGTGCCTGGTGTGGCTGGCGCAGGCTGCGGCGCAGAGGCGGAGGGAGTTACGTGCGGCCGAGTCCGAGCCGAACAGCAGTTCTGGCACCGAGCCGCGGCTGACCGGCCCGGGCCCCCTGCTCCGCCTCCGGGGCGCCGCTCTGCTGTTCCTTGGGGCCCAGCTGGGCTCTGTGAACGTGCAGGAGGCTGACCTGTTCGCTGCGGTGCTGGACGGAAATCTGCAGAAGGTAAATGGAGTTCTGGCGCGCAAGCCAGAACTTGTCCACGCGCGCAGCACCTTGGGCGCCACCGCACTCCACCTGGCCGTAACCAAGCACAACGACGCCATCGTCCGGCGGCTGCTCGAGGGTGGGGCGGAGGTCGACGTGCAGAGTAGCCAAGGAATCAGTGCCCTCCACTGCGCCAGCATGGTCGGCAGCCTCGGCTGCTGCAAGCTGCTGCTCCAGCACGGCGCAGCCACATCGTTGACCACTGTGGATAACGCGCTGACGCCGCTGCACGGCGCTGCGGTGCAGGGCAGCTGCGCAGTTCTGCAGCTGCTGCTCTCGAGCGGCGCGAGCGTACGGGAGACTACCACCAACGGCTGGACGGCGCTGCATGTGGCCTGCAACGCGGGCAAGCTGGACGCGGCCAAGCTGCTCCTGACGCTGGGCGCAGAGATGGACGCCCGGGTGCTGAGTTTGCGGCGGCCGGGCGCGCTCGTGCAGCACCCCGACGGAGAGCTGGGCTATGCGCCCGAGCCGTCGCGTCAAGAGGGACGCTCCGCGCTTGAGCTGGCTGCGAATCGGGGCTTCGGAGACATCGTCCGGATGTTCCAGGACTTCACCGCATCGCTCGCAGTGGTGACTGAGCCACGTCAGGTCGAGGCCGCTGCGCCGCGAATGTCCGAGTGCGTGGACAGCCTGACTGGACCCGAAGAAGAAGTGCCGCGCGGTGTGGTGAGGACTCGCACAGCGGGTGCCCTGAGCCGGAGCCTAGACGCTCAAGTCGAGCCACCTCATGACTCATCTCCAGCTGTCGTGGAGGGGTCCACGCCTCTGGGTGCCGCTCGCTCAGGCAACTCGGAGCTGCTGGGGTTGCTGCAGACGCAACCACGGCTGGCTGCACCTGCACGTGATGAGTGGCCAGTTGTGCCCGTCCATCAGCCGCGCATTGCTCCCGGGCGTGCATACAGCCGAATGACTGAGGCAGAATGAAGGGTGAGGAGAAGCTGAGATGCGCAATTCGCTTATCTTCGCGTAAGAACTAGTTAACCAACACGCAACATCAGGTCACTCCCAGCCCGCCAGCAGGAATTGGGGTCTCTGTGCGAATGGCTGCACCGCGCAGCGCAGCGCCCTCGCGTTGTCCCGACGCACCGCCGCCAGCACCTGCGCGGCGTCGCGCGCGGCCCTCCGCAGGCGCGCCAGCTCCTCCGCACATCCGCTGGTCTGCGCTGCGGCGGCGGCGCCAGGCCTGCGCTGCGCTGCGAGGGCCACGCGGTACGAGGGCACCGCCTGGGCGTGCACAGCTGCGCTGGAGGCTCGCCGGGCGGCTGCGCCCTCCACCGCGAGTCGCACATCCTCCGGCAGCGCCGCCGCGTGGCGGCGCTCCGGGTGCGCGCCGCCGCACGCCGCCTCCTCCAGAAACCGGGCGAGCGAGGGCAGCGCCACGTCCACCGCCGCCGCGTGCGCCTGCAGGGCGGCCCCTTCCTCCGCGGACAGCCGCAGGCTCTGCCAGCGCCTGCCCAGCGCCGCCGCCGCCTCCCTGGTCGCCGCCAGGCGGGCCTCAGCGCGCGCCCGCAGCCGCTCCGCTTCTGCCCAGCTGCTGCCCCCCCCCGTGGCATCGCCGTGGGGCGCGTGAGGCGCGTGACCAGCTGGTGGGGCCTGTGGGACCTGTGACGCCTCCTCGTCCAGCGCGCTGCCCGCCCACGCGAAGAAGGTGGCCTGGTGGCGTGTCCAAGCCGCAGCCTCCTCCTCTGACCCCGCCGCCGCTTCAGCCGCCGCGCACGCGCCCGCCAGATGCGTGGCTGGCGACCTGAGCAGGTGCAGCTCGTAGGGCGAGAGCGACGCCGGTGCGGTATGCGTCAGCAGTTTGTGCACCTGCGCCCCACCGCACGCAGTCAGCCCGGCCAGCTGGCGCACGCAGCCCCGCGCCCGACCCTGCAGCAGCAGCGCATGTCGCGCCGCCAACGACGCGCGCTCGCCGCCCGCCGCCGCGCACTGGCGCAGCGAGGCTGCATCCTCCACCAACATGGAGGCCTCGCGAGCGCAGGCAGAGCCGCTAGCGCGCGCGGCGGGCGTGCAGGCGACGTCAAAGGGGAAGGGAGGGAGCAGCGCGTCTTTGAGCGGCTCCTGTGGAGCGCGTTGTGAGGAAGCAGAACGGGCGAACAGCGCACGGCTTTATGAATGCGCACCGTGCTCCGCTGCAGCCGCACCCGCAGCGCGTGTTCCAGCGCGTGTGAGTGCGCCAGCGCCCAGGCTAAGGCGAGCAGCAGCGGGCGCGTGGCGAGCGTTGGTTGCTCTTCTTCGAGAGCCCCGCATGCGCTGGCGGTGGTGGGCAGGAGCGCCAGCAGGCTCGCCGGGCAGCCCCATTCTTCCAGCGTGCGACGCATAAACAAGAGCGCGTCGTCGCCGCCGCCGCGCCAGGCGTCCTGAAGGGCCCCCGCGCTCGCGCACTCTGGGAAGCCACACAGGGCCAGAACGCACACGTCGTGCAGCGCGCGCAGCAGAGCCGCACACACTGCCGCGCCGCCGCACTCAAACTTGGCTTGGCGCAGAGCCTCCGGCGGGGGGCAAGCCACGCCGATGCAGCTCAGAAGGCGCACTGTGTACGCTATGCTCTCCTTCGCCACGCTACCGACACCTGCTGCTCGCATCGAGCAGACCAGTGTCTAGGGACGCGGCATAATGGAGTCGACGAGACGCGTTGACGCAGCGGCGCGGCGTCGGTTGCGATCCAGGTTGTCGTCCGACCGACGATGCTGGGATGCTGGGTTGGCTGGGATCGTGGGATGGAAAGAAAAAGCTCGGGCCCTCCGCTCCGCCTCCTCCCTGTTCCCGTGTTGTTAGCGCCTCTCCGGCCAGTTCTACGCGGTGGTGCGCGCGATGAGCAACGGCAAGGGGGGCGCTGACGGCGCTGAAGACGAGAACAGCCGCCGTTCGTCGCGTCGTCGCTCCTCCGCCGCCAGGCGCGCGGAGGAGAAGCAGCAACACGTGGAGGCCGCAGAGCCAGAGGTGCGTCGCGCGTGGGCCCAGTCGCGGGAAAAGCCCGGGGGCTGGCCATCTCCCACCTGTTGCGCTCTCGGCCCCTCTCGCCGGAGCACGCTCTCTCGGCCGAGCTTGCGCCAGCCGCTGGGCACGCCCCGAGCGAGCGCGAGTCACGCGGCCGCGCGGCTGGGGCTGCAGAATGCCTCGCCGCCGTTCCGGAGCTCACGTGGGTTCTTCCGGAACTGCGCAATTCCGAGCAGCCGCGCCGTCAGTCTGGCACGCACGCAGTCTTGGGCTGCGCCTATCTTGCTTGCCGCCCGCTGCGTCCATCCTGGTCTGGGTTTCTCACGCCGCTGCGTGACATTGGTCCCAGGCCGCCGCCGCCGGCCCACAGGCGGAGGCGGAGCCTCACACGCCGCCGCACCAGTACCTTGTGCCCCTTGAAGTCCCTCCGGGCGCGCCACGGTGCGCACAGGCTGAGCATTGTCCTGCGCAGCCGGTGACTGACTCTCTCTTCGGGCGCAGGAAGCCGCCTGCGTTGCGACAGCCTCCGCGCCCGCACTCGCCGCTTCCGCGTAAAGCGTTGCGCAAGCTGGACTTTGGAGAAGAGTGAAAGTGAGACTTGTCGCATAGAGCTCCCTTCACTTTGGAGAAGCACCGTCATGTCTCTCTTCAAACCTCTAGGAAATCCCACAGGTGCTGCAGCACCTCGGGCGTCTCGTCCTCGACAGCAGCCTGCTGCTTGGCCACGCGCGCGTATGCGTCAGAGGGCATCAGCGCCAGCTGGAGCCTTCGCAGCGCGTCTTGGACTTCCCCACTGCTCTGAAACCTTTCCACAGCATCCGCAGCCAGGGCGGGTACCTCCGCGGCTCGCGCGGCGCGCAGCGCGACGCCTCCGTGCAGCAGCAGCGTGGCAAGCAGACTGCATGCGCCGCAGCAAACCAGCGCGTCTCGCTTGTGCAACGCCAGAGCAGCCGCGCACATCTCAACCGCGCCGGTCGAAACAGCTCGCTCCGCGTTCTCAGAACGCGCGCAGGCTGACGTCAACGCAGCACAGACGGAGATCTGGACCGGCGCGTGGCCGCCGGCTCCGAATGCGGCGCCCACAAGCGCCTCACAAGCCCCGCATTCTGCCGCCTGCACCACCAGCTCCGGACTGCCTGCCAGCAGCGCCGCCAGAGCAGCGCAAGCGGCTTCCTGCGCGCGTAGCGACGCCTTGTGCGCGGTCAGCGTAGCGGTCAGTGCCTCCAGCGCGCCGCAGGAGGCTGCTGCGAAGCGTGCCGTGTGCCCCTCCGCAGCCATGGCCGCAACGGCCTTGGCGGATGCGGCAGCCACGCCCGGGCTGTCTGGATGCTGCTGCTGCGCGGCGACGACGGCTTGCAGGCCCCCCGCCTGGCAAGCTGCGTGGAGCGAGTCGCGCCCCACGCCGCTCATGGCGCCCAGCGCAGCGCAGGCCGCCTCCGCCATCCCCGCATGACCTCTGCCCGAGCGATGCAGCGCAGCCACGACGGCTGGGAAGGCGCCCGAGTGCGCACAGCGCAGCTGGTTGGCGACGCAGCCGGCGGCGAGGGCGCGCAGCGCGCCGCACGCCGCACCCTGCAGCGCCGGCGCGTCCTGGTGCGCCCTGAGCACGCCGATGATGGCCTCCACCGCGCCGGCATCGCCCGCCCGCGCGCCGTTGCTTGCGTGGCCAGAGGTGAGCACCCACAGGGCTGCGCACCCTGCGGCTTGCACGCCCGCGTGTCGCGCGTGCGCCGTCAACGCGTCGGTGACAGCCTCCAGCGCGCCCGCGTCCGCGGCGGCGCTCTGCGCGGGCACGCCCGCGCCCAGGCGCTGCAGCGCCGCGCAGGCGGCGCCGGCCACGGCGGCGCCGGCGGAGGCGTCGGGCGCGCAGGCTGCGTCCAGCGCCGCCACCAGCGCGGGCAGCGCGCCAGCCTCCAGCGCGGCGCGCCCGCCCGCCCCGCTGGCGCTCAGGTGCCACAGCGTCTCGCACTCCGCTGCCGCCAGGGCACCCTGGGCGGCCCCACCGCGCAGCAGCAGCGCCACGACGGCGCCACACACGCCGGAGCGCGCCACGGCGGCGGCCGCCGCCGGAGAAGCGCCGCACAAGAGCGCTCGCACGGCTGCGCATGCCTCCTTCACCACGCCCGGGTGTCCCGCCCACGCCAGCATGGCGTCCGCCAGCGCCGCCGGAGCGCCGGTGGCGCACGCGGCAGCCTGGTCCGCGTTGCCGGGGCGCAGGGTGCACCTGAGCGCCGCACACGCGGAGGCGGCGCAGAGCGGGTCGCTGCGCCCGTGCGACTGCAGCACCGCCAGCGCGGCGGGCACGGCGCCCGCGGTGTGCAGCGCCGCGAAGGCGTCAGAGTCGCCGGGAGAGGAGGAGGAAGGAGGAGGGCCTGAAGCGGCGCTGAAGCGGACCAGGGCAGCGCAGGCGTCGGCGGAGGCGTTCGCATCGCCGCTGCTCACGCTCTGCCGCATGGACGCCAGCAAGGAGGTCGCCTCGCGCTGCGATGCGCTGCTCGGCCCCGCCGGCGCGTAGGGCGGCTGCGGCGGCGCCGGTTGTTGTGGTGGCGGCGGCGGCGCTTCCATCTGGGCGCGCTGCGGCGCGGGCCAGACGAATGCGGGCGGGCGGGCGGGCGCCAGGGCGGGTGCGGCATCCGCCCGCGGCTGCCACTGCCAAGACGGAGGAGCCGCCGGCACCTGCTGCTCGGTCCCCACCGGCACTTGCTCGAGGGCTGCTACAGGCGAGAAGGCTCGCCGCGTGGGCGACGGGGCACCTCTGTCGCGTGCGCACGGCTCCACCGGAGAACCGCTGCGAGGCAATGCGGCACGGACGCGCCTGGGTGACGGTGCAACGCCCGTCGCGGCGCCAGCCTCGGCCTGCAGGTGGCGTGCAAACGAGGGGCGGGCGGGCGCGGCGGGCGAGCGCGAGGGCGATGGTGCTGCAGGCGAGCTGCGCGACTGCCTCCCCGCATCCCAGCTCAGCTCCACGACGCCTGCGTCATCGCCCGCTCCGTGTGGCGACCCCCGCGGGTCTGCCACGGCCCCACTGGGCAGCGCGGCAGTCGGCGGTGGGTGAGCGTGCGCGGGCGCTGGTGGGAGCGCAGGGTGCGGTGGAAGGGGAGGCTCGGGGAGCGCCTGCAGCACCAAAGTTTCCACCTCCACCTCCAGCGAGGGCACCCACGTGTGTGCGGGTGCCGCAGGAGCCTCCGCCCCGTCTGCGTGGCCCCAGCGCTCCGGACTGAGCACCGGCGCAGACAGTCTGCTCACCGCTGCACTGCGCGGCGGGCCGGGACGGCTGCACGCGCTGGCAGCCGTCAGCGAGCCTGGGAGGGTGGACGCCCTAGCTTCCCCCATCCGTACGTGCCCAGCGGAGCGACCGGGCGCGCGTCAATGTGGAGGCAGGCGGGACCGCCTCGCCTGCCTGCTGCGCAAAGATCGACCCGGGTGCCCCTCCACAATGCGCACCGCGTATCTCCGCTGGCTGTGCGCGCAAGCGTGAGCGCGTGAGTTAGGCTGCGAGCACGCGAGGAGAGTCAGTGAGAGCATGCTTGTTGGGTAACAGCGTTGCGCGCGAGATGATGCCAAGGCGAGTCTAACAGACGGGTTTGAGCGTGCGCCATGGCGTCGCCCGTCACGAAGTGTCGCCAGTGCGGCCTGGGGTGCGTGCGCTGTGTGAAGGCGAAGGCCTCGGGTTTTGGCGGCAATTGCCGCGACGCGTCAGTGCCTCACGCAGCCCACTGGTCCAGCTTCGAGGGCAGCAACCTGTGGGTGTGCGTGTGTCAGAGCGACATGGCGCTGGCAGAGCTCTCTCCAACCTCCCAGCGCGCAGCCAAGCGGGCACGCACGGCTGCGCTCGAGACCAGGCCCCTGCCCCCCCCAGAGGCTGCAACACGGCTGACCCGCGGCGCGCCCGCAGCTGCTCGCGCGGCGGCAGAGCAGCAGCTGCAGACGTTGGACCCTCGGCTGGCAGGCATCCAGGCGTGCGCCCCACCGCTGCCGCCGCTGCGTAGAGCTGCCGCCTCGCAAGCCCTGGCCCAGGCCCAGGCCAAGGGCCTCGCCCGCGAGCCGCGGGCCCAGGAGCGCCAAGAGACGTCGGGCGACAGCTCCGGCGAGGTGGAGGAGAGGCCGGGGTGCCTGCAGTGCCGCTGGCGCGCAGCCGGCTGCGCGCACTGCCGGGGCACTCAGCCGGGGCCCAGCCGGCGCCCGGAGCTGCGCCGCGGCGGCGGGGGTGCCCCCAAGGCGCGCCAGCCGGCGAAAGGTCCCTCCGCTCGCTCGGGCAAGGCGCCCGCTGGCGCCCCCAGAGCCGCCAAGACGCCCCTGGGCGCTCACCTGGCCCCCAAAGACCTCGAGTTTGAGCACGCAACCTTCGACCTCTGCCGACTAGACAAGGGACAAGCCGCCTACGTGCTCTCTGCGCAGGGCCTGCGCAACCAGGCGGCGCGCACTCTCCACCAGGACGTCTGCGAAGCCTGCCTGCGGAACCGCCGCCGCCAAGAAGACCAGCCTGACGACAGCAGCGGCAGCGACCGCTCCAGCGAAGAGGGGGATGAGGAGGCGACGCGCCACCGCTCCCTCATGATCGAGTGCGAGTTCTGCAGCCGGGGGTGGCACCCCCTGTGTTTGACCCCCCCCATGCTCACGTTGCCCGCCCCCGATGTACCCTTCGTCTGCGCCGACTGCGTACGCTGTGGCGGCGCCGCGGGCGGCGTGGAGGGGCGGGTGACGCGTCGTGCCCTGACAGCCTCTGAACGCTTCTTCCGAGGGGACTACTACCTGGGTCGCATCGAGAAGATCATCCTGCCGCGGGGCACGCCGCTGCCTCTGGACCCGGCCGCCGGGGCGCCCAAGCTGGAGCGGTGTCGCGTGGTGATGCGTTGGTACATCCGCCCGGAGGACACGCTGCAGGGTCGTCAGGCGCACCAGTCACGGCGTCAGGTGTTCCTGCACAACCTGGTGGACTGTATCGACGCGGAGTGCGTGGTGAAGGACATTCAGCCGGAGGTGCTGCTGCGAGACGCGTTTGGGTCCACCCTGGGGGACGACGTCTTCCTGCTCACCCACCGCTACAACCAGTCCAGCGCAGTGTACACCCCGATCCGCGGCAGCGGCGGCGACAGCGACGCAGAGGCGGAGCAGGCTGCGTACGAGACGGTGGAGCGGTGGGCGGAGGGGGACAGCAGCGACGACGGAGGGGAGAGCGAGAGGGAGGCGCGTCACAAGCTGCACCGCCACAGCGCCAAAGGCTCCGCCCGCCCGCGAGCGGTGCTGGTGCAGGGCCTGGGCGGCGCGGCGGTGGAGCAGAGCGCCCCCGGCGGCGGCGGGCAGCAGCTGGACGACAACCGAGCGGGGGTGCGCTTTGCCAACCCGGGGCTGGCCTACTGTGTGCCCCCAGCTCCCCAGCCATTCCACGAAGAGGACGACCGCGCGGAGGCCCCGGCGCACGCTGTACGCGCATATCCTCTCGGCCTGCTGGACAGAGCGCGCGCGAAGCTCACCCTCTCATCGGTGCCAACCTCCATGCCCTGCCGCCACGCAGAGCGCACCCAGATCGCGTCCGTGGTGCGCGACGCGCTCGTCACAGGCACATGCATCGGCAGCAGCATGTACATCAGCGGCGTGCCGGGCACGGGCAAGACGGCCACGGTCAAGGAGGTGATGCGCGAGATGCGCACCGAAATGCTGCGCAAGCGCCTGCCCGAGTTTTTCTACGTGGAGGTGAACGGACTGCGGCTGCCTTCGCCCGAGCACGCCTTTTGCTGCATCTTGGAGCAGCTCACGGGCGAGAGCACCAGCCCAGAGAGAGCGCTCGCCACTCTGTCCGCACGCTTCGCCTCGCCGGCGGTGAAGGGACGAACCACTGTGCTCCTGCTGGACGAGCTGGACACGCTGCAGACTCCGCCGCTGCACAACGTGCTGTACAACTTGTTTGACTGGCCCACGCGCCTCAACGCCAAGCTCATCGTGCTGGGCATTGCCAACACAATGGACCTGCCAGAGCGTCTGCCGGGGCGCATCATCTCGCGCATGGGACCCCGGCGCGTCAAGTTCAAGGCGTACGACCGCGAAATGCTCATCGCCATCCTCACCAGCCGCCTTCGGGATGCGGACGCGGGCGGCGATGCCGTGCTGGACCTGTTCCCCAAGACCAAGGACACCGCCAACGCGGTGTACTTCATCGCAGCTAAGGTGGCTGGCATCTCGGGCGACGCCCGCCGCGCGCTCGAGCTGCTGCGCCGCGCCGCGGAGCTGGCTGCCGCGCGCTACGAAAGCGCGCTCGCCGCCGCCAGCGCCAGCGGGTCGGAGCCGCCGCTGCTGCGCGTGACGGGGCTGACGAGTGGCGACGCGCCGGACGACGCGAAGACGGCCATCAAAGAGATGTTCTCTTCTCCTCATGTGCTGCTCATCCAGAGGGCGTGTCTCCACGAGCGCATCTTCTTCGCAGCAATGGCGTACGAGGCGCGCGTGACGGGCGTGGAGGTTGCCAAGTTTGAGCAGCTGGCAGAGCGACACGCGTCCCTGTGCCGAGCAAACGGGATCGTGGCCCCGTCGGATCGGGTACTGCTGGACATAGCCTGCCGGCTGGGCGAGCAGGATTTGCTCAACTACGACGGCGGGCGTCACGGGGCGGAGATGCAGGTGCAGCTGGCGTACTCACCCGCCGACATCTGGCTGGCGCTGGAGGATGACAAGCAGCTGCCTTGGATCAAGAAGCTGGGCAATCCCCAGTGATGTGTGGTGAGGTGTGATAAGTTACACCCAATGCCGCTGTGAGCTAGAAGTGCAGCGCCACCATGACGGCGGCTGTGGCTGCTGCCAGCGCAGCGCGCGCGCCCACGGCAACTGCCCCCGAGGGGGCGGCGGGGGGAATGCACTCGCCCGTTGCGTTGTTGCAGCGCCAGAACTGCGAGCGGAGTGGAGCAACGCGTGTGAGTTGCGTTCGAAGCACTACCCGCTTGCTGACTACTGGTAGTTCTCACGCCTCACTGCCGACTCGTGCTACCTCCTCAACCTCACCGCGCCCAGGCAGCAGAAGCAGACGCAGGCGGCGGCGCCCTCTGAGGAGGCTGCTGAGAGCGTGCAGCGGGAGGACGTGTTGGTTGTCGCGTCGCCGCAGTCCCACCGGTGAGTTGAGGCACCCCGGGGTTGCTTTTCTACACCCTTCCTGCCCCTCGATGCGACGATGGGCGCCCAGCGGTGGGCGGATGTGCCGCGCTGGATCAGCGGGCGGCGAGTGGGCGCGCGTGGGCGCGCCTTAGCGCAAGTTCACGCAAACTTCACTACTCCTTATTATTTTATTTGCTGACGTTTTGTGATTGTTGTGGGAGCGCTTTGTCGCTCAGCACGTTAGCATTACATTCAATATCCTCGGCTGACGCCACACTCTCGGCTCACCGCGCGCCGCCGCGGTTCGGAAAGCGCGCGCACAGCAGTTCGTGGTGCACCTCGCCCACTCGGCTGACATACGCGCCAACCTCCGAGTCCCATCGCGCCCCAAGCGCCATCGCCTCCCGCCCCTGCTGCCGCGGCACGCGCAGGATGACGTAGCGCCCGTCAACAGCGCCCCGCCCCGGTCCGCGGCCCGACGGCTGCCGCCGCCGCATCGCTGGCCGGGGAGCCGGACGGGGCGCCGTGGCGGGCGTGATGGCCGCCGGAGCCGCGCTTTGGATGCTCAGCGGGGATGTGCAGCCAGGGAGCGATGCGACAGCGAAGCGCCGGGTGGTGCCGTACTTGCGCGAGATGAGCGACGCAAAGGTGTGCGGCACCTCTGCAGCGATCCCGCTGCTGCCATGCGCGCTCTGCAGCGCCAGCACACACTGCGCCAGCTCGTCTGGTTCCCATCGCCCCCCCCGCGCGTCCATCACCGCATCGGCCACCTCAGCGGGCACCGGCACACCTTTGCTCTCCACATGCACGGCCACCAGCACCGCTGCTGCGGCGAGCACGCTCTTTTTGAGCGGCACGCAAGCTGGCGCGCCCAGGCCAAGGTCTAGGATGAGCTCCGCCAGGAAGCGCGTGCGCTGTGGCAGCAGCTCAGCCAGGGGCCGCGTGGCGTACAACATGCGCCGCAGGAAGTGCCATGCTGTGGGTTCAGCGAGGCGCCATCCGAGGCTGGTGAGCACCACACGCTCAACCTCGGCCAGCCCCGTCAGGGACAGGCCGCCCAGCAGTCCGTGAGGCACCAGGGCCAGGCAGTCGATGGGTCGGACCCGGTACACCTCCTCGTACTTGCAAGCGAGCAGCGCGCACACGACGGCGAGCCTGTTGAGGGAGACGAGGTGCTCATAGGAGGGCGAGGAGGACGAGGGGCTCTCTGGGTGGTACGGCGAAGCGGCCAGCACGCGGTCGAAGAGGGAGACGGCCAGGTGGAGCGTCTCGCTGCGCAGCTGCAGGGCGTCGTAGAGGAAGGCGAGGAGCTCAAGCGCAGCCGTGCGACCCAACAGGGCAGCGCCGCCCGCGGGCGCCGACGGAGGCGCCAGCCTCGACTCCTGGCGCAGCCAGTGCGCGGCGACGCAGGAGCAGTACTGTGAGCATGTCGGGTCAGTCCTCGAGGAGGAGGGAGGGGCAGAGATAAGTCTCAAGCACACCTCATCCTCTTCTGAAGAAGGGCGCTCCGCCGTGGACGCAGACATACGCGCCGGCGGAGCGCCCTTGTCTTGGAACGACAGGACGTTGCCCATGCGCGCCTGCGCGTCGGCGCGTCAGGCGCTCCGCAGGAGAGCGACGATGCGGACCGACGACCGAGTGCGTCGCAGGCTCTCCCACGCGTCACGCGCTCAGTGTTGCACGCGAGCGCACCGCACCGCTACGCGTCTCCACAGCCACGCGCTTCTACTGCAGGGCGGCGAGTGGCGCAGGCGCGCGTGCAGCAGTCTGAGCGTCTGAGTCCGTCTTCGGTCCCAATGAATGCTGCGACAAGCGGCCAGCGCTGCGCACGCACCCGCGTGAGGCCGGGGGCCCGCCACCCAAAGCGTCCGCACAGCGCCGCCGGTGGCGCAGAGCTAGCCAGCGGCCACAGCAAGAACGGCAGGGGGGCGGTCAGTGCTTTCTTGCTCGCTCAAGCACGCTCTCGCCTGGTGCTCTCCTTGAATTCTTGACACCGTCTGTGACACTACTGGCTGTAATAGTTTAGGTTCTCATCTTCGCATTTCCCCCGGTTTGCTTTCACCCCCCCCGTGTTCCCTTTAGTCCTCGCGCGTCAGCAGCGCGTGCAGCCGGCTCAGCACCTCCACCCTGCCCTGCGCCGCCTCG
>Ga0208951_1000437_pt1 | contig 19126 bp, 11 predicted proteins | sample GreLakmeMI27MSRF_FD_187702 | JGI IMG/M metagenome (GOLD analysis project Ga0208951, IMG submission 187702) | Freshwater lentic microbial communities from great Laurentian Lakes, MI, USA - Great Lakes metaG MI27MSRF (SPAdes) | ecosystem: Environmental > Aquatic > Freshwater > Lake | place: Great...
ACGGTAATTGGTGTTTCTTACAATTAGTAGTTCAATCATTAAAATTACTACTTTCATGTACAGACTTATACATATATAATTTTATGGAATATTATTTTAATGAGATTTTTAATGCTCACGGAGAAGGGTCGCAAAGTTGTCCCTTGGGTATGGTTGAGCGATGGATTACTATTCATTCACAAGTGCTTGAAACATATTTAATGTTGCTAATAAAAAGCGAAACTGAACTAGAAGGATTAGATGCTGGAGCAATTAATAAACTTAGAAGCTATTCCAGAAATAATACGAGAGATCCTAAAATTACAAGAGCCTATATTTTAGAATTTAATAATTCAGAAAGTATTGAAAAATTACATAATAAATATATTTTTCATAAATTAATCAATATTTTAAAACCACATTCAAGGTTGCCGGAGAATTTGGAATCAGATATAGGTTATGATTTAGATTATAATATTAGCATAGAAATGAGTAAACAAGGTAATAGATTTATAAAAAGTAAAATAGATGATGGTTTAGTAACAACATTGCAACAAATATATGAGGCTTATATTGAAATAATGTGTAAACTAATTATTACTAATAATAAAATATCGCAAGAACATATTGATAAATTAGAAGCAGATACTAGACCAATAGTTAAGAAAGTATATACTGAAAAACGTGATGCGTTATATACAAAAATCCGAGAAGAAGAAGCGAAAAACTATATAATAGTATTGTGTATGGCGGTAGAATTAAAATTTGATGAAAAATCATTGGACTTTGACGATCTTGCTCAAACCGAAGAAAAATTAACAATGAAAGAGTTAGTTGAATATTATGATGAAATAACAACCGGTGGAAAAAAGAGAAATACAAGAAAAAATAAAAAACTTAGAATGAAAGGAGGTCTTGCACCTAAATTAACTTTATCGTATAAATCACCTAAATTATCTTCATCCCATAAATTATCTTCATCCCCTAAATTATCTTCATCCCATAAATTATCTTCATCCCCTAAATTATCTTCATCCCATAAATTATCTTCATCCCCTAAATTATCTTCATCCCTTAAATTATCTTCATCCCTTAAATTATCTTCATCCCCTAAATTATCTTCATCCCCTAAATTATCTTCATCCCCTAAATTATACAATATAATTGAACAAATAATAATAAATAAATTAAAATCATTAAGTTTGAAAGAATTTGAAAATATAAATATTATGCCATTAGATGAAGAATCTTCATATGTATTTGATAATTCTACTTCTAGTTCTATTAATTTTAAAAATGCAAATATTCAAAATAAATATTATATAGATTTTATAAGACAAAGACATAATAAAATATGTGAAAATCACAAAAAAATATTAGATATCATGGAATTAAATAGTGTCATTATATTAAAAGATAAAGAAATTAGTAAACCTACAAGATTAAGCGGAACATTAAAGAAGAGATCAATTAGTAAAAATTCTAGCCCAACAAGTATTATGCATTTTAAAATTGATTAGAATTAATTATGATTAATTATAAGTATTTTAAACTAATATACTTATAAATGATCAATGCTAATATTAAATCTCTTAATTTAATTAAAGAACAAATAATATTTAATAAAACTTTTATATACAACTTAGCAGAGTTTAGTTTTGGGAATTTGCCTTCACAAATGATTATTGAAATTTTTAAAGATGGACGCCCATTTTCACATTTTATAGAAAAATGGTTATCAGTTAATTTCGAATTAATTCATATTGGAGGATGTAAATCATATGATTTAATAAATAAAAATGATGAAAACACAAAATATGACCAAAAAACATTTACAGTGCGAGGATGTAAGTTTATGCCTTCAAATATGATTGGTGAAGGAAGAAAATTTGACAAAGAACTTTTTGAAACTAAAGCACAAAATTTAAATTATATTATTGTTAGTAATGTAAATTTTCCTGAAATAAAAATTAAATTTGTAAGAGGAAGAGACTTAATTATTGATTATCCAAATGGAACTATTCCATCAAAGGACTTTATTGAATTCTTTAATTAATTCTTGCTTTCCTATAGATTTAGGACCTACCGTATTATTAGAATCATAAACAATTGTATTCAATAACTCAATATTTTTTTCTAATGAATTAATATTTGTAAATCTAATAAAATAATGCGATTGAACACTTTTATTGGTGCTATTTATATCAATAGTTCCAGCATTAACTCCTACACGACGAAATGAAATACTAGGATTATCTGTTTTTGTAACAAATATAAAATTTTGTGGTTCTAATTTTTCACTAACTTCTCTAGCGTATGTTTTCTTTTCCCATATTTGTAATATACATGGAACATCGTGTTCTTTATTATTTACTAAAAATGATTTTTCTGGCAAATCTATTTCACAAAGTAAATGAAAATTTAGTGGAAATGTTTTTTTTAAACTATCTTTCTTAAAACTTTTTGGCAAAATAAATGAAATGCTGGAACAAAATTGGCAAGATTTTTTTATAAATTTTATTGCAAAAGAAGATTGACGACCGAATGGAGGATTGCCTAGTATATGTATTTTTTGAGTATTTGTATTATTAGCATTATAAAGCAAATAATCTTGCTTTATAATTTCATCATGTTGAGGTTCTAAGTCATAAAATTCATACTTACATGTTAAAGATTTAATAGCATCAATAAAAGCACCATTGCCAGCGCTCGGTTCTATAATTAAATCATCTTTATTAACAATAATATATTGCTTAAATAAATCTATAATATAGCACGCTACTTCTTTTTTTGTATAAAATTTATCAATAATATCACGCTTTAATCCTTTGGTTTGTGTTTGTGTTTGTGTTATTTCCATAATATAAGTTATAATAGTTTATTATAATAATAAAAATTTATATCAATTTTTATTATTTTTATAGTTTTACTTACAATAAATGTGAATTATATTGATTATTAACACAAATAAATTTAGTATTATTTGCTAAATCGTGTAAGTTATGACTATTTGTGTAAGTGCAAGCACTTCTTAACCCTCCTAAATAATTTTCAACTGTATTTTTTAGCGCACCTTTATAAGCAACTTTGATTTCTCGTCCTTCAGAACTTCTATAATCACTATTATTATTTGCCGCATAATTATTTTTCATAGCATAACTTGAACTCATACCATAAAAAAATTTATATTTATCACCTGTTTTTTCATCAACAACTATTTCTCCTGGATTCTCATCATGTCCAGAAAATGCTCCACCAATCATTACAAAATTAGCACCAGCACCAAATGCTTTCGCTAAATCACCTGGACATGTAATACCTCCATCACTTAAAATAAATGACTCATTATGTTTATATTGATCATATTCATAGCATATTTCAAAATTAATGCGATTACTCTCTTTACATTCTTGGACGCATTCTAAAATACAACTAAGCTGTGGCATACCTACTCCTGTTTGAATTCGAGTAGTACATGCACTGCCTCCACCAATACCAACTTTATGGATATCAATTTCTAAATTATTTAATAATTCTATTCCTTCCGATGTGCATACATTACCTGCCAAAATAATCTTTTCGGGATATTCATTTCTTAATATTTTACAAAAATCATTAAATTTAGAGATGTAGCCATTTGCTATATCAACACAAATAAATTTACACTCAATATTATCTAAAATAACTTTTAAATTAGTATAATCATCATCACTTATTCCTGTTGAAATCATAAAATAATCGGGATTTAATTTTAAATCACTATTTTCTTTATTATAATCCAGTAAATCTTGCAGCTTATGAAATTTATGGAGAGCAGTAATAATTTTATAAGTGCTTAATACTTTATATACATTCAATGTTCCAATTGTTGTCATATTTGCTGCTACAATAGGAATACCTGTCCATTTTACTCCATTTTGAAAAACAATAGTTTGTTCAAGCATAACATCTTTTCTGCTATTTAAATTTGATTTTTTAGGAAGAATTAATACATCTTTAAAATCAAAATATTTTTCCATTGTATCAAATTTACTAAGATAAATATTATCACTCATACTAATTATTTAATAATTAATATCTTTGAATTATGTTTAAATATTTTCAAAATATTATAATATCTTATATTAATATTGTTATATGAGTTTAAATGACCCTATATTCAATGACGATCCACTTTTTGGTAATAAATTAAAAAAAACTTCTTGTCCAGCAAAGAGTGATATATGTGGCAATCTTCCTGGAGTATCAGTATTACCAAATTATATACTTCCAAAATGTAATGATTTTAATTTTAAATTTTCATCGAATCCAGAAGAATCTCCTAGTGGTTGTTGTGTAGTAGAAACAACAGATGATACTTGTGCAAAATACGTTCCAGAATCTTCAGATATTAATGAAGATGATTATGATATGGGCATTCAATTTTTAGATGAAACCGGAAAAAATCCAAGAAGAATATGTCATTCAGCGCCTATTAGAAAAAGAAGTATAAAAATACAAGATTTTTTTATTTCAATTCTACTAAGTAGTATGTTAATTATTATAATTGCTTTTGTTGGTTGTTGTTATGAATTTTGGATTAAATATGGAGATGGAAAATCTTATAAGTGCAACAGTTTAGAATATAAAAATAATTGCGGCACTACCTTAAGTCCGATAGACTATGCTTTCCCTTCGTCTCTAACAGATTATCCATATAAACCTTGTTCTGCTACTAGTAAATTGAAATTTCCTTACTCATGGTTAGATTATGCTAATGTAGAAGATACAAAACAAAATATAGGAGATAGAATATGGAAACTATTAGGAGTTCCTCGTAAATCTTTTTGTTTAAATTTTTTATATACATTATTATTTTCAAGATTATCTATAAATACCGCATTAAAATATTTATCTGCTAGTTATAAAGAGTTAGGCGACGCACCAGCTTATAAAAATATTATATTTCTGTTATTATCTGGTATAATATTTACTGTTATAGGAAAGTATACAGGAATACAAGAAATGAGCAGTGGTCCTGGTTTTATATTACTTCTTTTAATAATGGTAGTAGTAGTTGCTATGATTGCTACAATGTTTTTAACTAATTTTTGCTTATATTGGGGATCTGAATTTTATAACAAGTATATTAATATTACAGGTACTCCTTTACATAGGGGATACACCCTGTTCTATAATATATTTTATGAAAATATGAAAGATGGCAAGATTCAATTAGTTGGTATACTTCTAAATACATTGTTATTTTTAGTAGCAATAATATCTTATTCCATTTGTGTTACTACTGGATTTGTAGGTTCTTTAATAGGATTATTGTGGATGACAGTATCAATATTATATAATATATTTATTGTTCCAATTTTGAATTATAGGTGCCTATGTGCTATACTTATAGAGCATTCAATATTATTATCAGTATTGTTTTGTATTAGTGTAGTAATATCTTCCAGCGGTAATTTAAACTCTACTACAAGTGGAATAATGGGTGGATTAGTAGCATTACTAATATTATATAATACATATAAAAATATGACAAAATAAATATAATTCGTAAATAATATAAACAATATGATATATTTAATTATATCATGGGAAAAAAAAAATCTGGAAATAAAAAAGAACTCCCTTTTGTAAGTATATGTACTCCAACGTTTAATAGGCGTCCATTTTGGGAATACACTATTAAATGTTTCAATCATCAAGATTATCCAAAAGACAAAATGGAATGGATTATTATTGATGATGGAACTGATAAAATTAAAGATTTAGTATCTAATATTAGTCAAGTTAAGTATTTTGAATATGATACAAAGATGCCGTTGGGGAAAAAAAGAAACTTAATGCATGAAAAATCAACAGGGGACATTATTGTATATATGGATGATGATGATTATTATCCACCAGAACGCGTGTCGCATGCTGTTAATATGTTATTAACACATCCTAATGCTATGTGTGCTGGAGCAAGTGAAATATATATTTGGTTCAAACATATTCAAACAATGTTTCAATTTGGTCCATATGGTCCAAATCATGCTACTGCAGGAACATTTGCTTTTAGACGTGAACTGATACGTACTCATAAATACGAAGATACTGCAGCTTTAGCAGAAGAAAAAGCATTTTTAAAAAATTATAGCGTTCCTTTTGTTCAACTGGAACCAAAAAAAACAATATTAGTATTTTCACATATTCATAATACTTTTGATAAAAAAAAATTATTGGAACATGGAGAAAATAATTTTCAAAAAACATCACCGCGCACAGTGGATGAATTTATTAAAGATAAAGATATGAAAAAATTTTATATGGAAACAATAGAGACCTTATTATTGGGGTATGAACCAGGAAATCCTTCAAATAAACCAGATGTTATGAAACAGATAATTGAAATTGAAGCAGAACGAAGCAAGATGATGGAAACAAATAGTGGGCAAGGGCAAATTATGTTAAATCAAGATGGAAAAGAAACCCCTTTATCCAATCAACAAATAGTTCAAATAATACAAACTCAACAACAGCAATTGCAAAAATTAGAAAAAATATTGCTTGATAAAGATAGTTTAATTAAAAATTTGATTACTGAATTAAATAATTATAAAAAGTAGAATAAACGTAATAGCAATATATTATTATAATTATAATATTCAATATATTATTATATTCAACATATATAATAATATTATATATTATTATGTTTATAACTGGATTATGTGGACCTGGATTAGTGTATATAGGATTTTCGCTAATACAAATATTTATAGATATTTATAATGATGCTATGAATGCTGCTTTTTTAAAATTTATAATTATGATAGTATTTACATTAATAATAAATATACTATGTGATTTAGGATTTTCTGTTATTGCTTGGTTTATAGTATTTATACCAATAATTATGATGACAGTTATATCAACGTTGTTATTACAAGTGTTTGGTTTAGATTCAGAAAATAAAAATATTAACTCTAGAAAGATTACAAAAGACATTAGTAATACCAATTTAACAAATACAGATATATTAAATTCACAGGTAAATACTTCTATAAATAATGATAGAATAGATAGGGATGATTTGCGAACCAAATTTTATCATAATATAGATCATTATTATGATTTATCTTATAACAATAAGCATATATATGATTTATCTAATAATCCAATTAAATATAATATTGTTAATAATTTAATTAACTATTTTGGGGAATATTTATTTGTTAAAAATATAGTTAATTCTGAGTTATATAATAAAATTTTTTCAAATACTCTTCGTGGTAATAGTGAATTACTTAATACATATAATGACACCATAATGAATTCAAGATTAGAACAAAGTAATCTAATTAATAGTTTTAATAGTCTTAATAGTTTTAATAGTCTTAATAGTCTTAATAGTCTTAATAGCGGAACCGATGAGTTAAAATATGATCATTTAAATTTAAATTCTTATGATATACATAAAACTAAAGCATATGTTGATTCATTAAATAAAGACCATAAAACAGTTTGTCCTTCAAATGAAACACCAATTACATACAAATCTAAAACGGGACTGGAATGCTATGAAATTTGTCCTCCAGGTAAAATAAAAGATAGTAATGGTGTATGTAGAAGATAAAATATATTATAAAAACATTATAAAATATATTTATAAATAATATTATAATGTATAATTTAAATAGTAATTGGACTTGTTGGATACATTATCAAAATGATAATGTATGGACTCTCGATAGGTATCAAAGTATTACAACTTTATCCAACTTAAAAGATGCTATATTATTTATTGAAAATTTAGATGAAAATATTATAAAAAAAACTATGTTATTTTTTATGAAAGATTCTATTTTACCATTATGGGAATGTGAAGATAATATTAATGGCGGATGTTTTTCATATAAAATAAGTAATATCAATATTGTAAATATTTTTAAAATTTTGTTATATAAGATTATGGGTAACACACTATGCGATGATGAAAATACATTAAATAATATTAATGGTATTTCTATTAGTCCTAAGAAAAATTTTTGTATTATTAAAATATGGATGCGTAGCAAAAATGATATACTTAACTATGATTTTTCATCAAATAAAGACCCTTTTAATATTCATAATATATTTAGTATTGAAGAGCAATTATGTGTATTTAAAGAACATAACTAAGCATTAAGTTTTAATTTAATATTTAATTTAATATTAAATTAAATATTAAATCAAATACGTTTTTTATTAATTATTTGATGAAGGCAACGATGATAAACATAGTTTAATTTCACCCAACGAAGCAACATTATATTTTACTATTAAGGGTCTATTATTTTCCAAATATATTTCAATTTGATTACATAAATTCGTACATTTAATAAAATATAAAAGATTTTTGAGAGAATACTCGCCTTGTATAATTTTATTGTGCTGTTTATTAATTATTTGCATATTTGCATTATTTTCACTCCGTCTAATTTCTGCTTTAGCAAATTGTCCAGAACATTTAAATATTAATTCATTTTCAACAGATTTTATTTCTATTTTTTCAGAAATATTTGCTAAGTCCCTAATAATTTTTTGAAAATCATTAGAAGGCATATTTATAACAGATGAAAATTTTACATCTGGAATTTCTAACTCATCTTGTTCTGGTTCAATTAGTTTTAATTTTTGTATTTTTGATTGCTTTATATTTCCATTTTCAAATTTTAAACCTAATTCTGTTACTATTCCATCATTATAATCATCATTTTCAATATAAATAGTAAGTGTGTCATCATTATCTATTGTTGTAATTAATTTAAATAAATGGAGTATATTTACTCCAACTATTATTTTTTCTTGTTTACATTCAAAAAATTCAAAATTTTCAGCTTTCAAAAATAAATGAACCAATATTGTATGTGTTTTATCCATATTTATAATTTTAATTCCACTTTTTGTAAATATTATATTTGTTTCCAATAATATGTCTTTTAAAGCAGCCATTAATATTCGAAAAGGCGCTATTTGAACTGTTTTTATAGTCATTACATTATTGTTATCAAAATCTTTTGATAACATATTTTATATTTACTTAAAAAACGCATTAAATCTTTAAGTAAAAATTTGAAAGATAATATATTAACATAGTAATAGTATTTATTTATGCGAATACCACATTGTTTCTCTCAAACAAAAGTATTACTTACTCTTTTATTATCAAGAAATTACAATAATTTTAATTGCATAATGCCATTGAAATATCATTCTATTAAAAGTATAAAACAATGTTATTATCAAAATAATATTTATTTTGATATATATAATGATTTATACGAACCTAAGTTAGATGATTCAAAGTTGAATTACTATACAAAATATAACGATCTTACAGCAGAACATATATTTCCTCAATCATTCATTAAACATTATAATAAGGCAAACAAAGACATGCATAATATATTTTTGACAAATTATTACACAAATAATTTAAGAAGTAATAATAAATTCTCTCATTGTATCAATGAAAATATAACTAATAAAATTTATATTCCTTGTAATTATTCTCGTGGTATAATCGCAAGGACGCTTGTGTATATGAAATATACATATCCCCTATTAAATCTCTCATCGGTAATAGATTATAATATAGTAATATTATGGAATGAATTATACCCACCAAATGATTATGAATTTAAAAAAAACAATATTATTTATACTTATCAAGGTAATAAAAATATTTTTATTGAAGATTCTAAAAAGTTAAAGTTATTTGTTAAAAAATTAACTAAATAACTTAATTTAGTTTTTTAGAGAGATTGTATTTTTCTTCGTATATCAAGAGTTTCATCAAACACCCTTAACTGACTTTATTTATGATTAATAAAGTATATTAATTAATATATAAAACTTTTATATTAATTAATCTCATAATTCCATACTTAAACAAAACCCAGTTTAAGTTATATTCAAAGAGATTTATAAATTATGAATAAGATAGTTCTATTGAATAATACAATATAACTATACTATTGATTAGTGTATTTTTCTTAAGTCATTATAATTTATAATTTATTACTAAATCTTAATTTTTTCTTCTTTTTCTTGTAGTCTTTCGCGACCCATCTCTTTTTACCCATCCAAATTTTCCTTTTTTAGTGAAATAACCTGCTTTCTCCAAGCGTTTCTCACGTTTCGCACGAGCATACACTTTTTTAGATACAACATGTCCGCGTTTATTCATCATTAAATTTGATTTCACCAAATTTCCTTTGGTTTTATATGCGGTTCCATGCATTACTTGTGCGCGCGACCCAATCAACATAGGATATTTATGTCCATGAATATGATACATACCGTCATGCGATTTCATATATTTTTTGGTCATTGTTTATAGAATAACTTGAGAAAAAAATTTATTGCTAAATATTAATTTTTTAAGCGCAATATAAAATTCAATTAAATAACAATAAAATAAATAAAAATAAAATTCAATAAAATAAAATAAAATTGATTTCTATTTTTATATAAATATTACACATTAAATACTTAATATATGGGGTCTAAAGAAGAACTCTCTAAAAAATATCAAAAAAAATCTGATAAGCAACACGTTCTAGATAATCCAGACACATACATTGGTTCTATTGAAAATATTAATTGTAATGCTTATGTATACGATGAAGAGAGCAAAAAAATTATTGAAAAACAAATAACTTATAATCCGGGCTTATACAAACTTTTTGATGAAGGTATTGTTAATTGTCGTGATCATTTTATTCGTATGCAACAATTAATTTTATCATCTAATGGTGAAGACAAAAATTATCCTGTAACAAAAATAGACATTTCTATCGATGATTCAGGTATTATTACTTTGACAAATGACGGTAATGGAATAGATGTCTCAGTCCACCCAGAATATAATATTTGGATTCCTGAATTAATTTTTGGACATCTTCGCACATCAACAAATTACGACAAAGAAGAAAAAAAAATTGTTGGAGGAAAAAACGGATTTGGGTTTAAATTAGTTTTAATTTGGTCTAGTTGGGGCAAAATTGAAACAGTTGATGCTAAAACAGGACAAAAATATGTTCAAGAATTCAAGGACAACTTAAATGTTATTGAAAAACCACAAATTACAAAATGTAAAAATAAACCATATACAAGTGTAAGTTTTAAACCGGATTATAAGCGTCTTAAAATTGATGGTCTAAGTCCTGATTTTATTGCTTTACTAAAAAGACGTGTATATGATATAGCTGCTACAACAGATAAATCTATTAAGGTTAAATATAATTCAAATAGCATTGAAGTAAAAACGTTTATGAATTATATTGATTTATATATTGGCTTAAAAAGCGAAAAAGAACGCATATATGAAGAAGCAAATGAACGATGGGAATACGCAGTTTGCTTAGCACCCAATGACGAATTTTGCCAAGTAAGTTTTGTGAATGGTATTTATACTTCAAAAGGCGGTAAACACGTTGATTATATTGTTAATCAAATTGTAAAAAAATTAACAGTATACATCAAAGAAAAAAAACAAATTGATGTCAAACCAGCATCTATCAAAGAACAACTTATGATTTTTGTTAATTGCACTATTGAAAACCCTGCATTTGATAGTCAAACAAAAGATTACTTAAATAATGCTGTATCTAATTTCGGTTCGAGTTGTGAAGTTTCAAGTAAATTTATTGAAAAATTGGCAAAAATGGGTGTTATGAATGTTGCATGTAATTTAACAGAAGTTAAGGAAAATAAAGCAGCAAAAAAAACAGACGGAACAAAATGTAAGACTATTCGAAATATCCCTAAACTTGTAGATGCGAACTTTGCTGGAACTGCTAAATCTAAAGAATGTATGTTAATCTTATGTGAGGGAGATTCAGCTAAGTCTGGAATTATTTCTGGTCTTTCTCGTGAAGATAGAAATATTATAGGTGTATATCCAATGAAAGGCAAAATGTTCAATATTAGAGGCGAAAGCATTACTAAAATTGGCGAGAATAAAGAAATTACTGAAATTAAGCAAATTCTTGGACTAGAACATGGAAAAACTTATAATTTACAGGATATTCATAACAAACTTCGCTATGGTAAACTTATATTTATGACTGACCAAGATTTAGATGGAAGTCATATAAAAGGTCTTGTTATTAATATGATTGATAGCGAATGGAATTCATTGATTCAAATCCCAGAATTTATTGGTTATATGAATACACCTATTTTAAAAGCTACAAAAAATAAAGAAATTATTGAATTTTATAATAATGGCGAATATGAAGTATGGAAAAATAGTAATGATGTTTCAAAATGGGATGTTAAATACTATAAAGGTCTCGGTACAAGCACAAGCAAAGAATTTAAAGAATATTTTACTATTAAAAAAATTGTAAATTTTGTGAGCAACGAAACAAGTAGGGAAAAGATTGATATGGTTTTTAATAAAAAACGTGCAAATGATCGCAAAGTATGGCTTTCTACATATAATCGTAATTCATATTTAAATACTTCTAAATCATTTGTTTCATATGATGAATTTATAGATAATGACATGATACATTTCTCTAAATATGATAATGAAAGGTCTATTCCTAATATTTGTGATGGACTTAAACTGTGCTTACGAAAAATCATATATTCAGCATTCAAAAAAAATTTGCATTCCGAAATTAAAGTAGCCCAATTTAGTGGTTATGTATCAGAACATTCTGGTTATCATCATGGAGAAGCTAGTTTAAATGGAGCAATTGTTGGACTAGCACAAAATTTTGTAGGGTCAAACAACGTAAATTTATTTGTTCCACAAGGACAGTTTGGAACACGTCTTCTTGGAGGAAAAGATGCTGCATCAGAAAGATATATTTACACATATTTAAATCCTCTTACTCGCAAAATATTTCCTGAGTTGGATGACCAGATTTTACATTATGTAGAAGATGATGGATATATTGTTGAACCAATATATTATGTTCCAATCATTCCTATGATTCTTGTTAATGGAACAAAAGGTATTGGAACTGGATTTAGCACAGATATTATGTGTTATAACCCATTACAAATAATCGAATTTTTAGAAGCAAAGTTAAATAGCACAATCAATACTGAAAAATTATTAATTGAACCTTATTATCATGGTTTTAAAGGCAAAATTTACCCCTGTGATGATACACATAAAAAATATATTATTAAAGGGTGCTATGAAATTTTGACTAATGATAAAATTAGAATTACAGAATTACCTATTGGAACTTGGACGCAAGATTATAAAGAATTTTTAGAAGCTATTTTGGATTCTAAAACACAGGTTAAAGGAAAAACAGTAAAATCCGGCGAAGAATTCATTAAAGATTTTAATGATATGTCTACTGATTTAAATGTCGACTTTGAAATCACATTTTATCCTGGAATAATGGCAAAATTATTATTGGAAAAGCACGATTATAATATTGAAGGTATTGAAAAATATTTGAAACTTTATAGCATTCATTGTACTACAAATATGCATTTATTTAACGAAAAAGAACAATTACGCAAATTTGATAATGTATATGAAATAATCAATTCTTATTATGCTATTCGTTATGACTATTATATAAAACGTAAAGCATTTATTATTTATAAACTGGAAACCGAAGTCAAAGTATTACAAAACAAAAGTCGCTTCATTCAATATAATTTAGAGGATAAGATTGATTTGCGTAAAAAATCTAAGCCACAAATATATAGTATATTAAGTAATTTAAAATTTGACTTAGGTGAAAGCGGAGATTATAATTATTTAGTTAAGATGCCCATGGATTCGGTTTGTATAGAAAATGCTGAAAAACTAATTAATGAATATGAAAATAAAAATGTTGAGCTAGAAACTATTAAAATTTGCTCAATTGAGCAAATGTGGTTAAAAGAACTTAAAGCGTTAAAAATTGCTTATAAAGAATTTATAGAAGTAAACAATAAATTAGGAGAAAAATTGGATAGTTCTAAAAAATCTAAAAAAAAATAAATTTATTCGACAGAGATGGAACTCATTTCCGCCACATTCTCAATTATTTGCGCGACAAAACAGTACCAGAGCTATATCCACCAGAACGCAAGCAATTATTAGTAGAGGCACGTTTTTACGATATTACAGGATTAGTTAGGGAATTAGCGTCACAAAGTAGTGTTCAAGGTATGGGTGGTCGCAGCAAAAAAGCTACAAAACGTAGACGTAGACGTTATAAATAATTTTATAAATTTTCTATGTACTTTTTTATATTAGTAGTTTCAAATATTTAACATTTTATACTAAATATTTGAATTTTAGATTTTTACATAATTTTTACTTTTCATATTATGGTTTATTTTCTAATGCTTCTATTCTTGCTATTAAAGTATTTATGGTTGATTCTTGAACTTTAACTTTGGCATGTAATTCTTTTATGGCAGCAAGACCATAAACAAAAATAGAGTTGTAATTTACATAATATGTTTTTGCTTGTAAATTATTACTTGAATCATAAGTATCACCTCCACTTACAACAAAACTTAAATCACTTATTTGTAATACTTCTTGAGCAATTACTCCAGCTTCATAATTCCATTCATAACCACTTAAATCTCCATAATAATGAGCATCTAACATGTCTAATGTTTTTTGATAAAATTTTGGACAAAGTTGGTCAATAATGTCTAATCCATTAGTAATGTTAATTTCATTATGTTTTAAACGATCATCTGAACTAAACACCGAATGCCCATTTTGATAGATATTTTTCCCATAGATATGTTCCGTTTTAAATGTACTGCTATGCCAATACGCCCCATAAGAACCTTGATTATTGAGATAGAAGTCGTCTGCATATGTATATTTTGAAAATATATAAGTGCTAGTTAAGCTAATACTGGCCGTGACGCGCTTCGTATCGATGTCTGCGGCGTGGACCGTACCTGTATTGCTGCCCACTGCGCCCACATAGATGTTTAGCCCTGCATATATGGTTGGGCTGCGAATCTGGGTATTAGCATGAATCTGATCACCGTAAATAAATTTCCATAATGAAGAAGGACTGCCCAAATTTCTATCAGGCGGAGATGATGATGGAATTAAATCACTATCAACATCTAATACGTCTAAAACAGTAGCATAAATAATGTTCCATCTAAACTTTCCGTCTGAATTGGGCTCGTGGGCACCTAAATTTAAGAACTTGGTGCTCGGACAAATATCACAATTAAATGTTTGAGCATTTATAGAACCTGAACAATTTATATCATTAATATAAAGTTCATTCCAACGAAGAGTAGGCGAACCCATATTAAGTGTATCTTGAAGAGCTGGGTATGGATTTAAATCTGTAATAAAAGACACTGCATCAATAGTTTTAGTGCTAATATGATCAGTACCAATACTAGTAACCCAAAGATTAGTCCATCTAGCAGTACTACTACCTAAATTTCTAGTACCAAATGGAATTAAATCAGATGCAATTGATGTAGGGGTAATTCCTGATGAATATGGTGCTCCATTAATATTAGTAACCCAAAGATTTCCCCAGCTAGCACCAGTACTACCTAAATTTATTGTTGAATCAGATGGAATTAAATTATCACTAATTGCACTAGGAACATATCGCGTGTAAGATAAACCATTAATATTAGTAACCCAAAGATTAGTCCATCTAGCAGTACTACTACCTAAATTTCTAGTACCAAATGGAATTAAATCAGATGCAATTGATGTAGGGGTAATTCCTGATGAATATGGTGCTCCATTAATATTAGTAACCCAAAGATTTCCCCATCTAAAACTATTACTACCTAAATTTTTTAAAATACTTGTTGGAACTAAATCACTATTAACATATGATACGTCTAAAACAGTAGTACTAATATGTGTTGTATTTATAGTAGTAGCATTAATTTCGTTCCATTTATTAGTTGAACTGCCTACATTTCTAGAACCAGTTGGAATTAAATCAGATGTAATTGATGTAGGGGTAAATCCTGTAGATCCTGATGAATTAGAATATGGTGCTCCATTAATATTAGAAACATAAATATTATCACTCCAAATATTGTTCCATCTTGTAGTAGAACCGCCTAAATTTTTATTTCCAGATGGAATTAAATTATGTGCAATTGATGCAGGAGTAAATGCTATGTAAGCTGTTGTATTAATATTAGTAGTATTAATATTAGTAGTATAAATATTATTACTCCAAATATCGTTCCATTTATTAGTTGAATTGCCCATATTATTACTTCCATGTGGAATTGGAATTAAATCATGTGCAATTGATTCAGGAGTAAATGCTATGTAAGGTGTTGTATTAATATGAGAAACATTAAGATAAGTAGCCCAAATATCGTTCCATTTATTAGTTGCATTGCCCACCTTACTACCTCCAAATGGAATTAAATCATATGCAATTGCTCCAGGAGTAAATGCTATGTAAGCTGTTGCATTAATATTAGTAGTATAAATATCGTTCCATTTATTAGTTGCAGTGCCCATATTTTTACTTCCACTTCCAAATGGAATTAAATCATGTGCAATTGATGCAGGAGTAAATGCTGTGTAAGCTGTTGCATTAATATTAGTAGTATAAATATCGTTCCATTTATTAGTTGCAGTGCCCATATTTCTAGTTCCAGATGGAATTAAATCGTATACAATTGATGTAGGAGTAAATGCTATGTAAGGTGTTGTATTAATATTATAAGTATAAATAGTGTGCCAAGATTTAATACTGCTTCCTAATTTAGAAATGTTATCATTTTCGGGGATTATATCTTCAAGAACTGATGTAAGATTAGTAGTTCCGCTAGTTCCGCTAGTTCCGCTAGTTCCGCTAGTTCCATTATAAGTTACTCCATTAATTGTATCAATGGTTAAATTTCGTATATATGCTCTATGCCATTTATCACTAGCAGATCCTAAAGTTGGTGTGTTGATTAATTCATAAACCTTAACATATCCATTAGGACTTCCGCCATAGAACCCCTCTTGCTCTCCAATAGCACCAATAGCAATTATGTTTCCGCTACCATTTATCGATACAGAAGCACCAAAAAAATCAATATTTACATTGCCATGAATAGTTATTCCTAGGGGGTTCCATAAAAGTGTAACACCATCATACTGATAAACCCTAACAAGTCCTCTATTATTACCATTAGGAGCACCTATAACAACTCTGGTTCCACTAGTATTTAATGATACAGACCAACCACTTTTGGCATCTTGTATTTCACAATCAATATCTTGTCCTATCTGTATATAATCACCATATATATTATCATACCCTGGCCCTAAATCAATCGCCAAATATTGAAACACCCTAACATGTCCAGAACTACTATTACCTCCACTATTAGTTATAGCACCAATAGCAAGTTTATCTCCAAGAGCATTTAATGATACAGAATAACCCGACTTATCACCTAATGTCTCACCTATATGCTCCTTACCATCCACATTTACCCAAGTAAGAATATTAGTAAGATAAGCAGCGAGCCATTGATAAACTTGGACTAGTCCTCTATTATTATCTATAATAGAACTAACAGCAAGTTTATCTCCAGCAGCATTTAATGATATAGAGAAACCAGTTTGATTGCCTATACCAGCAACTGTAGTACCAACAATATCTTCACCCATTTGTATCCAGCTAGGATCAGTAGCACTAGCATTATTATTGTATTGATAAACCTTAACACGTCCCTTACTATTACTGAAATTTATAGAACTAATAGCTACTCTGGTTCCTTGAGAACATAACGATAAGGAATGACCTGATTTCTCATTCTCAGTAAGACCATATATAGGGTTTCCCAAAGGAACCCAACTAGTATCGCTAACCCTATATTGATAAACCCTGACATATCCTGTATTAACTTGCTGATTTGGATTAGCACCACTACCCATAGCACTAACAGCAAGTCTATCTCCAATACCATTTATTGATACACACCACCCAACTTGCTCATTCAATTGGGTACCCATAATAGTTTGACCCAAAGGTATCCAACCACCACCTATATATTCATAAACCTTAACACGCCCTACCTTGTTAAAACCGGTAGCCGGATATGTATTAGCACCAATAGCAATTCTGGTTCCAAGAGCATTTAATGATACAGAACGACCAAAACTTTCATATTGTGTGTTACCAGGAATACTTTCACCTATAAGTTCCCAATCAATTGATTGTAAATTAGGAACAATATTTGTACTTATAGTAATATTACTCGCATTTATATATCGTATATATGCATTGTTCCAATTTTTAGTAACATCTCCTAATTTAAATATGTTATTACTATAAGGGATTATATTACCACTAACTGATGTTAGATTAATATAAGGTAGTCCATTTATTGAATTGACGCTTAAGTCATTTACGAAGACACTTTTCCATCTCTTTAATGAAGAACCTACACTAGAAGTAAGGTCAAGTAAAGGTACAATATTTTCACTTATACTAATATTAGTCGCACTTATATCACGTATATGTGCGTTGCTCCATCTCTTTAATGAAGAACCTAAATTAGAACGAAGGTCAAATAAAGGTACAATATTTCCACTAACCTCAATATTAGTAGCGCTTACATCACGAATATGTGCATTGCTCCATCTCTTTAATGAAGAACCTAAACTAGAACTAAGGTCAAGTAAAGGTACAATATTTCCACTTATACTAATATTACTCGCACTTATATCACGTATATGTGCATTGCTCCATCTCTTTAATGAAGAACCTAAATTAGAACTAAGGTCAAATAAAGGTACAATATTTCCACTTATACTAATATTACTCGCACTTATATCATGTATATGTGCGTTGCTCCATCTCTTTAATGAAGAACCTAAACTAGAACTAAGGTCAAGTAAAGGTACAATATTTCCACTTATACTAATATTACTCGCACTTATATCATGTATATGTGCGTTGCTCCATCTATTTAATGAAGAACCTAAACTAGAACTAAGGTCAAGTAAAGGTACAATATTTCCACTTATTGATGTAAGATCAATATTAGAAGATTCGCCACTTCCACCATAAGGAAGTCCATTTATTGTATTCACGCTTAAGTCATCTACATAAACATTTTTCCATCTCTTTAATGAAGAACCTAAATTAGAAGTAAGGTCAAATAAAGGTACAATATTTCC
>Ga0208951_1000439_pt1 | contig 19108 bp, 13 predicted proteins | sample GreLakmeMI27MSRF_FD_187702 | JGI IMG/M metagenome (GOLD analysis project Ga0208951, IMG submission 187702) | Freshwater lentic microbial communities from great Laurentian Lakes, MI, USA - Great Lakes metaG MI27MSRF (SPAdes) | ecosystem: Environmental > Aquatic > Freshwater > Lake | place: Great...
TGCAGCGACACCCCAGCCAAATACGGAAGCGAAGGCAATCGAGGCGAAAAAATCCAGCGTCGATTTCAAAACTAAAATTTCGTTACCGCCACCCAGTCCGTCAGTTATCGGACCCAGGACTGACATAGCCCCAACGCAAAAAAGCAACGAAGCCGCAACGAATCCTTCAGTGAAGCGTGAGCCATCTTCTCTAGAAAACCTTGCTTTTAAGCGCTCACCAAATGCTTCTAGACGCTCTTCAATTCGCATTGCAGTGCCCAGCATCCCGCCAACAACAACGCTGGCAAGCACGATTAGCACAGGTCGACCTGAACCAAGAGTTTGGGTAAGCAGGGGATTAGTTATGGCGGCGGTAGTAAGCACTGCAATCATTCCGGTTGCTAATCCAAGGCCATCAGTTACAACTTCACGGATTTTTTGACTTAATCGGTGAGCAATAAAGACGCCAATGGTAGAACCAATTAGAACTGCGATGACATTTATTAATGTGCCGGACCCAATGAACATGCCACTAGCCTTTCAGGAAACGTTTAGAAGTTTGGGATTTAACGAGTTAAGACAAATCCCGCAATAAGCAAGTTAATCGCGCAGTGCAAAGTCGCTTATCCCGGTCATCTGTCACCACAATTTCGTATACGGCAATAGTGCGACCCAAACTAAGGGGAGTTGCGGTCCCAGTTACGATTCCGGAAGTTGCGCTTCTGTGGTGCGTGCCATTTATGTCAATGCCCACCACACTTCGAGTGGGTCCAACGTGCAGGTGGGCGCCAACGGAACCAAGAGTTTCGGCAAGGGCCATCGAGGCGCCGCCATTTAGCAACCCAAACGGTTGAGTGTTACCTTCAACTGGCATGTGTCCCACCACTTTGGCAGCTGTGGCAAAACTTATGGTAATTCCCATCCGCTGCGCCATCGCGCCGATTTCAACATGCTCGGCCTGGTTCTCTTGGCTCTGACTCACTGGTACCCCTCTAGGATCAAGATGTGATTGCTACCCCTGAGTTTCTCATCTTGGATGGTCACTCGCTTGCCTATCGGGCATTTCATGGCCTGCCAGTGGAAAACTTCGCCACAAGTTCTGGACAGCACACCAATGCAGTTTATGGTTTCGTCTCGATGTTGGTCAATGTGCTGAAGGACCGTAAGCCAAGTCACTTGGTAGTCGCATTCGATGTTTCCAGGAAAACTTTTCGAAGTGAACGGTATCCCGAATACAAGGCCACCCGGGCAAAGACACCGCCAGAATTCAAAGGGCAAGTTGAACTGATTAAGCAAGTTCTAGAGGCTTTGAACATCTCGGTCGTAGAGGCCGATGGCTTCGAAGCAGATGACATATTGGCAACACTTGCGAAAGCTTGCGACTTTCCAGTGAGCATAATCAGTGGAGATCGAGATTCCTTTCAGTTAATCGATGATCGGGTAACAATTCTTTATCCCCGAAAAGGGATGTCTGACTTAGTCTTGATGACACCAGAATCAGTTTTCGAAAAATATGGTGTTACACCCAAGCAATACCGAACTCTTGCAGCATTGGTCGGAGAGACAAGTGATAACTTGCCGGGCGTGCCCGGTGTTGGTCCAAAAACAGCAGCGAAGTGGATCGCGGAGTATGGCGAGCTCGAAAAAATCATTGCCATTGCGGATTCCATCGCAGGCAAAGTTGGCGAAGCACTGCGGGCAAATTTGGAACAAGTGCAGCTCAATTTCGAATTAAATCGACTTGTGGAGAATGCTCCGGTGGATACAAACATCACCTCGTATGCGAAGCGAGAATATGATTCAGGCGTAGTGCATGCTGCGCTGGATGCGTTGGAATTTTCTGCGCTGCGCCCGCGACTATTTGCCGCTTGGCCAACTACCGCCGCTTCTCCAAGTAATGCTGGTGCAGCTGACAAATCCAGCAAGAGTTCTAAAGCGCAAGATGAACCAACCAAGGTAATTGCTGAGTCAGATTCATTCGACGGGTTTGAGGTTGTAACGCAGCAAGTTAAAGCAGAGGCACTTGCCAGTTGGTTAAAATCCCACGAGGCAAACAACATTGCATTTAGTGTCGCTGGAAACTGGGGAAGCGGTACTGGAAATATCGAAGCGATCGCACTAGTAGCCAACAACGGCGAAAGTGTTTGGTGCACCATTGCTGATGGTGGCAGCCCCTTAACTACTTGGTTAGGCAGTGCGAGCCCAAAGATCACACACGATGCAAAAGGTCCGATGCTCGCTTTCGCGGCTGCTGGTATTGCATTCAATGGACTAGTTTTCGATACTGCTATCGCCTCGTATTTGGTTTCACCTGGTGGTCGAAACTTTGCGCTCTCAGATTTAGTGCTTCGCTATTTGAACAAGTCCTTGAGCGACGTCACAACAGCGCCAAGTGCCCAACTCTCACTTGAGGGATCTAGTGAAGTCTCCGGTCAAGAATTAGCGCTAGCAGCGCGAGCAACTCTAGATCTAAGTGAATACTTGGACGCTGAATTAATCAAGCGCGGCGGACTTGAATTATTCAACGAAGTTGAGTTGCCATTGATTGCAATTCTTTCCCAGATGGAGGGCTATGGCATCGCAGTAGATGTTAAGGCCCTTAAGAAGTTGGAAGAAAATTTCGAAGGTGACAGTGCAGCCGCTGTAAAGCAGGCACACGCCAGCGTGGGTCATGAATTCAACTTAGGGTCGCCAAAGCAACTCCAAGAAGTACTTTTCGAAGAACGTGGTTTGCCAAAAACTAAAAAGATAAAAACTGGATACACAACTGATGCGGAATCACTACAAGGCTTACTTGCCAAGTTTCCTGATGACGAATTACTTGTGGCGCTCTTGCGATATCGCGAAGTCAGCAAGTTAAAACAAACTGTCACGGGACTGCTCGCATCGGTTGCATCCGATGGTCGAATTCATACCAGTTTTAACCAGATGGTCGCAGCTACTGGCCGGCTATCAAGTACTGAGCCAAATCTGCAGAACATTCCAATTAGAACAGCAGAGGGCTTTGCCATACGCGGCACCTTTGTCGTTGGAAAAGAATTTGAAACACTGCTTACTGCTGACTACAGTCAAATTGAACTGCGCGTAATGGCGCACTTATCAAATGACCCAGGTTTGATTGCAGCGTTAAAAACTGGTGAAGATCTACACACCACCGTTGGTTCTCAAGTATTTGGAGTGCCACCAGAAAAAGTTGATGCTGACATGCGACGCCAAATCAAAGCAATGTCCTATGGACTTGCTTACGGACTTTCGGCATACGGGCTTGCGCAACAACTAGGCATCGGAAACGACCAAGCTAAAGCATTGATGGATACCTACTTTGAGCGTTTTGGCGGTGTTCGTGATTACTTGTCTAACGTAGTTGTAGAGGCTCGAAAGTTGGGTTACACCGAATCGATTATGGGACGCCGCAGGTATCTCCCGGATTTGAATAGTGAAAATCGCCAATTGCGCGACATGGCGCAACGCATGGCACTCAATGCTCCGATCCAGGGTTCAGCTGCCGACTTAGTGAAGGTGGCTATGATTCGAGTCGCAGCCGGCTTGGCTGCTGCTGGAGTTAAGTCGCGGTTATTGCTCCAAGTTCACGATGAATTGGTGGTGGAGATTGCTCCCGGTGAGCTCGAGGCGGTTACCGAGATTGTGGTGACCAATATGCAAAGTGTCGGCAACTTGCAGGTCCCGATGGATGTTTCCATCGGAATTGGCGCCTCCTGGGCTGCTGCTGGCCACTAATTTGGTGCCTGGCGCGCAAACGGGGCATTTTTGAGGCTTTTTGCTAGCTAGCGCTTTTGACCCAGAACTGGGGCGTGCCTATCCTTAGAAGGTTGCCATTTGCCCAAGGACAGACCTAGTTCCGCAGGATCCGCAAGGAAAGAATGCAACTTCCGCACTATTTCTATCCGCATCGAGGCAATAATTTAATGACTGTTACTTCCGACAAGACCAGCTCCATAACCGTTGACGATTTCGCATCTGCCGAAGAATTCATGGCTGCCGTTGACGCCACCATAAAGCCTTTTAACGACGGAGACATCGTCGAAGGCATCGTAGTAAAAGTAAGTCGAGACGAAGTTCTCGTAGACATCGGCTACAAGACCGAAGGCATCATTCCATCACGCGAATTGAGCATCAAGCACGATATTGATCCAAACGAAGTTGTAACTGTTGGTGAAGTTATCGAGGCTCTAGTTCTACAGAAGGAAGATAAAGAAGGTCAATTAATTCTTTCCAAAAAGCGCGCTCAGTATGAACGTGCCTGGGGATCTATCGAAAAGATCAAGGAAGAAGATGGCATTGTTACCGGAACTGTTATCGAGGTCGTCAAGGGCGGCTTGATCGTAGACATCGGTTTACGCGGCTTCTTGCCTGCATCTTTGGTGGAAATGCGTCGTGTTCGCGACCTCGCGCCATACATTGGCAAGCCAATCGAAGCAAAAATTATTGAACTAGATAAGAACCGCAACAACGTGGTACTTTCCCGTCGCGCGTACTTAGAGCAATCACAAAGCGCAGTTCGTCACGGCTTCTTGAACGAACTTGAAAAGGGACAAATCCGTAAGGGCGTTGTTTCCAGCATTGTTAACTTCGGAGCTTTCGTTGATCTTGGCGGCGTAGATGGTCTAGTACACGTTTCGGAACTTTCTTGGGAGCATGTAGATCATCCTTCCAAGGTGGTTGAAGTCGGCCAAGAAGTAACTGTAGAAGTTTTGGAAGTTGATTTTGAGCGCGAAAGAGTTTCGCTTTCGCTTAAGTCAACTCAAGAAGATCCATGGCAGCACTTCGCTCGCACTCACACCATCGGTCAAGTTGTCCCTGGTGAAGTGACGAAGCTAGTGCCTTTCGGCGCCTTCGTACGAGTAAGTGATGGCATTGAGGGCTTAGTTCACATCTCTGAACTTGCGGGTCGACATGTCGAGATTCCAGAACAAGTTGTTCAAGTAGGTGACACCACGTTTGTCAAGGTAATTGACATTGATTTGGAACGCCGACGGATTTCACTCTCACTGCGTCAAGCAAATGAAGATGTTGATGTTGATGAGTCAGTTTCATTTGACGCTGGTCTTTACGGCATGAATCAGTATGACGAAAAGGGCAATTACATTTACCCAGAGGGTTTCGATTCCGAAACTAATGAATGGTTACCAGGAAATGAAGAGAAGAAAGCGGAATGGGAACGCCAGTACGCGCAGGCTCATGCCAAGTGGGAAGCACACAAACTCTCAGCTGGTGAGTCAAAGAAGGCCGATGCTGCAGCGATTGCTGATACTGAAGCCCCAACTTCATATTCAGGCGAGACTACATCTGAGGGCACATTGTCCGAAGATGCATCACTTCAAGCACTACGAAGTGAACTGGCTGATAAGCCAGAGTAAATTTTGCTAACTAATGGGCTCCTACGAAAGTAGGGGCCCATTAGTTTTGCTGTTTGGTTTTCACATGGAATTCATCTCGCACATTTTTAAAGGTTTTGAAGTTAAGGTGGAAACGTGTACCTAGGACTAACTGGCGGAATTGGTAGTGGGAAATCCACCGCAGCTCGGATGTTTGCCGATCTCGGGGCCACGATTATTGACGCAGACGCCATCGCAAAGGAAGTTCTAGAGCCTGGTCAACTTGGGTATGAATCAATTGTGAACAAATTTGGCGATGACATTTTGGATTCATCTGGAAACATTGATCGCACAATTTTGGCTGCAAAGGTTTTTGAGAATAGCTCAAAACTCAAGGAACTCGAAGATGTAGTGCACCCGGAAGTAGCGGGCAAAGTACAAGAGATCCGAGAGTCATTGCCAGCGGACACCACGGTTATTTATGACACACCACTACTCGTAGAGAAAAAGCTGCAAGACCAGTTTGATCAAGTCATTGTGGTCCTCGCTCCAGAACCGTTACGCACCCAGCGCATGTTAGCTCGTGGATTGGCAGAGCGTGACATTGCCGCGCGCATGAGCAAGCAAGCAACAGATGAACAAAGGCAGTCGGTCGCAAACTATGTCATTGATAACTCGGGTACCTTGGCGCAGTTGCGGGCTCAAGTGCTAAATGTCTGGAATCAGATTTCCCCGTAGTCTTAAGACATGACAAGACCGATTACTGATTTGGAGCGCACTGTCGCACCCTTTGAAGTAATTAGCGATTATGTGCCAGCCGGGGATCAACCAGCCGCGATTGCCGAGATTGAACGGCGCATCGTCGCAGGCGAAAAGAATGTTGTTTTGCTTGGAGCTACTGGCACGGGTAAAAGCGCAACGACAGCTTGGTTAATCGAAAGATTGCAGCGCCCCACACTTGTGTTGGCACCAAATAAGACTTTGGCGGCGCAGCTTGCCAATGAATTCAGAGAGTTGTTGCCAAATAATGCGGTTGAATATTTTGTTTCTTATTACGACTACTACCAGCCCGAAGCTTACATTCCACAAAGTGACACTTTCATTGAAAAAGATTCCTCAGTAAATGAAGAAGTAGAGAGGTTGCGACACAGCGCAACGAATAGTTTATTAACACGAAGAGATGTCATAGTTGTCGCGAGTGTTTCCTGCATTTATGGTCTGGGAACTCCGCAAGAGTATGTAGACCGGATGATTCGCTTAAAAGTAGGAGAATCCCTGGATCGTGATGGCTTGTTGCGATCATTAGTTGGTATTCAATACAACCGAAACGATATTGCTTTTACGCGTGGGACATTTCGGGTACGCGGCGACACCATCGAGGTTTATCCAGTTTATGAAGAACACCCAGTACGCATCGAAATGTTTGGCGATGAAGTTGAGCGATTAATGTCGCTGCACCCAGTTACCGGAGAGATACTTACCGACGATAAAGAAATCTACATTTTCCCGGCCTCGCACTACGCAGCAGGACCCGAGCGAATGAATCGAGCTATCAGTGAGATCGAGGCAGAGGTTGCAATCCGAGTACCTGAATTGGAATCGCAAGGAAAGCTGCTTGAAGCGCAGCGCCTCAAGATGCGCACTTCATATGACATTGAAATGATGCAAAACTTAGGCTTCTGTTCGGGCATTGAGAATTATTCCCGACATATTGATGGCCGTGGTGCCGGCTCAGCGCCCAATTGTTTACTTGATTATTTTCCTGATGACTTTTTATTGGTAATCGATGAGAGCCACGTAACTGTGCCGCAAATTGGCGCAATGTATGAGGGCGACGCCTCGCGTAAGCGCACTCTAGTTGAGCATGGCTTCCGGTTACCTAGCGCAATGGATAATCGACCGCTTAAATGGCCAGAGTTTCTGGATCGAGTAGGGCAAACGGTGTATCTGTCAGCAACTCCCGGAAAATATGAACTTGGTGTTGTAAATGACGACGTTGTTGAGCAAGTTATTCGTCCAACAGGATTAGTTGATCCAGAAATCATTGTGAAGCCCACTAAGGGACAAATTGATGATTTAATTCACGAAATTCGAATTCGCGCAGCTAACGGCACTCGAGTACTAGTCACCACGTTGACGAAAAAGATGTCCGAAGATTTAACAGATTATCTGTTGGAGCAGGGGATCCGAGTTCGTTATCTCCACTCAGAGATCGATACGCTTCGCCGCGTAGAGCTGCTTCGTGAATTGCGACTGGGCGAGTATGACGTCCTAATTGGCATCAACTTGCTGCGCGAAGGTCTTGATTTGCCTGAAGTATCACTTGTATCGATTTTGGATGCCGATAAAGAAGGTTTCTTGCGAAGTCATCGCAGCTTGATCCAAACTATTGGTAGAGCAGCTCGAAATGTATCGGGCGAAGTGCACATGTACGCCGATAAAATTACGGACTCAATGCGAGTTGCTATTGATGAAACAAATCGACGTCGCGAAAAACAGGTTGCGTATAACTTGGAGCATGGTCTAGACCCACAGCCACTTCGTAAAAAGATTGCGGACATCACTGACTTAATAACCAGGGAAGACGATGACACTGCGGATTTCATGGCGAATCAAAAGTCGGGCATGCGAGTACCTACTTCCGTGAGACAAAATTTGCGGAGTATTCCAGCCCGAGATCTAGGGGATTTAATTGATCAGTTGAGTGAGCAGATGCACACTGCAGCCAGTGAATTACAGTTCGAGCTTGCAGCGCGATTGCGAGATGAGATTTCAGAGCTTAAGAAAGAGTTAAGGCAAATGACATTGGCTGGCCACGCCTAGATAGGATTTATTCATGGAAGTTTCGCCGCTCATCTGGGCAACCACTCTTGGAGTATTGGCTGCCGCCTTCATCTTAGATTTCGTTGTTGTCGACGCCAGACCACATGTGTTTGGTCCCAAGCAGGCAGCACGTTGGGTAGTGGCATACATTGTTGGCGCTCTAGTTTTCGCAGTTTTCGTCTGGACCTACTTCGGCGCTGAATACGGGCAACAATTTCTCGCTGGCTGGATTACGGAATACAGCTTGTCGGTTGACAATCTTTTTGTGTTTATAGTTTTGATGTCATCCTTTGCGGTACCAGAGGCACTCAAGCACCGGGTTTTACTAATCGGAGTTGCCCTAGCGATTGTTCTGCGTGGCGTGTTAATTGTGGTTGGCGCCGCAGCAATTTCAAGATTCGCTGCTACATTTTTCGTCTTTTCAGCGTTTTTGCTCTACACCGCAATTGCGGTTTGGCGCTCTCAGGGCGAGGAACCGAATCTTGAAGGTAATGGCCTGGTTCGAACGGTGGAAAAATATGTGCCAACTTCCAGAGAATATGACGGTGCTAAAACAACAGTAAAAATTTCGGGTAAGCGCCACATCACTCCGCTATTTCTGGTGATTCTGGCAGTGGGTACCACCGACCTACTCTTTGCGCTGGATTCCATCCCAGCGATTTTTGGCCTAACTAAAGAACCGTATTTGGTTTTTGCCGCAAACGCTTTTGCGTTGATGGGATTACGCCAGCTCTATTTCTTACTAGATGGCTTGCTTGGAAAGATTATTTACTTAGCTAGAGGTCTCGCAATCATTTTAGGTTTCATAGCCATAAAGCTATTTTTCGAGGCACTTGATGGCACCACAGATCTTGAGGTACCACACGTAACGATTGCCCAATCTTTGACGTTCATCCTGCTTACTTTGGGTGTAACAGTTATCACGAGCCTTGCTGCAGTTAAGCGGGATCCAACGCTGGCGCATGCCAGTCAGGCCACCCAGGTAACAACGGAAGCTAGCGAACATCGTGGTGAGGCGTTTGACCACAAACCTGATGAGGATGTTCAGACTTAAAGTTCGCAGATCCCATGCGCAAAGGCCCATGCTGGATGGCTCACCGATGCGCCAAAGGTTTAAGCCAACTAACATAGAGGCGTGGTTGATAAGTTAATTGTCCGTGGCGCCAGAGAGCACAACCTCAAAGACATAAACATTGACTTGCCCCGAGATGCGCTGATTGTTTTCACTGGTTTATCTGGCTCTGGAAAGTCATCTCTGGCATTTGACACTATTTTCGCTGAGGGTCAACGTCGCTATGTTGAGTCACTTTCTGCGTATGCCAGGCAGTTTCTCGGGCAGATGGATAAACCTGATGTCGATTTTATTGAGGGTCTTTCGCCGGCAGTTTCAATCGACCAGAAATCCACTAACCGTAACCCAAGATCAACTGTTGGCACGATTACGGAAGTTTATGACTATCTGCGATTACTTTTTGCTCGAGCTGGCAGGCCGCACTGTCCCGATTGCGGCCGGGCAATTGCTCGCCAATCACCACAACAGATTGTTGATCGAATTTTAGAAATCAAGACTGGGACGAGATTTCAATTACTTGCTCCGATAGTGCGCGAGCGCAAGGGCGAGTACGCCGAGTTATTTCGGAGTCTGCAGTCACAGGGATTTGCGCGGGCGCGCATCGATGGGGTGGTTTACCCACTCGAAGAGCCACCTGTATTGAAGAAGCAAGAAAAACACACCATCGAAGTAGTCGTTGATCGCCTTGCAGTTAAGCCTGATGCAGTCCGGCGGTTAACAGACAGCGTTGAAACAGCGCTTCGACTTTCCAGTGGGCTAGTGACTCTAGAGTTCGTGGACTTACCTGAAGATGATCCAGAACGCGAACGGATGTTTAGTGAGCATCTAGTTTGCTTATTCGACGGGAATCAATTCGAAGAGTTGGAGCCAAGATCTTTCTCGTTTAATTCACCCTTTGGAGCTTGTCCAGAGTGTGCTGGTCTTGGAAACAAGATGGAAGTGGACATCGACTTAGTAATACCTAACCCGGACTTAACCCTGGAAGAGGGCGCTATCGATCCTTGGGCTTCTGGACACATTTTCGATTACTTTTTTAGGTTGACTAAAGCTCTTTCCAAAGAGTTGGAGTTCGCACTTGATGTCCCATGGAAGAAACTCCCTATCAAGGCGCGCAATGCACTGCTACAAGGTAATGATCACGAAGTTCAAGTTAAATACAAAAATCGGTATGGTCGCCAACGCACTTATTCCACCGGCTTTGAAGGTGTAATTCAGTACATCGAACGTAAGCACCAAGAATCAGAAAGTGATTCAAGTCGGGAAAAGCTCGAGGGTTACATGAGAGAGGTGCCATGCCCAGCCTGTCATGGCGCGCGACTAAAGCCACTTTCATTAGCGGTCACATTAAACGGCAAAAGCATTGCGCAAATTGCAGAATTACCAATTGGCGAGTGCGCGGAGTTCTTAAAAGAATTAGAACTTTCACCTCGGGAGCGAGCAATCGCTGATCGAGTTTTGAAGGAAGTTAATGAGCGGTTAGCTTTTCTAATTGATGTTGGCTTGCACTACCTATCGCTAGAACGTTCAGCTGGATCTCTGGCAGGCGGAGAAGCACAGCGAATTCGATTAGCGACCCAGATCGGCAGTGGTTTAACAGGTGTGCTTTATGTCCTTGATGAGCCAAGTATTGGATTACATCAGCGCGATAATCATCGATTAATTGAAACTTTGATTCGATTGCGAGATTTGGGCAACACGCTAATTGTTGTGGAACATGACGAGGACACGATTCGAACCGCGGATTGGATCGTGGACATTGGTCCTGGCGCGGGTGAGCACGGTGGCTATGTAGTTTCAAGTGGATCTTACGAGAAATTGATTAAGACTAAAGAATCAATTACTGGGCAATACTTATCTGGGAAACGAAAGATTGAAGTACCACCGGCGCGTAGGCCCGTGGATCCAAGTCGCAAACTAAAGATCTTCAACGCCAATGAACACAACCTTGCTGATGTCACAGTAGAAATTCCACTTGGGGTGTTCGCGGCAATCACCGGGGTATCTGGTTCCGGAAAATCTACTTTGATTAATGATGTGCTGTATAACGTATTGGCCCGCGATCTAAATGGCGCACGCACCGTGCCTGGTAGACATAAAAAAGTCGAGGGCGTTGAACTACTAGATAAAGTTGTGCATGTTGACCAGAGTCCTATCGGTCGCACTCCGCGTTCAAATCCAGCCACATACACCGGAGTTTTCGATCACGTGCGAAAACTATTTGCGGAAACTCCAGAAGCTAAAATGCGCGGTTATCAACAAGGTCGATTCTCTTTCAACGTTAAAGGCGGTAGATGCGAGTCTTGTTCCGGTGATGGCACTTTAAAAATTGAAATGAATTTTTTGCCTGATGTTTATGTGCCATGTGAAGTTTGTCATGGTGCTAGGTATAACCGCGAAACTCTTGAAGTTCATTACAAGAATAAAACGATTGCCGATGTCCTGAACATGCCAGTGGAAGAAGCTTTCTCTTTCTTTGCGAGCATTCCGCCCATTGCGCGACACTTGCAAACACTGGTGGATGTTGGGCTTGGTTATGTCCGGCTGGGTCAACCTGCGACCACTTTAAGTGGCGGCGAAGCCCAACGCGTCAAACTCTCATCCGAACTACAAAAGCGTTCAACGGGTAGAACGGTATACGTGCTAGATGAACCAACTACTGGACTGCATTTTGAAGACGTCAGAAAATTACTGATAGTCCTTCATTCCCTTGTTGAAAAGGGCAATACTGTGATTGTGATTGAGCACAACTTAGACGTAATTAAAACCGCAGACTGGGTTATCGACATGGGTCCTGAGGGTGGATCAGGCGGCGGCAAAGTTGTTGTTGCAGGCACTCCTGAACTTGTTGCAAAGCATAAAACTAGTCATACCGCGAAATATTTACAGCCACTGCTTGCAACTGGAAAGCCCACAAGTAAGTAACTGCTGTGCAGCTCTCAGACAAACCAAAGGACATCCCGACAGGTCCAGGGGTTTACCGATGGCGCGACGCCCAAGAGCGCGTTATTTATGTCGGAAAGGCGAAAAATCTACGTAGCCGTCTAAATTCATACTTTGGCAATGATCTGCATCCGCGCACGCAAACTATGGTCAATACTGCCGCAAGTGTGGATTGGGTAATGGTGCGAACCGAAACGGAAGCACTCCAACTTGAGTATGCCTGGATCAAAGAGTTTGATCCAAATTTCAACGTTAGATATCGAGACGATAAAAGTTATCCATTTTTAGCTGTATCAGTTTCGGAGGAATTTCCGCGAGCTTATGTGTATCGCGGTGATAAGCGAAAAGGTAATACATACTTTGGTCCTTATGTTCAGGCCTGGGCAATTAGGAACTCGCTAGATCACCTACTGCGGGTGTTTCCAGTACGAAGTTGTACAGCTGGAGTTTTTCGTAATGCAAAAGCTGCGGGGAGACCTTGCTTACTAGCCCACATAGACAGATGTAGCGCACCGTGTGTTGGAAAGATTTCAGCACCAGATCATCGCGAGTTGGTCAAGGAATTCATGTCATTTATGTCTGGTAACTCCAAGGACATAATGTCTGACATTACCAATCGAATGAAGCTGGCTTCGCAGTCCCAAGATTATGAACAAGCCTCTGTGCTTCGTGATGATCTAGCTGCACTTGAACGAGTTCTCGAAAAAAGTGTTGTCGTTTTACCTGATGACACTTATGCAGACGTTGTTGGTTTGGTTCATGATGATTTGCAGTCTGCTGTGCAAACTTTCTCGGTACGTGGTGGTCGCATTGTTGGACAACGCGGTTTCATTATGGAGAATTCGGTTGAGGCAACCAGTGAGTCTTTGATGACAGATGCTTTAATGCACATCTATGCGAGCGCCACTAAGGAAGAAATTCCAGTTGAAGTACTGGTGAGTCACGAACCAGAAAGTGCGTCCAGTTTGGCCGATCTACTTGGCGCTATTCGAGAAGCACAGATAAGCGTTCGAGTTCCCGCACGCGGAGATAAAAGAATTTTGATGGAGACTGTTATCGCCAATGCTGGAGGCGCGTTAGGTATCCATAAAACCAAACGTTCTGCTGATTTGGTGACTCGTAGTAAAGCTTTGGCAGAGATCCAATTAGCACTAGGACTACCTGATGCGCCACTTCGGATTGAATGTATTGACGTCTCTCACATCTCAGGCACAAATGTTGTTGCTTCGTTAGTTGTGTTCGAGGACGGTATCCCTCGAAAGAAGGATTATCGCCAATTCATAATCACTGATCCACGTGATGACACGGCATCAATTGCGCAAGTAGTTACTCGTAGATTCAAGGAACATGAAGAAATGCGACCGTATCGACCTAATCTGTTGGTGATCGATGGTGGCTTGCCGCAAGTTAACGCAGCAGCTAAAGCACTGGAGTTAAGTGGTGTCGCGAATATGCATGTCATTGGGTTGGCTAAACGTATGGAGGAGATCTGGCGACCGGGCGCGAGCTATCCCGTGATTTTGCCGCGTAACAGTGAAGCGCTGTTTATGCTGCAACGAGTTCGTGATGAGGCCCACAGATTCGCAATTTCATTGCACCGAAACCGGCGTTCTAAGGCAATGGTTGATAGTGAACTCGATGATGTGCCGGGTCTTGGTCCGGTAAAGAAAAAGGCGCTTTTGGCTCATTTTGGATCGCTTAAAAAAGTTGCGCAGGCAAATGTGGCGGAGTTAGCCAAAGTTGCTGGCATCGGACCAGTCCAGGCAGAAGCGATTTGGCAGTTTCTATGTGAGTCAAATGGCGAGGAAATGTCAGTCAACACTGCAACAGGCGAGATAATTGAATCGTGAGTGACCTTAGCGCCAGCGAGACCACAATAGATGTCATTTTAGTTACTGGCATGTCCGGAGCTGGACGCTCCACAGCCACCCGAGCCCTAGAAGACATCGGGTGGTTCGTAGTGGATAACTTGCCGCCTACCTTGATGATAAATGTGGTTGATTACGTGTTGCAGCGCACAGGTTCACACAAAGTGGCCCTTGTGGCAGATGTGCGAGGTGGTCAACGTTTTGACGAACTTCGCGAGTCACTTTCAAGCATTAAATCCGCTGGACACGACTTACGGGTCCTTTTCCTGGAAGCGGGAGACGAAGCGCTAGTTCGCCGTTATGAATCATCTCGTCGACCACATCCGTTGCAGCGTGATGACAGTTTGTTAGGAGCGGTGCAGCGAGAACGAGAGTTATTGCGTGATTTGCGAGCTGATGCTGACATTGTTATTGACACCAGTAATTTAAATGTTCACGAATTGCGTAGATCAATTGAAAACGCTTTCGGAGACGATGAACACTATGCGCTCCGAGCCACAATAATGTCATTTGGATTTAAGTACGGAATTCCTGTTGATGCGGACTTAGTTGCCGACATGCGTTTTTTGCCAAACCCATACTGGGATCCAGAACTTAAGGAGTTAACTGGACTCGATGCCGCAGTAAACGATTACGTTGTTGGTTTTCCAACTGCGCAGGATTTCCTCACCAAGTATGCCGACCTTCTTGACATAGTTGAAGATGGTTACTTGCGTGAAGGTAAACGGTTTATAACTATCGCAATGGGTTGCACAGGTGGTAAACATCGAAGCGTTGCTATGGCAGAAAACTTGTCGGCGCGACTTGTGAAAAACGGTGTGGATGTTCGCGTTGTGCATCGAGATCTGGGACGCGAGTAGATGCCCAATGCACCACAACGGCCACTTGCCGTTGTTGCACTAGGTGGCGGGCACGGACTTGCCGCCAGTTTGCGGGCACTGCGTAGAGTCACGCCACACTTAACTGCCGTTGTTGGCGTCAGTGATGATGGCGGAAGTAGTGGCCGGCTCCGGGATGAATTTGGAATCGTTCCGCCAGGGGATTTGCGAATGGCCCTTGCTGCCCTTTGTGGTGATGACGAATGGGGCTCAACTTGGGCACGGGTACTGCAACACAGATTCTCTTCAAGTGGTCAACTAAATGGTCATTCACTTGGCAACCTTTTGATCACTGCGTTGTGGGAAGAAACGCAAGACGTAGTTTCAGGTCTTGATTGGGTCGCCCGGCTACTAGATGCCAAGGGGAAAGTATTGCCGCTTTGCATAGAGCCACTGGAAATTGTTGCCCAAGTAAAAACAAATGTCGGAGTTAGCGAGGAAGTTCGAGGTCAAGTGCAGGTTGCAACTACGCCGCACGAAATCCAAAGTATCGCTTTGGCACCCGAGAACCCTGCGGTATGTCAACAAGCTGTGGCTGCAGTGCGCGCCGCAGACGCGCTAGTTCTAGGTCCAGGCTCTTGGTACACCAGTGTCTTAACGCACTTTCAAGTTCCAGAGATGTCACTGGCTCTGCATGAGAGCACTGCCATGCGCATCCTCATTTTGAACTTACGCCCGCAAGCTGGCGAGACTGATGGGTATAGCGCAACTCGCTACTTGGAAGTTCTGGCAAAGAGTTACCCAGATTTCCGAGTAGACGTGGTGATAGCGGATCCAGATCATGTCGGCGATGCCCTGGAACTAGAGCGGGTTGCCAAAATTGCTGGTGCCCGAATTGAATGGGCGAGGGTAGCAAATAGCGTGGGAGCTAAAGATCAACATGCCCCCGAATCGTTAGCCTCGGCGTTCACTTCAATATTTGCTCATGGCAGGATTGACTCATGGCAATGACCGCAGCAGTTAAGGACGAACTAAGCCGACTTCCAATCACTAAAAAATGCTGTCGTAAAGCAGAAGTCTCTGCGCTGCTTCGCTTTGCCGGCGGTTTACACATCGTCAGTGGCAAAATTGTGGTCGAAGCAGAACTTGATACTGGTCAAGCTGCGCGTCGACTCCGCCGAGACTTAGCTGAGATATTTGGTCACGAAAGCGAAGTTTCTGTTCTGTCGGGTGCCGGCATTCGCAAAGGCAGTCGTTACTTAGTACGCGTGGCAAACGAGGGTGAGCACCTTGCAAAGCAAGCTGGCTTAGTCGATGGCGGCGGACGACCAATTCGTGGTTTACCACCTCACATAGTTTCAGCAAGTTTGTGCGACGCCGAGGCGGCTTGGCGTGGTGCGTTTTTGGCACATGGTTCATTAACTGAACCCGGTCGTTCCTCATCTCTTGAAATAACTTGTCCAGGTCCCGAAGCAGCATTGGCACTAGTTGGCAGCGCACGTCGCCTTGGCATCGCAGCAAAAGCACGCGAGGTGCGCGGTGTTGATCGAGTCGTTATTCGCGATGGAGATGCAATTGGAGCGTTGTTGACACGTATCGGCGCGCACGAATCAGTTTTAGCTTGGGAAGAGCGCAGAATGCGGCGTGAAGTTCGCGCCACTGCCAACCGGTTAGCCAATTTTGACGATGCTAACTTACGACGATCCGCGCGCGCAGCAGTTGCCGCCGGGGCTCGCGCAGCGAGAGCCATTGAAATTCTCGGGCCCGAGATTCCTACACATTTATTGGAAGCCGGTCAGTTGCGAGTGACCCACCAGCAAGCAAGCCTGGAAGAACTTGGCGCACTTGCTGATCCGCCTATGACAAAGGATGCAATAGCTGGACGAATTCGAAGATTGCTGGCAATGGCTGATAAGCGGGCTTCAGATTTGGGCATACCTAACACCGAAGCTGGGCTCACCGCTGATATGCTCGAACAATAATTTGAAAGCTATTTGGTAATAGGGAATAGCATCCTGCACTCGATGTTCGCACTTACTTAGGGGAGATTAGTTATGAGCGTAAGAGTCGGTATTAATGGCTTTGGAAGAATAGGCCGAAATTACTTTCGTGCGATTGCAACTTCTGGCGCCGACATCGAAATTGTGGGCATTAATGATCTAACGGACAACAGGACTCTTGCTCATTTATTGAAGTATGACTCTATTTTGGGTCGCCTTGGCAAAGAAGTAACTTTTACCGACAACTCAATCATCGTTGACGGCAAGACAATCACCGTAACTTCACAGCGTGATCCAGGCGCGCTGCCTTGGGGCGATCTAGGCGCGGACATCGTTATTGAATCCACTGGACATTTCACCGACGGGACAAAAGCCGCAGCGCATATTTCAGCTGGCGCCAAAAAAGTAATCATTTCAGCGCCAGCTAGCAACGAAGATGTGACCATAGTTATGGGCGTTAATCATGAAACTTATGACGCTGCGAATCATCATGTGATTTCTAATGCGTCCTGCACAACTAATTGCCTGGCTCCGATGGCTAAGGCCATACATGATGCCTTTGGTATTGAACATGGCTTAATGACAACAATTCATGCGTACACAAACGATCAAGTTATTTTAGATTTTCCACATCCAGATCTACGCCGATCACGCGCGGCAGCAACAAATTTAATTCCAACGACTACCGGCGCAGCAAAAGCAATCGGTTTAGTTATGCCAGAGCTAAAAGGCAAGTTAGACGGCTATGCCATGCGAGTGCCAGTACCTACTGGCTCCGCGACAGATCTGACTGCAGTTCTTAAAAAGTCAGTGACAAAAGAAGAAGTTAATGAAGTTGTTAAAGCCGCAGCAAATGGCTCGCTAAAGGGTTACATGACTTATACCGAGGATCCAATTGTTTCCTCTGACATTGTTACTGATCCGGCTTCCTGCATTTTTGATTCATCGCTGACTATTGCCATGGGCAACACCGTGAAGGTTGTTGGTTGGTATGACAATGAATGGGGCTATTCAAATCGCCTCGTGGACATCACGAAATTCGTAGGATCAAAACTTTAAAGTATGCAGATTCGTGGGATTCAAGACTTAGAAGTCACAGGCAAAATAGTTTTTGTTCGAGTTGACTTCAATGTTCCACTCGAGCAGGGACTAATAACTGATGATGGCCGAATTCGGGCAAGTGTCCCAACTATTGAAAATCTGAGCAGTCGCGGCGCTCGGGTGGTTTTGTTGGCACATCTTGGTCGACCAGAGGGAATCCCTGATGCCAAGTTTTCTTTAGCGCCAGCAGCAAAGCGCTTGAGTGAAATAATTGGCTGCCAAGTTCCGCTGGCAAGTGATGTTTGCGGAGCAAGTGCAAAGTCAACGATTGCCAATCTCAAAGATGGCGACATTGCAATGTTGGAAAACGTGAGATTTGATAGTCGGGAAACCAGTAAAGCTAAAAATGAACGCATTGAGCTGGCCAAGATTTGGGCAGACCTGGGCGACTTATTTGTAAGTGATGGTTTCGGAGTGGTGCACAGGGAGCAAGCTTCAGTTACTGAACTAGCCGAAGTCCTACCAAATGCTGCGGGACTTTTGGTGCATGCTGAAGTAACAGTGTTTAACAAAGTTTTGACTGATCCAGAGCGTCCTTATGTTGTAATTCTTGGTGGCTCAAAAGTGAGCGACAAGCTCAAAGTAATTGAGAACTTGATTCACAGTGTTGACAGGTTGATTGTTGGTGGCGGCATGTGCTTTACATTTTTAGCTGCGCAAGGCAAGTCGGTAGGATCATCACTCCTTGAAACTGAACAAATCCCAAATATTAAGGCGATTCTGGAAACTGCCGTAAAACGTGGCGTTGAGATTGTTCTGCCGGTTGATGTAGTCATTGCAGATAATTTCGCAGCAGATGCCGATACTGCAATAGTTTCAGTCGATAGCATTCCAGATGGTTGGATGGGTTTGGACATCGGACCGCTTTCGATTGCTAATTTTGAAACAAAGATCTCCGATGCCAAAACAATTGTTTGGAATGGACCTATGGGAGTATTTGAGATGCCAGTTTTTGCAACTGGCACAAGGTCGCTCGCCACAGCCATAACCAAGAATTCAGGTATGACAGTTGTGGGAGGCGGCGATTCAGCAGCAGCTATTCGTCTGTTTGGAATTCCTGATTCTGATTTCACTTACGTATCTACTGGCGGCGGCGCAAGTTTAGAATTTCTCGAAGGCAAAAAATTGCCGGGTATTACAGTCCTGGAGGACAACTAAATGGCACGTATCC
>Ga0208951_1000441_pt1 | contig 19034 bp, 15 predicted proteins | sample GreLakmeMI27MSRF_FD_187702 | JGI IMG/M metagenome (GOLD analysis project Ga0208951, IMG submission 187702) | Freshwater lentic microbial communities from great Laurentian Lakes, MI, USA - Great Lakes metaG MI27MSRF (SPAdes) | ecosystem: Environmental > Aquatic > Freshwater > Lake | place: Great...
GAGGTTTCCCACCGGCACGCTAAACACGCCCGAGGACTGGTCGAAGTCGGTGGTTCCAGCAGACTGCAAAGAGAACAACCATGATTCCTTTGGGGTGGCATCTGTTTTCGCCTCGCCGCCGCCGCAACCAGCGAGCAGCAATGCCGCTATCGATACTGACAGAACTCTAACCAAAGTTTTTCTCATATCAAAAGGATACGACCTGAATGAGCTAAAGATATAGACATTGTTGAGAATTGCGCGAATTAGTGCATATGTCTAGGGCTACCCCTAGCAGGTGACTAGGGGTAGCCCTAGTTCTTAGTCACTAGCCGTCTTCGTCCGTACCATTTTGGTTAAAATTCCCTTCGTCGATGAATAGCGATGCCCGGTACATCTTGGTTGGGAGTACGGCGCCAGATGGAGACAAGATTTGTAGCGTCATCGGCAGGCCCTGCTCTTAACTTGCTGGAAGTTTTCGAGCCACACATTGTGATCACGGATTTGTTTCTAGGGTCAGTGCCCAGTGGAGTGGACCTCCTAGAGCGGGTTGAGGAATTGACTCCGTGGGTTGGTATGGTAATCCTGACCTCGCATTCCTCGCCGACACTTGCTACTGGCGAAAGCCACCGAATCCCTAAGGGCACTGTAATTATCGTGAAATCAGACATAGCAACTGCTGACGATCTGGTTGCCGCGGTGCATTCCTCGGTCGAGCACCGCGAGACTCGTATCAGCAATACCGCGATCGACAAAGTGGTGCTTACTAAGGTTCACTGTGAGATTCTGCGCTTGATCGCTGCGGGTCTATCGAATGCGTCAATTGCTAATGAGCGGGGCACCAGTGTGCGGGCAGCAGAGGGAATGGTGCGACGCACTTTCCTTGAGATGGGCATTCGTTCAGATGTACATAACAATTCGTGCGTTCTGGCTGTCCTAATGTGGCAGCAAGGCAAGGTCATTGTCCGGTGATTGCGTGAACGAAGAAGTTGAACTGACCCAGGCCTTGATCCGAAATGCGTGCGTCAATGATGGGCGCGATCCCACGAGTGAGATTCCGAATGCAGATCTTGTTGTCGCGACTCTTGAGGGCAGCGGGTTTGACATTGAAGTCTTCGACGCTGCGCCGGGACGCAGATCAGTTGTTGCCCGACTTGCTGGAAGTAATCCAGAAGCTCCTGCGCTCATGTTCCTCGGGCATACCGACGTGGTTCCCGTGTCTGTTGAGCGATGGCGACATGATCCTTTTGGGGGCGAGGTCATCGATGATGAACTGTGGGGACGCGGCGCACTCGACATGTTGGGTCATGTGTCCACCATGTGTTTGGCTGCGCGAGATCATGCACGCGCAGGCCGACATCGAGGTGGCGATCTAGTAGTTGCGATGGTCGCCGACGAGGAAGCACTGGGAAGTTTTGGTATGGGCTGGCTTGTTGATAACCAGCGCGATGCCGTGCGCGCCGATTGGGTTGTCACCGAGTCCGGTGGCCTGCCAAGTGGTACTGCGGATTCCCCTGTACTGAGCGTGATGTCACATGAGAAGGGTGCCTGGCGGGCCAGACTTCGGGTCTTGGGAGCACTTGGTCATTCAGCGATGCCGTTTGGGTCAGTTAATGCACTTACTGTCGCGGCTGAGGTGATTGTGCGCATCGGTGCACATGAAAGTAATCGGGTTATCACGGAACCTTGGAAGGCTTTCGTCGAGGCGGGTTGGTATCCCGAGCCAGGAACACCCCTTTTGGATCCAGAGCGGATAGACCACACGCTGGGATTGCTTGCGAACTTCCCAGCCAAGGTTGCTCACGCACTAACTCGAATGACGATGGTGACAACTTCTGTTAGTGGATCGTTCTCGTGGAATACCATCCCCGGAGAGGTCTCAATCGAAGTAGATATCCGCACTCTTCCCGGACAGGACCTGCCAGAAATCGAAGCCGAACTCGCTAAAGTCCTTGGACCATTACGCTCTGACGTATCGATCGAGATCATCGCGGGAATGCCTTCGAACGGATCGCCACCTGATACACAACTCTGGCAGCTATTACAGGCGGCCTCATCAGTGCAAAGGCCGGGCGCTCGTTTGATACCGACCCTTTCAGCGGGTGTTACTGATGCTCGGTTTATGCGCAAACTGGGTGCGCAGGCCTACGGTTTTGGAATGTACAGTGATAAAGCGCGAATTTCTGAGATCCCACTGATGCTCCACGGTGACAATGAGCGAGTCGATCTAGCGTCTCTCCAGATGATGCGCTGCCTGTGGGACGATGTGCTTGCAGGATTTTGCGAACGGACTTCAACTCACAACTCGTAGCCGAACTCTTCCATGATTTCGCGATGATCCTTTACGATACGAGCAGCAAGTTCTGGGGAGAGCTCGTGGCGCCATGAGTCGACTTCTCCTCGACGGAAGAAGGCTCGATCACCCATTGCCTCGGTGAATCCTTCGAATATTTCGCGCGTAGCCAATGTGACAAATGAACTAGCCTCAACCGCCGCATCGACCTGCTCGGGCGAAGGATTGTAGCCAAGGAATTCAGCGATGCGTGTTAGTTCAACCGCAGGTTGGCTGGCCATGGATTCATAGGATACGACAATCATTGGGATGTCCCGCTGCGATGTCCAAGAGCGCACGTGGTTGGACCAACTCGATAGGGCATCGGCAATCGGGGCCTGATCCCAGCTAGGCCGGACGTCTTTGGCCATAAACGCCACTGATTCCTCTATGGTGATACCTGCGTGATGCGCCCAACTAACTGCCACGGACCTTGGATCACGCACTATATATATGGCCTTGGCACCATCGGGTTGCCAGGGGATAGGGAAGCCATCTGGTCCCGGCACCCAGGCATGGTGGGTCTTGCGAAGAACGTATTGCGCGCCGTCCGGGCGCGCGGTTGCCCAGGATAGGCGCATCATCGACGCCGAGTATTCGGGGCTCAGGTCACTGATCGATAGACCCAAACTGGAATCCATACCGTCGATGGAATTTCTGCCCGAGAGTCGGTTTAGGTCCGGATCCTGCCCTCGTTGCAGCGCATCTAGCCAGGTGCGCACCCAGGTGTTACCTGACTTTGGGTATGAAGCTAGCCAAGCCATGCTGCTCATCCCGCCGCCTCAAGTACTTGGAGAGCTTCCGCTATTGCCCGCGCCATGGCCGGTGGTCCAATCCGAGCGCTGTCGGCCATCGTCCGCGGAATTGGTCGCATCGCAACAAAAGATGGTGCCGCTGGTGGTTCAGTAATTCTGGTTACTTCCAACAAAGGCCTCCATCGAAGATTTTCGGGTGGTCGCTCGGGCTCACCAGGATCAAGGATCGCGCGATTTACGGAAATGCCGGTAGCCGACTCGCGTATTCTCATACCGACGTAATACGCAACTTTCGCGTCGCCGTGACCTGGCAGAGTGATTTCTTTGCGATCGCGCATTGATGGAATCTTTCGACTCGGCATGTCAGCAAAGAGTCTTTCGGCGACAATGCTGTCAATACGAACGGTCGGCTCGCCAGGCTCGGAGCTGAGCGCATTTCCTTGAGCATCGATCACTACGAGTCCATCACTTACAATTCCCCAGCCGTGGCGCGTTAGCTGGGCCGCCGTAACTGAAACTCCGACGCTGAATCCACCGAGCAGTACTAGTGCGGCGCCATCCTTGGCTACGACAGTTCCGCGCATGGCACATAGGCCACGTGTCATGAACCATTGAGACTTCGCCCATGCCCCAAGTGCGCACCAGGTTTGCGCAATTCGCTCGGCGTCGGGGGCGATCACACGAATACCGTGGGCGTTGACTTCGACAGAACCCAATTTAGGAACGCCAAGCCGGATTAAACCGCCGTCGTATTCCAGCAGACCTATAGGCGCTGCGAACGGCGCGGGGCCGGTGATCAGTTCTATGGGAACTTCGGGTAACGGCACTCAGTTGCCTCTTGACATCATCGGTTCCTGATTTTCAATAACCAAGATGGGTTCGCTGCCTTCAGGTAAATCGACGAGGCCGACTCCAAACAGCGCATGATGTGCGCGAATTGAGACCGACATAGCTTCGAGCATTTCAGGAACGGAACCGAAGTCGCTCTGATCGATGTACTCATTGAAGTCACCAGGGATCTCCCAAGTGCCAAGAGCAGCTGTCGACACGATGAGGTGGTTCGATGTTGGTTCGGGCGATAGAGTCACGTCTTTAGCAGCTGCCTCCAGAAGAGCGGCCGCGGCCTTCATGTCCGGATAGCGTCCAGCAATTCGCACCTGGTTCAGGAAAATTCCGGTGATCTCGCCCATTCGCGTACGACCGAGCCACGAAGTTTCCATTCGACTGACTAACGCTTCATTGTGCAGCATCAATTTTAATGAACGCGTGTCAACATCTAATTCCTGAGCCCACGACTCGAGCGCTGCTAGTTCAACGCCTGCGCGCCGTGCAATTCGAATGCGCGCGTGTGCGATTTCATCGTCGGTCGGCATTCCTCCGATCCACACAGCAATCATGGAAAGTGCGAGCTCTTGACGGGTGCGTCGCATATCCTCTTCGTACTCAGTATCGTGCAGGGCAGCATGCTTACGAATACGGTCGAAAGTGACCGGAAATCCTGCGGGAGATTCAACCACTACATCTCGGGCTAGCATCGCTCTAAATGCGCCACTTATCTCGGTATGTGGCCACTGATCCTCGGGGATCGGCTCGCTTGGAAGTTGGCTCATTCGTTTCAGCAGGGCAATTGCATCGGCCCGCTTCGGGTCTACGACAGAGGTTCGAGTGAACTCTTTTAAATTATTGCATCGCTGGGCGTCGATTCCGAGCGCCGCAGCATCACTGGCTATGTCGCTGAGCCGGCGATCGGGGAACCAGCGTGCTTTTTGTAGCGCGACAAGAGAGTCGGCTTCGGCTTGGGTAAGCAGGCCAGTCGCGTGCGCCGCCGCAATCGTTGCTCGAATAGTTACCAGAGCATCTGAAAGTGACTTGAAGCCGAACTCTTCATCGCTATGAGTCAAGGCAACTTCATCATCGTCTTGGAGTTCGCCGGAGGCAAGAGCGGCGTAGATTTCGCCAACACCGATCATGCCGAAGTTATCGCATTCGGCTGCGCGCAGCGCCCCCATGCTGCTTGCCCCCAGCATCCAGACCCCTTGGTCCATCGCGTACAGAATCTCCTTGTGGAACACTGACATGTTCGCAAGGAAGGTTCCATCAACGAGTCCGATTGCTCGGGGTTTCAATCTCGTGACTGCACCGATGATGTCACCCATAGCAGCAGGCGGAAGGCAGATAACACCTGGCAAAAGTTCGCGGGCTTCCTCGTGGCGAAGAGATGGACCAAGGAAAACAACGAGCGGACCGCTATTCATGCTGACCTCCGTTGCTCACGGATGGCTGCCCAGTGAGCTGCTCGCTCCCCGGTCTTGGCAAAAGAAAACTGATACCCCTCGAGGCCGGGCACGATGACCCGCGCGACCTGGATGGGATCACTCGGCTTTGTATGGCGCAGGACGATCACTTGATCGAAACCAGCCGAGACTAGATTCCCAACCATCCATTCGAGGTCTCTGAGAACATCGCCGGTACCGTGGTCAACACCAGCGCAAAGTTGCTCGTCGGGGAGCGACAATATCGGCGCTGGCTGACTCGTCGAGGCGGTGCGCATGGTTTCGAATATGTCGTCGCGCGCGCCCGCGACAATGAGGCACCTTGCCTGCGCTGCCTCGGTGACTGCCCTCACCAGCGCCGTGGCATTGCTGACGCCCGCACCAGCGCCTTTGAATACTCCAGTTCGACCGCCCTTGACATCGTGAAGATAAGCAACAATTGTTGGAACGCCGATTTCGGTACTTGCATCAAGGACTTCTAATTGAACTCCTGAGCGCGTGATTTTCTCGGCGATGTCGGGTGCGCACTCGCGCAGAAGCTCGTCGCCGTGGATTTTTGGCAGACGTTCGTCAAGGCGGGTACTTAGGCATACTCCATCGCGCTCGATGACCTCTTGCAGTCCCGAAAGAATAGCCTCAAGGATGTGGGCGCCACTGGCGAGTCCATTGGACCCAGACACAAAGGGCTTTAGAGATGGATCTTCACCAGGTATCGATATCGTCACTAAGCATTCAGGTACGTAAACCTCTCGGCCTGCGACGATGTCCCAGCCAGGTACCCAGCGCACTGGCAACTGGTCGCTCCAAATGGCGCCCTTAAGTTGAGGGAGTAGTCGTCCCTCAACTGCGGCGATAGACATCCGGCGCATCATCGCTTCACTTGCCTCGACCGCTTCGAACTTCAAAGATTCCCAAACCGCCTGCTCTGCGCATTCCATTACCGCACTGACCCAGCTAGCATCTGGTGTTGGTCCCTTGCCCGAGCCACTCGACAGCGAGCGACCTTGGGGCTTGACCGCCATGTGCACAGGCAGCCCGACGAAGTCGAATCCGGTGAGATGTGCGACCCGAGTGATGCCATAGTCAGACAAGTGTGGCTCGAGCATGGCCCTGAGTTCACTTGATTGCCGAGTGCGCAGGCCTGACTCAGTACGAATACCAGATGGTAGCGGTGGGTCGCTCAATTCTAGGATTTTACTAAAGTCCAAAGTGTGCAAGGTTCCTCTTCTGCGGTGTTGGGCTATTTCATTGTGCTCTAAAAGTACAGGTGGCCATTCCGTTTCGGAAGGCCACCTGTATGAGGTACTTACGCTTAATAACTATCGTTTGCGGCGGCGGCGGCGGCGGTGGCGCCGCCGCCGTTGGGCATCAGCCACGGAGATGAACTCCCACTCTGACCGCCGGCTATATCAGCCATATATGAATTGACATCTGCGTGGGTTGGCACCGCAATGCTTACGTCTTTAAAGTGTGCAGCTCGCTCTTCGGCGCTGCTGGCATTGCGAACCTTGGCAAATAGTTCAGCGTTATCTGAAAGGGCCTTAGCAGCCGCTTTGAATGTTGCGCTCATTTTTCTCCTACTTATCTTTTGTCCCGGACGGGATACTTTTACAGTTTGTCTCTCGTTCGCACCTAAAGCAACGAATATGCTCTAAAAAAACAGGTGGCCAATCGGGATTGAAAGGCCACCTGCATAAAGTGCTTACGCTGCTGCTGCTGAGGCAGCGGCAGCTGGGCCCGCTGCGGTAGCGATTGACGTATTTGATGAACCGCCAGCTACATCAGCCATATGCGAGTTGACATCTGCGTGGGTTGGCACTGCAATACCTGCAGCTTTAAAGTGTGCCTGTCGCTCTTCGGCACTGCCAGCTGCACTGACCTTGGCAAGTAGTGCAGGGTTATCTGAAAGGGCCTTTGCAGCCGCTTTGAATGTTGCGCTCATTTTTCTCCTAATGATCTGTTGTCCCAGACGGGATACTTTTACATTATGTTCGTAGTTCGCACATAAAGCAACGAAAGCGACTACTTAGTAGGGGTACCCCTAGCCACCTACTAGGGGTACCCCTAGTCACCTGCACTAATTGCCTTTTGAGTGATGTATTACTCCCCATATGTTGGTATGTTGAAAATAATTCAAAGAAAAGAGAGCTTCGATTATGCGTAAATTCCTGGTACTAATATTGGAGATAATTAGCGTGACTGCGGTTGTGGCGTTTTCATGAGCACCCAGACCTCACCTACACCACAGCCACCCGCTACGCAAAGAGCTTCGAGTCCCGAGGCTCTTGATGAGATAATCGAAACTACCAAGTCCCACGGATGGTGGGCACTGTGGGCGATTTCGACTGCAGTAGTTGTAGCACTCATCTGGTCTTTTGTCGCCAAAATCCCAATACAGGCTAAAGCAACCGGTGTCATACCTAGCCTCTACTACTCGACGGCAATCACTTCGCCGGCAGAGGGGAAACTTTCAATTAATATCCAAAGCAATCGAAACGTTAGCAAGGGTGACACTCTCGCAATAGTGCAGCCTTATGACGGCTCGCCTGCAATTACGATCAATGCACCCGAAACCGGTCAGGTATCAGAAATTTATGTAGGACAGGGTGAATCAGTGGAAATCGGCACCAATATTGCTCAGCTCGTTTCACCGCCAAACCTGGCTAAAGGGGTCCAGGTGGTCACTTTTCTGCCGGCAAGCTCTGCCTTAAAATTCTCCGAGGGCAAAATTGCCAAGGTCACGGTGACCAATGTCGCGACCTCAGAATCAACTGTCGTGGATGCCACCATCATTCTCATCGCTAACACCCCTTCTTCTTTGGCCTCGATGGAAACTATTAGTGGGGATGCAAGCACTTCGCAGCGGTGGCTGGATCAGTCAGACGGCTCGCCATATTTAGTAGCTTTGATTATCAAGAATTGGCCGACCGACAAGAAGTCATTGTCGCCGGCAGCCGGTCAGATCGTGCAGATCACAAACACCTACGGCTCGATTCACCCGATCGAAATGTTGTTCCGGGGTAAATGATGGTGACGGAAGTCGCGCAGGCGCAGGACGGCGTTGCCACAGGGTCAGTCACCACGACTCCTAACCGAGTGAAGGTGCCAACCGTCCTACAGCAGGCTCAGGTGGAGTGCGGTGCGGCAAGCCTGGGGATGGTTTTGGCGCAATTAGGTCGATGGGAAACTCTAGAGACCCTTCGTCACGCATGTGGTGTTACGAGAGATGGCGCAAATGCACTTGCAGTAATGCAGGCGGCTGAACAATACGGACTTGCCCCTGATGGCCATCGTGGAACGGTTGCCGATCTCAACGGCATCTCAGTGCCGGCGATTGTGTGGGTCCGGCGCTCACACTTCATAGTTCTAGAAGGTGCTCACGGAGGAACCTTCTATGTAAATGATCCGGGCAAGGGTAGGTACCAGCTCGAGACCGACGAATTCACCCAAATGTATTCAGGTGCCGCCATAACTTTCACAAAGACAGCGGAATTTACTCCAGGCGGTCATGCTTATCGCGCGGCGCCAGCCTTATGGAAGCGTCTGCGCAATAGCAAGCGCGGCATTGACTTTACTTTCTTTGCCGGAATCTTGGCGATGCTCCTTGGATTGGTTCTGGCTCCAGTCAGTCAGCTATTTATTAACGGCGTATTGGGGAATGAACGCAAGTCATTGCTGGCTGCGCTAGCCGCAATCCTGCTCGTTATTGGCTTGTTCCGCAGTGGCCTGACGTTACTTCAGTACAGCGTGATCGCCAGATTGCAGGCGAAGATGTCGATCTTGGGTACGGGCTCATTCGTGGAACGGCTCATGCGCCTGCCACTTGGTTTTTTCCAAGAGCGATCAGTTGGCGATCTCAGTCAACGCACTGGCTACAACTCTGCAGTGTCGAGCTTGCTGGCTACGCAGTTGGCGACAGCAGGAATCGCACTCATCGCCGCTATTGGCTACGCGGCGCTGCTCATTTATTACAGCTGGGTCATTGGTCTGATCGTCATTATTCTTAGTATGTTGAATGTCCTGGTCCTGAAACTTGTTATGGGAAAGCGCACCCGAACTCAAGGTAGGGTCATCAGTCAACAAAATAAATTGCGTGGCACGACCACTGCTTCGATTCAAGGTATCGAGACCATCAAGTCAACGGGTATGGAGGACGACGTATTCAAAACCCTTACTGGACAGCAAGCCGAATACATCAGCGCTAGCTCATCACTCGTTCCGACCTCGGCCCTACTTACTTCCATCCCAGTGTTGTTAAACGCACTCACGCAAGCCTCGATTTTGGTGCTGGGTGGGTGGCTGACGATTTCTGGTGACCTCACCCTTGGTGCGATGCTCGCGATCTCGGCTCTTGCCGCAAACCTCCATAGTCCGATCCAAAATCTTATGAACACTGGTAGTCAATTGCAGGTAATTACAGCAAGCCTTCAGGCCCTCGATGATGTACTAGAGAATCCAGTTGATGGTCGCTTCGAGCGTCGCGTGATGGATCTGAATGAGGAACTACCTGATTACTCGGGACACATTTTGCTAGATGGTGTCTCCTTCAGTTACGGCGAGAAGGCCCCACTGGTGATCGATAACCTAACGCTGGAACTCACACCTGGAAAGCGCGTGGCACTTGTCGGCGGCTCTGGCTCTGGAAAGACAACCATTGCAAATCTTGCAGCGGGACTTTACCTGCCGAACTCGGGTCAAGTTCTTTATGACGGAAAGCCATTAACGGATTATCCGATCGGAGTTCTTGAACGTTACATCTCCAAAGTGGATCAATCGATTGTGCTCTTCGAAGGCACCGTACGCGATAACGTCACTCTTTGGGATCCGACGATCCCGACAGGTCAGATCGAACGTGCACTCGCGGACGCACAGGTTCTAACTGATGTGCTCGCGCGCGATCAAGGAATCGACTGCTTCGTTTCAGAAAACGGTCGAAACTTTAGTGGCGGTCAGTGTCAGCGCATCGAGATAGCTCGAGCCCTCGTACTTGATCCGCGAGTTATTGTTCTCGATGAGGCAACAAGTGCACTCGATGACATCACTGAGAAACGGGTCGACGAGGCACTTCGCCGCCGCGGCGTTTCCTGCATCATCGTGGCACATCGACTCAGCACGATCCGCGATGCAGACGAGATCATTGTTCTTGGTAGCGGAGGAAAGTTACTCGAGCGCGGAACTCACGATGAACTATTGGCTGCGGGTGGCGCTTACCATCAGATGATCATCGAAGCGGGTGAGGGTGGCGATGTCGGATCCTAATATTCCCCAAGATTTGCTCAAAGTCTCAACAGTGGTTGAAATTGAAGTCCCCGCTGCAGGTCACGTCGCTATCGTCGAAGTCGGACCAGCCGACGTATTCGCACTCGATGCTAATGGCGTGCGCTTGCCACTTGCCACTATCGCATCCAGTGGCGTCGTTTTCGGAGCCACATCACCTGCGCGAATTATTGTTGTCCCTCGACAGGGAGGTTCAGTAGGACTTGTTGCGCAGGATTCTGCGGGAAGCGATGCACAGCTCGATACATTCGTAGGTGCGCTCAGCGCCCAACTTGGTACACCGGCTCAGTCACTAGCTGGCGTGCCGAAAGCAGATTTCGCCCAGGCATTCGCTGGCGTAGTCGAAACGCTATGGAAAACCGAGCGCGAGACGCGCGCCCAGGGGTCGCAGGCATCGCGAGCAACTTCTGCGCAAGCCTTCGATTCAACGATGGATCGAATTGCGTATTCGACGCGTTCGCTAACCAACCCAGCGATAGCGGCCTCGTCAAACCAACTCGTCGCAGTACTCACTCTCATTGGCATCCAAGACGGCTTTGCGATCAAGGCGCCGACGACTGAGGCAATGCGCCGCACCACCGATCGACTCAGGCTAGTTGCACACACCTCGGGAGTTAGATACCGACCGGTCACACTTGGCCCAGGTTGGCAAGAGGGTTCCCAAGCTTCATTCCTTGCTTTCCTCACCCAAGATGGACAGCCACCCACTCCAGTTGCACTTACCCGAGGCACATCGGGTTACTACTTGCAAGTGGTTACGGATTCGGCACCTCAGGCACTTACTCCGGAACTGGCCAAAAATTTAATGGCGGAGGCTTACGAGTTTTACGCACCGTTAACACCGGACAGCGCGGCGAGCGTTAAAGATGTTATATCACTTGGACTTAGTGGCATGGGCAGTTCGTGGTTGCTCGCTGCCACGATGGCACTCGGTGTCGCACTTCTTGGACTGCTCACGCCAGTGCTCACGAACGTGATCATTGGGCAGATCATCCCATCAGGAGATGGAACCTTACTGATTCAAGTCGGCGCGGCTCTTGCGATTGCTGCGGCTGTGGCGTTTGTTTTCAGCTTGGTGCAGAACTTCACGGTGTCATCGATTACCCAGCGTGCGACCCGGACAATGCAGGCGGCCTTCTGGGATCGCGTCCTATCCCTGCCCGCTGCATTTTTCCGAAATTACAGTTCGGGCGATCTCGCTGTTCGAGTACTAGCGGTTGACACCCTCCAGACGCTCGTGAGTTCACAAGTCATCAGTGCAGTTCTCGCTGCAATCTTCGGCTTAGTAAACCTTGTGCTTATGTTCATGTACAGCCCAGCTCTTGGCATCGCGGGACTTTTCATCATCTCGCTGACGGCGGGAATGCTTGTGCTGTCAGTTCGCTGGATCGCACGTCTGGCAACTGACACCCTCACGATGTCCCGGAAAGCCAATGGCTGGTTGGTTCAGATGCTGCAGGGCTTAATGAAGATCCGGCTTGCTAATGCTGAGTCTCGAATAGAAGCTCAGTTTCTCGACATCACACGCCAGCAGAATGTGGCAGCCTCAAACCAGACCATCGTGATTGGTCGCATCAGTGCTTGGTTCACGTTCGTTGGGTCGGCGGCTACCGCATTGTTCTTTTTGGTAATTCTTTTACAGTGGCAAGGAGCGGCGGCGCCGATCTCGACGGCCACTTACATGGCGTTTGCAAGCGCCTACGGTATGACATTCGCTGCGGTCTCTGGGCTTACATCGCTGATCTCGCCGATTGCCAACGCTGGGCCGACCTTCAAGATGCTCGAGCCGATTATGACCGAACTCCCGGAGACTGCCGGCGGTCGTCAGGATCCGGGCGAGCTCACCGGCCGAATCGAGTTGCGTGATTTGTACTTCCGCTACACACCTGATGGTCCGATGATTCTCAAAGGACTCAATATCATCGTCGAGCCGGGCACGATGGTGGCCCTTACTGGAACATCGGGCGCCGGTAAGTCCACCATCACTAGACAATTACTTGGTTTCGATCAGCCCGAACGTGGGCAGGTGCTTTATGACGGCAGGGATCTTCAGAGTCTTGACCCAACACTTGTGCGACACCAGATGGGTGTCGTGGTTCAAGAAGGTCAGATCACCCGGGGATCCATTATGAGCAACATCTTGGGCGCGACTTCCACCGACGAAGCTCTCGCCTGGGAGGCTGCGGGCAAAGCCTCTCTTGCCGAAGACATTCATAACATGCCAATGGGAATGCACACGATTGTTGACCCTGGAAATGTCTCGGGCGGCCAGGCACAGCGAATTCTGCTCGCCCGCGCACTCGTGCTCAAGCCTAAGATCCTGATCCTCGATGAGGCTACGAGCGCGCTGGACAATGCAAGTCAGGCTGTAGTAACGCAGGCTATGCAGGCACTTGATGCAACCAGAATTGTTATTGCCCACCGACTTTCCACGATCCGATCTGCCGATCAGATCATCGTCATCGATGCTGGTGTGGCCGTGGAGAGTGGCACGTATGACGAGTTACTTTCCATGGACGGGCTATTCGCGGCTCTTGTGAAGCGACAGGTTTCCTGACCCAGCGAATTCGCTTTAGGGTTTAAAATTTCAATATGCTTAAGGTAAAGAATGCCCATTAATTCAGATATTTTGCGGGCTCTTGAAAACGAATCAATAGAGATTTTGCGCGAGGCTGCGGCTGGATTTCGTAAACCAGTAATGATGTATTCAATTGGTAAAGATTCTTCAGTTTTGTTGCACCTGGCACGAAAGGCGTTCTATCCAGGGCCCGTACCATTTCCACTCTTGCACATCGACACGACGTGGAAATTCAAAGAGATGATTAGCTTTAGAGATCACGTCGTTGCGTCCCAAGGTCACCAACTTATTGTGCATACAAATCAAGCTGGGGTGAAAGAAGGAGTTAATCCATTTACATCAGGAATTTCTGAATACACGCGAATTATGAAAACGGTCGCACTAAGAGAGGCCTTGGACCAACACGGCTTCGATGGGGCAATCGGTGGGTCAAGGCGAGATGAAGAAAAGAGTCGCGCGAAAGAAAGAATTTTCAGCGTTCGTGACCCCGGACATAAGTGGAATCCCAGAAATCAACGCCCCGAGTTGTGGCGCACATACAACACTCGATTGGCACCCGAACAAACGATGCGTATCTTCCCACTTTCCGATTGGACTGAGATTGATATTTGGCGGTACATAGGGCAGGAAAAAATTGAGGTTAATCCACTCTATTTTGCTACAGAGCGTCCGGTTGTAGCGCGAGGTGACCAGTTGATAATGGTAGATGATGATAGATTCCAACTTCTAGCAACTGACACGGTAGTTAATAAACTCATCCGCTTTAGAACTCTTGGCTGCTACCCACTTACAGCCGGTGTTGAATCATCAGCTGCGACAGTTGATGAGATCATTGCTGAAGTGGAGCAAGTAAAGCTTTCCGAACGCGCAACCAGACTAATCGATGGTGCGAACGAAGACTCAATGGAGAAGAAAAAGTTAGAAGGATACTTCTAATGCAATCTCCAGTTATTCGGCTTCTTACTTGCGGCAGTGTTGATGATGGCAAAAGTACGCTTATTGGTCGATTACTGGTTGAAACCGACAGTGTCCCTCATGACACTGTGAAGGCTGCAAGAACTGATCGCCGAAGTGGTTCGACAATAGCTGTAGGTGAAATTGATTTCAGCCTACTTACCGACGGTCTTGCGGCTGAGCGCGAGCAGGGAATTACCATCGATGTTGCTCATCGTTCAATGTCTTTATTAAATGGAAAACGACTCATCATTTCTGACGCGCCAGGACATGAGGAATACACCAGGAATATGGCAGTTGCTGCGTCGAGAGCCGATGTCGCATTGGTCTTAGTTGATGCGCCGAAAGGAATTCGCACACAAACTTTGCGTCACCTAACTATCTGCTCGCTCATGGGCGTACAGAGAGTGATTGTCGCAATCAATAAGTTGGATGCGCAGAATTACAGTGAAGATAGATTTGAAGCGCTCAACAATGAACTTGAACCCGCCTTGTCCAGACTCGGTCTCAAGGATTTAATTTCAATCCCAATGAGCGCTCTGATCGGCGACAATGTGGTTACTCGAAGTCAAAGCATGTCTTGGTATAAAGGACCAACTCTCCTTGAATCAATTCAGGATTGGAGTCCGAGCGAAATTCGAGCAGTTAGCGCCACCATGCCAATTCAATCCATTTCACGTGCCGATAATTTCCGTGGATTGTCTGGAACTGTTATTGGTAATTCGTTCAAAGTTGGCGATGAAGTTAGCATTTTCCCGAGTAACAAGAGCGCAAAGATCTCACGAATAGTTAATTTCGATGGCGATGTAGACAAAGTTGAAGTCAACATAGCTACAACACTTGAACTCACCCCGGAAGTCGATGCCAGTCGAGGTGATGTTGTGGTTGCCTCGGGATCAGACCTGGCTGGCTCAGATCGCTTCACAGCCCACCTCATTTGGTTTGATGAACAGGCTCTAATCCATAGCCGCTCTTACATGCTCGTTAGTGGTCATACTCAAACTCCTGCCATCATTACAAAGATTAAAAACAAACTTGATGTTGTTACAGGTGCCGAGCTCTCTGCAAACACTTTTGTCATGAACGAAATTGGAACTGTTGAAATAGCTACGGATGCGCCGCTATTGATTACTCCGTATAGCTCTTCACGTGAGCTTGGAAATTTCATTCTGGTAGATCGAATGTCCTCGCATACAGTGGCCGCAGGAATGGTTCAACACACACTTCGCCGCGGTTCAAATATTCACCAGCAAAGTTATGAAATAACCAAGGAAGAAAGATCGAAAAGTAAAGGACAAAAAGCTCAAGTACTTTGGCTTACCGGCCTCTCAGGATCGGGCAAGTCAACTATTGCAAATGCTCTTGAAAAGAAGCTGTTTTCGCTAGGAATGCATCCCTATGTTTTGGATGGCGATAACTTAAGGCTCAGTCTCAATAAGGATTTAGGCTTTACAAAAGAAGATAGAGCCGAGAATGTTCGAAGAGTTGCAGAGGTTGCCAAGCTACTTGTTGACGCGGGACTCATTGTTATCACTGCTCTAGTTTCTCCTTTTGAACAAGATAGGGCGCAAGCAAAAGAAATCTTTGAAGCAGGCGAGTTTAAAGAAATCTTTGTAGATACACCACTTGATGTATGTATAGAACGAGATCCGAAAGGCCTGTATAAGAAGGCTGCAAAGGGAGAGATTCCTAACTTCACCGGGGTAGGACAAGATTACGAAACTCCGAAGAGTCCTGATTTAACTCTGGACGGAACTGATGGCATTGAGCAAAGCGTCGCTGCGATTCTTAAGGAAATCTTATGAACTGGCTCGTGTTTGTTTTGGTGGGATCAATCGCACAACTCATTGATGGCTCGATGGGAATGGGATTTGGCTTAACAAGTACAACTTTGCTTCTTAGTCTTGGGGCTACTGCTGCGCTTTCATCGACCATGGTTCACCTTGCTGAAATTGGCACCACGCTTGCATCTGGTGCTTCTCATTGGAAAGTTGGAAACGTAGATAAAGTTGTATTGAAGAAGTTAGCTATTCCTGGTGGTACTGGAGCATTTGCAGGGGCCACCTTCCTTTCATTTATTGATTTAAGTGCGGCAAAGATATTTATTTCAACCCTCCTACTTTTTCTTGGGGGACTACTTCTATTTAGAAGCATTGTGAAAGTACCTTCACAAATTGCAATTGCTGAAGTTAAAAATCCGCGCTTTATGTCGTACCTAGGATTTACTGGGGGTTTTGTTGATGCATCTGGCGGCGGCGGCTGGGGTCCTGTTGTTACTCCAACTCTGCTTGCTAGTTCGGTCATTGAACCGAAAAAAATAATCGGAACTGTGAGCATGGCCGAATTTATAGTTGCTTTAAGTGCAAGTGCTGGCTTCTTGGCAAACATTTCGCGTCTAAATATAGATTGGGCAGCAGTTGGTGGGCTGGCCCTGGGCGGAATAGTCACTGCGCCATTTGCCGCTTTACTCGCTGGAAAGCTTTCCGCAAAGGTGCTGGGGATATTCGTTTCGATAACGATTATTGTGATTAATGGTTCTCGAATAATTCTGGCTTAGAACTGCCACTCTTTAACGGCTCTTGAGAAGTATTTAGATACTGCTTGAATTTGGTGGGGCGGGTCGGGCTCGAACCGACGACGACTGAATCAACAGTTAAGCATTTATTTCGTTGAAGAGGTGTTTTCAGTTTCTTTCGCAGCAATGTCGGCTGCTGTGGTTCTTGAATCATCTAGCCATTGGCAACCGGGATACGCAGTTCAGCTAAATGTGAGCCACCTAGGCGTAACCGAGTCGAGCCGGTTGACGAGGCGGCATAGCGCGCTGGTAATTGCCCGGTGAATGGGTTCACCGCAAATAGCCATTGGGAACGCAGTTCTAGCTCCAAGACATCGCCGGCCCGCAACCTGGTGGCCTGCGGCATCAGTGAAACAGTTATTGGCACGATCTCACCGGGGCCAAATGGTTCGGCTTTGGCGTGTGTATGCACCGGTTGCCAAGGGGTCGACAGTTCGGAGTCGAGTTCACGGTGGGCGAGCCGGTGCCAGCCATGGGTGAGAACATCTCGGCCGAAACCATATGACCCTTCGAAGGGGACTTCAACTCCATCGCGGATGAGCCTGACCGCCGCGAGGAGCGTCGCATCGTCAGTGCCCTCGAGGCTGACATCAGCATTAAATGTCATTGGCCCGATGAGGTCACAGGCCACCGGCACCTGCCACCTAAATTTCAAAGAACCATTCGAATTCACAAACACCATTGAGGTATCTGCGGTCTCCGGATTCTCCGCTAACTGCCCACCAGCGCGAAGGTGAAGTGATCTCCAGGTGACACCGGGGGGAGGCCATTCGGCCGCCATGCGAATTTCAGCGGGTGCATCGCCGGTTTCGTGGATTGCGATACGCACCGGTGGCACTTGATCCCACCCGTTATCCGCGCCCGCCAAGAAGTGCTCGAAGAAGCGCAGCTGCGTGGCCTTGGCTTCATCGCTGTAGAACACGCCCCATTTGCCGCCACGGTGGGTCCAGATCCATTTCTGTTTCGATGAGACTCGGCGAAATGCCTCAAAGGAGCCGCGGGTATGTAACAGGTGATCGGAGAAACTACCGCAAACTAACATCGGCACGTTGATGCGCGAAAGTTCAGGCACCCGAGATTTCCACCAGTCATCGAGTTCAGGTCGGCTCAGCGCCTGCGCGTACACATCCTCGGTGGTGCGCCCGGATTTATTGGTGATCTTCCCCCACAACGCAAAGAAGCCGTGCTCGCGCACCCCACCTGGCTTAGCGAAATCGCGATATACATCCGAAAAGCCCTCCCATGGGCAGATCGCTGCCAAATGCGGTGGCTGCTCGGCTGCGGCCCGATACTGCGAGAGCGCTAAGTATGAAACACCCGAAAGGCCAACTTTGCCGTTCGACCAAGGCTGGGTGCCGGCCCACTCGATTAAGTCGTGGTAATCCTCACCCTCTTGTTTTGAGAGCACGGTGCCGGTGCCCTCTGAGGTACCAAACCCGCGCATATCACAAACAACTACCGCGTAGCCAAGGGCCACCCAATACGCAGGGTCGGGCCCCTCCCACCCTGTCCAGGCTGAGAAAGTTATTGGCTCAGGTTGACGAAATATCCGATACTGAGGTGGAGGTAGGTAACCCCACGGCACTTTCTTTGGCAGCACATCCTTGTTGTAAGGGTGCGCGCACATTATTACCGGCACCGGCCCACCACCGCGCAACAAATCACCGGGGCTACCAGGGGCCGGACGAAACACGTTGGCCCGCAGCACAATGCCATCTCGTGCGGTTATCGGGACATTCCATTCGACAATGACGCCGGTAGGTGGAGGGGTGATTGTTATCGGTGGTCGTGCCACCCCGTGCAGGCGCCGGGCCACCGTTCGCGGGCTCGCCAGTTTCATCAACACTCCAAACAAAGTAGTAACAGGAATTTACGCATAATCAAAGCTCTCTTTCCTTAGAACTATTCGCAACATACCAACATATGGGGAGTAATACATCACTAAAAAGGCAACTAGTGCAGGTGACTAGGGGTAGCCCTAGTCACCTGCTAGGGGTAGCCCTAGTCACCTGCACTAATTCGCGTAGTTCTCAACAATGTCTATATCTTTAGCTCATTCAGGTCGTAGCCTTTTGATATGAAAAAAACTTTGGTTAGAGTTCTGTCAGTATCGATAGCGGCATTGCTGCTCGCTAGTTGCGGCGGCGAGGCGAAAACAGATGCCACCCCAAAGGAATCATGGTTGTTCTCTTTGCAGTCGGCTGGAACCACCGACTTCGACCAGTCCTCGAGTGTGTTGAGCGTGCCGGTGGGAAACCTCGTGGGATTTAGCGACCGCCCCTTTCGGGATATACAAGACTTGACGCTCACC
>Ga0208951_1000443_pt1 | contig 19017 bp, 31 predicted proteins | sample GreLakmeMI27MSRF_FD_187702 | JGI IMG/M metagenome (GOLD analysis project Ga0208951, IMG submission 187702) | Freshwater lentic microbial communities from great Laurentian Lakes, MI, USA - Great Lakes metaG MI27MSRF (SPAdes) | ecosystem: Environmental > Aquatic > Freshwater > Lake | place: Great...
CTTGCCACGCAGCGTACGACAAAGACCTTGACTTTGTTCAGCAGCGGAGTTGGTACGGCTGACCAAACGAAGAAACGGTGCATCTGTGGACTCTTAAGCGCCCCTCTCAGTCGGGTTGGAAGCCAGTGCGCCTGGCTGGCTGAAATGGACCTGGCTGAGCTGTTGTCGCATCCCGTGTTTGCCGCACTCGCAGCGGTGCTCTTCCTGCCGCTGCTATTCCGCCTGCTGGGCGGCCGGCGGCGTCTGCGGCCGGTTGCGCTGCAGGCTGGACTGAAGGCACGCTCTGTCCGCGGGGGTCTGGGAGTTGGCACGCACTCACGCGCTCCTGCAGGTTGAGCTGATCCTGGCACACCGGGAGGACGTCTCACACGACACACGCCTCTTCCGCTTCGCCTTGCCGGTGCGCGCGCGCGGCGGAGTGCTGCGCGCGTACCGGCAGGCGGTAGCTCACTGCGCATCAGACGCCGGAGCACGTGCTGGGACTGCCCGTGGGCCAGCACGTCAGCATCTCGTACACCGACGCCCAGGGTGCAGAGGTGTCCCGGTCCTACACACCCACCAGGCAAGCTGGCAGGCCTGAGCAGCTTGTGGCCTGAGCAGAGGCCTGAGCAGCTTGCGCATGCACTCACGCGCCTCTGCGCAGTTCCGACGACGACCTGGGGCGCCTGGACCTGGTCATCAAGGTCTACTTCCGCGACGTGAACCCCAGGTTCCCCGAGGGCGGCGTGATGTCGCAGCATATGGAGTCCCTGAAGCTGGGCGACAAGGTACACCCCGCTCCCTCACTCTTCTCTCGCGCGCGCCTGACTGGCGCTGCAGCTCACGTTCCAAGGACCCAAGGGCCGCTTCACGTACAAGAAGCGGGGCGTGTTTGCCGTCAGAAGGCTGCCCTCGCAGGTGCTTGCGCCGCCCCTCAGCCATCCCCAGCCGCTCACTCTGCTGCGCGCCGCAGGGCGGCGGGGAGGAGCTGCGAAAGTGCACGCGGGTGGGCATGATAGCTGGGGGAACGGGCATTACCCCAATGTTGCAGATCATCAGTGCTGTGCTGAAGGACAAGGGCGACAAGACAGAGGTGCTGCATGCCGCCGCCCTTCCTCGCATGCAGCGCCTGAGCATGTGCGCATCCCTCCACTCCCTTCACCTAGCTCTCGCTGCTGTTCGCCAACCAGACAGAAGACGACATCTTGTGCCGCAGCGTGCGTGCGCCTGCGCAGCGCCTGTGAATGTGCTGCAGCTGAATGGGCGAGCGCAGGAGCTGGATGCGCTGACGGCGAAGCACAGCAATCTGAAGGTGTGTGCACTCTGTGGGCGCTCTCACTCTGGCGCTGTCACTCACGCAACGGGCTCTGCGCCAGGTGCACTATACCCTGGACCACCCTCCCGCAAGCTGGGCGTTCAGCACCGGCTTCATCTCCGCCGACATGGTCCAGAAGCACCTCCCACCGGCGGGGAGTGGCACACAGGTGCGCGTGGCTGAAGCGAGCAGCACCCCGCGATGCTGTGCTCACACACCCGCAGATCCTGGTGTGCGGCCCGCTGCCCATGATCAAGTTCGCCTGCCGGCCCGCGTTCGAGAAGCTGGGTTTCACAGAGGACCAGCTGCTGATCTGGTAGGCCTTGCCGAGCATGCTCATGTTGTACTATTGCCGCACTCGTCATAACGTGTGCGCTTGTGCTGTGTCGCCAGCCACCAACAACCTCGCATAACATCGTCGGCCGACACCACCACGACCTGCCTGGTGCGCAGACTTGCTCCCCTCGCGCACCGTTTTTCTCCAAGGCTCTCCAACGCGGAGACGCGCGCTGTGCAGCACAGCTTGTGACGAAACAACGTTTGATGCGCGTGCAGAGCCTCGCCAGCCGACTTGCTCTGCTGGCGCACGGAGGTCACACCACCCGCCACTCGTTACAAGCTGCGCTCTTTGCAGCGGTAGCGGTGGCTCTGAGCGCTCGTCCGCAGTGCGATGCGGAGTCTGCGCACGCGGCCGCCGCCAAGGAGTGCGCAGGAGGAGAGCGCCCGGCGGCGGCGCCGACGTCCAACAAGTCGACTGCCAAATGGCGGGTCTACACGGACGTCGGGCGGGACCTGGTGAATCAGGCGCGTGCTTCCACGGCCTAGGCTGCTCAAACTGCGCTCATTCCGTCCTGCCAGGGCAAGTTGGACGACGCGGAGCGCTATCTGCGGCGCGCGCTGCAGGAGGCGCGGGCTGGCTTCGACCGCGGCGACGCGCACGTCGCGGCGGCTCTAAATAACCTGGCGGAGCTGCACAGGCACGACTCTGCCCGCGGGCGCGCCTGCGTTTGCCTGGCTGAGTGCCTGGGTCGCAGGCTGCAGAGGCAGTTCCACCTGGCTGTGCCCTTGTACGAGGAGGCGCTCGCGCTGCTGGTGCGCCGTTCCCAGGCTGCTCCTCTACTGTCGACCGTGCACTGGCTGAGCGCCCTTGCTCGCAGGAGGCTGCGCTGGGCGCGTCACACCCCAGCGTGGGCAGCACGCTGCACAACCTGGCCGGCTTGCACCTCCAGCAGCGCAACTTCCCAGCCGCTGCAGCTGCCTACCGGTCGGCGCTGGCGCGCAAGGAGGCTGCGCTGGGGCGGCTGCACCCGGAGTATGCGGCGACGCTGGCGCAGCTGGCGGAGGTGCTACGGCTCCAGGGGCGCCTGGCGGACGCGGCTGCGCTGCTGCGCGAGTCGACGGATGTGCTAGACTCCATCGGCGCGGGGCACACGCGCCCTGCGCTGCTGCGACTGGGCCGCCTGGCGCAGGTGCTGGCCGAGGCGGGGCGCCAGTCAGAGGCGGTGGCGGTGCACCGCCGACTCGTGCAAGCGGCGGAAGGCGGCGCGGATGCGCTTTCGGCGCGCGCCCTGGTGGGGCTGGCGGACGCGCTGCGACATTGCAGCATGGGCGAGGCAGAGGCGCACAGCCTGTATGTGCGCGCCCTGGGTCTGGCTCAAGAGCAGCAGCCGCTCGCCGCCGCCGTCATGCGCCGCCTGGCGGATGCGGAGCTGGACGACGGATGCGCGCGCGCGCTGGACCAGGCGCAGGAGCTGCTGCGAACCGCGCTCCCGCACCTGCACCAGGCGGCGGAGGCTGGCGGCGCCGACGGCGCGGCCGCGTACGAGCTTGCAGCCGCGCATGTCGCCGTGGTGGCTCTCAGGCGCAGGCTGGGCGACCAGGAGGGGGCAGCCGCGGCTGCGACGGAGGCCACCAGGCTTCTGGAAGCTGCCCAGCCGGGACCCGGCCGCGACGCGCTGCGGGCGCGGCTGCAGCGGGTGGTTGGGCGTGACGGGGAGCCGGCAGGGCCACAGGCAGGGTGCTGAATTACGAACGCGAAAGCCAGCTGTCAGCAGCGCTCTTGCCCGAACCCGAACAACAGTACCACCACGGTTGATCCTTGATCGTTTAGTTGTAACGTTGTATCGTACGACAGCCTATCGCCCTCCGCTCGCCGGTTTGAGGCCTTAGCGCCGTGTGGTCCGGAACGTGAGAGGGTGCCTGGAGCGTGAGGGGTGCTCGGTGTCCCTTCTACCATGGCCGCGGTTGCCATCTCCTTCGCCGCGCTGCGCCGTGTCGCGGAAGAGCGCACGGCTGCGTGTATCTCGGGGGTCGGCCTTCACCGGTGCGGGAAAAACGGCAGTTTGCAGCGCGGCGGAGCGGCGAGCCTGAAGTGGCCGTTTGCCGGCCTCGCGCCGGGTCGCCGCGCCGCGCCGCCTGGAGCTCTGCGACTGCACGCCCGCGGCGTCTGCTCTCCCTGCAGCGCCGCGTGGCCGCGTGCTTTTGCTCGAGACCCAGGGACTGACGCAAGGCGCTCCTCTTGTGTAGCGCATGGTTCCATGACCGCGTGCTCCTCGCCCACCGGGAGGCGCACCCGCCGGCCGACGAGTGCGCGCACTCTCACTGCTGTCGCCGACCGCGCGACTGAGAGCGCCCGCAGGAACGCGTCTGTGAAGCGTGCCAAGACAAAGGCACGTCGCGTCCCCACCGCTGGCCACCGCTGCAGCACACCTCTAAGTGCCCACCGCCCACGTGCAGACCGCAGCGGAGGCCAAGGCTGCGACCAAGGCTGCAGATGGTGCGCGCGCACGCGGACGCGCGGCTCTGCGATGGGCCTCACACCTCCTCCAAAGCAGGCGCCGAGGCTGCCGCGCGGCCCCTCCGTGCCCGCCGTGGCCGCGCGCAGGAGGAGAAGGACGGCTCTGCGGAGGAACCGCTGGCTGAGCAGGACTCTGGTGTTGAGGAGCCAAAGGCCGCCGCTGCAATGCCCCCGCTGGCGCCCCCTTCCAGCCTCGAGGCGGCGGCACCGGAGAGATGCCAGGCGCGTGCGCGCCGGCACCTGCGCCCGCCGCGCTCTGCTCACCTCGCACGCCAGACGCAGGCTGATGCCTTGTCATGCGCGGCTCCGGACGCGCTGCAGCACTCCATCTCTCCTGCCCAGCAGCACAGCGTCGCAGAAGCCAGGGCGTGCGATGAGCCGCAGGCAAAGCAGGAGGTGGTGCGCCTGCACTCGCTTGCACCCACTTTTCGCCCACTTTTCGCTCACTCCCGCGCAGCTCGCCCTGCAGTTCGAGGAAGCCATGTCAGTGCCGCTGCCGGGCTCCCCAGCGCCATTGCCGACCGTGGAGCCGGCGCCACAAGCCCCCTGCACGCTTGAGGCCCCCCCCGCACCCCCGCACGCGCCCCCTGCGCCCGCCCAGCAAGAGCCGGCAGCGCCGCCCGCCGGGACAGCTGTTGCGGTGAGTGCGCGTTGGCGGGGCGCATGCGCGCGTCTCCGCAGCAGTGGTCTGACCCTTCCCCGCCTCCTGTGCAGCAGCCTACCGACGCGACGGGCGTCAAGCGCGCTGCCAAGGTGCCCTCGCTGCAGATGGCCGAGCAGGCGCGCAAGAAGGAGGAGCAGCTGCTGCTGGAGCGCAAGCTGAAGAAGGAGGAGCTGGAGCGTCAGCGAGAGGCTGCGCGCCGCGCCGCCGTGCAGCCCGTGCCCGCGCAGAAAGAGGGCGACGTCGGCGCCAAGGCTGCCGCGTGCCTGGCCCCGTCCAGCACGAGCGGCCTCGCCGCCGCCGCCAGGGCGCCGGAGGGCGCAGCCAAGGCCACGGCGCTGCCTCGCCTGAAGCAGGCCATGGAGGTGCGCCCCTTCTTACAGCCGTCACGGCCTCTCGTCCGACGCACGCGCTACTGTGCCACAGGCTCGCGCACAGTTGAACGAGTCGCACCGCCGAAACCTGGAGCAGGCAAGCAAGGCGCGTACCTCGCCCTCGCCCCACGCGTCTGGCGCAGGCTCACGTTGTTGCGCTTCTTCTCCCAATTCGACAGGAGGAGCCCGCCGCCGCGCCTAAGCCTGCTGAGCCGGCTGTGGCATCCAAGGTTCGTGTCTAAGGCCTCTCTGCGACGGTTGCCCCTCTCACGCATCTGTCTTCCCAGGATGACGCGCGACTGAAGCGCGTGGAAGAGATGCGGCTGGCGCGCAAGGAGCAGGCGCGTCTGTCGCTCACACTTTCAACGAACAGCGGTGCCTGAGGCTGCCCCGTCGCCAGGAGGAGCTGGCACTCGCTGCGCAAAAGGAGGAGGAGCGGCAGCGGCAGATGGTCACGGACTGCGGAAGGCAAGCACGCAAGGGTGCTGCGCTGCGCGGCTCTCGCTAATCGGCTCCCTCCGCAGACTGCTCACCACGACCGCAGAGCCCGCACATCGCGTGCCCGCAGCAGCCCCGGTCGCTGCGCCGGTCGCCCTTGCAGCGCCGCCGCCGGCTGCGCTGCCCGAGAGGGCGCTGCCCCCGCCCGCCGCGACTCCCGCCCCGCGCAGCGCAGAGCCGGCTCGCACAGCCGTGCCCGCGCCCGCGGAGGTATTCACGTCCTATGAGATCTCGCCCTACAAGAGCGGCTCTGACAGGTGCGACCCCTTGCACTGCTGCACTGCCACGCAACTCACGCCCGCCCCGCACATTCCAGCGACGGAGAGGAGGAGCGCCCGCGCAAGCCGGTGCCGTCCTGGGCCCGCACGTGCGTGTTTGCCTTGCCTTGCCACGAGAGCTGGGCGCTGACCACCGTCCTATCGTGTCAGCGACGCGCTCGCGCCAGTCCTGTACGCGCAGGCCAAGGCTGACCCCGATGGCATCTTCCAAAACCCGTCCAAAACGTGCAGGTGCGGCATTACTTGCACCCTGTCGCGATGCAGCTGACCCTTGCTGCAGCCTCAGCGAGGTGTTTCAGTGCGCGGGCAACAAGAAGCGCGACTTCAGCCGGCGAGGCAGCTCCGGGAACTGGGCGGAGGACCAGCTGACGTGGAAGGCGCGCAGCGGGAAGGTCTTGCTGGGCACTGCGCGAGAGCTGACGCGGAAGTGCTGTGCCACAGGAGGAACTCAGTTTCAAGCGCCGCATGGGCTATTTAGGCGCCGACGGCGTTGCCACGGCAACGCCCAGATCCACCGGAGCTGCCGCCGGGGGGCGCTCGTGAGGGGCTCAACGGCTCAGCTCTGCTGACCCTTGCCCAGCCAGTCGCCCTTGCGTCGAGCATCCTGCAGCTCCGGGTCCTTGGCCCAAGCGGCGCCCTCCTGTAAGACATATCAACACCAAGCCACAAGCAAACTAAAAGTGAGCGTGCTGCGCGCCTGCGGCACCGGTGTTCCAAACACGGCAATGCGTTGTATCACGGTCTGCTCTGCACCCTCGTGGTTTGCAGGGAAGAAGAGGGCCAGAGAAGAGACCTTAGAGAAAAGCACGAGGCGAAGAGCAAGCTGGGACTCGTCGCCCTCCTTCAGCTCCAGTGTCTGCGTCGCAGGCAGGCTGGCGGCGGACTCGCAGTCTAGTCCTATGGGGTTCGCAAACACCTGCAAACCACGCAGGAGCTCAGGCTTGTTAAAAGCGCGTCGGTTGTGGGAGCATACCCGCACAGAGGAAGGCCCCGTGCCACGGGGTGCGTGCAGTTGAAGGCCTGACACCTTCACGAGAGTTCGGAAGCGCAGTATAACGAGCAGCTCTGGGGCGCAGTGTTAGCGCGCGATGTGTCGGTGACTACCGTAAGAAGGACAGCCCGGAAACCCGCTGGCTACGCCAGGTGGAGCGGACCTGGGTCGACGTCACTCCGAAGAACAAGGTTGCTGTCCATTCGACGCTCCTCCGCAAGCGCGTTGAAAAGCGGGTGATCCACTTTTGCGTTGAGGCACTCGCACGTGCTCAGCTCCAGCTGCGCAAGTAGGTCAGACATTGTCAAACGTAAGTGTGAGGACTGTTCGCGGTCCGCAGTTCTTACGCGACACGTACGCGACAGTGTAAGGCGGGAGGCACTGCTGCGGAAGGGACGTAGGGACCGTCGAGCGACCGACCGCCCGCGCGGCGAGAGGAGGGACGTACGACAACGAGCAAGTGGCGCAGTCGGGCTCATCATCGTTAATGAGTGGGCCTCCTCTATGTGTTGAGCGACTGCTGTAGCTGCTCGCACGCCGCAGCGAGGGCCTCGCTGAGCCGTGTCGGGTCGCGTCCGCCCGCCTGCGCAAACGCGGGCTTCCCGCCACCCCCGCCGCCGCACATCTTGGCCAGCGGGGCAAGAAGCCCGCCGGCGGAGGCGCCCCGCTTGACCACGGCGGGGCTGAAGGCGGCGACAAGGCACACCTTGTCGTCCGCGGCCACGGAGCCCAGCACCACTGCGACGGGGTCGCCCAGCTGCGCCTGCAAATGCTGCGCCGCCGCGCCCAGGGCTGCGGCCTCCACGCCGTCCAGCTGCTGCACAAGCAGCCGCACGCCACTGGGCAGCCGCAGAGCCAGGGGCATCAACGCCTCACCCCTGGCGATGGCCACGGCGGACTGTGCGGGCCATGGCGTCAGTCAGCAAGTGCGCACTTACGGGGCGCGCGCAGGGCGCGCCTTGAGGCTCTCGACTTCGGCGGCGAGCTTGCGCTGCTCCTCGGACATGACTGCGATGCGGGACTCGAGCTTGTCCGGCTGCACCTTCAGGGAAGCTGCCAGCGACTTTACAATCTTCTCCCGCTCCGACAGAAGGTCGTAGACGCCGGGCCCCGCGACAGCCTCGATGCGCCGCACGCCAGCCGCGATACCGGACTCTGACACAATCTGTGCGCGCAGATGATGAGCAGCAGGCGAGTCGCGCCTCGCGCAAGGGCGCACCTTGAAGCCTCCTATCTCGGCGGTGTTCCTAACGTGCGTTCCACCGCAGAGCTCCATGGATACGCCCGGCACGTCCACCACGCGCACCACGTCCCCGTATTTCTCGCCGAACATGGCGGTGGCGCCTGAGGCGCGCGCGGCGCTGAGTGCCATGCTGGAGGACTGCACCTCCACGCTGTCCCCAATCCAGCCGTTGATCAGGGCCTCCACGCGGACCAGCTGCTCTTCGCTGGGCGCAACAGCGCTGTTGAAGTCGAAGCGAAGGCGGCCAAAGTCGACAAGCGAGCCCGCCTGAGAGACGTCGGTGCCCAGCACCGACTTGAGTGCAGCCTGCAGCAGGTGCGTGGCTGTGTGGTTGCATCGCGCCTGCGCAGGCGGCGGAGGCGGCGTCAGGTGCGCGGATACGGAAGGCAGATGACAGACGCACCCGGCGGCGGAAGGCCGGGTCGACGGCCGAGCTGACGACAGCATCTACCTCCAGAACCCCCGTGCCAAACACTTCGCCCCGATGCAGGAAGAGGCGCCCGCCGCCAGCCTTCTGCACGTCCGTGATGCGCACGGAGGTTGCGCCGTCCTCGCTGTGCAGTGTGCCCTGGTCACCAACTTGGCCGCCCGATTCTGCGTAGAACGGGCTGCTGTCCAACACCAGCTCCACAGCCTGGCCCGGCGCGGCGCTGCTGGCGGGCTTGCCGTCTACCAGCAGCGCGACGACGCGGGCCTGCGCGGTGAGTTGGTCGTAGCCCAGGAAGGCAGTCTCGCCCACCGCGTCCGCAACACGAGCCAGCAGGCTGTCCGCAGTCACGTCCACCGCTACGGCTGCGGCCTGGGACTGCGCGCGCTGCGCCTGCATGGCCTCCTCAAAGGCGGCAAGATCCACCCGGATGCCCCGCTCCACAGCAACCTCCTGCGTGATCTCAAGCGGGAAGCCGTAGGTGTCGTACAGCATGAACGCCTGTGCGCCCGGCAGCAGCGCCTGCCCAGCCCGCTGTCAGAGCGAGGCAGCAGACATGAGCCGCATGCACACCTGTTCAGCGCCAGCCGCAGCCGCCTTGGTCAGCAGCTCGTCCAGCAGCGACTCGCCCTTCTCCAGTGTGAGGACGAAGCGCTGCTCTTCGCGCTCCAGCTCGCTGTAGACGCGCGCTGTGGAAGCTTGCCGCTCAGATGAAGCAGGGGCGGCAGCGGCAGTTTCACGCACCTGCATTCTTGGCCACGGCGGGGTCGCAGGCTGTGGAGAGGGCCACAGCCACCTCCGCAATCCTGGGCGTGAAAGCGGAGCCAGCCGGCACGCCCAGCAGGCGCCCGTTCCGGACCACCCTGCGGATGAGGCGGCGGACGATGTAGCCACGCCCGATGTTGGAGGGCAGCACGCCGTCAGAGATGAGGTACACCACGGCGCGCGTGTGGTCGCCCATCACTTTCAGACGGGTCTTCGTCGTCTCATCTGCGCTAGCGTACGAAATACCGGCCAACTGCGGAGGAGGGGGGGCACGCATATCACACAGCGCAATAGCGAAGCCCAACAGGCTTGGGCACACCTCGGCTGCGCGCTGAACGATGGGGAAGATGAGATCTGTCTCGTAGTTGTTCGGCACTCCTTGCAGAATCTGGGCCATGCGCTCCAGACCCATGCCCGTGTCGATGTTCTTGTTGGCCAGCGGGGTGAGGGCGCCGTCCGGGCCGCGGTTGTTCTCCATGAACACCTGCCGCGGAAGTGAACACGGCATGGGCAGGCTCTCATGAATTGAGACGTACCAGGTTGTAGAATTCGATGAAGCGCGAGTCGTCCTCCAGGGAGGCGCCCTGCGCGCCACGCTCCGGATGGAAGTCGAAGTAGAGCTCGCTGCAGGGGCCGCAGGGGCCAGTGGGCCCCGCCGCCCAGAAGTTGTCTTTCTCCCCCAGGCGCTGGATGTGCTCTACGGGCACGCCGATGACGTCGCGCCATATGTTGAACGCCTCGGTGTCGTTCTCGAAGACACTCACCCACACGCGCTCGGCAGGCAGCCCGAACTCTACGGTGGCCAGCTGCCAGGCCCACCTGCGAGCGGCTGCATCAGGCACGCGCAGGCGATGCAGGGCGGCCCAGAGCGCACTCGATGGCCTCGCGCTTGAAGTAGTCGCCAAAGCTGAAGTTGCCCAGCATCTCAAAAAAGGTGTGGTGCCGCTTGGTCACACCCACGTTCTCAATATCGTTCGTGCGCACGCATTTCTGCGTGGTGGTCGCCCGGGGCACAGAGCGGGGCGACTGTGGGAGTGAGGGAGAGCGTGGGAGTGAAGCGTTGCAAGTTTGTGTGGGGGCTAACCTGGCCCAGGAAGACAGGCTTGAACTGCAGCATGCCCGCGATGGTGAGCAGCACGGTGGGGTCCTCCGGCACCAACGAAGAGCTGGGCAGCACAGCATGGCCTCGCGAGGCGAAGAAATCCTGGCCAGGCGTTGTCAGCCACGCCCTGTGATGGCAGCCAGCAGGCGCACGGGGTTGCAAGCACGCCATACCAGGAAGCGGCGGCGGATGGCGGCGCCGCTCACGTCCTGGCCCGGTGGAGCGCTTGTAATAGCCGCAGCCTGCGTGGCAACACTTCTGGCCGCGCACAGCGGTCGCACGCCAACCAGCCGAGGGCGGCATGCAGCGTGGCATGAAAACGCGCGCGCGAGCAAGCATCTGCGCCAGACGCCGCGTGAGCAACAGGTGCAAATCCCATGCGCTGCCAGCTTGCGCACCGCGTCACCGGCTGGCGCAGCGCAGCCAGCGGCAGCAGCTTGGTAGGCGCGGTCATGAGCCGCTGCATTCGGGTGACGAGGATAGCGAGTAGGAGCTGCTAGCACATCACGTGAGCGACGTCGGCACTGTACAGTCTTTCTTGCAGACCAGGCTGATTCGCTGCGAGAACAGAGTGCTAGATGCGCGTAAGGTGTGCAGTCGCGCAGATCCGACTCCCGATATATAGACCTGCAGTATTGTGGAGCTCTTTGCGTCGAAGAATGCTCATAGGGCACGGGTAGTTAAAGGCATTGCGTCTATGTGGTGTGCGGTCACTCTCGTAGGTGCTCCGCCAGTGCGCCCTGCCGCACTGGTTGCCGCAGCTTGCGCAGCGCCTTGCCCTCAATCTGCCGGATGCGCTCCCGGGTGACCCGGAAGACGACGCCCACCTCCTCCAGCGTCTTCGGGTGGCCGTCCGTGAGGCCAAAGCGCAGGCGCAGCACCTCTCGCTCGCGGTAGGATAGCGTGCCCAGCACCCCGTCCAAGTCGTCTCGCAGCAGGTTGTAGCCGACGCTGCTCTCCGGCGCCTCGCTCAGGTGGCCCTCGACAGTCTCCTCCAGCGTGCTCTGCTTCTTGTCGTCGCGCCCCACAGGCGCGTCCAGCGACATGGGCGGCAGCGCGGCATTGTTGATCATGCGAAGCTTCTCAACCGTGATGCCCATGTCAGCCGAAACCTCCTTGTCCGACGGCGGGCGCCCAAACTGTGAGGCAAGCTTATCCCGGCTCTTGCGTATGCGGCTTATGATGTCGTACAGGTGCACCGGAAGGCGTACGGTGCGCGAGTGGTCTGCGATGGAGCGCGTGACCGCCTGTCGGATCCACCAGTGCGCGTATGTGGAGAACTTGTAGCCCCGCTCGAAGTCGAACTTCTCTGCGCCGCGGATGAGCCCCGTGCTCCCCTCCTGCACCAGGTCCTGGAAGCTCAGCCCGCGCCGCAGGTATTTCTTGGCAATGCTGACCACCAGCCGCAGGTTCGCCTGCACCATGTGGTTCTTGGCCGAGTACCCGCGCTGCAGGCGCTCCTGAGAAGTGCGATGCGTCAGCGCTGCGCGTGGGGTGGGTGAACAGGCCTGCGCACCGAGAAGTCAGCTGCGGACATGCCCACAGCCGCCGCCCACTCAGCCGTGCTTGGCGCCCTTCCCAGCTCCGCCTGCAGCGCGGTCTGCGTGCGCTCCAGTCCCAGCAGGTCCTGCGGGGCGGAGTGAGACGGGGAGGGTGTGGGCGCAGGTGTGCAGCCGTGCCTGGATGTGGCGCGCCAGCTCAACCTCCTCCGCTGCGGTCAGCAGCGACACCTGCCCCAGGTCCTTCATCATGCTCAGCGTCTCCTCCCGATCATCCCCGGCCCTGCGTGCGCCAGCCTCTGGCCCACCCCCAAAGGCACTGCGCGACCTCACCCCGCGCAGCGTGCGCTGCACCGCGTGCTCATACCGTGCCTCCTCCGGCGGCCGACCGTCGCGTGCAGGCAGCCTGAGCGGCGCGTCTGGCGGCCGCGCAGCAGGCTCACGAACCCGAGACCGGGGCGCGGCTCTGCGCACCCTCCCCGCGCCGAGCTCCTTTTCGCGCAGCTGCTCCAGCCGGCGCAGGTCGTCGTGGGTGGGGAAGTCGAACGCCTCCAGCGCCTTGGCCATCTGGTTGGGAGAGGAGCGCCTTAGTGGCGCGCTTTTTGCGTGTGGTCCCTGGGGGCGCCGCACGACCTCGCGGCGCAGTCTCCCCGCACGCACCTCGGCAGCCTTAGCAGCCAGCGCCTTGACGTCGTCCGCGCGCAGCAGGGTGGAGTCTGTAGTAGGCGAGAGAGCACTCCGATTAGCCCTAGTCTAGTCACCGCCGCCGCTCTCCATACGAGGCGGGCCGAGACGCGTCGCAGGTCGCACGCACGACCGCACAGCTGCCGGCTCGCTGGACGGGGGCCGAGACGCACCAGAGCCGGCCGCGAGTGGCGCAGTCGATGGAAGTGCCGTCGCGACTGCTGCGCTCACCACGCTGGCGCGTGCGTCCACCGCGCGCTGCGAGGCGGCCAGCATCACTGAGCGGCTCGGCCTGCGCGGCAGGGCACGGCGTCAGCCGCCAAGAAGTCGGTTGGGCCGTTCATGTAAGGACGCACCGCGCCGGGAAAGGTGCTGGCGCATCGCCCGCGCGCGTTGTTGACAGCGGAGTGGCACGCCGCGCGGGGTGCGGGAGCGCTTGCGAGGCGCGCCCGGCTTGCGCGCTCACGCGCATTGCGCAGCCTTGCCCCAAGCTGCGCTGAGTCCAGCCGGGGAGTCGCAGACACACGAGGAGCACGGGCTGGCGGAGGGGACGAGTTTTAGGCTCCTCCTCCCCGGCCCGCCGCGCCGGCGGCGGCCGCCGCGCGCCGCCGCCAGTCGTACGACTTTTTTGTCAGCCGTCCTGCCGTCGACGTCATCTCACCTCGAGCTCCGTTTGGCCCGTTTGGCCTGTATCGCCGCGGCGACTGCTAGTGGGCGTCTCGGAGAAGAAGCCCAGAGCGCGCGATGGTGTGTGGCGCAGGCAGCGAGGAGAACCTCTGGTCTTCGCGCTTCAACCGCAAACCGTGCCCGCGACTGACACGCACTGCACCCTCTGCTGCGCAGGGTCGGGGCGGTGATGGGGTCACGCCGGGTCGTACGCTGCGCTCCAGGTGCGCTCGGGGTCGCAGCGTGCAGCACACAGCACATTTTTACGCCATTGGACACGCTCTACAGGGTCGTCTTGGCGGGCAAATCCGACGAGACCGTGCTGGAGGCGCCGGCACGCAGCACCAGCACGTGCGTGCATGCGCCCAGAGACCTTGTGCGGCTGGTGTGATGCTGCTTCCGCTCCCAGGTTCTCGGTCTGCGAGGTTGCACGCCACACCACCCCGGAGGACTGCTGGCTGATCATCAAGGGCAAGGTGTACGACGTCAGTGGCTGGGCTGCGGGTCACCCGGGCGGCGCCGTTATCTACACGCACGGCGGAAAGGCGAGCCACTCCCTCCTCCAGTCTGAACTGTACTGCTTCCTGACCTCTCACCCCTCACCTAGGACGCCACCGACACCTTCTCCGCCTTCCACTCTCCCCAGGCGTGGAATACGCTGCGCTCGCGCCAGATTGGTGTCTGCGACGAGGAGCCTCCTCGCCTGCTCCAGGACTTCCGTGCCCTGCGCAGCTCCATGCAAAGCGATGGACTGTTCGCGAGCAGCAAGGTGTACTATGTGATGAAGGTGCGGCTGCACATTCGCAAGCATGCCTCCCGCCGTCTGACGGCAAGCTCTCCTGCCTGCAGGCCTCAAGCAACCTTGCCATCTGCGCTCTCTCTCTGGCGCTGCTGGCGTTCAGCGACACGTACCTCTCGGTAATCGCTGCCGCCTGTTTGATGGTGTGACGGTTGCGCCGCCCCTGCGACGTAAACCGTGTCTGACTGGACGACTGTCGCAGGCGCTTTTCTGGCAGCAGTGCGGCTGGCTCGCGCACGACTTCCTGCACCACCAGGTCTTCAACAACCGCGCACTCAACAACGCCGCGGGCGTGTTCTTCGGCAATTTCTGCCAGGTGCTCCTTGGCACAGGGCTCCAACGACACCTTCTGACACTGGGGATCGCGCTGTGCAGGGCTTCAGTGTGGCCTGGTGGAAGGACAAGCACAACGCACACCACGCCGCTCCGAACGAGGTGCGCCTGGCGGTCAGGCTGTGCAGGCGGTTCTCACACCTGCACTGTGCGTCGCAGCTCAACGAGGGGCTCCATGCCGTCGACCCGGACATCGACACGCTGCCCATTCTGGCGTGGAGTACGGACATGCTCGAGGCGCGAGCGCCGCTGCTCCTTTCGCTTGCTCTATACCGCTGACGGCAGCACACATCAGGAGCTCTCCGCGTCTCAGCGCGGTCTGGTGCGGTTGCAGCACTGGCTCCTGTTCCCCGTGCTTTTTGTTGCACGCGTCAGCTGGTGCATCCAGAGCCTCGCCTTTCCCTTCACCCACACGCTGGGCTTCTCCAAGCATGCTGTCGAGGTGCTCACCCTGGCGGCGCACTACGCCTGGCTGCTGACCGCCTCATTCTCGCTGCTGCCGCCGCTAAAGGTGCGCGCACCAATGTCGTTAAAGGTTGCCGGGCGCCACTGACCCGCAAGCCTGGCGTACCGCAGGCGGGTCTTTTCGTGCTCCTGTCAGAGCTCGTCTGTGGCATCCTGCTGGGTTTTGTGTTCATCCAGAGTCACAACGGGATGGAGGTTTACAGCGACAGCCGCAACTTTGTCGCCTCGCAGCTTGCTTCTACTCGTAACGTGCACGCCAGCCTTTTCAACGACTGGTGCGTGCCGCGAAGGAACGCATGGCTGCTGCACTGCTGAATACCCACGTGTTGCCATGCGCAGGTTCACGGGCGGCCTGAACCGCCAAATCGAGCACCACCTGTTTCCCACGCTACCACGTCACAACCTGCACAAGGCCCAGGTTCTCGTGCGCGCGCTGTGCTCCAAGCACGGGCTGTACTACGAGGTGTGTTGCCTACGCGCGCGGCCGCGATGCGTGCGGCGCGACTCGCGAGCTGACTGTTCCGCTGTTGTTTGTGCAGGACTGCTCCATGTCCACCGCCACCATCCGGGTGCTGCTCAGGCTTAGGGAGGTTGCCCATGCAGCCTAGCTATTCAATTTCGTATTTGGTCTGTGCGGTTATTGTTTGGTTCGTAGCTATCTAGAGCTCTAGGAAGATCGAAGAGAGCTAGAATGAGAGGAGCTTAAGCACCGTGCCTAGCATCGCCTCCGCCTGCTCCAAGGCAGAAATGTCGGCGGCGCCGTCCTCCGTATCCCGCTCCCGAATGCTGTACAGGCAGAAGACCACATCCTCGGGCTGCAGAGTGAGGCCATTGAATCTCTTCGACATCTGCGTAATACCTGGAGCGAGCGCGTCAGGCTGACACGCGGCATATCTCAGCACGTGTGCGTACCTGCGACGCTCGGGTTCAGGCTGCAGCACGCTTGTGCGTACTTGAGGTACAACTGCGAGGCCCTCAAAGCGTCAGCACGGCGTCGATGCATGCGAGCTGGCGCGCGCGCGGACCTTCTGGGAGATGGAGAGCTCGCCGTCCAGCGTGAGCGCGAAGGCCATGAACGAGAGCACCGTGTACGAGTCCAGCCGCGACAGCGAGGGCAGGCACTTCTCCAAGAACACGGTCTCGTCGTCCAACCCTTCGATGCTGCTGGGATCGAGGTGCAGCCGGAACATGAGGTGCTTCATCAGCAGCTCCAGGTTTGGATGGAAGCGCTTTGACTGCACAACCGCCACCGCAACGGTGCGCAGGATGGCCGTTTTCATCTCTGCAGTCATGGCGGTGGGGTCGAAGGAGTCGTGGCGGGAGGCGAGGGCAAAGCTCTTGATGCGCGACAGCGCAACAGCCTTCTTCAGCTCCACCCCCGCCTCCAACTGCCGCGACAGCTCCTGGTGCACGCCCAGCAGTGCATCCGTGACACCGTTGATGCAACAGCGGCACAGCGCAACGGTGCGCACGGCTTTTAAGATCTGGTACGCCAGCATCGCGTTCCAGAAGGCAACGATGGGAATGCCAATCAGGGGGAACACACCCTTCACCGCCGAGCGTGTCACCACGCGCCGCAAGATGATCTGAGAAGGGAGCGCGTGTCAGCACGACCCAGCAGACGTGCGCGCGGAGCAGGCGTGCGCACCTTGATGAGGAACTTGGACAGCCCCCCGCGTGCCTTGTAGAGGAGAAAACAGAGCTTGAGGATTAACTCGCTGCTGCCGCGCAGCGGGTTTACACCGAAGCGCACGTAGGTTGGGTGCCCGAGCTCCAGCGCTTCCGCGATGATGCTATTGGACACGTATGTCCGGATTGGGTCCGCCGGCCACAGCTTCAGGCCCGCAATCTGCGCCACGGTGAGCGCAGTGCGCAGCAGATCGTAGTAGATGACCATCGCCTCGAGAAAGGAGACGAAGATGGCGGGGGCGTATGTGACTGCGAAGTTTTTGTACAGCTGGCCGCCACTGAACGTGGTGCCGTCCGGGTTCTCCGAGACTGGAAAGTTCTCCTTGGCCAGCTTTTCAAACAGCACCGCAAGACCGGCGGAACCGACGCCATAGCAGAGGCAGCGGACGACGCAGAACCAGCAGCAGAGGGAGATGCGCAGGATGACAGAAGGTGAGAAGGAGGTCTCGCTGGTGCTCTCCACCGTGTCCAGCACGCCCTCCGCGCGGCGCATGCGGTACCGTGTCTCAATATCCACCGCCTCAGCAGCCGCCTGACCCTTGATCACCAGCAGCTTGGCAGCCGTGCGTTCCAGGATTGGCCGGTCCTTCACGTTGCGCAGCTCGTCCAGCTCCTCCACGGTCGATGTGAGCTCATAGGAGGACACAAAGGCAAGGGTCTCCACGCTAGGGGCAGAGTCAGTCAACGGTTGTGGCACAGCGTGCGTGGGTGCCGCACTTGAACACGGCTGCCAGCCCTCCAAGCTTGCTGCGGTCCACGCTGGAGAAGGCCAGCGCGAACTCTTTGAAAGAACAGGAACCATCACCAGAAGGGTCCATGTGCTTCATCAGCGTGTCCCTATCGCGCAGCGTGAAGCGGGCGCCGATCTTGCGGAAGATGATGAGGAGCTTGTCGCCCGTGATCTCGCTGTGTGCGGCAAGAGGCGAACCCCGAGTAAGAACCGGCTGCGTGGCGGCGGGTAAGCAAAGCGCACAATGCATCGTCAAAATCGACATTTGAGAACGCCATGGCCAAATTCAGCAGCGCCATCGGGAACTGCTCGCCCGTGATCTCCTCCTCAAACATGCCCGCCGCAAACTGGTAGCAGCTCATCTGCACCGCAACGGCAGGCTCAGGGTTGGGAGTTGCACACTCTGCTGGCGTACGCACCGTCAACTGGCCGCCCAGCAGCCGGAGACATGCAGCTTTGGCAGTCTTCGCGTCCAAGCCGGCGGCTCGCAGGATGGGAATGACCTCCTCGTCTTGCAGCGAGTTGTCGTTCTGCACATCAATGAGGCGAAACAAGTAGCTGTGCGGACGCGCTGCGCGTGAGCAAGGCGGGTGCTGGGCGGGTGCTCAGCGCACCGGTAGCGCAGCTCGTAGAAGGGGTCGCCGTACGCCTCTATGATGACGTCTATGAACTGGAGGAAGTCGACACGCACAACTGCGAGTAGCACGCGGTCAGCTTGCGTTGTGGCTGCCAGCTGACAGCACACGCACTATCAGCGATTTGGTGCTTGGTGGTGAATCCCAGCACAGTCATGATGTCCTTGCTGGTCCATTTCTGGCGCGCGGGCAGCCTGAGAGCGCTGCCAAGGGTGAAGAGTGCGGAAGTCACGCACCAATCCGAGCACACTGGTCAAGTTTTTCAGCTCCGCCACGCTGAGGGCGCCGTCGTGGTCCGTGTCGAACTCGAAGAACGCCTGCGAGGGAGGGCGGTAAGCAGGCAGAAGAGCAGGCAACGCGGCTGCTGCACCGCCACACTCACATCTTTGAGCTTCTCGACTGTCTGCAGCGGTAGCGACAGCCTCACATCCGTCCCCTGGATGAGCGTGACCAGCTGTTCCAGACCGAGCGAGCCCAGCGACTTGCGGGGCGCCTGAGCCAGGAGGTACGTCAAGTGCTCCGGCTCAGTATGCTGCCCCAGCAGCTTCAGAACGACCTAAGAAAACGGGCGGCAGTAGCGGCGGCGTCAGCCGCAGCGGCAAGGCATGGTGTGTGAGTCGCACCAGCAGCTCGTCCTCGCCGAGGGAGTCCACCTCGCCGACCAGCAGCGTGAACACACGTTTGATCAGGTCGTGGCGCGACAGCTGCTTCAAGTGCACAGCGCCCGTGATGCTGTTGATGAGCTCCACGGCGGTCGATGTGGATACCACCCCTGCACGCGCATCAGCAGGCAAAGCCGAGGCGGCACATTCGCTGTCGCGGCGCACCAAGAGGCACATCCACGTTGGCGAACGTGGCGGCGGCCTGCTTGAACACCTGAGCATGCGACGCGTCCATCTTGGGCAGCAGTGCCTGCAAGTCGGCGTGAGCTCTTGCGAGTAACAGCAGTCTGGGGCGACAGCTGTGACGCACATTGAACTTATTGCCGTCCGACATGCGCATGGCAATAAGCAACGGCTGTTCCTCGAGGTTTGCAGCTGACAGGATCTGGAGGAGAGAGCGGTGAGGTCGGCGCGCTGCACGCATA
>Ga0208951_1000444_pt1 | contig 18986 bp, 20 predicted proteins | sample GreLakmeMI27MSRF_FD_187702 | JGI IMG/M metagenome (GOLD analysis project Ga0208951, IMG submission 187702) | Freshwater lentic microbial communities from great Laurentian Lakes, MI, USA - Great Lakes metaG MI27MSRF (SPAdes) | ecosystem: Environmental > Aquatic > Freshwater > Lake | place: Great...
GGAAGCTTACATTCATTTATTGTAAAAGAAAATGGAGTTGATGTCAAATACGAAATAAAAGTAGCATTAGGTTTTCCATTAAAACCAACTGTTGTAATTAATAGAGACGGTGAATTATTATATTCAGACAATAGCTTGAGAAATCCTCGTGGAGTTCAATTGTAAGTGATTCAATTTCTATAGATTGAAGAACTAAATTGAAATTCACGGGTAGACAAAAAGTTGAATCCAAGAAACAAACATTCCCGTTGGACTTTGGTAGGTTACACCCGAAAGTCTCCAGCAGGTAACAACTGTTTTGCGACAACGGGCTGAAAAGTACTGTGTTTGTTAGCCCGCTGACGCAAAGCAGTAAAACGTTAGGAGTAATTAATAAATAAAAACATGAATATTTGGTCAAGTATAATAAGCTGGTTTAAAGAAAGGTCTGAAAGGAATGATTTCTTGCACCAATTCAATGATTAATTGAGTCTAATAATTTAATGAAATATGTTATCAAAATATTTTTGATAAAGCCACTATACATTTTTACAAAATTCTTAAACCTAAAAAAATGAAAAATTTAATATTATTAAGTATGTTAGTATTGACTTTAGCTTCTTGTTCGGATCCTAAATCAGAATTATTAAAATGTGATAAACCTTGGAGCGAAAGGACTGAATTTGAAAAGCTTATTGGTTCTTGGTGTACTGAGTCATATAGACCAGGAGTAGGCAGAACCATAGTTTCACAAACGATAGAATTTCAAACAAAAATATGTTTTTACTCTGACCATACACTAAAAGAATTCCAACTTTCCGATTCATACATGGACTCGGAATCAGAAATGGATTCAGGAACTGATGTTCAAGTTAAAGATGGTGTATTGACATATAATTCAAAAAGTTATGGTACAAAATCGTATAAAATTAGTTATGATGAAACTAGCCTAAATATTGATGGATATATTACTATTTCTGGCGATGGAACATTCACTAAATGTAATTGAAAACTACTCCTAACAGCGTGCAAGCGCCATAACCCTGCCGCAGGCGCAACACAGGGTTACGAGCGCCTGCACGCAAACCGTTATGGGCTAGTTTACGCCACCAAAACACTTACAAAACAAAGTATTAACGAATTATAAGAATTATTAACAAATATAAATAAACACAATTATGAAAAAATCAACCAATTTGATTATTAAATGCACTTTTCTTTTATGCACAATTATCTTTTTTTCTTTGAACAGTTGTTCAAAAGAAGACGAAGTGACAAATACAGAACCAATTAGTTTAAGTACAGAAAAGGACCTGTATGCACCCTATGAAATTGTAACTATTACAACCGAAGAAAATATTTTTTCTGCGGCTACTCAAATCGGAAAAATAAATGGTGTTGAAGTTGAACTTGCAACAGACGGAAACAACGCCGCTTTCGTATTGCCTAATTTTGCAAACGGCACTTACAACCTCACTTTTTCATTAGGTGATAATCGCTACGATGTGCCTGTTAAAGTTACAGCATTAACAAGCATTTCGTCAGCTGACACTTACTTTTCTGAAATGCAGTCAAATCTGAATGATAATATTTCTGATTTAAACAATCATATTTCAAATTTACAAATAATAGAAGGCAACACAGCCGGGGTTCAAGCATTGCAAAATGATCTTGTATTTTATCAAGATCAATTAAACAGTTATACCTCTCGATATAATAGTTTAACAAGTGAAGAGAAAATAATATTCGCTGAAACAATTGCTGCAAACCAAGCGACACTAGATGAATACAATACGTTAACTGCCGATTTTAATCAAAGTGCAGCATCATTGAGAACTACTCAAACCGTTCAGGATTATGAAACACAGGTGGAAATAAGCAAGGGAAAATTTGTAGCAAGCGTTATTTATACCGTTGGTCATATTCCTTTTATTTTGGCGGGAGGCAAAATTGCTGCTGCAAGTGCTGGAAATCCAGGTGTCCTTTTGGCTCTTGGTGTGGTTGTAACCAGCTTTATGGTTAATGTTGTAAATACGGCTACAATGGCACAAACCCTAACCATCAAATCCTTGAAACCGTATGAGTTTATAATGGAAAAAAGTGGGCAAAAAGTTTTTCAACCTGGCGTTGAAACTGTCGAAGACGCCCAAGCAAAATACCGCTCGCTAATCAATTCAGATGGTGGTAATGCCACAATCAGCACTATTGTTGATACCTACAATAGTCTAAAAGACAAATACAATAATTTTAGAAACAATTTGCCTTCAATTTTTAGACCGAGTTATGTGATAGCATCTTTAAAAAACACATTCAGTAGTACAACAAGGTCAATCTATAATCAATATGTCAACATTACAGATGTAAGCAACCCAAACGTAATTTTACAACAATTGAACCAACCTGATGGAAGTGTTAAGATTAAAGCAACAACCACAGCAAATACAGACCAAACCTTTACTTATAAAGTTAATTATACTAACAGTAACTTTACAAATAATCTTAACAAAACTGTTAATGCTAAAGTTTTAGCTGTAGTTGATTCAATACCAATTTATACGGCTTCTGCAATTGGAGTTTATAATGTTAATGGTCCACCTGACGTAGGAAATGGACCGAACTCAGAACTCGATTGCGAATTAAAAGCCGGAGGTGTTGCCACTTATACAATTTATAATGATCCTAGTTGGCCAAATGGTACGACATTTCAAGAAAATTGGATAGTTCGCAAAATAAATAACCAATACTTTATTACAACATCTTTTACAAATCCAGGACATCTAATAAATGAAGCACAACCATTAACATATCCAGTTACAAGCTTTCTTTATAGACATTCATATGTTAAGTAAATGTTACTTTTGTTACAATGTGTACCTTTTCAAGGGTAAAATAATAAAAACCAGCCCATAACCGCCGTTTGGCAATATGGCGGGTTTAGGCTTAATTTAAAGATGGTTTTGTGTCTGAAAGTTCAGTCATTAACCGAAAGTTTAGGCTTCCTTAATCCGCCACATCGCCAAGCGGCCTAACGTTATAGGCAAACGTAACTGACGACGCAACAACCATTTGAAAACTTAATACAACTACTGAAACCAATAAACGAGAAATCAATAACAATCCAAACCCAAATCCGCACCCTCACCTCATTAAGAGATACCCTGCTACCGAAGTTGATGTGTGGTGATGTAAAAGTAGGAAAAGGAAAATATGATTAACTAAAAATTTATGACTACAGCGCTTAAACTAGCCATTACCAATATAGGAAACCTGCTTTTAGACAATACAATCAGCCAAGATGCAGTAGGGAAGCCGATAAGTCCCATCAATCTTGTCATTCCTCCTTATCAGCGCCCTTATAAATGGACAGCAAAAAATGCTGTTCAACTATTTGACGACATTATTGAGGCCAAGAACCAAAATAAAGAAACATACCGTGTAGGAACTCTTATTCTTCATTTTGATGCAAAAAAATCCGTATACAACATTGTGGATGGTCAACAGCGTACAATTACTTTTTCGCTGTTGCTCATGGCTCTAAATGATGGGCAAGGAGTTTCAATTCGTTTCTTACATCAGTCATTGACTGACGATGCGTATAACGCCAGAAACATTCCCAATAACTACAGGACCCTCGAAAGACGCATACATAATATTTCAGATCTTCGGGAACGCTTAGAGCTCCATGATTATATAAAAAATAATTGCGAACTCATCGTTGTTATTACAGAGGATATTTCTGAAGCCTTCCAGTTTTTTGATTCGCAAAATGCTCGCGGGAAAAAGCTATATCCGCATGATTTGTTAAAGGCCTATCATCTGCGGGAAATGAATAATTTAGATATTGCTCAAACCGAAAAAACAGTCAAAGATTGGGAAGATCTGGACCAAAAGAAGCTTTCCCTCCTGTTTAGCGATTACATCTACCGCCTAAAAGAATGGATTAAAGGAAACAGAGCATGGGAACTTAATGAACATAATATCCAAAAGTTTAAGGGCATAAACCGTAACGGCAATTATCCTTATGCGCAGTTTTTTAAAGGTGCTTTTGCCTATTCTGATATGATAAATCAATCTTCCATGCCCTTTGTTTCGGGCATGAATAATCTTAAACCATTTCAGATAGATACACCCATTATTGCTGGCAAATCGTTTTTCGATTATGCGAGGCATTATTTTGAAATCCTAAAAGACATTCAGAACAACAATAAATACGAAGGGTACTTTATCAACGACAACGAAATTGTTAAAACGCTCGACTTAAGAACTTACAAAAACGGTGTGGGTAACGGTATCACTCGTCTATTATTCGACACCGCAGTATTACTTTATGTAGATAGGTTCTGCCCAAGCGAACGACCATCCAAAACGGATAAAGAAATGTTGGAGAAACAATTTGTAATGTATGCTTTTATTTGGGCTTACTCACTCAGGGCTCAATACTATAATCTCGGTTGGCAGTCTGCACAAAATTATATTTTGAGAAGTGACGTCAAAAATTCATTCAACATTTATAAAATGATAACAGAGGCAGATTCTCCAGTAACACTTTTAAGTGCACTCTCCGACAAATTGAGTCCAATACCAATGCGAGACATAGTGGCAAAAACAGATGATATGGATAAAGAGGTCAATGGAGTTTATCAGAACTACCTATACTATTTCAGATTAAACAAATTTATTGAAGAATAATATGGCAAGCAATATTTTACCCTTAAAAGAACAATCGATAGCCGAAATATATAACGGGAATCAGGTAACTTATGAAGTGCCTATTTATCAACGCAATTATGCATGGGAAGATGATGAGATTACAGCACTTATACAGGATGTGTATGATGCATACCTACAAAACAGGAATGTAAGCAAGAAAGGTACATATTTTATAGGAACATTGGTTTCTTACCACAAAGGCGACCAAATGTATGAAGTAATAGACGGACAGCAACGACTTACCACCATTAATCTTGTACTTTCTGCTCTTGGCGTTCACCGTCAGAATAAATTAACGTACAGGGCACGTAAGAAATCAAATGAAACCATTAATAGTATCCCTTTATTTAATATTGATGAAAAAGATTATGGGATCATCAATGGTTTTGATTATGCACAGAATGCGATAAATAAGATTGTTCCAGAAAATGATTTAGAAAATTTTAAAAGTTATTTTCAGGAAAATGTTCATCTAATACACTACAATGTTCCTAGGGACATTGACTTAAATCATTATTTTGAAATAATGAATTCAAGAGGCGAGCAATTGGAAAAGCACGAAATTATAAAAGCTCGAATGATTGAGCAATTGAACGAAGAAGATAAAGTAACCTTTAGTCTGTTGTGGGAAAACTGCAGTATCATGAATATTTACATTCAACAAAAATACAGGCAGGAAGCCATTTTTGGAAAAACATACTGTGAGTTTATAATTGAAAGTTTTGATGCCTTGCCAAAAGTAGAAGTTGGAGCGGGTAAAAAGTCAATTCTAGAACTTGTGAATGGTAAAGTTGCAGATCAGACGACAGTCAACAACGATAACCTAGACATCTTCCAGCCCATCATAGATTTCCCAAATTTACTATTGATTGTCCTTAAGATTACAAGAATAAAAGAACCAAATTTCAATGCATCTAATTTTTCACTTGATGATAAGGAACTAATTCGGGAATTTGATAAGCTTAAATTAGAAAATATACCTTTAGACGAAGCATTTGTAAAGGAGTTTGGATATAATTTGTTAAAAGCAAAGTATTTTTTAGATAACTATATTGTACATCATTCTAATGAAAACGATACCATTGAGAGCAATCCATGGAAGTTACAATTTTGGCAAAAAGAGGGTAAAAACGAGTATTTAAAAAATTTAGATGGCGAAAGCGAAATTCAATATAAACTGGTACAGTTACTTTCAATGTTTGAAGTATCATTCACAGCAAGACAAAGGAAAAATTACCTATTCTATTGTTTATTACATTTATTTAACGAAGGTAATGATATTAGAAACTATTATGAATTTGTGAATGACTTGGCAGATAAGTACTTCAAGGATGTTTATTTAGATCCGATTAAGGTGAATTCCATCAACATGCCAAATCCTGGCAGTTTTGATAGCACTATTCTAATTCATAACAAGCTTAATATAAAACAGCTAAATCTTAATATAGATTTTATCAATATTTATGGTGATGGTTCGATAAAATCTAATGGAATACCGTTATTCGTGTTTAATTATTTAGATTATAAGTTATGGGAGAAATACTTTGATGAGTTACGTGGTGAAAAAACAAAAGAAGGTAGTAGTGAAAGAAAAATATTTTTTGAGGCACTGGGTTGTAATGATTTTGGGTTAAAACTTTTTGAACAATTTTATTTTTCAAGAACACGTAGAAGTTTAGAGCACTTCTTCCCGCAAGCCAAAGCAGATGGAAAACAAAACAAACCCACACAAGATCAAATAAATTGTCTAGGTAATTATGCAATGATTGGAAGTGAGATTAATAGTTCAGGGAATAGTTGGGATCCAAATGCAAAGCTCAGCCATTACTTAGATAATGGAAAGATTAGACAGGTAAGTGTGGCTTCAATTAAGTTTATGATAATGATGCAAGTATGTAAAGAAAACATGTTAGAAAAAAAGCGTGTACAAGGCTTAGATTGGATATATGAAGATATACAAAAGCATCAAGTAAAAATGATCAATATTTTAATAAGTAATTAATATAAGGGCAGAGTAATGACAAGAATCACCGAAAATACCATAGAAGCCTTTGCCATTGAGTCATTCGATAAACTCGGCTACGAATATATTGATGCGCCCGATTTTACACCTGACTCACAAAATCCTGAAATGGAAAGTTTTGAGCAAGTACTTTTGTTATGTAGATTGCAAAAGGCTGTTAGAAGAATGAACCACAGTATTCCAGCCGATACATAGCTAGAAGCCATTAACTCCACACAAGCCAGACAAAAAAGCACTCGACAAATGACAATAGCAGACGACATGAAATTGATTGTGACCCACGACAGAAAAGGAACGCCAGCATATAACACGGGTTTGGCAAAAGTGGCGGTTCAGTGCTCAGCAAACACATTTGTGGTGAAAATCGCCTCCTTCGCCAAGCCCGAAACCGTTAGCGTTCATTAGTATAAGACGAAACGAAACTAATCATTAAATTTGACAGGCATAACCCGAAAAGCCTAAAAATAAAGTAGGGACAACTAAAAAACATTTATCTTTGAATTATTAACTAAATACTCTCTTAGGAAAAGTCCACTTTAGTTTGAAGACATACACATCCTATTTATTATAAAATCAAAAATGAAAAAACTACTTATATTATTCACATTATTTTCTTTTTTAATGTCTTTTGGCCAAACAGAAAATACTGCTGATTATGAAAACATACAAGGCAAATGGATTTGCATAACGCCGAAATATAAAAAGCATACTTTTTGGGTAAAAAAACTTTCGTTTTTTCAAAAAGATGATGGAGGAATTTTAGAACAAGGATTGCCATATCAAATAAACGAACCAAACGGAGAAGAAATTGAAATAGTTGGATTATTTGTAAAATGTAATGGTTGTTATGATGACCTTTGGACAATTAAAGAATTAACTGCAAAAGAATTGGTTTTAGTAAACTACGAAACAGAAGAAACAGCAACATACAAAAAAGTTTTAAACGCGAAATCGAAAAAAAGGTAATCTTAAAATGAAAGCGCCCAAAAAACCATCCCATAACAGCGGTTTGCAAAAATGGCGGGTTTTGGGCTTAATTTAAAGTTGGTTTTGTACTTGCAAAGGCAGTGTTTAAAAGAAAGTTTAGGTTTCCTTAATCCGCCACATCGCCTTCACGCAAACCGTTATCCCAAAAAGCTACACGGAATAAATAAACCTGTATTTTATTTCCCGTATTGGGAACTTTTTATTATCTTCGTCAAAAATTTGAACGTTGAGAGTAATTGCAAAAAAAATATTGAGGGATTTTTGGGAAGCTCATTCCGGTTGCGAACAACAACTAAAATCATGGTTTCAAGAAGCAAGTAATGCTGTATGGAAAAATCCTAATGATATAAAAAAGGAATATCCAAGCGCAAGTATTTTAAACGATAACAGGATTGTTTTTAATATTAAAGGAAACAATTACAGATTGATTGTAAAGATAAATTATGATTACAAAATGGTTTGGATTCGATTTATTGGAACGCACGCAGAATATGACAAGATAAACGCAAACGAAATTTAAAAAGCTATGGAAATTAAACCTATTAAAACAGATAAAGATTATAATCAAGCACTAGAAAGACTTGAAACAATTTTTGATTCAAAAAAAGGTTCGACTGAAGGCGATGAACTTGAAGTGCTTGGAATTCTAGTTGACCAATATGAAAATGAACACTTCCCTATTGGATTGCCTGATCCAATTGAAGCAATCAAATTTAGAATGGAACAAATGGGCTATAATCAAACCGATTTAGCCAATATTGTTGGTTTGAAAAGTCGAGCAAGCGAAATACTGAATAAGAAAAGAAAATTATCGTTGGAAATGATTCGTCAATTACATGAAAGATTGAACATTCCTACTGATGTTTTAATACAAACTTATTAAGAGGCACAATCGCTAACACTTGCTAAAACTCATGGCTAGTTTTCGGTAAATTTTTCGTTTACTTTTCATAACTTAGCTCGGTCGCTTATGGAAATATAGCTGTCCACAAACCGCCTCGTGTTCTAGCACCGACCGATATTTGATCCACGTGAATTAAAAAAACCTACGAAAAAATTTACATTATATTTTAAAAATTATCTTTTATATTTGCAAAGTGATAAAACGGTTACACATATTAATCTTAATTCTAACACTTGGTTACTTCTTGTTGCCAACTTTGAGTTATGCGTGTTCAACTAAGACCGAAAAATCCTGTTGTAATACAGAAACAACTTATAAAATAGAAAAAAAAGACTGTTGTAACGACAAAAACTCAAAAGACAAAGACAATGGTTGTGAAGGGAAATGTGGTCACCCAAACTGCACTAGTTCAACTTCAATAAATTTTAGTTTGATTTCTACTTTTGATATTGATTTTAATTTTTTTAATTTAAATTTTTCATCTGAAAAACAAAAATTTTATAATTCAAAAACCTTTATTTCATCTGGTTTTTTTAGCGTTTGGCTTATTCCTAAAATAAGCTAAAACTAAATTTTGATAGCCATAGTTGTGGCTTTTTATCAACAGCCTTCTGTTGTTGAAATCTCAATATATTTTTATTACAACCGAAACGCAATGTTTCATAAATTCAATACTATGAAAAAATCATTAAATAATTTATTGATGGCAACTTTTATATTGCTATCCATTACCATCAATGCACAAAAAATAAAAAATGCAAAAACCGAAACTGCAAAAGTCTACGGGAACTGTGGAATGTGCGAAACTAAAATTGAAAAAGCAGGAAATATAAAAAACATTGTATCCGTTGACTGGAACAAAAATACTGGAATGGCGTCTATAACCTACGATGCTACTAAAACAAATAAAGATGAAATCCTTCGAAGAATCGCTCTTGTTGGTTATGATAGTGATAAATTTTTAGCTCCAGATGATGTGTATAATAATCTTCATGGGTGTTGTCAATATGATAGAGTTGCAAAAGTTCCAGAAAAAACAGAATCAAAAACAATGGCTACTAATGAGGAACATGCAAATCACAATCATTCTGCTATGCAAACAAATGAAGCAGCAAAAATGAGTCAATTAGATGCTATTTATGAAAATTATTTTTCTTTAAAAGAGGCATTAGTAAAAACGGATGGCACAACGGCATCAGCAGCTGCAAAAGAATTACTAGCATCAATAAATGAAGTAAAAATGGGCGAACTAAAAATGGAAGTTCACATGGTTTTGATGAAAGTTTTAGACAATCTTAAAAATGATGCTACCGCAATTTCATCTTCAACTGACACCAAAAAACAAAGAGGGTCTTTTAACACACTTTCTGTATCAATTTACGAATTAATAAAAGTCTCTAAATCTGACGTTACAGTTTATTATCAATTCTGTCCAATGGCAAATGATGGAAAAGGGGCAAATTGGTTGAGTAAAGAAAATATAATTAAGAATCCGTATTTCGGTTCTATGATGTTAAGTTGTGGAAAAGTTGTGGAAACAATAAAATAAAAGTAGTATGAAAACGGTTATCTTGTTTATATTATTTCTTTCTTTTAGTATACAAGCTCAAATAAAAGTTGGTGACACTTTGCCAAATTTTACTTTAAAAAATTCGAATAATGTTGACGTTTCGAGTACATCATTCAAAAACAAATATGTTCTTGTTGATTTTTGGGCTTCTTGGTGTGCGCCGTGTAGAAAAGGAAATAAAGAATTAGTTAAACTTTACAAAGCTTCGGATGCTACAAAATTTAAAATTTTAGGTGTTTCTTTAGATACTGATATAAAAAAATGGAATAAAGCCATTGAAAAAGACAACATCAAATTCACACAAGTAAACGACCCAAAAGAATTCGATTCTAAAACAGCTATTTTATTTGGTGTTGAAGAATTGCCAAGACAATTTTTATTTGATACAAAAGGAATTCTAATTGCAATTAATCCAACAGTGGATGAAATAAGTAATTTAACGAAAAAATAAATAATTATGAAAAAATCATATCCATACTTAACCCTACTTGCGCTCGTAGTATTTAATTTTTTAAATGCAAATGCGCAAATTAGTAAAGCAGAAATTAGAGCTACAGGCTTAACATGTTCTATGTGTTCCAATGCCATAAACAAACAATTAAAAGCGTTGCCAGAAGTAGCTAATATAACAACCGATTTGAACACCAATACTTTTACAGTTACCTTAAATGAAAACACATCAATAACTCCTAAAACTTTTAAGCAAAGCGTGGAAAAAGCAGGTTTTTTTATTGGCTCATTACTACTTACATCAAAAACCAGTTCAATTAAAAATGAAAAATACATTGTAGTTGATGCTAAAACTATGGACTCAGAAGAAGTAACATATCAGGTTTTAGACAAAGGATATGTTACTGACAAAGAGTATAAAAAATTATCGAAATCATTAAAGAAAATGGGAACATATCTTGCAAATAATGAAGATGATTTTCATATTAAAATCTTGAATTAATGAGAAAAATACTCTTAATGCTAATCCTACTTGTGTTTCAAAAAAACATCAGTCAGGAACTGTTTACAGTTACAGATCCTGCTAGCAATGTTCCTGGAAATTCATTAGCAATTAACACTATGCAGCTATTGTTCAAAGAAAAGTTAGAGCCAGGTTATAATTATCACATTATGCCCGAAGTAACTTATGGTTTAAACAAAAATTTGATGTTTAGAGCTACCGCTTTTGTTAGTAATAGAAATACTAGTTTGGTTACTGAAGGGGGAAGTTTTTTTGCCAAATACCGCTTTTTCTCATCTGATGATTTAAACAGTCATTTTAGATTAGCGGCTTTTGGAAGATACAGTTTCAATAATTCAGATATTCATCAAGATCAAATTGAAATTATGGGACACAATTCGGGTTTTGAAACAGGAATAGTCGCTACAAAATTGATAAAAAAAGTAGCCATAAGTTCGTCTGTAAGTTTTGAAAAAGCATTTGATAATACCTCAAAAAATCCTTTTCCAAATACTTACGGAGACCATGCTACAAATTACACTTTATCTTTTGGAAAATTAATGTATCCAAAAAAATATACAAGTTACAAACAAACCAATATTAATGTAATGGTTGAATTTGTTGGACAAACCATTAATGAAAATGGGAAATCCTATCTTGATGTTGTTCCTGCTATTCAATTTATAATTAATAGTCAAGCTCGTATTGATTTGGCTTACAAACAAGAATTGGTAAGTTCTATGTTACGAACAGCACCAAATGGAGTATACTTTAATTTGTATTACACGTTTTTTAATTTAACCAAATAAAACGTAAAAATAAGAACAAAAAAAGAGCATCAATATAACAACCGTTTGGCAAGATTGCGAATTTTGTACTAAATTCACATTTGCTTTCCGCAAGAAATATTATATTAGTAAAAATAAACGATCACGAAGTTAGCACACTCGAAAAGAAACGATGAAAAATGGAATATTTAGATAAAAAAAAACATTGGGAAAATATCTATCAGACAAAAGACCTTAAAGACGTAAGTTGGTATCAACCGACACCTACAACTTCGCTAGACTTTTTAAAACAGTTCAATATTCCAACAACTGCAAAAATTATTGACATCGGTGGTGGCGACAGTTTCTTAGTTGACCATTTACTCGACTTAGGTTACACAGACATTACAATTCTTGACATTTCAGCTGCTTCACTAGACAGAGCAAAACAGCGACTTGGCGACCGTGCGACAACAGTAAAATGGATAGTTGCAGACGCAGCAACTTTTAAACCAAGCGAACAATACGACTTCTGGCATGACAGAGCATCGTTTCACTTCTTAACAGAAGAGCAAGAAATCACGAACTATATTGACATTATTCAAAAGAGTATTAAACCGGAAGGCATTTTAGTTATCGGGACATTTTCGGAGCAAGGACCAAAAAAATGTAGTGGAATTGAAATCAAACAATATTCGGAAACGACAATGACCGACCGCCTGAAAAAGTTTTTTAAAAAAGTAAATTGTATAACGGTTGACCATCAAACTCCGTTCGATACAATGCAAAATTTTATCTTTTGTAGTTTCATGATTTTGCCTTTTGACAAAATAAATTTAAAAGTGGAGACCAGAGCCCACTTAAAAAAACGGGGCGACTCCGAAAAGCCAAATGATTAGGGAAAAATAACATTAAATAAAATGAGAACATCAATATTTATTCAGACAATTCTTCTAACAGGACAAATTGCTTTTACAAGTTGTAATAATAGCAATAGTGCAAAAAAAATAGACAATGAAGCACAATCCATCAAAACTGAAATTTCGCAACTATCCTCTGATTTTTTAGGAAATTATCACGGCATTCAACCGAGTTATTTTATGAAAAATCAATATGGTGATGATATGGTAATTAATGGAAATAAAATTCCTGTTCCATCGATTGACTATAAATTCCTTATAAAAGAAAACAATGTTGTCAGTTTACAACAAATCAATCTTGAAGACAACAGCCGAGTCTATTATGACGGAACTTACAAAATCATTTCGGAGGAAAGTATCACAACCAAAATTGAATGTTCTTTAAGTGATGGTGAAAGCTCAAATCCTACTTATGTGTTAAGCATAAATAGAAGTGATAAAAAGGGTATTTGTACTGGAAGTAACGAACCTGAATTTTCAATTGAAAAAAAATAAAACTCAACAATATGAAAAATATCAAAAAAAAAATTGCCGTAGCATTGATTTCAATGTCAACTATGGTATTTATTGCCTGTAATAGTAATTCAAACAAAAGTAACAACACGAATACAGATAATTTTGAAAGTAACTCACCTTCACAACAACAACAAGAACAAAAAGAAGAAAGTAAAACTAACAACATGAATACAGGTAATTATGAAAGTAATTCACCTTCACAACAAGAAGAACCCCAGCAAGAAAGTAGTAATGGGTTATATTCCTATGAAGATAATTCTGCTAAACTTAGTATTAGGGTAAGTGATGAATCTTGGTCTGGAAAAACTTTAATAGTCTCTGGCTTTGGTGAGGAATATGACAATCAAAATGCACAATATGAGAATGGTATTGTTAAAGGTAAGGAATTATTTGACAACTCAGGAATGGTAAAGATTGGATATATTTCTGGCAACTCTTTAACGACTTCAATCAGTGGACAAAGTTTAACATTGAGAAAATAAATCCAGCCCATAACAGCACCTGCCTAAAATTGGCGGTTCGGTAGTTACATTCTACTTTGCTTCATGTCAAGTTCAGCGGTGTCAGACAGCTAGAGTCTATGATATTCTGACGTATATACAGGTTTTGGAGTTATTAAAAAATAAATTATCTTTAACCCTTATTAAAATAGAATGGACGCTGAACAACACGAGTTATACGAATATGCAAGAGATAGAATTAAGCAAAAAAAAGGCTTATTTTATCATTTCGTCATATTTATTTTGGGGAGTGTTTTTTTAATTATTGCCAATAAATGGTTAGGGTTATTTTCTAATTTTGTTTGGTGGAATTGGGCAATTACGATTTGGGGATTTTTATTTATTCTTCATATAATTAAGGTATTTGTCATTAACAACTTTATGAACAAAAACTGGGAAAGAGAGCAAATTGATAAACTAATGCTCAGACAAGCCAAAAAAATTGAAAAAATAAAAAACGATTTGGATAATTCTAATCTCAGTTCCAAATGATAACTCTCATTGCAGCTGTTTCGGAAAATAATGCGCTTGGAAAAAACAACCAATTAATTTGGCACCTACCCGATGATTTTAAACGCTTTAAATCAATTACTTCAGGCCATCACATTATTATGGGAAGGAAAACCTTTGAAAGCTTTCCAAAACTTTTGCCCAATAGGAAACATATAATTATCACAAGGCAAAAAGATTTTTTTGTTCCCGATTGTATTAGCTTAGATTCTTTAGAGTCGGCAATTTTAGCGTGCCCTAAAAATGAAGATATTTTTATTATTGGAGGCGGTGAAATTTATAATGAAGCTATAAAAATAGCTAATAAATTAGACATTACTAGAGTTCATGATACGTTCGATGCTGATACTTTTTTTCCAAAAATAGACCATGCAATTTGGCAATTAACCTCATCCGAATTTCATTCAAAAGATGAAAAGCATAACTTTGATTTTAGCTTTGAAATATACCTTAGAAAATAGGCTATATTTGCCAAAAAAAATCATGTCAAACAGCATTAAGCCATATAAAGACTCCCATTTAGGCAAAAAAGAGCAAGTTGCTCAAATGTTTGATACTATATCTGAAAATTATGATGGATTAAACCGAGTGATTTCCCTTGGTATTGATATGAAATGGCGAAAAAAAGTGGTTGCATTAGTAGCAAAAAAAAAACCAGCTACAATTCTTGACATAGCTACTGGAACTGGTGACCTTGTTATTATGTTGTCTTCTACAACGGCTACAAAAATAATAGGTCTTGATATCTCTGCCGGTATGTTGGAAGTAGGAAAGCAAAAAGTAGCATCCAAGAATTTGAATGAAAAAATTGAAATGGTTTTGGGAGATAGCGAGAATATGCCCTACCCCGATAATTGTTTTGACGCTATTACAGTATCTTTTGGAATTAGAAATTTTGAAAATTTAGAGAAAGGCTTGGCAGAAATATACCGAGTCTTAAAACCGGAAGGAATTTTCGTTATATTAGAAACTTCAGTTCCTACTAAGTTTCCATTTAAACAGGGTTATAAATTTTACTCCAATTTTATTTTGCCATTAATTGGTAAATTATTTTCCAAAGATAATGTTGCCTATGGCTATTTATCTGAATCGGCAGCTAATTTCCCATTTGGTGAAAATTTAAATACTATATTACGTAAAAATTCGTTTACAGAATGTCAAGCAATGCCTCAAACATTTGGTGTAGCTACAATTTATACTGCCACAAAAAAATAGATCAGAACATAATAAAATGAAAAAAATAGTAGTCTTTTTTCTTCTACTTTCATTCCAAACTCAAGCCCAATTGGGGAAAAGTATGTTTACTAAAGATCCAATAATAAATTTGGAAAACTTTGATAAACAGCGTGTATATTGGGGATACTTTTTGGGCTTTAGTAATTTTGATTTCAAAACTGATTTTAAAACAAATCCAACCACTGGCAAACTAATTGACGTGAAAAGCAACTCGGGTTTTAATGTAGGTTTGGTTGGGGTATTGCGACTTCATGATTATATTGAGTTACGATTTGAACCCGGTTTATATTATGCTAGCAGAACATTAACTTATTCCGAATTTACAACAGAAAGAGATGCCGTTAGAGAAGTCAAAGCCACCTACATCGACTTCCCACTTTTATTAAAATTTTCATCATTAAGAACAGGAAATGTTAGGCCTTATCTTGTTGGAGGATTGTCTTCAACTCTCAACCTCTCGAGCAACTCAAAATCTAAAGATGATAACCTTCAACAAAAATTTAGAGTGAAACCTTGGACGCAAAATTACACATTGGGTTTTGGAATTGATTTGTATTTTGAATATTTCAAATTTTCACCATCAATTAGAGGTGTTTTTGGAATAAATGATGAACTCATTAGCGATACTGATCCAAATAGCCCTTGGACAGGAAACATACAATCATTAAAAACACGTGCCTTACTAATAAATTTTACATTTCATTAGGATTTTCTTTTAAATTCACTCAAAAAAATTGCTGCCGCGCTGGCAACATTTAAACTTTCGGTTTTTTGAATGGATCCAAATCTTGGAATTGACAATTTGTTTTCAATTATTTTCTCTAATTCTTTTGATATTCCGTTGGCTTCATTGCCCAAAATAATAATTGCTTCCCCTGGCAATTCTTCGGAATATACATTATTACCTTCCATAAAAGTACCATAAACGGGTAGCTTACTTTTAGAAACATAATCCTTTAAATCAATATAGTTGATGCTAACTCGAGATATAGAACCCATAGTTGCTTGAATTACTTTTGGATTATAAACATCAACCGTTTCCTGTGAGCAAACTATTTGTGAGATTCCAAACCAATCACAAAGTCTTATAATTGTGCCTAAATTTCCGGGATCTCTAATATCATCTAAAGCAACTATTACTCCGTTATCCATAATTTTTGTCGGAGAGGGTATTTTAAAAATTGCCAAACATGAACTCGCACTACTGAACGCTGTAATACGCTTCATATCATCTTCTTTTATAAGAGTCTTTTGACTAGCTGAAACCTGTTCAAAAAGAAAATCAGTTTCATATAGATGCTCTAGAACATAATTTGAATCTAAAAATTCTTGTATAACTTTTACCCCTTCAGCAATAAAAAAATGGTGCATGATTCTATATTTTTTATGCTGTAAACTTGTAATAAATTTTATTTGGTTTTTACTAACCATAAAATAATGTATTTTTGGATTTAATTTTTGGCATCACTTGAAAAAAAGCTTCACAAAAATATCACTATTTATTTTAACTGGACTAATTATCTTTGGGTGCAACACCTTAAAGAGAGTTCCTAAAGGAAAAAATTTACTTGCAAAAAACACTATACTAGTTGATGGCAAAAAAAACAACGTTGAAGATGTTTTTAATCAGCTATATCAAAAACAAAATAGTTCCATTTTTGGTTATCGTTTACGACTCAACATTTTTAATTTAGCAAAACAAAAAACAGATTCTATTTATAGAGCAAAGTTTACTTCAAATCCAAAAAAATATTTTAGAAAGTCGAAATGGCTCTCTAAAAAACAAGTGAAACGTCTCGGGCAGTCTTTTTGGTACTCTGGAATTCATGATTTTCTAAGAAAAACCGGAGAAGCTCCAATCATTTTGGATACAAATAGTACTGAAAAATCAATTAAAAGACTAAAATCATATTATTACACACGGGGTTATTTTGATGTTACAGCTAAATATAAAATTGATAGTATTAGTCCAAAAAAAGTTAAGCTTAATTATAATATCGTTACCGGAAAACCATATTTTACCGATAGTATTAATTACAAAATAGTAAGTCGCCCACTTGATTCCATTTTTGCTTTAAGAATAAAGAATTCATTCTTGAAAACTCAAAAGCGATTTGAATATGCAAATTTTGATGCCGAAAAAAAACGAATCACAGAGGATTTTAGAAATAATGGTGCTTACCGATTTCAACAAAATTATGTGACCTTTGTAATAGATACCCTTTCCAATAAACACATCGCTAATGTTGATTTAATCATCGAAAATGAAACCATCAGAATTCAAGACAGTGTTTATAGCGCGCCATTTGAATTATATAAAATTAATAAGGTAAATATTTTTACAGAAAATATTCCTCAAAATCAAAAACTTGCAACATTGGATAGTGTTGTATACAAAGATTTCACGCTCTACAGTGTTGCCAAATTAAAATACCGTCCAAAATCTATTACCGACGGTGTTTTTATTACAAAAGGAAAATATTTTTCTGATAATAATACCGTGTTAACTTCAAAATATTTAAGTAATCTTAAAGTTTTTAATTACCCATTAATACAATATATCGAAGACAAAAAAGAAAAAAATAGTTTAATTGCTAACATTTATTTATCCCCAAGAAAAAAATATACTTTTGGGTATTCTACTGATTTTATTCACTCAAACATACAGGAATTTGGTATTTCTGGAAATACATTTTTAAGTATTAGAAATGTATTTAATGGGGCCGAAACATTTGAAATCGGGGTAAGAGGAAGTATAGGTGCTTCTAAAGATTTTGCAAATCCTAATAATAATTTTTTTAACATATCTGAAATTGGTGCAGATGCTAAATTAAATTTCCCAAGATTACTTTTGCCGTTCAAAACAGACAAAATTATTCCGAAAACCATGATCCCCTATTCAACGATTAGTATTGGCTATTCGAAACAAACTAATATCGGACTGGACAAACAAAACCTAACAACATCTATTACATACAACTGGACGCCTAAAAGAAATACAACATTCCGCTTTGATTTACTGAATGTACAATTTGTAAAAAATATTAATGCCGAAAATTATTTTAATGTTTACAGATCTTCTTATTCCGTTTTAAATCAATTAGCGAATACATACAACGCCAATCCAAATTACTTTGACGGGAATGGTAATTTAATTATCAGTGATGGAACCAACAATTTCATCAATGATATAAATACGGGTGTTGTAAGTCCAACACCAACTGATACTAAAATTATTAATAGTATAAATGAGCAAAAATCGAGGCTAACCGAGGACAATTTAATAGTTGGGACAACCATTTCTTTTTCACAAACCTCTCAAAAAGACCCGACGGAGCTATCTTTTTATGCCGTCAAGGCAAAAATCGAATCAGCAGGAAATCTAATGTCATTAATTGCAGGTACAACCAAT